>Ga0335085_10011252_pt1 | contig 13295 bp, 11 predicted proteins | sample Lox_Sample_45_FD_206712 | JGI IMG/M metagenome (GOLD analysis project Ga0335085, IMG submission 206712) | Soil microbial communities from Loxahatchee National Wildlife Refuge, Florida, United States - Lox_Sample_4.5 | ecosystem: Environmental > Terrestrial > Soil > Wetlands | place: USA...
GGCCACCAACCCGCTCGGCGCAAAGGGCGTGGGCGAGGCGGGCGTCACCGGCTCGATGCCCTGCCTGATGAATGCCGTGATCGATGCTCTGCGCCAGGCGGGCGTGAAGCGCTTCGACATGCCGGCCAGCCAGCAGCGCGTCTGGGCGGCGCTGCAGGCGGCGAAGTCAGGGCGGGCCGAGGCGCTCGCCGTGCCGGACACGGCGTGAGGCGCGCGCCGCTCTATAGCAGGTCTCAGCCGGCCCCGGGGCCGGCGCCGAAGAATTTGCCCGCCGGGCCGAAGCCTGGGCGCAAGCGCTCGCGCCGGCGCCTCGCGGCCGTCGCGGCGGCAGTCGCCGGGGCGCTCGGCCTCGGGATCGCGCTGCACCCGCTGCTCGCACCGCCGCCGCGGCAGCTGACGCAGCAGGATATCGACCGCGCGGTGGCGAAGTCCCTCGAGGCTGCGCCGCTGCCGTCGACCGCGAGCAGGGCCTGGGAGGCGGTCCAGGGCTCGGTGGTGCGCGTGCGCGCGTTCGCCAGGAACGCCGACGGCGTGGAAGACCAGGTCGCCAGCACCGGCACCGGGGTGGTCATCCTCGACAAGGGCGTCATCCTCACCAACATCCACGTCGTCGCCGGCGCCGAGCGCATCGGCGTCACCTTCTTCAACGGCCTGGAGAGTGAGGCGTACGTGATCGGTACGCGGCCCGAGGATGATCTCGCGGTGCTGCAGGCGAAGACGGTGCCGGACGACCTCATGGCCGCCACGCTGCAGTCGACCTCGGGCCTCGCTCCGGGCGACCAGGTGACCGCGATCGGCTTTCCGTTCGGCATCGGTCCCTCGGTGAGCGCCGGCGTGGTCTCGGGACTGCGGCGCGAATACCGCTCGCCCGAGGGCAAGCGCGTGCTGACCAACCTGATCCAGTTCGACGCCGCGGTGAACCCCGGCAACTCGGGCGGGCCGCTGGTGAACGCCTCGGGCGAGGTGGTGGGAATCGTCACCGGCATCCTCAATCCCACCGACCAGCGGGTGTTCGTCGGCATCGGCTTCGCCGTGCCGATCGAGAACGCGGCGCTCGCGATCGGCGTGCCGCCTTTCTAGCGGAGGAACGCGATGGAGCAGGTCCTTTACGAGGTGAAGAAGGTCGTGGTCGGCCAGGACCACTTCCTCGAGCGCGTGCTGGTGGCGATGCTGGCGCGCGGCCATTTGCTGGTCGAGGGCGTGCCGGGCCTCGCCAAGACGCTCACGGTGAAGACGCTGGCGCGCACGCTGCGCGGCACGTTCCGCCGCATCCAGTTCACTCCCGACCTGGTGCCCGCCGACCTCGTCGGCACGCGCATCTACAACCAGAGGACGGGCGAGTTCAGCACCTCGCTGGGGCCGGTGTTCTGCAACCTGCTGCTCGCCGACGAGATCAACCGCGCGCCCGCCAAGGTGCAGAGCGCGCTGCTGGAAGTCATGCAGGAGCGCCAGGTCACGATCGCGGGCGAGACGCACCGCGTGCCCGACCCGTTCCTGGTCATGGCGACGCAGAACCCGATCGAGAGCGAGGGCACCTATCCGTTGCCGGAGGCGCAGGTCGACCGCTTCATGATGAAGGTGGTGGTCGGCTATCCGAGCGAGGAGGAGGAGTACGTGATCGTCGAGCGCGTTACCGGCCCCGAGGTCGCGGTCGGCGCGGTTACCAGCACCGAGGAGCTCGCCGCCGTGCAGCGCGCCTGCCGCGAGGTCTACGCCGATCCCTCGCTCGTCAAGTACGCGGTGACGCTCGCGGCGGCGACGCGCGACCCGGCGAAGCACGGCCTCGCCGAGCTGGCGCAGTTCGTCTCGTTCGGCGTCAGCCCGCGCGGGCCGATCCACCTCATCGAGGGCGCGCGCGCGCTGGCGCACCTGCGAGGCCGGCGCTACGTCGTGCCGCAGGACGTGATCGACCTGGTGCCGGACGTCTTCCGCCACCGGCTGGTGCTGACCTACGAGGCGCTGGCCGAGGGCGTCGGCGCCGACGAGCTGATCCGCCGCATCCTGCGGCGGGTGCCGGCGCCGGAGAAGCCGCTCGAGAGCCATGTCGCGCTCGCCGCGCGCGGCTGAGGCGACAGGGCCGGGCGCGGCCGACCGGCTGCTGCGTCGCCTGGAGTGGACGGTGATCCGGCGCCTCGACGGGCTGGTGCACGGCGACTACCGGACGCTGTTCCGCGGTCCCGGCGTCGACCTCGCCGACCTGCGCGAGTACCAGTACCACGACGACGTGCGCCACATCGACTGGAACGTCACCGCGCGCATGCAGTCGCCCTACGTGCGCGAGTTCCACGAGGACCGCGAGCTGACGGCGTGGCTGCTGCTCGACCTCAGCCCGTCGGTCGATTTCGGCTCGCATGCGCGCAAGCGCTCGGTGGCGCTCGAGTTCGTCGCGGTGCTGGCGCGGCTGCTGGTGCGCCATGGCAACCGGGTGGGGGCGCTGCTCTACGGCGAGCGCCTCGACGCCATGGTGCCGGCGCGCGGCGGCCGGCGCCACGTGTTGCAGTTGCTGCACCGAGTGGCGGCGCGCCCCGAGCTCGAGCGCTCCGCGGCAACAGATCTGGGGGAGTTCCTGCGCGCGGCCGGGCAGGTGCTGCGGCGGCGCTCGCTCGTGTTCCTGGTGTCGGATTTCTTCAGCGTGCCGGGCTGGGGCGCGCCGCTGGCGCGCCTCGCCGAGCGCCATGAGGTCGTCGCGGTGCGCCTGTACGACGCGCTGGAGCGCGAGCTGCCGGACCTGGGCCTCGTCCTGATGCAGGATGCGGAGACCGGCGAGCAGCTGCTCGTCGACACCCACGACCGCAAGTTCCGCCGCCGCTTCGCCTCCGCCGCCGAGCGGCGCGAGCGCGAGCTGCGCGCGGCGCTGGCGCGCGCCGGCGTCGATTGCCTCGAGCTCGCCACCGACGGCGATCTCGCCGATGCCGTGCTGCGCTTCGCCGAGCTGCGCCGGCGGCGCAGCCGGCTGGGCGGGGCCGGCGCCGCGGTCCGGCGGCGCGGCGCCGGGCCGGGACACCTGGAGCGCATGGCATGACGTTCCTCTGGCCCGAGATGCTGTGGCTCTACGCGCTGCTGCCGCTCCTGGCCGGCCTCTACGTCTGGATCCTGCGCCGCAGGCGGCGCGCCGCGCTGCGCTACGCCAGCCTGTCCTTGGTGCGCGAGGCGCAGGGCGCCGCCGGGATCCGGCGCCACGTGCCGCCGGCGCTGTTCCTGCTGGCGCTGGCGGCTCTGGTCTTCGCGATCGCGCGCCCTGCGGCGCGGGTGCTGCTGCCGACCCAGAAGCAGACCATCATCCTGGCGCTCGATTGCTCAGGCAGCATGCGGGCGCGCGACGTCGAGCCGAGCCGCATCGTCGCGATGCAGAACGCCGCGAAGGCGTTCGCGCGCGAGGTGCCGGAGCAGACGCGCATCGGCGTGGTCGCGTTCGCCGGCACCGCCAGCCTGGTGCAGGCGCCGACCCGGGACCGCGACGCCGTGATCGCGGCGATCGACCGGCTTCAGCTGCAGCGCGCCACCGCCACGGGCAGCGCGCTGATCGTGTCGCTGGCGACGATCTTCCCGGAGGCGGGATTCAACGTCGGCGCCGCGCTCTTCGGCCGCGCCGACCGCTTGCACGGGCCGCTGGTGGAGGACGACCAGCGGCGCGACCGGGACTTCAAGCCGGTGCCGCCGGGCTCGTACGGCTCGGCGGTGATCATCCTGCTCACCGACGGCCAGCGCACCACCGGCCCCGATCCGCTCGACGTCGCCAAGATGGCAGCCGACCGCGGCGTGCGCGTCTATACCGTCGGCTTCGGCACCACCAAGGGCGAGGTGATCGGCTTCGAGGGCTGGTCGTTCCGCGTGCGGCTGGACGAAGAGACCCTGAAGACGATCGCCACCATCACGCGCGGCGAGTACTTCTACGCCGGCACCGCGAAGGATCTGAAGAAGGTCTACCAGACCCTCAACACGCGCATCAGCCTGGAGAGCAAGCAGACGGAGGTGACCGCGCTGGCGGCCGCGGCGGCGGCGCTGCTCGCGCTCGCCGCCGGGCTGCTGTCGCTCGTCTGGTACAGCCGGATACTCTAGTTCAGCTCGCCGGGCACTCGCGCGGCGTGATGCCCTTGTCCTTGGCGTACTTCATCGCCGACTCGACGTAGTCGTCCTCGACCATCTTCTTGTCGGCGGGCGCCGGCTGCATCCAGCCGGTGAGCACCTTCCACTTGTTGCCGGTCCACTGCTGGAACAGGACCAGGCCGGAGCCCTCGTGGTCGGCGCAGCTGGTCGTGGTGGGCGGCATGAACCCGGTGGCGCCGAGCGCCTTGAGGCGCGGGTTGTCCAGCTTCAGGTGCTCGAGGCCCCACTGCACCTGCTCGCCGGTGACCGGCTTGCCCTTGCCGAAGTGGTCCTGGGCCTCGCGCACCGCCTCGGCGGTGATGATGCCGAAGACGACGCCGCGGTTGTAGTAGATCGAGCCGATGCGGTCGCGCGACTCGCGGAACTCGCCCTGGCCCTTGCCGTAGACCCACTTCTCGATCGCCTGGATCACCGGGTACTTGGCGCCGGCGACGTTGAAGCCCGCGGCGACGAAGCCCTTGGCGGCGCTGCCGGCGGGGATTACGTCTTCCTCGGCGCCCGACCACCACACGCCGAGCATCTTGCTGCGCGGGAAGCCGACCTTGGCGGCGGTCTTGAGCGCGGTCGGGTTCATCACGCCCCAGCCCCACAGGATCACCCAGTCGGGCTTGGTGCGCCGGATCTCGAGCCACTGCGCCTGCTGCTCGTTGCCCGGATGCGGCACGGGGATCTTGCCGAACTGGTAGCCGTACTTCTCGGCGAGCTGGGTGAGCACCGGGATCGGCTCCTTGCCGTAGGCCGAGTCGTGGTACAGCAGCGTGATCTTCTTGCCCTTGAGCTTGTCGAAGCCGCCTTCCTTGTTCGCGATGTAATGGATCATGGTCGCGGCCTGGTCCCAGTACGTCGTGATCAGGGGGAAGATGTACGGGAAGACGCGGCCGTCCTCGGCATCGGCGCGGCCGTAGCCGATCGACACGATCGGGATCTTGTCCGTCGTGCCCTTGTCGATCAGCGCGTAGGTGATGCCGGTCGAGAGCGGCATGATCAAGGTGGCGCCGGTCGGCCCCTTGTCCTTGCTGCGCTCGTAGCACTCGACGCCGCGCGCATTGTTGTACTCGGTCTCGCACTTCTCCCACGTGAACTTGACGCCGTTGATGCCGCCGTCGCGGTTGTTCAGCATCTGCAGGTAGTCGAGCATCCCCGAGGCGATGCCCGAGCCGCCCGCGGCGTAGGGCCCGACCCAATAGAAGTTGGCCGGGACGAACTGCTCCTTTGCCTGCGCCAGGACGCAGCCGCTGGCGAGAGAGAGCGCGGCGGCGGCCAACGCAGCGACGCGCCGCACTCCGGTACGTGACGTACGTGGGATCATGACCATCCTCCTCGGTTGAGTCGGACCATGCTGCGCGGCGTTTCTTAAGCGAAACTTAACTCGACGGCGGGGCTGCGCCCGCTCATCGCATCCGCCAGCGCACGCGCCGAGCCGCAGGCGAGCGTCCAGCCGAGCGTGCCGTGCCCCGTGTTGAGGAACAGGTTGGGGTAGCGCGTCGGCCCGACCAGGGGAATGTTGCTCGGCGTGGCGGGCCTGAGTCCGGCCCAGAAGCGCGCCCGGGAGGGATCTCCCGCCTCTGGAAAAAGCTCGACCACGCGCCGCACGATCGCGCCGCAGCGCACTTCGTTCACCTCGGTGTTGTAGCCGTCCAGCTCCGCGGTGCCGGCGATGCGCAGCCGGTCGCCGAGGCGCGAAAGCACCAGCTTGTGCGCCTCGTCCGAGAGCGACACCGTCCACGCCGCCTTCGGGTCCTTCACCGGCATCGTCACCGAGTAGCCCTTGAGCGGGTAGATCGGCAGCCGGAGCCCGATGCGCCGCGCCAGCAGAGGGCTGTAGCTGCCGAGCGCCAGCACGTACGCATCGCCGGAAATGGGTTCTCCAAGGTTTTTCGCTGTTACGCCTTTGATCTTCTGGTTTTCATGCAGGAAGTTCAGGACATCAACGTGAAAATCAAAAACAACCCCCGCCTCAACACACCTCTTGGCCAGCTCGGCTGTGAACTTGTAAGCGTCGCCGGATTCGTCCTCCGGCAGGTAGGTGCCGCCGCGCAGCCTCGGCCCGAGCGCCGCGAGCGCGGGCTCGAGCGCGATGCATTCCTCCGGCGACCTCCAGCCCGGGCCGCGCTCGGCCTCCGCGTCGGTGTGGAACACCAGGATGCCGCGGCGCACCTGGTCGTACTCGAGGCCGAGCTCGTCGCGCAGCGCGCGCAGCGACTCTCGGCTGTAGCGCCCGAGCCGCCGCAGTCGCGCCGCGTTGTCGCGGAAGCGCGCGGCGGTGCAGTTGCGCAGGAAGCCGAGCCCCCAGCGCCATTGCGCCGGGTCCGCCCGCAGGCGAAACAGCAGCGGCGCGTCCTCGTGCCGCAGCCACTTCAGCGCCTGTAGCGGCACGCCGGGCTTCGCCCAGGGCGCGGCGTGGTCGGCCGAGATCTGGCCGCCGTTGGCGAAGCTGGTCTCCAGGCCCGGCCCCACGCGGCGCTCGAGCACGCGCACTTCGTGTCCTGCCTTCCTGAGATACCAGGCCGTGGCGACGCCGATGACGCCGGCGCCCAGGACGACGACCCTCATTTGAAGGGCCGTTCCTCCCACCAGGGATAGAACGCGGGCATGTCGGCGCTCGGCTTCATCGAGAAGCGCGGCGCGCGCTTCTCCTTGAACGCGGCGATGCCCTCGGCCACGTCGGGCGAGGCGCCCATGGCGTAGATGCCGCGGGAGTCCACCTTGTGCGCCTCCATCGGATGGTCGGCGCCCGCCATCCGCCAGAGCATCTGGCGCGACAGCGCAACCGAGACCGCCGAGGTGTGGTCGGCGATCTCTCGCGCGAGCGCGTTGGCCGCCGGCAGCAGCTCCTCCGGCGGCACCACGCGCGACACCAGGCCTCCTGCGAGCGCCTCCGCGGCATCGAACACCCGGCCGGTATAGAGCCATTCCGCGGCACGGCTCATCGGCACCACGCGCGGCAGGAACCAGCTCGAGCAGGCCTCGGGGACGATGCCGCGCCGCGCGAAGACGAAACCGAAGCGCGCGCCGCTGGAGGCGATGCGCACGTCCATCGGCAGCTGCATCGTAGCCCCCACCCCGACCGCGGCGCCGTTGACCGCGGCGATCACCGGCTTCTTCAGGGAGTAGATGCGCAGCGACACCATGCCGCCGCCGTCACGGTGGCTGTCGTCGAGCGCATCCCGGCGTTTCGCATAGTTGAAGGTATCGCCGCCGCCCGAGAGATCGGCGCCGGCGCAGAAGGCCCGGCCCGCGCCGGTGACGATCACCGCGCGCACCGCATCGTCGCCGTCGGCGCGGCCGAAGGCGTCGATCAGCTCGTCGCGCATGCGCCGGGTGAACGCGTTCAGCTTGTCGGGGCGGTTGAGCGTGATCGTACAGATCCGGTTTTCAACCCGGTAGAGGATTTCGGCGTAGTCCATGAGAACAATTTTATGCCGCGCCCTACAATTGGGCATGATGGAGGAAAACAAGGACAAGCTCTCCGAGTCGGGCCAGTTCCTGCGCGACATGGACGGGCAGCTGCTCGGCTGGGAGGAGCCCGCGGCGCGGCTGCGCGAGGCGCTCGAGTACGACCATTTCCGCCTCTACGGACAGCCGATCGTGGCGCTCGCGCCGCCGGGCGGGGTGGCCCTGGCCGAGGTGCTGGTGCGCCTGCGCGAGGAGGAGGCGCGCATGCTGCCGCCGGGAGACTTCCTGCCCGCGTTCGAGCACTACCGCATGATGGGCGAGCTCGACCGCTGGGTGGTGCGCAACGCGCTGCGCCGCCTGGGCGAGGGCGGCGCCGTGAAGCGCCTGAGCGTGAACGTCTCGGCGCAGACCCTGGAGGAGCCCGGCTTCGCGCCGTTCGCCGCCGTGCAGCTGCGGCTGGCCGGGCTCGACCCGGCGGCGCTGGTGATCGAGATCGACGAGAACGACGCCCTGGACCGGCGCGAGGCCGCCGAGCGCTTCGCGGCGGAGATGAAGGGGATCGGCTGCGGGCTGCTGCTCGACGGCTTCGCGCGGCGCTCGGTCTCTTTCGAGCCGCTCAAGGCGCTGCGCGTCGACTATGTCAAGGTCGACGGCTCGATCGTGCGCAAGATCGGCGCCGAGGGCGGCCCGCTCGCCAAGCTGAAGGCGATCCTGCGGGTCGGGCAGGTGACCGGCGTCGGCGTCATCGGCGAGTGCGTCGAGGACCAGACGGTGCTGGCGCAGCTCAAGGCGCTCGGCGCCGGGTTCGCGCAGGGCTTCGGCGTGCGCAAGCCCGAGCCGCTGGAGAACCTGTTCAGGGCCTAGTTGACGCGCCGCTGCTTGCCTTTCCAGTAGGGCTCGCGCAGCACGCGCTTCAGGATCTTGCCGGTGGGGTTGCGCGGGATCGCGTCGACGAAGTCGACCGACTTCGGGCACTTGTAGTGCGCGATGCGCGCGCGCATGAAGTCGATGACGTCCTTCTCGCTCGCGGCCGATTCCTTCTTCAGCACCACGCAAGCCTTGACCGACTCCCCCCACTGCTCGTCGGGCACGCCGATCACCGCGCCGTCGGCCACCGCCGGGTGCTGCATCAGCACGTTCTCCACCTCGGCGGGGTAGATGTTCTCGCCGCCCGAGACGATCATGTCCTTGATGCGGTCGTGCAGGAAGAGGTACCCGTCCTTGAGGAAGCCGGCGTCGCCGGAGCGGAACCAGCCCATGCCGTCGGCGCCCCGGTCGACGAACGCGTCGGCGGTCGCCCGGGCATTGCCCCAGTAGCCCCTCATGTTCTGCGCGGTACGGATCCAGATCTCGCCGACGCCGCCCTCGGGGCAGTCGCGGCCGGTGACCGGGTCCACGGCGCGCAGCTCGACGCCCGCGATCGCCTTGCCCGCCGAGCGCAGCAGCCCCTGCTTCGGCCCCTCGGGATCGTGGTCCTCCGGCGGCAGGCAGGTCACCGCGCCGGTGGTCTCGGTGAGGCCGTAGACCTGCATGAAGTTGCACTTGAACGTGCGCAGCGCCCCGGTCAGCACCTTCTCCGAGATCGGCGAGGCGCCGTAGGAAATGCCCTGCAGCGTCGAGTAGTCGCCCTGCTCTACGCCCGGCACCTGCAGCAGGAACTGGATCATCGCCGGCACGAGGAAGGCGTGCGTGACGCGGTGCTCGGGAATGCCGAGGAGGATCTTCGCGGGGTCGAAGTCCGGGTACAGCACGCTGGGGCCGCCGCGCGCCGCGGTGAGCAGCGCGACGCCGACGCCGGCGATGTGGTAGGTCGGCAGCGCGTTCAGCATCACGTTGCCGATGCCGCGGTAGCCGATCGCCTCGGGCACCGCGTCCATCATCGCCGCCGCGAGGTTGGCGTGCGTCAGCTCGACGCCTTTCGGCAGCCCGGTGGTGCCCGACGAATACAGCTGCAGCGCGGTCTCGCCGGGGTCGATTTTGCTTTCTTTTTTCAGAGGTTCTTTCCCCGAATACCAGGCCGCAAATTCCTCGGTAATCACGGTGGGCTTCACCGTCGGTGCCTTGACCTGCTTCCAGGCCTCGGCGAAGGCGCGGTCGACCAGCATCAGCTTCGCCTCGCCGTTGTCGACGATGTACTCGATCTCCGCGGGCGCCAGGCGCCAGTTGACCGGCATGCACACGGCGCCGATGCGGTTCGCACCGAGCACCAGGGCGACGCAGTCGGCAGTGTGCTTGGTGAGGCAGGCGACGCGGTCGCGAGCGCCGATGCCCAGCCCGGCGAGCCCCCGGGCGATGCGGCCCGCGGTTTCGTCCAGCTCGGCGAACGTCCAGTGGCGCGCCGGCGTCCAGTAGGCGAGCGCGTCACCGCGCTCGCGCGCGTGGCGCTGGATTGCCTCGGGGATGGTCTCGGTCCTTGCGGTCATGGCTCCTCCTTCGCGGCCCGTGCCGGCCGATCGATCCGTCCCGGGCTCACGCCACCCACTCGCTCACCGGCGCGCGCGCCTCGTGTAGCGGCTGCGCGACCACGTCGACCAGCGCCGGGCCGCCGCGCGCGAGTGCGGCGGCGAGCGCGGGCCGCAGCGCGTCCGGCCGCTCCACCCGCCAGGCGCGCACGCCGAACGCCTCGGCCACGCGCGCGTGATCGGTGCGCGAGAAATCGACCGAAAAGTAGCGCGCACCGAAGCCGGATTTCTGCCCCGCCTTGATCCAGCCGTAGCCGGCGTTCGAGATCACCACCATGGCGACCGGGATGCGCAGGCGCACCAGGGTTTCCAGCTCGCCCGCGGTGAAGCCGAAGCTGCCGTCGCCCATCACCGCGACCACGCGCGCCTGCGGCCGGCCGAAGTGCGCCCCGGCCGCGGCCGACATGGCGTAGCCGAGCGCGCCGTGCGCCCGGTTGGAGATGAAATGGCGTCCGCTCCTGCGGAACTCGTAGTACGCCGAGAAGTAGGGGCAGGGCGTGCCCGGGTCGCAGACCACCACCGCGTCCTCGGGCAGCAGCTCCTGCAGCGTGGCGACGATGCGCTCGGGCAGGATCGGCACTGCGTCGCTCGCGGCGAGCTTCCTGAACTCGGCGAATTTGCGCTCTTTTGAGGTTCTTACGAGATCCTCGCCGTTCCTTCTGCCGTTCTCGCCCAGAAAATTCGAAATCAACCGAAGAGCCAGCTTCGCATCGCCCGCCAGCCCGACTTCGGTCCGGTAATTCGCTCCGATCACCATCGGATCGGCGTCGATGTGCACGATGCGCGTGCCGGGGGCCGGGCAGCGCCAGCGCTCGGTGGTGACCGAGCCGGCGCGGCAGCCTACGAATACGACCAGGTCGGCCTGCGCCAGCGCCTCGCGCGTGGACGGGGTGCCCCCGTTGGAGCCCACCACGCCGAGCGCGAGCGGGTGGTCCTCGGCAATCGCGCCTTGCCCGCTGACCGTGGTCGCGACGGGCGCGCCGAGGCGCTCGGCGAGCGCCGCGAGCTCGGGCTCCGCTCCCGAGATCACCACGCCGCCGCCGCACACGAAGACGGGCAGCTTCGCCGCCGCCAGGAGGCTTGCGGCCTTCTCGATCGCGCCCCTCTCAGGAGCGGCGCGCGAAGAGGGAAAGACGCCGAGCTCCGGACTCCCCCATAGCGCGCTCGCTTCGACCGTCCCCTTCTGCACGTCGAAGGGCAAGCCAAGGTGCGCCGCACCGGGCCGGCCCGCGGTCATGGCGCGGAAGGCGCGCCGCACCGCGTCCGGGATCCAGTCCGGCCGCGCGATTACCTCGGTGCTCCGGGCGAGGGGGCGGTAGAGCGCCTCCTGGTCGAGCTCGGTGAGCGCGTAGCGGCCGCGCGAGGTGGTCGCGATATCGGTGGTGAGGGCGAGCACCGGGATCGAGCTCTCGTTGGCCTCGACCACGCCGGGCAGCAGGTAGGTCGCGCCGCCGCCGGACGGGCCCTCGCACACGCCGACGCGGCCGGAGACGCGCGCGTAGCCGTCCGCCATGTAGGCGGCGGAGCGCTCGTCGCGCGTCAGGATGTGCGTGATGCCGTGGTCGAGCCGCGCCAGCGCGTCGTAGAGCGGCAGGCTGGTGTCGCCGCACAGGCCGAAGATGTGCCGGACGCCGTGCAGCTGCAGCATGCGCACCATCGCCTCGGCGCCCGTGAGCGCGACCATCGCCGCGGTTCCTCCCCTAGACCCTGGAACGCGGAACGATACCCAATTTCTCGTACACCGGGCGGATCGCCTTGCGGATCGCCGGCAGCTTGATCGCGTAGACGCCGGCGGCGGCGAGCGCCAGGGCGCCGCCGAAGCCGAGCGTGGCGGGCGGGCCGATGCGCTCGGCCACCGTGCCGGCGAGCAGGGCGCCGAGCGGCGCCATGCCGAGGAACGACATCATGTAGATCGACACGACGCGCGCGCGCATCCGGTCCTCCACGATCGTCTGCAGGACGATGTTGGTGGAGGCGGCCGCCAGCATCGTGCCCATGCCGACCAGGAACAGCAGCGGCAGCGCCAGCGTGAGCGTGTGCACCAGCGAGAACCCGATCAGCGCCGCCCCGGCGGTGGCGGAGCAGAACGGCAGGAAGCTGAGCAGCCCGCGCACCGAATGGCGCAGCGCGAGCCAGACCATGCCCGTGACCGCGCCGAAGCCGCCGGCGGCGACCAGGAAGCCGAGCGTCTGCGAGTCGCCGTGGAACACCTCGCGCGCGAAGTAGGGCGCGAGCGACTGGTAGGGCTGCACGGCGAAGCTCGCGGCGGCGACCAGCAGCAGCGCGCTGCGCGACGGCAGGAAGCCGTAGGCGTAGCGGAAGCCCGCGGCGAGCTGCGCGCGCCAGCCGCTCCCCGACTGCTCGACCGGCCGCGGCTCGGCGCGGATCAGCCACAGCGCGACGATCACCGCGATGCGCAGCAGGCTGTTCAGGCCGAAACCCCAGACCTCGCCGAAGGCGGCGATCACCGCGCCGCCGATCATGGGGCCGACGAAGCGCGCGCCGTTCATCAGGAAGGAGCTGAAGGCGAGGGCGTTGGGCAGGTCCTCGCGGCCGCCGACCAGCTCCACCACCTGGGCCTGCCGCGCCGGCGAGTCGAAGGCGTTCACCGTGCCGAGCACGAAGTTTCCCGCGATCAGGTGCCACGGCTGCACGTGCCCCGAAGCGACCAGCGCGAGCATCACGAGCGACTGCGCGAACGCGACCGACTGCGTCATCTGCAGCACGCGGCGCTTGTGGCGGCGGTCGACCCAGACGCCGGCGAACGGCCCCAGCACCAGCAGCGGGATCTGCAGCGAGAACGTGGCGAGCCCGAGCAGGAACGCGGAGCCCGAAAGGCGGAATATCAGCCAGCTGACCGCGATCAGCTGCAGCCAGGTACCGATCTGCGAGATGCCCTGGCCGGCGAAGTACAGGCGGTAGTCGCGGTGGCGGAACGCCCGCAGGGCGTGGGGAAGCGGCATGCCCAAGTGTAGTGGAGCGGCGCGCCGCGCACTGCCGGAGTTTCAAGCTTGCGTTAGGCTTGGGGTCATGCGGGGCGACTACGACATCGTGGTAGTGGGCGCGGGCAACGCGGCGTTCTGCGCGGCGCTGGCGGCGCGTGAGGCGGGCGCGCGCGTGCTGGTGCTGGAGCGCGCGCCCGAGGACGAGGCGGGCGGCAACTCGCGTTTTACCGCGGGCCTGATGCGCGTCGCCTACGCCGGCGTCGAGGACCTGAGGAAGGCGATTCCCGACCTTACCGCCGAGGAGATCGCGCGCACCGACTTCGGCACCTACACCGAGGACCAGTTTCTCGACGACATGGCGCGGGTGACCGAGTACCGCTGCGAC
>Ga0335085_10011253_pt1 | contig 13294 bp, 11 predicted proteins | sample Lox_Sample_45_FD_206712 | JGI IMG/M metagenome (GOLD analysis project Ga0335085, IMG submission 206712) | Soil microbial communities from Loxahatchee National Wildlife Refuge, Florida, United States - Lox_Sample_4.5 | ecosystem: Environmental > Terrestrial > Soil > Wetlands | place: USA...
CGTTGTAGTCGTAGGCAGCGCCTGGATTCAGCAGCATGTCGGCGATCCGCGCCACCGGGATAAACGAGGAAACCCCGTTCCTGCCCTGCGGCAGCCGCGGCACCGAGATCTGCGGCTTCGGCTCGCCGACCAGGGACGTGGACCCGTAGCCGTGGCCGAACCCGCCGCCGGGCAGTCCGATCTGGCCGAGCATGGCGGCGAGCACCAGGCCGAGCCACAGCGGCTGCTCCCCGTGCCGCGCACGCTGCAGCGACCAGCTGACGGTCACCAGGGTGCGCGCCGCCGCCATCTCGTGCGCGAGTTCCCTGATGCGCGCCGCCGGCACGCCCGTGATCGCCTCGGCCCACGCGGGGTCCTTGACGACGCCGTCCGCCGCACCGCGAAGGTAGCGGGCGAACCGCTGGTATCCGACCGTGTAACGGTCAAGGAAGCCGGTGTCAGCCAGGCCGTCGGCGTCCAGCACCTGGGCGAGCGCGAGCATCAGCGCGGCGTCGGTGCCTGGCAACGGCGCGATCCATTCCGCCTGTGCCTCGGCGGGGGTGTCGTCGCGGATCGGGCTCACCGAGACGAACCGGCAGCCCCGTGCCCGGGCGGCGCTCATCCAGCCGCGGGTGTTGTGCCGGGACACCCCGCCCGGTGACACCGCCGCGTTCTTCGGCGACAGGCCGCCGAAGGCGACCACCAGCTCGCTGTGCTCCGCGAGGACGGACTTCGCGGTGGCATGGCTGAGCAGCACGTCCACGTCGGCGATGACATGGGGCAGCAGCACCGTGGAGGTGCCGAGACTGTAGCTGTTCACGTGCCGCACGTAGCCGCCGAGGATGTTCAGGAAGCGGTGCACCTGGCTTTGCGCGTGGTGGAACCGCCCCGCGCTTGCCCAGCCGTAGGAGCCGCCGTACACCGCTTGCGCCCCGTGATCCCGGTAGACCCGGCGCAGCTCGCCGGCCAGCAGGTCAAGCGCAGTGTCCCAGGACACCGGCACGAACGGCTCGTCACCGCGTCGCGGCGCGCCCGGTCCGTGCTCCAGCCAGCCCTTGCGCACGTGCGGCTGGGCGATGCGTGCCGGGTGATGCTGGGCCGAGGCGACGTTGCCGATCTGCGGCATCGGCTCCGGGTCACCGCGCCACGGCCGCACCTCGGTCAGCCGCTCGCCATCGCTAACCGCCTCGAACGTGCCCCAGTGCGTCAGATGGACAGCCATGGAGTCCATCGTAAGCGCCGGTTCCGACATTCCACCTGGTGCCGGGAAGCCGCTCTGGTTATCGGGAGAGCTGGCGGGTCTTGCGGGCCGCGCTGAGATAGCCGGCGGCGCAAACGGCGCAAGCCCGGCGTGGCACCCGTCACCCGTTCGGGGTGAGGTAGCGGCGGCCGCTCATGGGGTGAGATGACGCTGGTGGCTGTCGGAGCCCGGCGGGGACAGGCACACCCGAAACGTCCCTCAGACGAGTGGAGGTCGGCATGCCCTCTCCAACTCGCGCCAACGCGCTCGATCATGTCGTGGTGGTGCTGTTTGAGAACCGGTCGCTGGACAACGTGCTGGGCCGCCTCTACGGGCCGGGGGACGGCAAGACCTTCGAGGGCGTCATCGGAAAGGAGCTGAGCAACCCGATCCCCGAATGGGCGGAGCACGGCACTGGCCGCAAGGTGGTGCCCTACGGCGTCACTACCGACATGGATTCCCCTAATCCCGACTCGGGCGAGGAGTGGTATCACACCAACACGCAGCTGTTCGGCGCGATCGATGACCACAACCGGTTCAAGATCGGCGAGGGCGTGACAGCACCGTGGAACGCGCCGCCGCCGGATGCGGTTCCCGCCATGGACGGGTTCGTCGCCGACTACGTCAGCACGTTCACCGGCGAAGTGGGGCGGCAGCCGACCTATGAGGAGTACGCCCAGATCATGACCGGGTACACCCCGCAGCAGCTGCCGGTGCTGAGCGGCATCGCGCGTGAGTTCGGGGTGTTTGACCACTGGTTTTCCGAGGTGCCGTCTCAGACGTTCATGAACAGGTCGTTCTGGACGGCGGCGACGTCGTCGGGGCTGGTCGTGAACAGGCCGGTAAGAAAGTGGTTCACGAAGAACGACGCGGAGACGATCTTCGAGCGGCTTGAGCAGCACGGCAGGACCTGGAAGGTCTATGTGATGGAGCCGATGTGCCTGTCGTTCACCGGTGTCATCCACTATCCCCGGCTGAAGGACAGGCTGGCGACGCATTTCGTGCGGTTCTCGGAGTTCGAGAAGGACGCCGCGGCCGGGACCCTGCCCGATTTCTCGCTGATCGAACCGGACATGATCGCGGGACACGGCGACTACCACCCGGCGTTCGGCCGGTCATTTTTCGGCGGCAACGTCGATATCGGGCTGGACCCGTCGTCGGCGATGCTGGGCGGTGAGGCGTTCCTGGAGCGGGTCTTCAACGCCTACCGGTCCGCCACCGCGGAGCCGGGCACTAACGTCTGGAACACCAGCTTGCTGATCGGGTGGGACGAGCCAGGCGGAACCTACGACCACGTGCCACCGGGACCTGTCCCGCCGCCCGATCCGGCCGCACCGGAGGGTGAGTTCGGGTTCACGTTCGACCGTTCCGGCTACCGCGTTCCCGCCATCATCGTGTCGCCATGGGTCGAGCCGGGCTCGGTGTACACCGAGGAGTACCGGCACACCTCGCTGATCGCGACGCTGCGCAAGGCGTGGGACCTCGGCGCGCCGTTCACCCAGCGTGATGCCTCGGCGCGCACCTTCGACCACGTATTCACCCGCAGCACACCGCGCGACCCGCAGGCCTGGGCCACCGTCGCGGCCCAGCCCCTGCCCGCATGGGCGATTGACTACCAGACCATGGGCAAGGCCCTCGGCTATCTGGGCAAGGACGTCGCACCCGGCATCATCGAGCACGCCCGGCAGGTGGGGGTCAAACTCCCCCCGCAACTGGACGACCCCTCCGCCGAACTCACGCCCCAGCTCATCGTCGACGTCATCAGGGACGTCGCCTTCCACTACTTCCCCCGGCTGGCACCGGGTGGCGCAGGCCATAGCGGCTAAGCCAGCCAGTAATTCTCCAGGCCCTGCAGAGCACCGAACATGTCCTAACTGCATGAGCAGCTGGAAGGCCTCGACGTCCGGGATTTCCACGATCAGCCCCACCCGGTTGGTCTTCGCGGGATCGGTGAACAGCCGGCCCGTAATGCCCAGGGAGCCGAAGATCTCTCGCCGCTTCGGTGAGCTAAGCCAGTGCTCCACGTCATCGACCTCGTGGAAAGCGAGAATCGTTGCCGTTATTTCCCGCGTTCGTCTGGTCCCGCCCACGGGCGGGTATGACGGCTGTACTGGGACGCTACGGGTTCGGCCTGGTCGCCGCAAGAGAGTGCCTGGTCAATGGCTGTTGCGGCCCGTGGGGCGGGCCGATGAAAGGGACGACGATGGACCACTCAGCAACGATGCGAAGCTCCTACGACCGGATCAACGTGGGAGACATCGAAGGATTCGGCGCCTTGCTGGCCGACGATTTCGTCGAGCACGAGGAGACGCCCGGCTTCCCGCCCACGAAGGAGGGCGTACTGCAGTTCTTCCGGATGTACCGGGCAGCATTCCCTGATCTGCGCATGGACGCCGAAGATGTGCTCGCCAGTGGTGACAAGACCGTGGCACGGGTCAGGGCCACCGGCACTCAGCAAGGTGAGCTGATGGGGATACCGCCGGCCGGCAAGCACGTCGACGTGCAGCTCATCGACATCATGAGGTTCGACGACGCCGGTTTGGTATGCGAGCACTGGGGGGTTGTCGACATGATGTCGATGATGCAGCAACTCGGCGTCGTTCCTGCGGAACCGTAACCGGTCAGCCGGGCTAGCCGACCAACTCGGTTTGCGCCTTCGCGATCGCGGTCGTCCAGTTCGTGGCGATCAGGTACTGGGCCTTCGCCAGCGGCAGGTAGGCCTTTCCGTGCACCGCGTAGCAGACCAGCGTCTTGAGCTTGTCCTCAACCCGGTCCTTCGGGTTGTTGACCCCGGCGGCGCGGGCCTTGTTGGGCTCCGGCCACAGGTTCAGCGGTGAATTGGGATCACCGCCCAGTTCGAGGGAAATCAGGTGGTCGTACTCGGTGGTTGAGGCCTTCCCGGTGAAGCCGTAGGCAGCCTCGCTCGCCCTTTTTCTCCCGGCCGGTCGACGAGGCCGCGCTGCTTATCGCGCTGCTGAGCGCCCCGCACCCCGGTCACGAGCAGGGCGAGGGTCACCCCGCGCCCGACCCGGATCCCGCTTTCCGCCGCCTTGCCCTGACCCGAGCCATCCTGCTCTGCCCCCCCGCACCCTTGCCTGTCATGGCCGACGGAGTACAGCTCCACTATCTGCTGGTCCACGACGGTAAGGCCGTCCGCCATGACCGCGTCCTCGACGGTCTGCCGCCCGCGCGCGAAGGTCCAGACTAGCCAGCTCATGTTCCACCGGTATGTGTTCGCGTTGGCGTCGCCTACCGCGAGGGTACTGCCGTCCGGGCTGAATGCGAGGCGGAACTCACCTGCGCTGTCCGGGTCGGTAAAGACGGCACGGCGAGGTCCACGAAAAGGTCGCGGACCGGGCGGCATTGCCATCTCGGGCCCGCGCCGATGACAACCCTGACGCGGAATCAGCCCGTCAATCGGGCTAAGGGGGCTTATACGCCTGCTGCGGCCTGGTACTGCTCGACAACCGTGGCCGGGACCCGGCCGCGGTCCTTGATTTCGATGCCCTGTTCCTTGGCCCACTCGCGGACCTTGGCGGTGTCGGCGGCGCTGTTCCCGCGCTGTGACCGGGGAACGCGCCTGGCCGTTCCAGTGCGCCGCGCGTGCCTGATGAACCGCTCGAGGGCGCTGTGCAGCTCTGCGCTGTGCGCGGTGCTGAGGTCGATTTCGTATTCCGTGCCGTCAAGTCCAAAGCGGACGGTCCCGGCAGCTTCGCTGCCGTCGAGGTCATCGATGAACAGGGTCTGGATTCTTTGAGCCATGAAAACATCCTAATCCCCTCAAGTGAGGGAAAGCGCGATCCGGTGAAACGGCGAGTCGAGCCGGAACGGATGATCTGGCGCGTTCTGGGCTCGTCGAACCGCTGTGGGCGCGGGCACGTTTACATCGTTGTGGGAAGATCGGGCATTCGCGAACCGGATTACCCGGGGACCATCCGATATGTCCTGCGCCGGCGCGACCGGTTCGGGTTCTGGTCCGCCATCTTCCTCTTCGCCTTCTCGGCTGCGTTGCTGACGGTGGCCACCGTCAGCGTTGCGACCGGATATACGAGCGTGGCGGGCGTGTGGGATTTCCTGGTATTCGGGCTCCTGGTGGCGGCGGGCGGTATTTTCGGGCTGCGGGACCGTGCCGCTATCGCGGGCCAAGTCCTGATGGCGGTCGGTGACGCAGGCATCTACCTGACAGAACCACCCCGGTGCATCCCGTGGTCCGAGGTTGCGGAGCTGGTCGTGTTTCGCACCTGGCAGGACGGCGACGATGCAGACGCAGGGAAGTGGCTTTCGCGGATGGCCGTCGTGCCACGCGGCGAGGATTTCCAGCCCGGTGCGGGCGCGAGGCGCCTGCCCAGCCCGGGCCAGCGTGGCGTGACGGTGGATCTGCACGACGAGAAGGTCCGGCTTGGCGAGCTGTCCGATGCCGTGCACACCTGCGCGCCGGGCCTGCCAGTACGGGACGCCGGCAAGATCAAGAGCAAGAACGCCAGGGTCGAGGGCCGCTGACAGACGCCGCAGCGGCCCAGGAGGAGGCCCAGGGAGCGGTCAGGCGGGCTGCCATAGCTCGATGCGGTTGCCCTCCGGGTCGGTGACCCAGCCGAACCGGCCGACGCCGTCCATGTCCTGCGTCTCCTTGGCCACGTCCGCTCCCCTGTCGCGCAGCTGCGCGAGCTGATCTCCGCCCTTGACAACGGAAAATTGATAGGGGCTGCGCAAGAGCTTTGACAAGGGCAAGATCCTGGCCACCGGCACCACCGACGAGATGGGCGGCGGCAAGACCCTGCAGCAGGCGTTCATCGACCTGGTCGGACCGAGGTCGAGGGATGAGGAGGGACTGACATGGCTCGGCTCCTCGTCGAGCGCAATTGCGCTCTGTGCCCGCGTCGGTGGACCTGACCACGGTCATCTTCAGCATCTTCGCGACCGGCTGGCTGCTCTGCCCCATCTTCGCCTTCGGGCTTGACGGCACGCTCGACCATCTTCAGCGTCGCGCTGGCCTATCCCATGCAGAAGCGAGCGGGGAACCCGATGCCGCAGCCTGCTCAGGGGTACTCAGGACACGCGGCGGGCATCATCTTCGGCACGCTCGCGTGCGTCGCGGTGGAGCCATTCCGATCATCATCCTCGGCAACCTGACCAGCGGCGCCTCCCCGGCGATCCGGCTGCCCGTGCTGTTCGGGTGCGCCGCGGCCTACGGCTTCGGCCTCGCCTGGCTCGGCGTGCGAGCCGCAGCCATCCTGGCCGAGGGCAAGCTGCCCGAGCTCCGCCAGATCGCCATGCGCACCAGCCTGTAGCGCCCGGGGCCGTCAGCGACCCCGGTCAACGGGGACGGGCGCGGAACCACTCCTCCCTGTCCAGGGGGTCGGGACCGATCCGCGCCCGGACGGGCGGCGGGCCCGTAACGGGCGCGTAGCGGCTCACCTCCGCGGTGAAGACCCCTTCGCCGCTGGTCAGCTCGGGGAGCTGCGCCAGCAGGGACTGGACGCTTCTGGTCGGCAGCGTGCCGGTGACGGCCACGGCGTCGCCGGCCGGGGTGGTGCCGGTCACCAGGCCGGACAGGCGGGCCACCATCACCGTCACGGCGGGGAGCGCGCTCACGGGGATCTCCAGCTGGAACGCCTCGACCGGCTCGCAGACAACCGTTCCCGCCTGCCTGAGCGCCTCGTGGATCAGCACAGGCGCCAGGTTGCGGAAGTCCGCGCCGACCGACGACATGTTCTTGTTGAACTTCTGGTGCATGTGGCTCTGCCTGGGGTAATAGCCAGTGTGCGTGAGCGCCACGCGCGCGTCGGGTATCGCCCAGCCGGCCAGGCCTTGCGCCAACCCGTTCCGTACCCCCTCCCAAGTCGCGGTGAAGAAGGCAGGCGGCATGGAGCCGCGCTCGACCTCGAGGTCGCACACCAGGCCCGCGCCGACGGGCGCCGGCTCGACGCGGAACCCGAGCGTCGCCAGGTAGGGCGTGGTCTTCTCCGACACGATGGCGTGCGCGGCGCCTGTTCCGGTGATCCGCTCCAGATGCACTGTCGTGGTCGGGCGGAAGGTAGCCGCCACACCGAACTGCTCGGCGAGAAGGTCGGCGATGACCTCCTTCTGGACTTCGCCGTAGAGGCTGACCGCGATCTCGGCGCGGTCCTCGTCGACGCGCAGGTTGATCAGCGGGTCGGCGTCGGCCAGTTCCCGCAGCGCCGCGAACAGCCGGCCGCGCTTGCCCGGGTCGGCCGGCTCGACCACGGATTCGAGCGCGGGAGCGGGGAACTGGCGGGTGACCCGGCCGGGGATGGCCTCCCCCACCCAGCCGCCGGTGCGCGCCGTGCTTATCCCACGTATCCGCGCCACGTCGCCGGCCCGCACGACTTCCTCCTGGACCCAGCCCTGAGGCGTGGACCGTTCCAGCGACGTGATCACGTCGCGCCTGTCCCCCGCGCGGTCCCTGACGCGCAGTTCGCCGCCGAACAGGCGGCAGTGCGCCAGCGTGCCGTGGTCACCGTGCTCGATCTTGAAGATGACACCTGACGGGTCGCGGGTCGCCGGGCGAGCCCACGGCAGGACGCGCGGCAGCGTCGCCAGCAGGTCGGGCACTCCCGCTCCGGTCAGCGCGGAGCCCGCCGCGACCGGCACCACCGCGCCGCGGCTCACCTGGGTGCGCGCGGAACGCAGCGCCATCGCCTCGGAAATGCCCGGCCCGTCCACGGCGGCGCGCAGCAGCCGGTCGTCGCCCGACGTGAGCACGTCGGTCACCACCGGGTCGGTCAGCGATACCGGCTTGACGGCCGCGCCTGGCGAGCCCGCCGCGAGCACGTCCGTCAGTGGAAGCAGCAGCGCCCGGGAATCCGTGGCGAGGCGCCGGCTGATCTCGGCAAGCACCCGGGCGGGATCCGCCCCCTGGCGGTCGATCTTGTTGATGAAGATCGCGCACGGCACGGCGAGGCGCCGCAGCACCCGCCACAGCACGACGGTCTGCGGCTGCACTCCCTCCACCGCGGAGACCACGAGCACGGCCGCGTCGAGAACGGCGAGGCTGCGCTCCACCTCGGCGATGAAGTCGGAGTGGCCCGGTGTGTCGATGAGATTGACCTGAACGTCGCCTACGGCGAAGGATGCCACGTTCGTGCGGACGGTGATGCCGCGACGGCGCTCGATGTCCATCGAGTCGGTACGCGTGGTTCCGGCGTCGACGCTGCCGAGTTCGCTGATGGCGCCAGCCTCGAACAGCAGGCGTTCGGTCAGGCTGGTCTTGCCCGCGTCAACATGCGCCAGGATCCCAAGATTGAGCGTGTGCAAGGGACAACTGCTCCAGGAGTCGGGTCGGGACTGTCAGCGGTGCAGTCGTCGCCCTCATCGCGGTTACCCCCTGGAGAAGATCGTCACAGACGATCAATTACCCCGCGTCCGGAGCTTTAGCGCAACCGGTTTTCTCAAGGCTGTCCATCTCGCGAGATCCGTTCGTCGTCCGGTTAGACGAGCCGAAAGCGCGGCTCGGGAAACGCCGACTGGACAGGAGCGATGATGTACTCGCTGTCGTACCAGATATACAAGTACGAGCATGGCCTTACCGCATGGCCCGCCTTGGCCTGCTGGAGGTGAGCCGTTCTGGCCGTTCGAGTAGGCCCAGCCGGACCCGACGGCCAGCCACCGGATACGTCCGGGGGTGCGGAGGAGGCAACGGCCGCTCCCGTTCGGGACACTGTAACCGCGACCAGCGTCGTGGGGACGGTCGTCGCCGATGCCTTCCGTGCGGAGTGGGGCCGCATCACCGCGGCCCTGATCCACCAGACGGGCGACTGGGACCTGGCCGAGGAATGCGCGCAGGACGCCTTCGCGCAGGCGCTGCGGCGCTGGCCGCGCGACGGCGTGCCGAATCGTCCTGGGGCGTGGCTGATGACGGTGGCACGCAACGGGGGCCATCGACCGCCTGCGGCGCAGCAGCACCTACCGTGCCAAGGTCGAGGAGTTGGCCGTGATGGCAACCAGAGACACGGGCCCCTGCACCCCGGAACCGGACGCCGACGACGGCGGCGTTCCCGACGAGCGGCTCCGGCTCATCTTCACCTGCTGCCATCCCGCGCTCGCGATGGATGCGCGGGTCTCACTCACGCTCGGCACGCTGACCGGGCTGAGCACCGCCGAGATCGCGCGTGCCTTCCTGGTGCCTGAGGCCACGATGGCCAAGCGGCTCGTCCGGGCCAAGCACAAGATCGCCAACGCGCGCATCCCGTACCGGATACCGCCGGCCAGCGCCCTGCCAGAGCGGGTGCCTGGCGTCCTCGCGGTGCTCTACCTGGTGTTCAACGAAGGATACTCTGCCAGCGCCGGGGACGACCTCATCCGGCGTGACCTGTGCGACCGGGCTGTCGCCCTCACGCAGGTGAGCGACCCGCGCCGACTTCCTGCGCCGTCTTGGCAGGAACGAGGAAGCCGCCACCGCCTATGAGGAAGCGGCGGCCCTTGTCGCCACCGGACCCGAGCGGCGGTTCCTGAACGCACGGCTGGCAGAGGTCACTCACGTGGACACTCGGTTAGGGTGGCCAGCTACGTGCCCTCCTGCACGGCTTCCTTGGTGTCGCTGTAGATGCGCCAGCCGCCGCCTCCTGCCCGCTTGGCCTCGTACATGGCCACGTCGGCGTGCGTGAGCAGGGTCGGCAGGTCGTAGCCGGGCAGGCGCTCGGCAATGCCGATGCTGGCGCTGTAGGTGAGCGGCTGGCCGTCATGACGGAGGGTACGGGCGGTTCGGCGGGCCAATTGGTCGGCTATCTGGGTCACGCGCGGGCCCGTGATCCCCGCGATGACAATGACGAACTCATCGCCGCCGTAACGGCCCACAATGTCGTCGGGCCGCACGTTCTCCCGGCATGCCTGGGCTATCTCCGCAAGGACCTGGTCGCCGGCGATATGGCCGTGCGTGTCGTTGATCTGCTTGAAGTTGTCCACGTCGATCATCAAGGCGACGAGGGGCTGACTGAGCCGCTCGGTGCTCGCGAGGGTGGCCTCAGCGACCTCCATGAAGTGGCGCCGGTTGTACACGCCGGTGATGCCGTCGACCGACGCCAGCTCCTGATAGCGGACTGACAGGCGGCCGTAGTCGTGCAGCGCGAGGTACTGGCGCGCGCTGACTAGGAAGGTCAGAGCGACAACCCCTGCCAGCAGGCCTCCCCCCACGGAGTCGAACCTGACGCTGCGCAAGCCGATGACGGCGAGGAGCAGGTAGCTGCTCGTGATGGCAAGGTAAGGAATGAAGGACGGGCGGAGTGCGGGACCCGGGAGCGGCGCGAGGACCCCGGTGGGCTGGGTGCGCAACTGGCAGGCGGCCGCAAGGGAAACCGTGACCATCGCGAGCATCCACAGCGTGTCGACAGGATCACCGCCTAGGTAGCTCGACGACGCGATGATGTTGGCGTAGATAAGGTCAGCCGCGATGAAGGCGAGCATGCCAACCGCGAAGATCCGCAAGGCCAGAACGCTGGTCTGGGGAGGAGCCCGCAACAGGACTGCCAGGACGCCGAACAGGAGCAGCAGGTCGCCGACCGGGTAGGCGTATGTGACGAGGTCGGACAGGCCGAAAGGACCACTCGCCGCGATAGCCGGGCCGAGCGATACGTACCAGATCAGCATGGCCCCGCCGGTAAATACCAATGCCGTGTCGAGCAGCAGCCGCAACCGCTCCGGTCCCGACCGGCGGCGGCCGGCCGGAAAGGAGATGAGGGCCCAGCATGCGACCGGATAAAAGCTCAGGTAAACCGCGGCAGCCCAGGTAGGGTGGGCGCTCTTGTGCAATACGGCCTCATGAACGAGCTGCAGCAGGTCACCCGCCAGGTAGACGAGTAGCACGATAGCCAGCAGCCGCCACGCCCGGGAGCCGTCAGGCCCAAGGTCGGCCCGCTGTGACGCCCGCCAGGTCAGCAGTGCCGCGGCTCCGTTCACCGGGATGAACGACAAGTCCCCGATCAGCGCCTGATGCTCGCGGCCGCCCCAGCGGAATGCCTGCCACAACCCGTATACGACCATCGTCGCAACCGCGGCCGCCAGCGCGCGGCCGCCGACCGTATGGATAGCGCGCCGCGCCGCGCGGATAGCCCTCCCGCCGCCCAGCGCGGGGCCGGCCTCGCTGGCCTTCGGGTAGCCGGAGCCCTCCAGGTGCGGTGCAAGCCTGGCCCTGTCGCGCATCCACTCGGTGAAGTCAGCGGCCGTCATGGGGCGTCCGAGGAAGAACCCCTGGCCGGTGTCGCATCCTAGGGCCCGCAGCTCGGAACCGATGGCCTCGGACTCGATTCCCTCGGCCACCACCCTGATGCCGAGCTGGTGGGCGAGGTCGATGGTGTTGCCGACGATCGCGCGGAAGCTTGCGCTTGCGACCGTTGGCCGCACGATGGACCGGTCGAGCTTGAGCTCGTCAATGGGCCAGCCGCCCAGGCTCTCCAGCGAGGCAAAGCCGGTGCCGAAGTCATCGAGGGACACCCGGACGCCGGACTCGGCCAGCTGCCCGAAGAACGCGGCACTGGCGGTCGTGGTTCCGGTTTCCTCGCTCACCTCCAGTGTCAGCATCTGACCCGGCACCTGCCCCTCGCGCAGGAGCTGGGCGACGTCCGCAGGGAAGGCGGGGTCGGTCACGCAATCGGGACCGATGTTGACCGAGACCGGTACGACCCATCCAGCGGTGGCCCAGGCCCGGTGCTGGGCAAGCGCATGCCGCAGCATCCGGCGGCTGAGCTCGCCCATCAGCCCGAGCTCCTCGGCGAGCGGGACGAACAGGGCTGGCTGCAGGGTCCCGAGCTCGGGGTGCTCCCACCGGGCAAGTAGCTCCGCCGCTGCCAGCCGCCCGGTCGTCAACTCGACCTCCGGCTGGAAATAGCCGGTCACCTGCCCGTCTCGCAGCGCGCCGGGCAACTCGGCGCGCAGGCGAGCGGCCAAGTCGCCGGCTTCGAATGCCATTCCTCGGTGCCGCTCCTCTCGCCGCTGATGCCCCCCAGTCATCTCATAACGGGGTGTACATGAAGTAACTATATGTATGCGATTCGTGACCCGAACGCACCGAGGTTAGCTGCCGTCCCCGGCTGCCTGGTGGGCGCGTCTGACGGTTTCTGCGATGACCTGGGGATCGTGGGCGGCCTGGCGCGGGTCATCCGGCCAGGTTTCGACGATGGTGCCGGCCCACCGGGCCCAGTCGAGGACGAGCACGTAGAAGTCGGTGATGAACCTGCTTGTGAGCTGGAGTTCGGGCAGGCGCTCGGGGAAGAGGCCGTCGCCGCGGGCGTAGCGTTCGCCGACGGCGAGGCTTTCCGCGCAGCGGGCGGTGGCCCATTCCTGCGCGGCCCGCAGAGCGGCGAGCGTGTCGGTCTTGGTCCCGCTGTCGGCGAAGAACACCTTGAGGAGCTGCTCGAACTCGATCACCGGCCCGTCGCCGGGCTCGTGCAGCCAGGCGGCCAGCGCCTGGCGTCCTTCGGCCGTGATGGCGTAGAGGGTCCGGGCGCGCTGGCCGTTCTGCTCGGCCCAGGTGCGGGCCAGCCCGCGGGCGACCAGCTTCTTGGGCTCCTCGTAGAGCTTGCTTGCCGCCCGGGGCCAGAACCGGCCGAGCGAGCGGTCCATCTGCCGGGTGAGTTCGTAGCTGCTCCACGGCCTGATCGACAGCAGCCCGAGCACGGCATACGAGGTGGTGGTCAGCGAGCCTCTTGACAAGATGCTCCCTTCGGGAGCAGAGCAGTACTACCAAAGGGAGTATACAGCTGGAGGCGGTGATGATGGCAGAGACGACGGCGGCGCGAGTGGACCCGGCCAACACCGGACAGGCCCGGGCCTGGGACGGGGACCAGGGCGCGTACTGGGCTGATCTACCCGTTCCCCGCCGGCTCGTTCGACGTGGCGATCTCGCGCACCGGGACCATGTTCTTCGGCGACCCGGTCGCCGCGTTCGCCAACATCGGCCGCGCCCTTCGCCCAGGCGGGCGGCTGGTGATGCTGACCTGGCAAGAACCCGGGGCCAGCGAATGGATCCGCGAACTCGGCGGCGCGCTCGCGGCCGGGCGGGACCTCCCCGCCCCGCCGGCCAGCGCCCCCGGCCCGTTCGCCCTCGCCGACCCGGACCGGACC
>Ga0335085_10011254_pt1 | contig 13294 bp, 10 predicted proteins | sample Lox_Sample_45_FD_206712 | JGI IMG/M metagenome (GOLD analysis project Ga0335085, IMG submission 206712) | Soil microbial communities from Loxahatchee National Wildlife Refuge, Florida, United States - Lox_Sample_4.5 | ecosystem: Environmental > Terrestrial > Soil > Wetlands | place: USA...
GGTCGGGGCAGTCCACGAAGTCCAGCGACACGCTGCGGTCCGGCAGCCAGGCGGCGCGCAGCCGCTCGGCCTGCTCGCTGTCGATGACGAAGTGCACGGCGCGGACCATGGTGGGCCGCAGGCTCTTGGCGTAGCGCAACGCCGCGATCACCGACAGGTCGAAGTCGTCGACGAAGACGATGACGACCCGGCGGGTGTAGTTCGGCTGCCGCTGGGGCTCACCGGAGGCCCGGCGGACGCCGATCTTCTCCAGTGCCCGGGCCTCGGACCGGTACTGCCGGTTCAGCCGGATGAACGCGAATACCCCGATCGGGAAGACCACGACCACCAGCCAGGCGCCCTCGGTGAACTTGACCACCGCGAAGATCACCACGACCAGGGCAGTGTAGATCCCGCCGGTCAGGTTGATGACCAGGCGGCGGCGCCAGCCCTGCTCGCGCTGCCGCAGGTGGTAGCGGACCATGCCGAAGCCCGCCATGGAGAACCCGGTGAACACGCCGATCGCGTAGAAGGGAACCAGGTTGTTGGTGTTGGCGCCGACCGCGAACAGCAGGGCGAGGGCGAGCACGGTGAGCACGATGATGCCGTTGGAGAACACCAGCCGGTGGCCGCGCTTGCTCAGCCAGCGCGGCAGGAACGAGTCTTCCGCGACGAAGCTGGTCAGGAACGGGAAGCCGCTGAAGCTGGTGTTGCCGCCGGTGAACAGGATCGTGATGGCGCCCGCCTGCACCAGGTAGAACAGGATCTGCCCGGTGGCGGTGTGCCCGAACACCAGGTCGGCCTCCTGGGAGACCACCGTGGGCACGCCGCTGGCGTACGGGACCGCGTGGGTGATGTGGGCCAGCCAGGAAATGCCGGCGATCAGGAACATCACGATGGCGCCCTGGATCTCCAGGATCCGCCGGGCGTTTCGGCCCTCGGGCGGGCGCAGCGCGCTCACCGCGTTGGACACCGCCTCGATCCCGGTCAGCGAGGACCCGCCGTTGGCGAACGCGCGGGCCAGTATGAGGAGGGCGGCGAAGGAGATCAGCGTGCCAGTGTTGTGCCCGATCGGGACGGTATTGGCCTGCCAGGTGGCCTGCGGAAGGCCGCCGCCGAAGATCTCGCGGGCCAGCCCGACGACAATCATCAAGCCCACCGACCCGGAGAACAGGTAGGTCGGCAGTGAGAACGCCCGGCCGTTCTCCCGGACGCCGAGCAGGTTCACGTAGCACATGCCGAGCGTGGCCACGACCGTGATCAGCAGCAGGGTCGCGGTGTCTCCCAGCGGCCTGGCCAGCGCGGGGAAGGTGGACAGGATCGCGGCGCTGCCCGCCGAGTTCTGCACCGCGACGGTGACCACGTAGTCCACCATCAGCGCCACGGCCGCGACCTGGGCGACCCGCGGGCCGAAGTTCTCCCTGGCCACGACGTAGGAGCCGCCGGCCCGGGTGTAGACCGTCACCACCTCGCGGTAGGACAGCACGACCAGGAAGATGCCGAGCAGGATCACCCCGGTCAGCGGCATGAGCAGCGTGAACGACGCCAGCCCGAAGAACGGCAGCAGCTCGTGCAGGATCAGCTCCGAGCCGTAGTTCGCCGACGAGATCCCGTCGCACGACAGCACGCCCAGGGCCAGCGGCTTCGACAGCCGCTCCTCCTTGAGCTGCTCGTTGACCATCGGCGGGCCGAGCAGGCGGCGCTTGGCCGAGTACCAGAAGGTCTCAGGGAGTTCGTTCGGCTGGCTGCCGCTGAGCAGCGTCGCCGCCTTGCGCATGGCCACCGGGCTTGGCTCCCCTCGCTGATCAGGTCTTTTCCGACGCTATGCGGGCCGCACGGCGGCCGCCGTATGCGCGCCGTCAAGCTTTCCTGGCGGGGCGTTAAGGATCCGTTAGGAACGGCCCGCGGGCTCATTTCCGGGGTGGAATAGCAAGTGCGATGACGTACAGGTTCGGATACCGGGCGATGCCGGCGCCTTATGCGCTGCCGGCCGCCTTCACCATGTTCCTGGCCCTGGGGACGGTGGCCGCCGCCCTGCACGGGCGGCTGCCCGCGACCGGGGTGCTGGCCGCCTGCGCGGCCATCACCGCGGTCATGTCGTTCGCGGCCGAGCCGGTGGCCGCGGTCTTCCTGGCCGGCATCGGCTGGCTCACCGCGAGCGGCTTCTCCCGGCCGCCGTACGCGCAGCTGCGGCCGACCGGGCCCGCCGCTGTCCACGCGGCCGTCACGCTGGCTGCGGCCGCCCTGGCCGGCGCCGCCTTGGGCCTGCTGTTCCGCTGGTACGCGCGACGGCGCACACTGGTACACGTGGGCACGCGAGGCGGCCGGCGGGCGGGCGATGCTGGCTCCGGCGTGCCCGGGGCTCCGGCGACTCCGGCGGCTCCGGGCGATGCCGCCATCAGCGTGCGGCGGCGGCTGACCGGCGCGCTGCTCGCCGCGGGCCTGCTCCCGCTGCTCACGCTGGCCCTCACCGCCGCCCGGCCGCACCTGGACCTGGCCGACGACCTGCTCGTCTACCTGGTCGCGGTGGTGACGATCACGGTGGTGGGCGGGTTCTGGCCCGCCGTGCTGGCCGCGGTGGCGGCCAGCCTGCTGCTCAACTGGTTCTTCACCGAGCCGCTGCACACGTTCACCATCGCCGAGCCCCGGAACCTGCTCGCGCTGCTGCTGTTCGTCACCGTCGCGGTGGCCGTCTCCAGCATGGTCCACCTGGCCGCCCGGCGCGCGGTCCAGGCCACCGCGGCCCGCGAGGAGGCGGCCTCGCTGCTGGAACTGGCGCAGACGGTGCTCGGCGGGGCCGACTCGCCGGCCGCCGTCCTCGATCACCTGACCCGCACCCACGGCGGCCAGGCCGAGCTGACCGAACGGGTGGGCGGCACCTGGGTCCGGATCGCCGCGAGTAACGTGGCCGGGTCGCTGGACGCGGCCACCCGCATCGACATCCGCCACGACCTGAGCCTGCTGATCAGCGGGCAGGCCCCCTCGGCCACCCCGGCCCTGATCGCGGGCTACGCCGCCCAGGCCGCGGTCGCACTCGACCGGGAGCGGCTGCGCACCCAGGCCGCCCAGGCTGAGGCGCTGGCCGAGGGCAACCGGATGCGGACCGCGCTGCTCGCCGCGGTCAGTCACGACCTGCGCACCCCGCTCGCCTCGATCAAGGCGTCGGTCAGCAGCCTGCGGCAGACCGACGTGTCGTGGTCTCCCGAGGACGAGGCCGACTTCCTGGCCACCATCGAGCAGAACGCGGACCGGCTCGACGCGCTGATCGGCAACCTGCTCGACATGAGCCGCCTGCACACCGGCTCGCTCCAGCCGTTCCTGCGGCCGACGGCGGTCGACGAGGTGGCCCCGGTGGCGATCGGCGGCCTGGACGACTCGCTGCGGCTCGAGATGGCCGTGCCCGACGGCTTCCCGCTGGTGCTGGCCGATCCCGGCCTGCTCGAGCGGGTGCTCGCCAACCTGTTCTCCAACGCACTGCGCTACTCCCCCGCCGGGCGGCCGCCTGAGCTGCACGCCTCGCTGTCCGGGGGGACGGTGTGCCTAGAGGTCGTGGACCACGGCCCCGGCGTGCCGGACGCGCAGAAGGAACGCATCTTCGAGCCGTTCGAGCGGGCCGGCGACCGGCACCCGGGCGTGGGCCTCGGCCTCACCGTCGCCAAGGGCTTCGCCGAGGCGATGGGCGGGCGGGTTCTGGCCGTCGACACGCCGGGCGGCGGGCTGACCGTCCGGGTGACGCTGCCGGCTGCCCCGGCGACTAGCGAGGATCGATCGGCTCTCGGAGCCGCCGGATCATGAGTCTGGTTCTGGCGGTGGGGTCGTGACGCGGGTCCTGGTGGTGGACGACGAGCCGTCCATCCTGCGGGCGCTGCGGATCAACCTCAGCGCGCGCGAGTACGAGGTCAGCACCGCGGTGGACGGCACCACCGGGCTGGCCGCGGTGGCCCGCGACCGCCCCGACGTGATCATCCTGGACCTGGGGCTGCCGGACATGGACGGCACCGAGGTGATCCACGGCGTGCGCGGCTGGACCTCGATCCCGATCATCGTGCTGTCCGCGTGGGGGCAGGAGAGCCAGAAGGTCGCCGCGCTCGACGCCGGCGCCGATGACTACGTGACAAAGCCGTTCGGCATGGACGAACTGCTGGCCCGGCTGCGGGCCGCGGTCCGCCGCGCGGCGCCCGCCCCGGACGAGCCGGTGGTGGCGACGTCCGACTTCACCGTGGACCTGGCGGCCAAGCAGGTGGTGCTGGCCGCTGGCACCGTGGTCCGGCTGACCCCGACCGAGTGGCAGCTGCTCGAGATCCTGGTGCGCAACAGCGGGCGGCTTGTCACCCAGAAGCAGCTGCTCCGCGAGGTGTGGGGTCCGTCCTACGAGACGGAGAGCAACTACCTGCGGGTATACCTGGCCCAGCTGCGCCGCAAGCTCGAACCCGAGCCGTCGCGGCCGCGGCACCTGCTGACCGAGTCCGGGATGGGCTACCGCTTCCGGCCCTGACGGTCTTGTGGCTTGCTTGTAGTTACTGGATAGTAAGTAGTGCTGTTGGCTTGCTGTCCGGGGAGGGCTGCCGTGAGCACCTATGACATGTACACGACACCGGTGCCGGCGGGCACCTGGGACGTGCCGGCGGCCGGGGCGGCCCGGTTCTCCTGGGAGTACGACGACGGCCGGCAGCGGCTGCTCGACTTGTACCAGCGGGGCAAGGACAAGCAGTGGGACGCGACCAAGCGGATCGACTGGTCGCTCCCGGTGGACCCGTGCAACGTGATGGCGACCTCGGACGAGTTCAACCCGATCTACGGCTCGCGGCAGTGGGAGAAGCTGTCGTCGGCCGAGCGGGACGAACTCGGCCAGCACCTGGGCTCCTGGCTGTTCAGCCAGTTCCTGCACGGCGAGCAGGGCGCGCTCACGGTGGCCGCGCGGATCGTGGAGTCGGTGCCTGACATGGACGCCAAGTTCTACGCCGCCACCCAGGCCATGGACGAGGCCAGGCACGTCGAGCTGTACCACCGGTTCATCAGGGACAAGATCGGCGTGTACTATCCGATCAACTCCGACCTGGCGTCCTTGCTGGCCGACGCGCTGTCCGACTCCCGCTGGGACATGCCGTACCTGGGGATGCAGGTGCTGATCGAGGGGCTCGCGCTGGCGGCTTTCGGCGTGCACCGTGACATCACCGGGAACGCCCTGGTCAAGCAGGTGCTCGCGTACGTCATGCAGGACGAGGCCCGGCACGTCGCGTTCGGCCGCCTGGCGCTGCGGGAGTACTACGCATCGCTGTCGTCCGCCGAGCGCGCCGACCGCGAGGAGTTCGTGGTCGAGGGCTGCTACCTGATGCGGAACCGGTTCCGCGGCCAGGAAGTCTGGGAGCGTCTCGGGTTCGACGTGGCGGAATGCCTGGAGTTCACCGAGCACTCCCCGATCCAGCAGGCCTTCCGCGCGCTGCTGTTCAGCCGGATCGTCCCGTGCGTGAAGGACATCGGCCTGTGGGGTTCGAAAGTGCAGCGAGCATACGCCGACCTGGGCGTGCTCGACGCGGCGGCGTCCGACCTCGAGGCGCTGATGCGCGACGACGAGGACATCGCCGAGCGCCTCGAGGCCGAGCACGCCGCCGAGTTCGCCGCCCGCCAGGCCGAAGTAGACGCCGCCATCACCTCGGCCGACCCCGAAGGCTAGCCGCGCGGCGCCAGTTTCCCCTGAGCCCGGAGGAAAACCGAAGCGCTCGCGCCGCGACGACGACATCGGCTCGGCCGCCGAGTCCGAGTCGTAGAACCGCTGCCAGGCGACGGCCGAGCCGCTGCCGGGGCGCTGCCGGGGCGCTGCAGCCAATCGCAACAACCGTCACTCCTACTCCCCATGCCACACGCGCCCCAGCGCCAGCCTCCAGGAAACGACATGGATGTGGCATTCATGTCGCTATTACGACATGGATGCCACATTCATGTCGTTGGCGAGCTGGGCTGGGGCGGCTGGAGGATAGGCAGGCGCACTATTAGCATCGCCCGTCTCGTCCGTGTGGCCGACCCAGGTAAGCGCTAGCCACGAGGCACGGCTTCCGGGGCTACCAGCGGGGGGTTTTCTCGTAGCGGGGTTTCCAGATGGTGCGGTAGAGGAGGCGGACGGGGGGCGGGAGCGTGGCCAGGGTGGCGGCGGTGTCCTCGCGGGTAGTGCCGTCCAGTATCCAGGCGAACATCTCGCCGCCCTCGGACAGCCCGTTCCTGCGCGCGATCCTGAAGCCGGCGCTGCGCCACTCGGCGGCGGTCAGGGCCACGCCGATCAGCGGCAGCCCCTCCTGCTCCTCGTGCGCGAGATGCCCGGTCAGCGTGCTGGCCAGTTCGTCGATGACGTCGGCCAGCCGACGCTCCCCCGGCCAGTCGGCGGCCTCGGGATCGCCCGCGAACGCGGCGTCCACCGCGGCCAGCAGCGGGTCGATACGGGAGTGCTCCTCTTCCATGGCGTCGAGCACCGACAGGGCGTGCTCGCTGTGGGCCAGCCGCGGCCGCAGGGCGGGCCAGATGATGTCGTCCTCGGCGGTGTGGTGCAGGTGCAGTTCATGCTTGAACAGTTCCCAGCCGGCCGCGACCGACCGGCGCCTGGCCGGGTCGGACCGCAGGGACGCCCCGGTAGAAGCCGCCGCGCGAGCTAGCCTGGTCAGGTCGCGGCGGAACGCGCGGTGGGCCGCCAGCATGATGGTCAGGTCGGCGTCGCCGGCGCCGTGCCGGGCGGCGTCGGTGCCGGGCAGTGGCTGCGACGTCATCAGCTTCCCTCCGTCCCGAACGTCTCCCGGACCCGCCTGGTGATCTCGTCCAGCGTCCGGATGGTGACCTCCAGGTCGCCGCGATCCACGGCGGCCAGTACCGGCCCGGTGACCTGCGCGGACGTGGCCAGCACGTCCTGGCGCAGCTTCCGCCCGGCGTCGGTCATCCGGATCGCGTCGCCGCCAGTCCCGCCAGTCCCGCCAGCGCCGCCAGCGCCGCCAGCGCCGGCCGGTACCGTCGCCGCCAGGCCGGCCGCAACCAGGTCGCCGGCTAGCCGGGCGGCCTCCTGGCCGTCGAGTTGCAGCCAGTTGCACAGATCACGCTCGTAGGCGCCCCGGCCAGGCTGGCCGCCGAGGGCGTTCAGCCGCTGGAGGCCGAGCCAGGCCTGGTGGCTGGTGCCGGACTCGGCCAAGATGCCGTCAAGCAGCCTGGTCAGGGTGGCCTGGGCTTGCCCCACCGACTGCCCGATGAGCGGCAGCGGGCGGGCGTTCTCCTGGGTGGTGGACATGTGATGGTTCCCCTCGTAACGGTGTGCACTGAAGAGACGAGATTCGCCCTCGTCCTGTGACCGGCCCCCCGGCCGGTCCACCTACACTTAGGAAAGCTATCATCTTGGAAAATTAATGTCTAGGATTCTTAAATATCAATATAACTAACGAAGATGGCTCACGCGGGCGTAGCGAGCCGGAGCGGTACCACGGCAGGCGCGGGGACTGGTAGGAAAGCGGCGGGAGGTGCGGCATGCCTGAGCGAGACGCCGCAGGCGGCGAAGCGGCGAGGCCAGACGTCACGTGGCCGGACCCGGCGGCAGGCGACACGGCGGAACTGGGCGCGGTCGGCCAGGCCGCGGCGGAACGGGCGCGGAGCGAGCGCGGACCGCAGACCGGCGCGGAGCGGGCGCGGATGGAGAGCGAGTTCCTGCTGGCCATGCGGCGGACGGGGTCGACCTTGCAGCTGCTCGGGCAGTTGGCGGCCGAACGCATCGGGGTCAACGCCACCGACCTGAACTGCCTGAACCTGGTGGCGCTGGCCGGGCCGATCACCGCGGGCGAGCTGGCCAGGCAGACCGGGCTGACCACCGCGTCGATCACCGGGGTGCTCGACCGGCTCGAGGAGGGTGGCTTCGTCCGGCGGGAGCGCGATCCGAAGGACCGGCGCCGGGTCAACGTCAAGCTGAACCCGGGACCGGCCCTGGCCGAGATCGGGCCCACCTTCGGGCCGCTGGTCATGGCCTGGCGGGGCACCGCGGCCAGCTACTCGGACGACGAACTGCGGCTCCTGGTCGAGTTCCAGGGCCGCTTCCTCGACATCGTGCGGGAGCAGCTTGACCGGCTCCGCGGCGAGGCCAGGCTTCGTGGCGGCCGGGTCCCCGACACGTGATCTTCACCAGCCAGCCCGGTTCCCGCCCGGAGGGGACGGGTACGGATTAAGCGTGCGGCAATCCCTCCTCCCGACCGGCCGGCGCACGCGCAAGGGAGGCAAAACCTCCCTGCTGTCCCGGCCCTCTGCTCTCGCCGAGCGCATCGAACGCGCCCACGCCCTCGACCCGGTCATCGGGGGCCTGTCCGACTCCGTGGTCCGCGCGCTACCCGCCGGATCGCGGACCGATGCCCTGCACGGCGTCCCGTTCGGCCAGCCCGCCCACCCGGCACTGGTCCGGCTGCCGCTCGGCTGCTGGACCTCCGCGGTACTGCTCGACCTGTTCCGCGGCACCGAGCGCGCGGCCGCGGTGCTGATCGCGGCCGGGGTGGCGGGCACCGCGCCCGCGGCGGCCACCGGCCTGGCCGACTGGTCGGCCCTGCACCGGGACCAGCAGCGGGTCGGCCTGGTGCACGCCGCCTGCCAGGCCGGCGCGGCCACCCTGTTCCTCGGCTCGCTGGCCGCCCGGGCCGGCGGGCGGACCGGCTACGGCCGGGCGCTGTCCGCGAGCGGGCTCGGGCTGGCGACCCTGGGCACCTACTTCGGCGGCCACCTGGCGTTGCGGCTGGGCGCCGGCACCAGCCACGCCGAGCAGGTCAGCCACCTGTCCAGGCTGGGCTGGCACGACCTGTGCGGGCTAGCTGAGCTGCCCGAGCGGCGACCGGTCCGGCGCCAGCTCGGCTACCTCTCCCTGCTGGTGTACCGGCAGGGATCCGAGGTCAGCGTGCTGTCAGATCGGTGCTCCCATCTCGGTGGGCCCCTGCATCAGGGCCGGATCGTGGTGGAGCGGGGCGCCGCCTGCGTCACCTGCCCCTGGCACGGATCCACCTTCGTGATCGCCGACGGCACCGTCGTCCACGGTCCCGCTACCGCCCGTCAGCCATCCTTCGAGACTCGAATCACCAGCGACGGACGGGTGGAACTGCGCCCCCGGCCCTGAGAGCCCCTCGGGGAGCCCCTTTGGAAGCCCAGGTACCGCCGCCGCGGCCGGAGCGGCGGGAGCGGCCCTGTCATGCGCCGGGGCCGACGTCGGCGGCGCGGCGAACTGGCTGGCGGCCCCGCTGAAGAAGCCGCCGATGCCCTCCAGCGCCTTGCCGATCTCGCTCGGCACGATCCAGACCTTGTTCGCGTCGCCCTGGGCGAGCTGCGGCAGCATCTGCATGTACTGGTAGGCCAGCAGCCGCTGGTCCGGGTTGCCGTCGTGGATGGCCTGGAACACGGTGCTGATCGCCTCGGCCTGCCCGCGCGCCCGCACCGCCTGGGCCCTGGCGTCCGCCTCGGCCCTGAGCAACAGCGCCTCGGACTCGCCGCGCGCCTTGAGCACCGCCGCCTGCCGCTCGCCCTCGGCGGTCAGGATGGCCGACTGCTTGGAGCCTTCGGCGGACAAGATGGCGGCGCGCTTGTCCCGGTCGGCGCGCATCTGCTTCTGCATCGACTCCTGGATGGAGCCGGGCGGCTCGATGGCCTTGAGCTCGACCCGGCTCACCCGGATCCCCCACTTGCCCGTCGCCTCGTCGAGTTCCTTGCGCAGCTCGCTGTTGATCCGGTCCCGCGAGGTGAGCGCGTGCTCCAGTTCCATGCCGCCGACTACGTTGCGCAGCGTGGTCACGGTCAGCTGCTCGACGGCGGTGATGTAGTTGGCGACCTCGTAGGTGGCGGCCTTCGGGTCCGTCACCTGGAAGTAGATGACGGTGTCGATGCCCACTACCAGGTTGTCCATGGTGATCACCGGCTGCGGCGGGAAGCTGACCACCTGCTCGCGCAGGTCGATCAGCGGCCGCAGGTGGTCGATGAACGGCGTCACGATGTTCAGGCCCGCGTTCAGCGTCCGGTGGTACCGGCCGAACCGCTCCACGATGCCCGCCGAGGCCTGCGGCACGATGCGGACCGACTTGACGACCGCGGCGATGACGGCAACGGCGAGTACAACCAGCAGGATCGTCGCGATAAGAGAGCTCATGGCGGCCTCGCTCCTGCGCCTGGGGCGGGTATCCCAGTGTTTGACGGGTATCCGGGCTTATTTGCTACGTTACCGACCGCGAGCGTATAGAGCCAGCGATTGCTAACTTAGCGTGCACGAGCCGTCCACCGGTTCTGCCGGTACTCGACGTCGAGCTGGACGCCGAAGCACCGGGACAGGTTCCGCTCGGTGAACACCTCGCCGATCGGGCCGGCCGCCAGCACCGAGCCGCGGCGCAGCAGCATCGCGTGGGTGAAGCCGTCCGGCACCTCCTCGACGTGGTGCGTGACCAGCACCATCATCGGCGCCTTGGGGTCGTGGGCCAGCTTGCTCAGCCGCCGCACCAGGTCCTCGCGGCCGCCCAGGTCGAGCCCGGCGGCCGGCTCGTCGAGCAGCAGCAGTTCCGGGTCGGGCATCAGCGCCCGGGCGATCTGCACCCGCTTGCGCTCGCCCTCGGACAGGGTGGCGAACCGTCGTCGGATCAGGTGCGCGCAGCCGAGCGCGTCGAGGATCTCGACCGCGCGGGTGACGTCGGCGGAGTCGTATTCCTCCTTCCACCGGCCGAGGATGGCGTAGGACGCGGTGAGCACCAGGTCGATGACCTTCTCACCGGGCGGGACCTGTTCGGCGATGGCCGCGCTGGTGAGGCCGATCCGGGGCCGCAGGTCGAAGATGTCCACCTCGCCCATCCGCTCGCCGAGGATGTCGACCGTGCCCTCGGTGGGGAACATCAAGGTGGCCGCCACCTGGAGCAAGGTGGTCTTACCGGCCCCGTTCGGGCCGATCAGGATCCACCGCTCGTCTCCGTGCGCCGTCCAGTCGACGTTGCGCAGCAATACCGCCGCGTCCCGCCGGACCTCGACGCCCCGCAGCCGCAGCACCTCGTCGGACATCAGGCTCCCTTTCGCCGCACCCGTCGCCGACACCGAACCTATGCCACCGCACCCCTCGGGGCCCACCAGATGGCCGGTAACTAGGGTACCGGCCCCTCCAGTTCATAGATCTCAGCAGGTAAGAGCAGATTTTTGTTGGAATGTGTAACATGTGATGGTTTATGGGCGTTGGTGAAGGTGGAAGCAACAAGATCAAAACTTGGCGGGCGCCCGCTTTGCCTTGCGAACCGATATGACCACAAAGAGTCAGCTAGCGAGAAGGAAAGGGATATGGCAACGCGTATCCGGATCCTGGCCGGGTGCTTCGCCCTCGGGGTGATGGCACTCCTGCTGACCGGTACGACCGCGCACGCGACACCAGCATCATGCGGGTGGGCCGGGATGCCGACGGTTCGGTGCAGGTGCCGCCGCTCGACGCCGACAACCTGACCGGCTGGTACCGGGGCGGGCCGGCGCCGGGGCAGCGTGGCCCGGCGGTCATCCTCGGCCACGTCGACTCCAAGACCGGCGTCTCGGTCTTCTACCGGCTCAGGGACCTGCACGCCGGGGACCGGGGGTACGTCACGCTGGCCGACGGGAAGGTGGCCGGCTTCGTGGTGGACGGGCTCCAGAAGGTGGCCAAGGACGCCTTCCCGGCCGCCTCGGTCTACGGCCAGGCCGGCTATCCCAGCCTGCGGCTGATCACCTGCGGCGGCCCGTTCGACCAGACCACCGGCCACTACATGGACAACATCATCGTCTACGCCCACCTGGCCGCCTAGCCCGCGTCAGCCGCCGTGCTCGTTGCGGACGGCGACGAGGGCGGCCTGGGTGCGGTCCTGCACCCCGAGCTTGGCCAGCACCGCGCTGACGTGCGCCTTCACCGTCTTCTCGGACACTGTCAGGGCCCGGGCGATCTCGCGGTTGGAGCGGCCCTTGGCGATCTCGGCCAGCACCTCGCGCTCCCGGCCGGTGAGCGAGTCGATCCCGCCCGCCGCGCCCCCGCTGTTCCCCTGCCTGACCAGGCTGCCCGCGGCCTCGGGAGCGAGCAGCAGGTGGCCGTCGTGCACCGAGCGGATCGCCCGGACCAGCGCGTCGGGATCCACGTCCTTGTAGAGCACCCCGGACGCGCCGGAGCGGACCGCCAGGCTGGCTGACGCGGGTTCGGTGGCGCTGGTGAGCACGAGCACCCGGGCGCGGCTCTGCTGCCCTGGACTGGCGGCCGCCTTCAGCTCGGCCAGGACGGCGTGGCCGTCCATGCCGGGCAGCTTGAGGTCGAGCAGGATCACGTCCGGGGTAAGCTCGGCCGCCTGGGCGAGCGCGGCGGGGCCGTCCCCCGCCTCGCCGACCACCTCGATCCCGTCCTGCACCTCGAGCAGCACCCGCAGCCCGCGCCTGACCACCGGGTGGTCGTCCACGATCAGCACCCTGATCGGGGTCATCGGCCCGTCCTCCCCGGCACGGTCATCCGCACCACCGTCCCGTTCGCGTCCGACCTGATCGTCAGTGTCCCGCCGACCGCGGCCGCGCGCTCGCGCATCGAGTCGAGCCCGAGCCCGCCCGACGACGCCGCCCGGCCGGTCCCCCCGTCCCCGCTCTCGAACCCGCGGCCGTCGTCGGACACCTCGAGCACCACCTGCCGCGCGACCCGGGACAGCGACAGGCGCACGCCGGCGGCCGCGGCGTGCCGCAGCGCGTTGTGCAGCGCCTCCTGGGCGACGCGGTAGAGCGCCGCCTCGCAGGCCGGGCTCAGCCCTTCCACGCAGGTCGCGCTGACCGTGACCGGGATGCCGTGCGCCCGGCCGGCCAGGGCCGCGTACCGGCGCAGCGACTCGGCCAGCCCGGCCGCCGCCAGGTCGGGCGGGGCCAGTCCGTCGATCACCGCGCGCAGTTCGGCGTGGGCCTCGGCGCCGAGTTCGCCGGCGATCTCGATCTCGGCCCGCACCCGTTCGGCGTCCACCGGTTCCCTGGCCGCCAGCACCGCGGCCGCCCGCGCGTGCGCCCGGATGCCGAACAGCTTCTGGGTGACCGCGTCGTGCAGGTCGCGGGCCAGCCGGGCCCGTTCCTGAAGGACTGACAGCTCGCGGCTGCGCTCGTACAGGCGGGCGTTGGTCAGCGCGATCGCGGCGTGCGTGGCGAACAGCGACAGGATCTCCTCGTCCCGTTGGGTGAAGCCGCGGCCCGCCGCGGCCGCGGAGGTCTTGTTGGCCGCGAAAATGGCGCCGAGCACTTGGTCGCCGTCGCGTACCGGGACCCCGAGGAAGTGCGACATCTGCGGGTGCGCGTGCGGCCAGCCCTCGAACCGGGG
>Ga0335085_10011255_pt1 | contig 13294 bp, 14 predicted proteins | sample Lox_Sample_45_FD_206712 | JGI IMG/M metagenome (GOLD analysis project Ga0335085, IMG submission 206712) | Soil microbial communities from Loxahatchee National Wildlife Refuge, Florida, United States - Lox_Sample_4.5 | ecosystem: Environmental > Terrestrial > Soil > Wetlands | place: USA...
CGCGTCCTCGGCCTCGCGGCGGCGCGGAGCGCGGCGACGTCGAGGTGCCACTCGCCGTCGTGGGCCAGGGGGTAGGTGCGGACCTCGACCGACTCCAGCGCGGCCAGGAACTCGAAGAGCGGATAGCCGGGGCTGGGCACCAGCACCTCGTCCCCGGGGTCGCAGAGGAGCTTGAAGAGGAAGGAGTAGGCCTCGCTGGTGCTGGTCGAGAGGAGGATCCGCTCGGCGGGGACGGCGAAGCCGCGGCGGGCGAAATCGGCCGCCACCGCCGCGCGCGCTGCCGGAAGGCCGAAGGGGGCGGGCTCGTAGAGGAGTGCCTTCGGGCCGGCGAGGGGCAGGAGGAGGTCGTCCGGGTACCGCAGGCCGACCTGGGTCGGGTTGGAGGCGGTGAGGTCGAGGATCCGCGCTCCCGCCCGCCGCTTCGCCGCGAGCCGTTCGGCCAGCCGGTTGGGGCGGAGATCCCAGCGGGTGCGCTCGGAGAACATCGGGAGCCGCATCGTAATGCACCTCCTTCGGTTTGACTCGGGCGGCGCGCCGACCTTAGCCTGTCGTCCGGCCGCCATGACGAAGACCCGCCGGTCCGCCGTCCTCCTCGCGCTCGTGCTCGCGGCGTGTTCGCGTCCCGCCGCGGCGCCGGCCCCGTCGCCCGCGGCCCCGTCGCCCCCGGCATCGGTGGCGGCCGCGGACCCGGGCCGGCCTCTGCCGAGCCCTCTTCCCGAGATCGTGGCGCGGGTGAACGGCCAGCCGATCCGCCTCCGGCAGATCCTGCCCATGACCAAGGCCAGCCTCGGCCGGCTCCCGGCCGGGGAGCGGGAGAGCTGGGCGCCCGAGACCCTCCGGAGCGCTCTCCAGCAGTACGTGGACCGGGAGCTGCTGTTGCAGGAAGCTCTCGCCCGCGGCGTGAAGGCCGACGCGCGGGAGGTCGACTGGGCCTACGACCAGCTGCGGCGCGAGCACCCCGACGAGCAGGGCTGGAGCGACTTCCTGGCCGGACAGGGCCTCGACCCCCAGTCGATCCGGACGGAGCTGCGAGCGCAGCACACCGTGACCGCCCTCCTCGAGCAGGAAGCGGCGGGGCGGCCGGGCGGTCTGGCGGAAGCGAGGGCCGCGCTCGTCGCCCGCCTGCGGGCCAGGGCCCGCGTCGAGATCCTCATTTGACGGAGGCGGGAAGCGCGGCCGCGGTGGCCGTCCGCGACCTGCACAAGAGCTACGGCTCCGTCGAGGCGGTGCGCGGGATCTCCTTCGAGATCGGGACGGGCGAGTGCTTCGGCCTGCTGGGCCCGAACGGCGCCGGCAAGACGACGACGGTCGAGGTGCTCGAGGGTCTCCTGAAGCCGACCGCGGGCGAGGTCGCGGTCCTGGGCCGCCGCTGGGGGAAGGACGACCACGAGATCCGCGAGCGCCTCGGCGTGTGCCTCCAGCAGACGGTGCTCCCGGAGAAGCTCCAGGTGGGGGAGACGATGGCGCTCTTCCGCGCCTTCTACCGCGAGGGGCGCGATCCCCTCGAGGTGGTCGTCGAGGTGGGCCTCCAGGAGAAGACCCGGGCCCGGGTGGGGACGCTTTCGGGAGGGCAGAAGCAGCGGCTGGCCGTGGCCTGCGCGCTCGTGGGCGACCCGGAGCTGCTCTTCCTCGACGAGCCCACGACGGGCCTCGACCCCCAGTCCCGAAGGCAGGTCTGGGAGATCGTGAACGGCTTCAAGAAGCGGGGCCGCACCGTCGTCCTCACCACGCACTACATGGACGAGGCGGAGAAGCTCTGCGACCGCATCGCGGTCGTGGACCACGGGCAGGTCATCGCGCGCGGTACGCCGCGCGAGCTCATCCGCTCGCTGGGCGGCGACCACGTCATCGAGATCACGGTCGAGGAGGGAGGGGCGGGGGGACTCCGGCCGGAGGACCTGGACGGCCTGCCGTCCGTCCGGTCGGTCCACGCGGAGGCCGGCCACCTCGTGCTGACCGTGACCGAGCCCCACCTGGCGATCGCCCCCCTCCTCGAGCGGGTGGCCTCCCGCGGCTTCGTCCTCGCGAGCCTCGCCACCCGCCACGCCAGCCTCGAGGACGTGTTCGTCTCGCTCACCGGGAGGCATCTGCGCGATGAGTGAGAGCCCGCGGCTCCGAGCCTTCCTCGCCCTCTGCCTGGCCCGCATCAAGGAGGGGTACCGGGAGCCCGAGGTCCTCTTCTGGGCCTTCGTGTTCCCGCTCCTCCTCTCGGCCGCGCTCGCGGTGGCCTTCCGCAACCGGGCCCCCGAGCCTTCCCGCGCCCTGGTACTGCGGGGGCCGGAGGCCGCACGGCTCATGGCGTCCCTCCGCGCGGCGCCCCTCGTGCGAGCGGAGGTGGCCGGGGAAGCGGAGGCCGGGCGGGCCCTCCGCATGGGACGAGCGGATGTCGTGGTCGCCGTCGCGCCCGGTCCCTCGTCCGAGGTCGAGTACCGTCTCGACCCGTCGCGGCCCGAGGCCAGCATTGCCCGCGCCCGCGTCGACGACGCCCTGCAGCGGGCCGCGGGCCGGCGGGACCCGGTCTCGAGCCGGGAGACCGCCCTCACCGAGCCCGGCGGGCGGTACGTGGACTTCCTCGTGCCCGGCCTCATCGGGATGAACCTCATGAGCGCGGGGATGTGGGGGGTCGGCTACGCCCTCGTGGACATGCGGATCAAGAAGCTGCTGAAGCGGCTCCTCGCCACGCCGATGCGGCCCGCCGACTTCATGCTCGCGATGATGACCACCCGCGTGGTGTCCACGTTCGTCGAGGTCGGGGCGCTCCTCGGCTTCGCCTGGCTCGCCCTGGGTGTCCCCGTGCGCGGCTCGCTGGCCGCGGTCCTGGCGGTGGCCCTCCTCGGCGCGATGAGCTTCGCCGGCCTCGGCCTCGCCGTGGCCTGCCGGGCCCAGAAGATCGAGACCGTGACCGGCCTCATGAACCTGGTCATGATGCCCATGTTCGTCGGCTCGGGAGTTTTCTTCTCGGTGGAGCGCTTCCCCTCCGTCGTCCAGGCCGGGCTGCGCCTGCTCCCGCTCACCGCCCTCAACGACGCGCTGCGGGCGGTCACCCTCGAGGGAGCCGACCTCGCCTCGCAGGGGCCCCGGCTCCTCCTGCTCGCCGCCTGGGGGGCGATGAGCTTCGCGTTCGGCCTGCGCTTCTTCCGCTGGAGCTAGTCTCGGCTCCGGAGGACGCCCCTCGCGCCCACGGGCGGCAGATCCGCGGCCGAGGCCACCCGGTTCCGTCCGGCCTCCTTGGCCGCGTAGAGGGCGCGGTCGGCGAGATCCACGAGGTCCTCGGGCCGGGTCGCGGGGCGGGGCACGACGGAGGCGACACCCAGGCTCACCGTCAGGTGCGGAGCGATGCCCGACGCGCGGTGCTCGATCCGGAGGGCCCCCACGCGGGCGCGCATCCGCTCGGCGAGGATGCGGGCCCCGTCCGCCGCGGTGTCCACGAGGAGGGCGATGAACTCCTCGCCCCCGTACCGGGCCGCGAGGTCCGCCGGCCGGTTGAGCGTCTCCTCCACCGCTTGGGCCACGCGGACGAGGCACTCGTCGCCGGCCTGGTGGCCGTAGGTGTCGTTGAAGCTCTTGAAGTAGTCGATGTCGCAGAAGACGAGCGACAGGGGCGCCTCGTCGCGGGCCGAGCGGCGCCACTCCTGGCGCAAGGCCGCGTCGAACCGTCGGCGGTTCGCGATCTGGGTCAGGGTGTCGAGGGCCGAGATGCGCTCGAGGTCGCGGTTGCGGTGCTCGAGCTGGCGCCGGGTCTCGGTGAGCTCGCGGTTCTGGCGGTCCATCTCCTCGGCCTGGGCCAGGAGCCTCAGGTTCGAGGAGACGAGGCGGTCGAGGTCGTGCCGCGAGCGCTCCGAGAAGACCCGCAAGAGGGCCAGGAGGGCGGCGGGGTTGCCGGACAGGTGGTGCTGGAAGGCCTCCTCCGGGATCTCCAGCACCAGCGTGTCGTCGAGAGCGCGGAGGGTGGCCGCGCGCTCACGGCTCTCGATGAGGGACATCTCGCCGAAGCAGTCCCCCGGCCGGCCCACCGCGACCTGCTTGCCGGCCTTCGACACCACGAGGTTGCCGGAGAGGACCACGTACATCGCGTGGCCCTCCTCGCCCTCGTGGCAGAGCGCCTGGCCCGGGCGGAGGGCGAGCTCGCGGCAGGCGCCGACGAACGCCTCGAGCTCCGGGTCGGACAAGGGAGCCAGCAGCCCCGTCCGGCGGAGGAGGGCGAGCTTCTCGGGGCGCTCCACGGGACCCTCAGGCCTCGGCGAGCCGCTCGAGGGCGGCCGCGTCTTTGACCAGGAAGCCGTCGCGCTCGGTCGCGACGATCCCCTCCTTGCTCCACCGGCTCATGATCCGGATGCAGGTCTCGATCGTGGTCCCGGTGAGGTCGGCGAGCTCCTGCCGGCTGAGCGGCATCGGCACGAACCGGCCCCCGGGGTGGGGTCGTCCCATCCGGTCGGCCAGCTTCAGGAAGAGGTGGGCGAAGCGCGTCTCGACCCGGCCCCCCGCCACCTCGGGGATGCGGCGGGTCAGCTCCACGATGCGCTGCGCCATGCCGGTGAGGAAGCCGCGCACGAAGGAGGGGTGGCTCTCGAAGAGGGCGAAGAACTCGCTCCGCCGGACGAGGATGCACTCCGAGCGCTCGATCGCGATTGCCGAGGCCGGGTAGGGCCGTCCCTCGTAGGCCACCACCGCTCCCACGGGGTCGCCGGGGCCGAAGATCTCGAGGATGATCTCCTTGCCGGAGGGGGTCGCCTTGACGACCTTGACCCGGCCGCTCGCGATGGTGAAGAGGAACGACGGCGCGTCGCCCTCGGTGAAGATCGTCTCTCCCTTGTCGTAGTGGCGGGCGAGAGAGACCGCAGCCAGCCTGTTCTGGTCCTCCGGGGAGAGGTTCCGATAGAGCGTGCTGCTCCGGAGCAGCTCCTCGACGGAGGCCATGGCCTCCGATGATAGCCGATGGGCTACCGGGTCTTCGTGATCTCGACCCGGAAGATCTCCGGTCCGGGCTCGACGAGGGTCCAGCCGAAGGCCCCGGGCCGGTGCTCCTCGAAGTGCCGGAGCAGGCCGTTCGGCAGGTGGTCGTTCACCACGACCACGCTCTCTCCGCGGGCCAGCGCGTCGAAGGTGGCGAGCACCGCGGCCTTGCGGTCGGTACAGGCGCCCAGGCGCCGGATGTCCACCGTCGTGGTCGAGCTCACAGGTCCTCCTCCCGCGCGTTCCGGTCGCAACTTCGCTCACGATCCTACGCGGAAGAGCCGGCGCCGGGCATGACGCCGGTCATGCGCTCGACTCCGGAGGTGCTCCCCCAGGGAGGAAGGCGGCCACGCGGCGGCCCCAGGCGTCGAGGCCCCGCAGGGTCTTCACGGATTCGAGGCCGGTCCTCGGGGGAGGCGCGCCGTCTCCGCCGGCCACGAGCAGGACGCGGCGCGAAAGGGCCTCCCGCAGGCGGCGCAGCGCGGCGGTGCTCGCGGCGCCCTTCGTGGCTCCGGACACGCTGACCGCCACCGCGCGGGCGGAGAGATCGCGGGCCAGCGCCGCGACCTGGGGGACCGGCACCTCCGTCCCGAGGTAGAGGATGCGGCAGCCCGTGGCGGCGAGCACCAGGGCCGACATCTGGAGGCCGAGGCCGTGGCCCTCGCCAGGCAGCGTGGCGAAGACGACGAGTGGTCCAGTCGCCCTCTCCTCGAGAGGGAGCCGCAGGGAGCGGAGCAGGTCGGAGATCCGCTCGGAGAGGAAGTGCTCGTGCCGGATCTCGAGCGTGCCCTCCTGCCAGCCGTCGCCGACCGCGCGGACGAGGGGGGCGATCCGGGACTCGAGAAACTCGACCGGGCCCATCCTCGCCCAGTCGGCCAGGAACTGGCGGGTCAGCATCTCGCCGTCGAAGGCCTTGACGAGACGCAGCAGGCCGGGCAGGTCCTCGGAGGCGGGGCCGGTCGCGGCAGGCGAGGGGGCGGGAGGAGCGGAGGCGGTGCTGGTCTCGAGGAGACGTCCGAGGGCGTCCTCCGAGGCGCCCACGACCTGTCCGGCCCGGTGCCCGCGCTGGAGAGCCTGCGAGATCCGCCGCAGGTGCGGCACGGCGGAGACCGCATAGACGCGATGGCCCGACGGCTTGCGCGCGGGGCAGGGGAAGCCGTAGCGGGTCTCCCAGGTCCGAAGCGTCTCGACCGCGATCCCGGTGGCCCGCGACAACGCGCCGATCGAGAGCCACGCCTCGCCGTCGTCTTCGCGTGGCTTTGCCGGCATGAACCCCGCTCCCCCGAAAGGCCATTCTACCGCGGGCTTGGACAAAACCTCGCCACAACGTGCGAATTGCGGACGGCCACCCGCCCCCTTGCTCCGGGGTGCCGGTCTGTGGTTTCGTTGGGTCGGCCGGGGAAGCGATTCGGGTCTGGTGACCTGCGCGGCCTTCAAAGCCGTCCGGCTCCGGGCTGACCCCCGGAGCGGTGGGTTCGATTCCCACCCGCTTCCGCCATCAATCCAGTTAGAATCAATGAGTTAGCAAATCAGTCGGCTCGGACTGTGCCGTAATCGTGCCGGCAGATTGCCTCAGCTCCGCGTCGCCAGGAAGGCGTCCACCTTGAGGAGCGCGGAGGCCGCTTCGTCGTTCGCTCCAGGCACTCCTCAGCTCCCGCTCATCAGGTAGGCCAGCCCAAGGCCACCACCGAGATGGGCACCTCGCCCTCGATGTCCAAACTGCCGCTGATGGCGATCGAGGAATCGAAGAAGCCGCCCCCGCCGCCGACAGCGTGAGCACCTACCTCGGCCATCTCCCTGACCCGCCAAGTAGGAATCAGGATGGCGTGGTCACCCTTCACCCTCGTTGCAGCGTGCCACGCTCCTCACTCGGCACGTCGGAACAGCCCGAAGGTGAATTCCTGCGTCACCCCCGACGGCGTAATATGCTGCTTTTCGATCACACGCCGCTGCTGGAAACCGGCACCCAGACGACGCGCCAGCTTGTCGGCATCATACCGCTCGACTGGCAGCCCACTGCACTTCTGTGGGCCGCGAAGCCCAAAGGTCGCTATCATCACGTGACCGCCCGGGCGCACCGCTCTCCGCAAAGCGCGGAGATAGGCATCCTGATCGATCGGGGTCGTCAAGAAGTGAAAGACGGCCCGGTCGTGCCAGAGATCGACCTGCTCCCCCAAGTCCAGTTGCCGCACATCCGCCACAAGCCACCTGACGCCTTCGCCAAGCCGCCCGAGGCGGTTGCGCGCGACCCCCAGTGCGGCATCCGAGACGTCGACCACCGTTATGCGCGTGAAGCCCCGTGCCAACAAATGGTCGACCAGATTCGAGGCACCCCCACCGATGTCCACGATAGGGGCGTCCTTCCGCAGCGCAACTGCGCCGATTAGTTGCAGTCAGGTGCCGGGCTCACGCTCGAACCAGCTCACATCGGTAGGCTGCTTGCTGGTCCAGACCCGCTGCCAGTGCTCACTCGGTTCCATTACGCCTCCGCGACCGCCATCCTCCCCCGAGAAGCTGCCCGACACCGTTCCGACGTTGACCGGGCTTCGTCATCACCTTGTTCGACGGCATCGGTCAGTCTGTGAGTCCATCCTTCCATTCAAGAGCGTACTCGCCTTCGCCAAGGCGATACCGTACCCGCCGTCCATGCTCATGAAACGTCACCGAGCCGTCGGGGCCCACTTCCACCTTCTTCCCTCGGTGCAGCTCTCTGAGCCAGCCGACGAGGGTAATCGCCGCGCCAGTCGCGGCCCAGAAAGCGCGACCCGATGCCTGCGGCAGCAGTACGACGCCTGGATTCGAGTGTTTCGGGTACGAGCGGTCGTTCAGGAAATCACGGTTATGCGTGATGAGGATTCGGTCGTCTCGCTTGGCAGCAGCAAGTACGGCAGCGTCTTCCTGGCAGGCGATGCCCATGTCGCGGACCGTTCGGCAGTTGAACCCCTGCCTTAACAGCTCCTGCCCGAGAGCCACATCGACATCTTCATCCAGAAGGAAGCGTGCCTTCCTGCGCCACTTCTTCCCAAACGCTGCGAGCTCGGCGTCGCTCACCCTGTTAGCGGCGGTCAGGAAGTGCGGGAATCTGACGGACCTGTCGACGTGGGTGGGTTGAGGTAGTAGCCGCGGCGCGGAGGCGGTCCTTCTCGGCGACGAGGGACTACAGCTTTCCAGCGAGGTATTGGACGTATCCGGGGTCGGGCGGCAGCTCGAGGACTTCCTCGATGACCGGGAGGAAGTAGTGGAGGGTCCGCACTGGGCTCAGCGGCGGACCTGAACGGATGCTGCGGCGAGCTGCGGCGAGGAGCAGAGCCGTGCGGACGGTTCTGAGGGGGACGCCGCGACGGCAGAGGTCGAGAGCGAGGCGGCGGTCCTGCCGGCTCGGTGGATACTACGAGGCTTGTCTTCGCTAGGTCCGTGTACCGCACACGTACCTGATAGGGGGGTTCAGGGCGGGAGTAGCGGCTCCTGCGGCTCTGTGGTTCGTGTAACTTACGGCCTGTCAGTCCGACGCCATCGTCCGATACCCACGCGCTTCCGCCAACCGCCGCTCGCAATGTCCTGACACTGCAAGAGCACATCGCCCAGACCCACGCTCTTCGACGGCCTGCGGCACGTGTCCGGTACGGATCGGCGCGGGCCGCGACTTCGGAGGCGCCGCTCCCACTGAGTTGGTTGCGGGTCCAGGGCCGCCGCTCGCCCAAGGGCGGCCCTTCGTCTCACCTGAGGGTGAAAGGCCCAGCCAGAGCGCCTCTCGCTGTAGCCCTTCACCCGCCCAGGCGGCCCGGCAGGTCGTGCCCCATCTGTCGAAGCAGGAACAGGGAGTAGGCGCGCTCGAAGAAGAAGAGCGGCTGGAACACTGTCTGCATGACCACCGGCAGGAAGCCGAGGCAGCAGGTCATGCAGCCGCCGAGGACGATGACCAGCCCGGACGCCACGGCGACACCGAGCTTGAGCAGGAGGTACAGGAGGAAGGCCCCGGGGTGCTCCGTGACGAGCCCCTCCAGCACGCGCGTCGCCTGGCCGCAGGGCAGCCCCGTGGTGAGCTGGAGCGGGGCGACGAAGTCGCGCAGCGCCAACCCCGCCAGGATCAGGAGGGGCAGGGCCAGGACGAGCAGCAGCACGACTGGGACGAGACCTGCAGCCGCGAGAGCAACGGGGGCGCTCTCGGGGCGGCTGCGGAGAAGAGCCATCGCCGCCGCCACGACCAGACCCGCGGCGAACAGGATCACGAATCCTGCGGCGAGGGTGAGGCCGAACCTCCACCCGAAGTACGACCAGGCCGGGGCGGCGTGCTCGCGCCACGGCCGCGCCACATCCGAGCGTCCGCTGGCCACGTTGTCGAGGTACATGAACGTGCCGCGGGCGTTGATCCAAAGGACCACGGCCATGAGGCCGGCAAGGAGGATCAGGCCGGCCATCGCGCCCAGGGCGACGAGTGCGGCGTGGGCCGACAGCCAATCGGCGAGGCGGTGCAGCGAACCGGGGATGTCCCCTTGCCATCCGCCTCCCGGCCACTCCGGGCGGTGGGTCCGCCAGCCTGAACTTCCGCCGCCTCCGCCGCCCCCGCGCCCGCACTGGTCGAGGAAGGCCAGGAGGCCGAGGACCAGCCACCTCTGGGGACGGATCGGGAACAGGTGGCGCCGCGTGTGCGCGATCGCGTCGCGGGCGGCATCGATCGCGGAGACCCCTGGTGCGGTGATGCTCGTCGAGGCCATGACCGCCTCCTCCGCGGGAAGGGGATTCTACACCCGGTGTACCGATGGCTCATGCGGGAGTAGGATCCACGCACGCGAGCAAAGCAGCCAACGCGAAGGTTCAGCCGATCCTCGATGAGTTGAAGAAGCTGGGGACCTTCACGTCCGATGTCTATACCGACTGGCTCGTCTTCTAGTGTGGGCTCATGCGTCCGTCGCGTGCCACGGGCGACTCGCCATCGCGCGTCAGCGTGAAGCCGCCCGTCACGCGGATGGTTGAGCCGGCCGCGGCCCCCGGCCAGGCTCGGCGGCGCCGCGTTGGTCAGCGGGCGCGGAGGAGAAGCCCGGCGTTGTAGAAAAGGCAGACGCCCAGGGTCTGGATGACGTGGAAGAGGTCGTTGTTGTTGAACTGCCGGTGCAGGTCCAGGCCCGCGGAGAGGACGATCCCACCGGCAAGCGAGGCCAGGACGCCGCCGAGGACGAAGGCGGCGGCCCGATTCCCGCGCCGGGCCAGGTCGAGGCCGAAGACGAGCAGGAGCACGATCGTCAACCCGAACTCGTAGGCGACGTACCGGAAGTCCCGTCGCCCGAGGACGAGGGCGACATAGATCAGGAACCGGCCCGCGAGCAGAGCGAGGATGGCGAGCCTCGGCCGGCGGGCCAGGGCTGCCCAAGTCGCGCCGGCGAGGATCAGGAGATCGGCGAGGCCGATGGCGACGTAGGTGACGCACCACAACGACCGCCGCAATGAGGGCAGGACGCCCCGGGGAATGCCGTGCCAGGTTCCCCCCACGACGGCGGCCACGCCCAGGGCCGCGAACGACGCGGCCCAGAGGAGGGTGGGGACGGACGGGCGCGCCCGGCGACGATAGAGGCGCCACGCCGAGCCGAGTGCGGCCAGGGCGAGGAGGTAGTCGGTGAGGACGGTGGTGGGCTGGCTCATCGCTCCGCCTCGCCGGCAGACGCGCGGCGGGCCGCGGGGGGCTCGTCGGGGAGGAGCTCGAGCACGACCGAGCCAACGGCGACCTTCATCTTGACCCGGTAGGGCACGGCCCGCTCGTCGTCGGAGATCCACAGGTCGACGACCCCGCTGAGGCCGCCCGGTCCCCGGTAGCTGGCGGCGGCCTGCATGTGCACCGCCCTCACGTCGCGGCCGCGCCAGCCGACGCGCTCGACGCCCAGCGTCCGCAGGTGGGTGGGCCACCACATGGAGTCCACCGCCGTGGGCACGACCGCCGTTCCGCGCACGCGGGCCAGGGCGCGCGCGACCAGGAGCACCGACACGCCGTCCTGGGCGTTCGCGGGAAGGGGGAGGACCTGGTATCCGAAGACCCCGTCCCGCACCGTGCGCACAGTACAGCGCCGGCTCCGGCGATCCATGTCGTAGCCCGCATCGTCGGCGCCGCTGTCGGAGTCGCTGGCCACGTGTCGGTGGGCGAGCACGGCGCCGTCCTCTCCCACGACGCTCTCGAACCGGCTGTCGATGTGGAAGAACGGGATCCCACCGTTGGACTTCGCGGAGAAGACGACGCGGTGGGCCGGCTCGCCGCCTTGGCGCACGAGGCCTCCGGTCTCGAGGGTCAGCGACGCGAGGTGCAAGAAGAGGTACTTGACCTGGTAGCGGAGCACCTCGCCCGGACGCAGGGCTGAAGCGGGAACGACCGCCGGGCCCTCACCTCCGCCGTAGAAGGCCGAGGCCCGCGCGCCGGCCTCGTGCGCGGAGGCGGTGTCGCCGAGCCGCGTCTCCACCTGGGCCAGGCCGCGCCAGGCCAGATCGATCCCGTCGTTCCGGCGAACGGCGCTCTGAAAGGCCGAGCGTGCCTGGGGGAGGCGTCCGTGGGTCAGGTACAGGTCGCCGGCCCAGAGCTGGTCCAGGACGGCGACGCCGGGGCTCGCGAGGAGGGCCGCCGCGCTGTCGAGCGCCTCGGGCTGGCCGAGCTCCTCCTGGGCGCGGGCCAGCCAACGGAGCGCCGGAGTCCAGCCCCTCTCGCGGTCGTGCAGGGTGGCAAGAGCGGACGCGGCCTCCGTCGCCCGGCCGGCGTAGAGCTGGACGACGGCGCGGTTGAGCGCGGTTTCACGGGTCCGGGAAGCGGCGCCGAGGGCGGAGAGCGCCCCCTCGGCCTCTCCCTCGACCCAGCAGCCGGCGGCGGAGGCAGAGCTCGTGGACTGGCCGCTCGATCGGGAGGAGGTCGCGAGCAGGAGGACGGTGACGAGCGGCCACGAGCCCGGCCATGCTGAACGCATCGCGCCACCTCCCCACTCCCTCAGCCGGCCCCGACCGGGTGCCGACTGGCGCTCGACGTGGAGTGAAGCGGCGTAGGCTTCTTGTTACGGTCTTGTTACGGGTTTGCCCCGCCCCGCGTGCGCGCACGGGGGGTCGTGCTCACGAGTCGTCCAACAGAAGGGCGAAGGGGTCAGAATCCGTGCTCGCCGGCCGCTCACCACGGATCAGAAATCGAACCAGTACCCCCACCAACGGCACCCCTCGGCATCGGGCTCCGTGTCCGCGCCGGAGCGGACGCAGTTCCGCTGCAGGTCCTCCCAGGCCAGGGCCTGCTCGCGGCTCGCGAATGGCCCGAAGACCTGCCAGTTGCGCATGATCGGGTGCTCGCGGAGCCATTCCGTCCGGCGCTCGTGCGGCCTCGTCGTGATCCCTGCTCTCCGTGGCATCACGCCCTCCTGCATCGGCACCCAGGAGGGAGGAACGGGCGCCGGCGGGCCAACGGGCCGTCACTATAGCACCACTCGCTGTCCGGTCTATGAACATGATGTATCAGCGCGAGTCCTCGGGGCTGTGACAGCCGCGATACTGTCACAGCCCCGGGCCCATCACGGCGTGTCGTTTCCTACGATCCGCACCATGGCCTACGCGGTGGTCCTTCGATTCGACGCGGCTGGCGTTCGTCCGCTGATCGTGGGTCACGACTCCGATCCCCTGCCCGAAGAGGACGGCGTCCGCTACCGTCTGGTCGCCGTGACCGGCGTCCATGAGGAGGCCGTCGGTGTCGCGGATACCCTGCAGCGCCGAATCGAAGCGGGCGAACTCCTGAACTCCGGGCGCGCCTGAGGCGGCGGTTCGCGGCGTGCACCGCCGCGAGAAGAACGGAGCGCCGGATCCGTCCCGAGCCGGCTTTCGGTCAGGACCTGAACGGACCTCCCTCGACACACGCTCTCTTTGCCGCGTCGAGGCGCACCGCTGTGCTTCAGTTCACAGCGCACGACCACCGCCGCAGCTACTCTCATCCGACGAACGCGGACAGGCCAGTCGCGTCCTGGCACGACAGGAGCGACCGGCTCCCTCGCCGCCCGGATGGTCAACGATCGAGGATGGGTGTGACGGAAGGATTCGAGGACGCGAGGCTGGGCGGCCTTCCAATCACCAGCATCAACTGGCAGCGCGAGGGAGAGACGGTCGTGTTCCGGGTCCGCGGCGAGGCGACGCCCGCCGTCTTCATGGACGGTCTCCGCGCGCTCCTGGCCGATCCGACCCCCTGCGTCCTGTGGGATCTGCGGGGCTGCCGGCTCTCGGGTCTCGGTCGTGACCAGCTGCGGAGGCTCGTCAGCCGGCTGATGCGGTCGGATCTCTCGAAGCGTCGGGCGGGGAGGTCGGCCTTCGTCTGCGGGACCGACGAGGACCGCAACGTCAT
>Ga0335085_10011257_pt1 | contig 13293 bp, 10 predicted proteins | sample Lox_Sample_45_FD_206712 | JGI IMG/M metagenome (GOLD analysis project Ga0335085, IMG submission 206712) | Soil microbial communities from Loxahatchee National Wildlife Refuge, Florida, United States - Lox_Sample_4.5 | ecosystem: Environmental > Terrestrial > Soil > Wetlands | place: USA...
TTTCCTCGAACTGCTCCTCGCCCGCGATGAGCGGAGGCGAGAGCTGCACGATCGGGTCGCCGCGGTCGTCGGTGCGGCAGATCAGCCCGTGACGGTAGAGCTCTCCGGAGAGGAACCCGCGCAGCAGCCACTCGGACTCCGCGGCGTCGAAGGTCTCCTTGGTCTCCTTGTCGCTGACCAGCTCGATCGCGTGGAAGTAGCCGGCGCCGCGCACGTCGCCCACGATGGGCAGGTCGCGCAGGCCCTCGAGCGTCTCGCGGAAGCGGCCCTCGTTCTCGCGCACCCGACCGCAGAGGTCCTCGCGCTCCATGATGTCGATGTTCGCGAGCCCCACGGCGCAGGACACCGGGTGCCCCCCGAACGTGAAGCCGTGGCCGAAGCTCGCGGTACCGTGCAGGAACGGCTCCGCGATGTGGTCGCCCGCGATCAGCGCCCCGAGCGGCGCGTAGGCGGAGCTGATGCCCTTGGCCGTGGTGATCATGTCCGGCAGGTAGCCGTAGCGTTCGCAGCCGAACCAGTGGCCGATCCTGCCCCACGAGCAGATCACCTCGTCGGAGATCAGCAGCACCCCGTGGCGGTCGCAGATCTCGCGCACGCGCTGGAAGTAGCCGTCCTGGGGCACGAAGCACCCGCCCCCGTTCTGCACCGGCTCGAGGATCACCGCGGCGACGGTGTCCGGGCCGTGGAACATGATCGCCTCCTCGATCGCGTCAGCCGCCCAGAGCGGATCGCGGTCCTCCTCCCAGCGGTAGGAGTTCGTGTTCGGCACGTGGACGCCCCCAGGGGTCAACGGCTCGAAGGGCACGCGCAGCGCGGTCAGGCCGGTCGCCGTGAGCGCCCCCATCGAGGTGCCGTGATAGGCGAGCCTGCGGGACACGAGCTTGTGGCGGCGCGGTTCCCCGCGGGCGCCGTGGTAGGCCTTCGCGAGCTTCCAGGCCGACTCCACCGACTCCGAGCCACCGGAGGTGAAGAACACGCGATTGAGGTTCCCCGGGGCGAGGCCGGCAATGCGCGCGGCCAGCTCGATCGAGCGCGGGTGGGCGTAGCTCCAGTTCGTGTAGAAGCCGAGCTCGCGTCCCTGGGCGGCGGCGGCATCGGCGAGCTCGTCGCGGCCGTGGCCGACGTTCACGCAGTAGAGCGCGGAGAGCCCGTCGAGGTAGCGCTTGCCGTGCTCGTCGTACACGTAACAGCCGTCGCCGCGCACGATGATCGGCACCTCGTGGTCCCCGTAGGAGCCCATCCGCGTGAAGTGCATCCAGAGATGGCGCTTGGCCAAGGCTTGAAGGTCACTGGACACCAAGGACAACAGTAGACCCTCCCCAACCCCGCCTCAAGGGCCGTGGCGGTTCAATCGGTCGAGGTTCGCTTGTCCAACTCGTACAAGCCAGGAACTGCTTGTTGGTGATCTCGCCCCTTAACGGGTGCCGCCCGCGTCCGTAACATTTGTTACAGATGGTTGTTCGGGTGGGTCGTCTCCGGAACTTTGAGAGAGGAGTGACAGATGGCGGCTGAAGGTGTCGTGGGCTCGGGGCCCCCTACGTCCTCGGAAGTGATGGACAAGGGCCTCAAGAGGAACGCCATCGGCTACCTCTCGAACATCGTCATCGGGGTTGCCTCGACCGCCCCGGCATACTCGCTGGCGGCGACGCTCGGCTTCATCGTGGCGGTACAGGGCGTCGGTGTGCACGCACCGGCGGTGCTGCTCGTCGCCTTCGTCCCGATGCTGTTCGTCGCCATGGCCTACAAGTACCTGAACCGGGCAGACCCGGACGCCGGCACGACATTCGCCTGGACCACGCGTGCCTTCGGGCCGGCCACCGGCTGGGTCAACGGCTGGGCGATCTTCCTCGCCGACGTGATCGTGATGGCCTCCCTCTCTGACATCGCCGGCATCTACACCTTCAAGCTCTTCGGCTGGGAATCGGCCGCCAACTCGAAGCTGGCGGTGGTGATCGCCGCGGTCGTGTGGATCGCCCTGATGACCTGGATCTGCTACCGCGGCATCGAGCTGTCGGCGCGCATCCAGCAGTTCCTGCTGGGTGCCGAGATCGTGATCCTCGCGGTCTTCTCCGTGGTCGCGCTCGCCAAGGTCTACGGCGGCCACCCGGCCGGCTCGATCAAGCCGGCGCTCGACTGGTTCAACCCGTTCGCGATGAGCTTCCACTCGCTGCTGGTGGCGGTGCTGCTCGGCCTCTTCATCTACTGGGGGTGGGACTCCGGGGTGGCGGTGAACGAGGAGTCCGAGGACCCCAACGAGGGGCCCGGGCGGGCAGCCGTCGTGTCGACGATCCTGCTCGTGGTCATCTACCTCCTCGTCTCGACCAGCGCCCAGGCCTTCCACGGCACCGCCTTCCTCTCCAACAACAGCGAAGACGTGCTCAACGCACTCGGCGAACCGGTGCTCGGCGGCGTGCTCTACAAGCTCCTCATCATCGCGGTGCTCACCTCGGCCTCGGCCTCGACGCAGACCACGATCCTGCCGACCGCGCGGACCACGCTGTCGATGGCGCACTGGAAGGCCGTGACCGCGCTGCTCTCGCGCATGCACAAGCAGTACCTCACGCCCACCGTCTCGACCATCGGCTTCGGCCTGGTCTCCATCGCGATCACGCTGCCGCTGATCCTGCTGCACGGCAACGTGCTCGAAGACTCGATCACCGCCGTCGGCTTCCCGATCTGCTTCTACTACGGTTTCACGGGCTTCGCCTGCGCGATGTACTACCGGCACGAGCTCCTGAAGAGCGTGCGCAACCTCTTCCTGCTCGGGCTCCTGCCGGTCGCCGGCGGGGTGATGTTCTTCGCCGTGGCCGGCTACGCCGGGGCCTACTACGGCCACGCCGAAAACGTTTCGGCGCCGCCGATCCTCGGCGTCACCATCCCGCTCTGGCTCGGCGTCGGCGGGCTCCTGCTGGGCGTCGCGCTGATGCTGCTCTCGCGGCCGCACTTCCGCGAGTACTTCAGCCGCAAGATGGAAACTGCGCCGCCGGGGCTGCTCGAGCAGCCCGTGGAGCACGCGCCGGCGCACTTCCTCGGTCACCCATCCTGAGCAAGCGCTTGGAGGCCGCCTGGAGGAGGCGGGTGCGGCGGCGCGAGGACCGGACGGTTTGCGGGCGCCGGGGCGGCGCCTCAGCGCGCCGCCGGCATCTCGCGTTGGCCGTGAGCTGAGCCCATCAGCTCCAGCAGCTCAAGGAACGGCCGCGGCGGGAAGGCCTCGGGGCCGAGCACACCGACGCCCTTCCAGTCGCCGCGGTCGAGCAGCTCGAGCGCCACCACCGGGTTGATCGCGGTCTGCCAGACCACAGCCTGGCTGCCGTACTCGCGCATCGTCTGCTCGTTGTCGACCAGGTGGTAGAGGTAGGTCGAGCGCGCGCCGCCGTCCACTCCGGTGCCCGTCACCCATGTGCCCGCGCAGGTGCGCCCGGTCATACGCTCGCCCAGCGTCGCCGGGTCGGGCAGCGCAGCGGCAACCACATCGCGCGGCGCCACCCGCGTGCCGCGCACGTCCACCGGCTCGGTCGAGTCGAGGCCGAGCTTGTGCAGCGTGCGCAGGACCTCGATGAACTCGTCGCCGAGCCCGTACTTGAAGGTCACGCGCCGGCACGGGACCCAGCGCGGGATCAGCACCACCTCCTCGTGCTCCACGTTCACGCACTCCACGGGCCCGATGCCCTCGGGGAAGTCGAAGACCTCGGGCTCGGAGAACGGCGCCGTCGTGTGGAAGCCCCGCTCGCGCTCCCAGATCAACGGCGGGTTGAGGCACTCCTCGATCGTGGTCCAGATCGAGAAGGTCGGTGCGAAGTCGTAGCCCTCGACCACCAGGTCGGCGCCGTCGCGCACGCCGACTTCGTCGATCTCGGCGAACAGCTCGTCGGCGGCGTAGCGCGCGAGGACGTCGGAGAGACCGGGCTCCACACCGATGCCCACGAGCGCGAGCAGGCCCGCGCGCTCCCATTCCTCGTGACGCGCGAGCTGGCGGTCTCCGAGCATCTCGCCGGGCTCCTCGTAGGGGCGCTCCGGGTGCGGGTGCGAGAGCGTCATCGCCATGTCGAGATAGGTGACGCGCGCGTCGAAGGAGGCCGCGAAGATCGGCTCGTTGAAGCGCGGGTCGCAGGCGTTCAGCACCGCGTCCGGCGCCACGCGCTCGATCAGCGCCACGAGCTCCTCGCGGCTCGAAGCGTCGACGCGCTCTGCTCCGAAGCGGTCCGGCTCGCCGAGGCGGTCGGCGGCTGCCTGTGCGCGCTCGAGCGCGACGTCGGCCATCACCACGTGGTCGAACACGGGGCGGCGCTGCGCGATGGCCGCAAATGCGGCCCCTACGCCTCCGGCACCTACGACCAGGACCCTCACCCGGCCAGTGTTACGTAGATCGCGACCAGCCGTCGGGCGCCCCGAAAAGGGCCGATTTGCGACTTTGTGAACGGGGGCGGGAAAGGATCGGGCGCGCCCCGGAGTCCTCGGGCTTAGCGGGCCGGATCCGGCTCTGCCGGACCGGCTGTTCCAACTCGACTGACGGAGGATGAGATGAGACGACTTTCGAGGTGGCTCTGCCTGGGGCTGCTTACCTCTCTGGCGCTCGGCGGGCTCGGCCTGGCCGCCGACGGTGCGCTCGCGGACGACCCACCGAGCCCGGCGCTCACGACCTCTATCGCGCCGAGCGTGCCCAGCGACCCGGTGCTGCACGGCGTGACCGCCGGCGGGGCGCCCTGGGTGATCAGGCAGAGCGCCTTCCAGCTGCTCGGCAACGGCCAGGTGGTCGTGGTGATCCGTGGCCTCGTGATCCCGGAACTGGGCACGCCCGGACCTGTGACCTCGGTCGAGGCCTCGCTCTACTGCGGCAACGAAACCATGCCGGCGGCCACGACCGCCTCGGCGCCGCTCTCCGAAAAGGGCAACGCCGTGATCGTGAGCAGGGTGAAGCTGCCGAGCACCTGCCTTACGCCGGCGGTGCTGATCAACCCGAACGAAATCGGCTCGATCTACATCGCCACGAGCGGGTTCAGCGGCTAGCGCCAGCGGCCGGCCATCCCCATGGCGTCCACAGGACGGGCGCCGTGGGGATCGCCCGGCATCGCCGCCGTGGGGCCGGCGGGCCACCGCAAAGCGGACGGCCGTCCGAGCGCGATAGCTTCCCGAGGTCTCCCGACAACCCACCGGAAGCGAGCGAGCGCGATGCAAACTGCTCCGCTGACCGTCCTCGACGAACTCTACCTCTACCTCGACCGGCCGGAGGAGCCGTTCAGCGTCCACACGGAGATGCGCGTCGAGGGAAGCCTCGACCCCGAGCGGCTGGAGGCGGCCGTGCGCCGCGCGGCGCTGCGCCACCCGATCGCCCGTGCCCGTCTCGCCGACGCGCGCGCCATCGACGTGCACAACCGCTGGGAGATCAGTGACGAGCTCGCCACGGTCGACCTGAGCGTCGTCGACTGCGACGGCCCGGCGCGCCTCGCGCGTGAGCGCGAGCGGCTGCTCAGCAGGATCCCGGATCTCAACCGGCCCGGCCCGTTCTCGCTCGTGCTCGCGCACGCCGGCGACGGCGACGTTCTGATCATGAACCTCCACCACGCTGCCGGCGACGGCCTCTCTGCGATCGCGCTGATGCGCTCCATCGCGCGCGCATACGCGGGCAAGCGCGACCCGAAGCCCCGCTTCGACGCGCTGAGCGCACGCGACCTGGGCGAGGTGGCGGGCGGCTCGCTGAAACAACGGATCGCCCGCGGGCGCGTGGCGCTCGAATACGTGCCCCGCTGGGTGCGGGGGCCCGCGCGAATCGCCGCGCAGGGGTCCAGCGAACGGGCTGGCTACGGCTTCGAGCTACTCTGCCTGGAGCCGGCCGAGCTCGCGCAGCTCGAGCGGCTGCGCGCCGGCGAGGCCACGCTCAACGACGTGCTGCTCGGCGGCCTCGCGGTCACCGTGCACCGCTGGGACGAGGAGCATGGCGCCGCCGGGGGGCCGGTCTACCTGAGCATGCCCGTCAACATGCGCCCGGCGCAGTGGCGCTCGGACGTGGTGGGCAACTTCGCCGCCTACATCAGCGTGTGCATGGGGACCACGGCGCAGAGGACCCTCGCCGCCGCGATCCAGGCCGCCGCGCGCAACACGCAGCGCATCAAGCGAGGCGGGGTGGCCGGGTTCATGGTCGATCTCTTCACGCCGCCCTCGGCGCTGCCGACCGGCCTCAAGCGCCACATGCAGCGGCTGCTTCCCCTCACCCGCAACTACTCGGTGGACACCGCCGTGCTCTCCAACCTCGGGAGGCTCGCCCCGCTGCCCCGCCTCGCGGAGGCCGGCGCGGTCAAGGGCGTTTGGTTCTCGCCTCCGGGCCGCATGCCGCTGGGAGCCTCGCTCGGGGCGGGCACGCTCGACGGACGGCTGTTCCTCACGTTGCGCTACCGGCGCGCCCAGTTCAACGCCAAGGCCGCCGGCGAGTTCCTCGACACCTTCCGCAGCGTGCTCGCCGCCTGAGGCGCCGCGCCGGGGACCGGCCCGCCCACCCGCGGGCCGATCCCCATTGACGAGAGCGGCGCTGGCCCTCAGCCGCAGACCTGGAAGGCCGGCGGCTGCGAGAGCCCGGACAGCAGGTGCATCTGGCCGATGAGCTCCTCTCCCTGGATCGAGAGCGCCAGCAGCGCCCAGTCGGAGACGTGGGCGCCTTCGAACTCGACGCCGTTCAGCAGCCTGTTGATCTGGCCGGCGACCGCTTCGCGGTGCCCCGCGCACGTTTCGAGTTGCTCGTCGAAGCCGCGATACACGGCGTCGTCCGTCGATTCGCTGGCGGTCGCCCGCGTCGACACGAGCTCGCTGTCGTGGCCGAACTCGCCGAACGGGGCGTCCAGTTGCTTGTAGACGCCTCCGAGCACCTTGAGCCCGAGCAGGTGGCGCTGCATTTCAACCGGAAGCGTGCCCGGATCGATGGCCTGCGTGATCACGCGACCTTCCGCGCCGTAGTCGCTGTGCAGGCCGAGCGCCTGCGTGACGCCCCGGTGTAGATGTGGAGAACGCGCCCGGCCGGGTGTCATCCGCCGTGGCGTGAGCGGCCGGCCGTCACCGTGCAGGTCGCCACGGCGAGGAGCCCGCAGGCCGCGAAGACCGCCGTGCCGAGCCCCCAGCCGGCGAGCACATCGGTCAGATAGTGGGTCCGCACCACGATCAGGAGAATGCCGGTGACGAGCGCAACGAGCACGGCGCCGGCGACCAGCCGGCCCCTGCTCGCACCTCTGAACGCGCCGCCTTCCAGCGCGATCGCCAACACGATCACGAGCACGGAGAGCGCGGCGTCCGTGGATGGGAACGAATGGCCTCCTGCGTGGATCAGCTCGCCACGGGGCCTCGGCCGCAGCGCGATCGACTTCGCCAGATGAGCGGCGAGCAGGGTGGCCGGGCCGCCGATCGCGATCACCGCCGCTTCCGCAATGCGCCCGCCGCGGACGAGGCAGACCGCGATCACGAAGGAGACCAGCGCGAGCAGGGCGGGGCCGACGATCGAGATCGCCCTGATGAGGTGGGCCACGAGGCTGCCCCGGGTGGCGGCCAGCACGTCGAACGCCGCCAGGTCGGCACCCGTGGCGGTCTTCGGGACCAGCGCCCACGTCACCGCGAGCAGGGCCGCGCCCGCGACGAGCGCGACCGCGAGCGTTCGCGTGCCGATGGCGTTTGGCGCGCGGCGCGCTTGCGCCTGTCTCAGAAGCTCCAACGGTGCGCGGTCAGGAGACGCGCAGGGCGATCGGCGCCGAGCGGCTCGTGAGCCCGAATTGCGAGCGGGCGAGGAGCTCGAGTCGGTAGCGCCCCGGCACGAGGCGATGACGGCCGATCGCGAGGCCGATGCGCACCGCGTTCGAGCCGGCCGCGTCGTGGTGCGTGAGGGAGGCCACAGCGCTGTAGCGCTGGCATCGGCCGGTGCGCGAGCGCGCGTGCCCGCTCACGCAATGGCCGTGGTGACGCACCCCGCTCGCGAGCCTTTCGATGACGATCGTCGTGGTGGCCGTCTGGGTGTCTTCGTAGCGGAGCTCCGCACTGCGGGGTTGGTGGTGCCTGCCGGCCTGGCGGTAGATCCTGCCCGGTGCGAGCCTCACGTGCCTGAGCGAGGGCGCCGCGGGCGGAGCGCTCTTGGCGCCGACGCCGCTGGACCCGGGTGGGCTGCCGCTGCCGAGGATCGGGACGGGCAGCTGGGCACGGGCGAAGCCCGTCACGGCCGATACGCCGTCTTCGCATTTCTTCGTTCCGCACTGCACCGTGACGAGACCCCGCGAGGCGACGTAGATGTCACTCCCATCGGGGCTGGCGGCGATCCCCGAGGGGGAGTTCAGGCCTGGCGCGCTGGCCGCACACCCGGAGCCGGCGCCCGGCGCTTCGAGGCACGCTTCGCCGCCGGGCAGCGGCACCGGCAGGCCGCTTGTGGGTTCGATCGCGAAGGCGTTGACGGCCTTGGCGAAGAGCGAGGAGGTGTAGAGCGTGGCCCCGCCGGGTGCGATCGCGCTGTCCAGAACGAGCTCGGTGCCGCCCGCGAGGTTCGCGCCGGCCGGCGTGCAGGTGGGTTCCTTGCCCCCGGCCGACAGACAGCCGACCCGGACCGTGCCGGAGCCGGTCGGCGAGAAGGTGGACAGAGCTCCTTCGAGCGTCACGACGTAGATCCGCGTGCCGGCGGCGTTCACCGCGACGTTCTGCGCGTTGGCCAGCCCGGCCACGTTGGTGGTCCCGCAGCCGCTCGCGCCGCCCGGCCCGCTCTCGCAGCTGGAGTACGTGAGCGCGCCGGTGGTCGGGTTGCGAGCGAACGTGACCAGAGCGTTGCCGCCGTAGGAGACGGCGTAGAGACGTTCGCCGTCCGGGCTGAGCGCGAGCCCGGTCACGCCGAGCAGCCCGACCGCCTTGGTGGCTGCGCAGGTTGTCAGACCGCCTTCTTCTTCCTCCGAGATGCAGCCGTTGAATTCGAGCGTGTTGGAGGCGGTTCGCGCGAAGGTCCCGATCGCGTTGCCGTTCTGCTCGGCCACGTAGACGAACTTGCCATCCGCAGAGACCGCGAACCCGCGCACGCCTTCGAGCTGCGGCACGGTTGTGCAGGAGGAGTCGCCGCTGTCGCTGGTGCGCTTGAAGCACTGCAGCAGCGTGAGGGCCCCGTCGCCGGCGCGCTCGAAGACGTCGACGCCGGCGCTCGGCGAGCCGACGTAGACGCGGCTGCCGTCGGGCGAGACCGCGATCGCGTCGTCGCTGCCGAGGCCGTCGGCCTTCAGATCGCATTCGGCGCCGGTCTTCGAGATGCAGCCGAACTGGGTCAGCGCACCGTCTTCTGGGTTGCGGCTCAGCTCGACCACGCTGTTGCTCGGCACTTCGCCCGTGACGGCGTCCCCGGTGACCACGTAGACGTCGCGGCCGTCCGGCGAGATCGCCAGCGTCGCGGCGCTCAGCAGGCCACGGGCCGACCCGCCACAGCCCTCCGCGCCGATCGAGAGGAAGCTGACGTCCTGTTCCAGGCAGCCGCCCGGCCCGGGCAACTCGCTGAGCGCCCCGGGCGTGCTCGCACCGGCATCCTCCGCCCCCGCCGCGAGCAGCGCGACCACGCCCAACACGGCGCCCAGGCGGCACGCCGGCACAAGCGCTCGTATGACAGTCCGGCCCCTCACCTGCCGGCGAGCTTAGCGCGCGGTGCTCTCCGAGGACCGGGAGCGTCGACACCCGCGGCGCGGGGGCCGCGTGCCGGCGAGCCGCGGCGCGTTGTTAGGATGCCCGCGTGCGTCTGGCGGCCGTTGGCGAGAACCCGCTCGAGCGGGTGGTCGCCCACACGAACCTGCTCCCGAAGCCGCTGATCGAGACGCAGATGGCCTACACGCTGGCGCGCATCATCATGACGGGCACCCGGCTCGGGGTCTTCGAGGCACTCGCGGACGAGCCCGCCCCACCGGCGGTGATCGCCGAGCGCTGCTCCACCGACCCTCACGCGACCGGCAAGCTGCTCTTCGCGCTCGCCGCGGCCGGCTATGCCCGGGTGAGCGACAGCGGGTACGCGCTCAGCCCGGTGTCGCGCAAGTGGCTGCGCCGCGACAGCCCGTTCTCGCTCGCCGACAAGCTGCTGCTGCAGTTCGACGAGTGGGAGTGGATGGAGCACTCCGAGGAGTACGTCCGCGGCGGGCGGCCGATGGAGCTGCATGAGACGCTGTCGGAGGAGCAGTGGCCGGCATACCAGCGCGGCATGCGCGCGCTCGCGCCGATCGCGGCCCCGGAGCTGGCGCGCAGGCTGCCCGTGCCCAAGGGTGCGCGCGACCTGCTCGACATCGGCGGCTCGCACGGCTACTACTCGGTGGTGCTGTGCCGCCGCCACGAGGGGCTGCGCGGGGTCGTCCTCGACCTGCCGGCGGCGGTCGAGCAGGCCGCGCCGATCCTCGCCGCCGAGGAGATGGGCGATCGCGTGGTTCACCGCGTCGGCGACGCGCTGAGCGACGACCTCGGCAGCGAGGCCTACGACGTGGTGCTCGCCTCGCAGCTCGTGCACCACTTCGACGACGAGCAGAACCGAGACCTCGCGGCCCGCGTGGCGCGCGCGCTGAGGCCGGGGGGCATCTACGCGATCATCGACGCGCTGCGCCCGGCGAGCGCGAAGGACGCCGGGCAGCTGGGGGCGCTGCTCGAGTTCTACTTCGCTCTCACAAGCCAGTCCGGCACCTGGACGCCGCAGGAGATGGCCTCGTGGCAGCGCGCCGCCGGCCTCGAGCCGCGCCGTGTCCTCCGCCTGCGCAACGCCCCCGGCGTCGGGGTCCAGGTCGGCGTCAAGGCCCCCGCCTAGCTCTGCCCCTGATGGACCTGGAGGCATATCTCGAGAGGATCGGGCTGAACGGGCGGCCCGGCCTCGCGGAGCTGCACCGGGCGCACGTCACGGCCGTGCCGTTCGAGAACCTCGACCCGCAGGGCGGCCTGCCCGTGTCGCTGGAGCCGGCCGACCTCGAGCGAAAGCTGGTGCGGGAGCGTCGCGGCGGCTACTGCTTCGAGCAGAACCTGCTGCTGAAGGCGGCGCTCGAGGAGCTCGGCGCCGAGGTCGACACGCTGCTTGCCCGGGTGCGGCTCGGCCGGCCACCGGACGCGGTGCGCCCGCGCAGCCACCTCGTGCTGCGGGTGCGCCACGAGGGCTCCACCTGGCACGCCGACGCCGGCTTCGGCGTGGGTACCCCGCTCGAGCCCCTGCCCTTCGGCCCGGACGCCGTACACGAGCAGGGCGGCTGGCGCTTTCGCATCGTGGAGGACGGCCCGGAGCTGGTGCTGCAGCAGGGCGCCGGCGAGGAGGAGTGGCAGGACCTCTACGGCTTCCTGGCCGAGCCCGTGCCCCACGTCGACCTGGAGACGAGCAACTGGTTCACCTCGACGCACCCGCGCTCGCCGTTCGTCTCCGGGCTGATCGTGAGCCGCCAGGGCTCCGATGGCACCCGCACCACGCTGAGCGACTGGGAGGAGCTCTCGCTCACGGTCGCCACCCCGAGCGAGACCAGCACAACGCCGGTCGAGCGCAGGGATGTGCCGGCGCTGATCGAGGAGCGCTTCGGGCTGCCCGGCTACGCGCTCCGAGAGGACGGGCGCCTGGTGCGCGCCACGCCTACTCCACGCGGCTGAACTGGACGATCGCGATCGTCAGCATCACGAGGCCGATGACGAGCACCACGCCCGCTGCGAGCAGCCCGGGAACGGGCCAGCCGAACCATGTCACGCCGCCGCTCAGGGCCGCCCGTTCGGCGGCGGTCAGGTTGAGGTGCGCGAAGACGATGCGGCGCATCGGGTCGACCGCGTAGGTGATCGGGTCCAGCCGGTTGAGCACGTTCAGCCAGCCGGGCAGATTCGAAACCGGGAAGAGCGCGCCGGAGATGAAGAACATCGGCATGATCGCCATCTGCATCAGCGCCATGTAGGACTGCATCTGCGTGACGCGGGCCGCCGCCATCACGCCGAAGGCGGTTATCGAGAACGCGAGCAGGAGCTGCAGCGCGAAGATCTCGATCATCATCACCGGCACGTAGGGGACTTCGACGAGACCGGCCACGGCGATCACGATGAGTCCCTGGAAGGCCGCCACCGTGGCGCCGCCGAAGCACTTGCCGAGCACCAGCGACGAGCGCTTCACCGGGGCCACCATCATCTCGCGCAGGAAGCCGAACTCGCGGTCCCAGACGATCGAGGCCGCCGAGAACATCGCGGTGAACATCACCGCCATGCAGAGCACCCCCGGGTAGAAGAGGGTGCGCAGGTTGACGTGGAACGCGGTGTGCGAGGACAGCGACGACAGGCCGGTCCCGAGCACGAACAGGAAGAGGAACGGCTGCACCAGCGACGTGACGATGCGCAGGCGGTCGCGGCTGAAGCGGATCAGCTCGCGCCGCCAGACGATCCTGATGGCGCGCAGCTCGCCGCGCAGCCCGCCGCTGGGGACGTGGGTGCGGGCGACGCTTCCCGCCGGCGGGGCCGCCGGCAGCGCGGTCGCGGTGGCGTCGGCCTTCGAGGCCATCAGCGCCTGCCCCACATCGTGGCCATGCGCCTCAGCTGGTCGGTGCTCGTGGCCTCGGCGTCACGGATCGTGGTGCCCGTATAGGACATGAACACGTCGTCGAGCGACGGGCGCGAGATCGAGACGGAGCCGATCGTCCTGCCCATGGCGGACAGCTCGGCGAAGAGGCGCGGCACGAACTGCTCGCCCTCCGGCACGCCGAAGGTGACCATGCCTTCGGCCACCTGTGCCTCGAGCCCGAAGCGCTCCTGGAGCGCCGCGATGGCGGCATCGTCGTCGTCGGTGCGGATCTGGACGCGGTCTTTGCCCACGCTCGCCTTGAGCGCGTCCGGGGTGTCGAGCGCCACGATCCGCCCGCGGTCCATGATCGCGATGCGGCTGCAGTACTCGGCCTCGTCCATGTAGTGGGTGGTGAGGAAGATCGTGATGTCCTCTTCCACCTCCAGGCGCCTGATGTAGTTCCAGATCGAGCTGCGCGTCTGGGGGTCGAGACCGATCGTGGGCTCGTCGAGGAAGAGGACGCGCGGTGAGTGCAGGAGTCCGCGCGCGATCTCCAGACGACGGCGCATCCCGCCGGAGAAGGTGTTCACGAGGCTGGCGCGCCGCTCCCAGAGCTCCATCATGCGCAGCACCTCCTCCATGCGCGGCGCGATCTCCTCGCGCGGCATGCCGTAGAGCTCGGCGTGGAGCCTCAGGTTCTGCTCCGCCGTGAGATAGCCGTCGAGCGTCGGGTCCTGGAAGACGAGGCCGATGTGGCGGCGCACGGCGTTGCGTTCGCTGACCACGTCGTGGCCCGCCACCTCGGCCGTGCCGCCGGT
>Ga0335085_10011258_pt1 | contig 13292 bp, 8 predicted proteins | sample Lox_Sample_45_FD_206712 | JGI IMG/M metagenome (GOLD analysis project Ga0335085, IMG submission 206712) | Soil microbial communities from Loxahatchee National Wildlife Refuge, Florida, United States - Lox_Sample_4.5 | ecosystem: Environmental > Terrestrial > Soil > Wetlands | place: USA: Florida...
GAGTGGTACGCCCGAGTGGATTCGAACCACCGACCTTTTGCTCCGGAGGCAAACGCTCTATCCAGCTGAGCTACGGGCGCACGTGGCTGGTCTGCACCCATCTTAGCAGTTGCGCTGTTCGCGCGAACCGCGATGGTCAGCTCTTTTTGGCGGCCGTCCGATGCGGCGCCGGACGCCGCGAGGCCGCCGGACCCGGTTCCTTCGTCAGCGTCTCAATCATCTCCCGCCAGTACGGCACGCCCCGCAATTTCAGGTCGGTCTGCCCCATCGCCTCCGTCTGTGAGCGCACGATCCCTTTCCGGTCAATCCAGACGATCTGCGGCACCACGGACCGTTCCGCGGTGAAGCCCAGATACGCCATCACTTCTTCGCGCGGCGCGAAGCCGATTGGGTAGTTGATGTGAAAGTCCTTGATGAAATCGGGCACCAGCAGATTGGCCATATCGTTCCAGGCCACGCCCAGCGGCTGAAAACCCTTCGATCCGAACTCGGTGTAAAGCTGGCTCATCTCCGAGGAAGTCTGCTGGCAGTGCGGGCAGGTCGTATGGAGGAACTCCAGGCAGACGACCTTACCGCGGAACGAGCTCAACAGCTTCTGGGTGCCGTCGTTGTACCGAATGGCAAATTCGGGCGACGGTTTGCCGACGTCCGCCGCCAAAACAGGCAGGCACGTCGAACCCAGAGTGAGGACGGCAATTGCCAGAGCACGAATCATTTAGCGGGTCTCCTGTTGTTCATTGTAGCGGAGCGTCTTTCCTGCTGACGAAGCGGGGCGCGGGGCGTCACGCCGGAGCCAGGTTTCGTGCGAAAATAGAGAATTCCATGGTAAACGAAAACAACCAGTATCAGGCAGAGTACCTCGGCAGCGGCACTTTCATCATCCGTAAGCCGAAGCGCAACAAGACCAAGCTCCGTCAGTCCCGCGTGAAGAGTCCGCAGCGCGGCGCCCGCAAGTAGCGCCCTGGTACGAGCCGTACGGCCTGGAACCCCGGTACCACGGCGCTTCCGAACACCCCGGACCTACAATGTTAAGGCGAGGAGTGTGCAAGCACGCTGTTACTGCGCCGGATCACCTTCGTCGTCCTCCTGGCGGCTTCCGCGGCCGTGCTCCTGCTCGCCTTGTATCTGCTGTGGAACGCCCACCCCTGGGACTATCTGCCGTTCATCGACCACCCGTCCTCCAGCCTGGACGCCCGCGCGCAACTGCTGAGCGACAAGATCGACATCTATAACCGTGAGCTGGAGGATTTCGGCAGGCTGGCGGCGCTGCTGCTGGTTCTCTCCGGCCTCTACGTCATCGCTTTTGCTATCTCCGGCCACTACGTTGCGGAACGATACAGGAACACCTGCGCGGAAGCACTGGAGACTGTCCGGAATGAGTTCGCAAGCCTTGTGGGAGACCTGCGCGCGGCGCAGGAACAGGCCGACCGGGCCGTGGAGCGCGCGGCCGTCGACAGTGGCCGTGTGGAGGAACTGGTTCGACAGGGATCGGCGGCCGGCAGATTCGACGTGCCCGCGGCGATCGAGCGGCTGCGCGCACAGGTGGAGCGGGCGTGCGCCTCGGGCCGTGCGACGCCCTTCGAGATTTCCGACTGTGAGCACGTACTGGCGATGCTCTCGGTGCTTGCCGGTCCGACGGAGGCCCCCCTGCTCGCCCCGATCTATCGCGACCTGGCACAGTTCCACGACCGCCGCGAGGCCGGCAGGGCACGCTATTACCGCACGCGAGCCAACGCACTGGCGCCGGGGATTGCCGTCGAGTCCGAAGAGAAGTCCACATCGCAGACCGCGGCGAACGGACCAACTCCCCGGCCGCGCGAGGCGACCGATCCGGTGAGCGCGGCGCATTCCCGCGCCAGGTACAACGAAGCACTGCTGGCTCGCGCCGAGGGCAAATTCGAGTACGCGAGCGACCTGCTCAGTGTGGCGTTGAACCTCTCGCGCACCGACGCCTCCTTTGCCGCAGAGATCCGCTATGAACTGGCCTGTACGCTTGCGCTTCAGGGCCCGGACCATTTCGCGGAGGCCGTCGCGTCGCTCCGTGCGGCTTTCGAGAATCGGACGCCGGCGATTGAAAAGCGCATCACGCAGGATATCGACGACGGCGGGCCGCTGGCAGCGCTGGCAGCATTCCCGCCCTGGGACAAAACCATCAACGATCTGCTTCTCGACGTGAACGTGGGGTAGAAAGCCGCCTGGCGAGACAGGCTTAGAAGATAAAGCTCAGGCCGCCGCGCAGGGCGCGCGGATTCTGCGTCAGCAGCACGCGCTGGCCGCCCGCGGATGTGACGGATATGTACCCCTGGGCCATCATGTTCTGTATGTCGGCGCTCGCCTCCATCCGCCCCGGCAGGCCGCCGAAAGCGGGAATGGGCTGGCGCACGTGGATGTTGAGGCCGGGTTCCGCCGAGTAAGTCTCGGTCACATAGAAGTGCATAGGCATCATTTCGCCCGGCTCGATCCATTCATAGCTCGCGGTAACACGGGTGCCGGTGACTGGCAGCACCGCCGAAGCACGGGCCGACGCCCAGTAGTCCTGCGCGATCCGCAGGCCCGATCGCAACTCGGCAGCGTCGCTGACCGGTCCGCCGGTCGCGGCCTCCAGAACACCGCCACGCCCGGCTGAGGCGGTGATATCGACATGCTCGCCCATGTGCTGCGTCACTGAAACGGCGTAGCCGACGCGCGAGTAGTTACCGATATTCAGCACGTTCGTGTTGCTGGAAATATCCGGCAAGAGGTCGCCGGGCGCGAAGACGCCCGGACCACCGGACATAGTGGCTGCGGCATCGGAGACCCGCTCCGCATAGGCCGAGAGGCCGAACACGCGGCTGCCGGCGCGTTTCTTATAACCGATTTCGAGGTTCTGCGTCTGCTGCACGTCGGCGCGTCCATCGCGGAGCGACAGCCGCGGCAGCGTGCTGAGCGCCGCCAGATCGCGATTCATTGCGAGATCCGGATCTCCGCTGTGCGCCAGCAGTTCCACCGGCGGCGCGCCAGAGCTGTAGCCAACCTGCACCGCGCCCAGACGCCCCAGTTCCCACGTCAGCCGGGCGAACGGGCTGAAATAATTGACGTGCTGCAGGAAGCTGACCGAATCGAAGGACATCCCATAATCGATGCGCAGAGAATCGGCAAGCTGCGCGTGATCCACCATCGCGGCGGAAACGGTCCGCAGGGCCGGAAGACCGTCCATACCCACGCCGTCGCGCGTGGGCATCGAGACCTGGCGCGCGGTAATGGTGATTTCGGGAGCTCCACCTTCCCGCGTCCAGGTGGTACGGAATCCGGCAGCCGGCAGACCCGAGCGAGACAGATAACCGACGTTGCCGCTCAGCAGAAGCTGATTGCGGCCATAAAGAGATGTTGCCACCGCGAAAGCGGTGCCCAGATCGGCCTGCGCAGCCGGCGCCCCGATGGAACCGTTATCGCCCGCGCTCAGTTCCACCAGACCCCGGGTGTCGGTGAACGGGCTCGATTTCGATCGCTGCGATTTTGCGGTCTGGATGTTGGGCAGCACGCGCATTACCGGACGCGTGTCGTTCGACGACTTCAGCGTCCACTTCCAGTCGTCGCTCATGAGCGCGCCCTGGCCGGGCGCGGCGTACACCAGTTCCACGGAACTCAGCACGCTGGCCATATTGATGTAGAGCAGGCTCTGCATGCCGGGCTTGACGGTGATGCCGTGCTTCAGCGCGGGGACAAACGTCGCCAGAGAGACGCGAACGGAGTAGAAGTCGCCGGAGGGAAGAGCGTCGAATCCGAAGATGCCGCGGTCGTTGGTGATGGCCCGGCCGATGATGCGCTCATAGCGATTCATCAGCAGGACGGTGGCGCCCATTTGGGGGATGCCGCCGTTGTCGCGCACAAAACCGGCAATACTTCCGGCCGAAGGAGTCAGTGAGGCACACCACGACGGCAGGCTCAGACAGACGGTCGCGAGAGCTGTGGCAGCGAGTTTTCGCTTCAGCGTCGTCATCCAACCAACAAACGTTGCCGTTACGGCCGGCAGCCCCGCGGGTGGGCCGCGCCGTGTTTTCCTATGTTACCGTAAACGTCGCCACCGGAGTCAGCACCTGATTACGGTTCTTGTCTGTAACCTTCAGCCGGATAGTGTACTGCCCCGGCGTCAGCTTGTCCAGCGACAGGATCTTTTCCACGGTCACCTGCTGGGGGGACGCTCCGGGAAGCGTCGCAACGTCCTCAGTATAGTCAAAGACTTTCTCGTTGGTGCCGTTCTTCGTCACCGAGTATTCGATGCTTCCGTTCGGCTTCCTGGCGTTTTCATCCGCTCCGAAATTGTAGAACTGCTGGTAGATACCGAGCTTCTCGTTGTGGCTGAAGGTATCGGTCATCCGCGGCCGCACCTTCGAATCGCCGATCACAAACTGGCCGGTTCCGATGCTTCTGGTCGGCACCTTCTCGATGTCGTCCGCCAGAATCAGCGTGCTCGATCCGAGCTGTTCCTCGTCGAAATGCGGCACATGCAGGGCAACCTCGTAGTTGGTCATGGTGCCGCCCACCACGTCCTTGGCCACGATGTTCAGCCGGTACATGCCCGGCGTCAGCGGCAGGATCTTCTGATAGATAGCCGCTCCCGTCATGGTCTTGTTCAAAAGCTCGGCAGCGGTTTCCACCATGATGGGTTCTTCGAACGTAGTGATGACCCGCCGTGACATTGAGGTGACGCGCCCGAAGATGTTCACCGTGGCGCGCGCGAAGTTGTCCTTCGTCTTGTACTGCAGGTCGTGCTTCTCGAAATAAATGGTGATGGGGACCAGCACGGTGGAATCGGTGACACGGATGTAGTCGGCGCGCACCTTCATCGGCAGCGAGTTGTAACGGATGTTGGTGCTGATCACCTCTTCGAGGTCGCGGAACTTCACCTGCGGCGGCCGGTTCAGCTTGGCGAACGTCTCGAGGCGGGTGAACTCGTTCATGCTTTCCGTCAGCATGTCCTGCGAGACGCCGAGGTGCGTTCCGTCGGTGCGGTTGAAGCGGGCAGTCTTGTTGGACATGCCCATCTGTTCATACAGCGTCAGACCGGCGTTGGGGACGTACAACAGCGCGTCCTTTTCCGAGGGGTCCATGGTCATGTGGTACTCGCCCGACATGGTGGGATCCACGAACTCGATGATCACGTTGTTGCCGATCCCTTCGATGTAGCGGTAGCGCCAATCTTCAAAAGGATAGGTCGAAGTCTCGCCGCCGCCTTCGTCGATGGGCCGCTCATAAGTGCCGCCTGAAGGGTGCGACTCGATTTCGTCGGGCGGACCATACATGATGTAGATCCTGCCGCGGTCTGTCTTCCAGCCGGGGATACCCGAAGCGTAATGGTCGTTGGCGTAGGCGATGCGCCGGTAGTGCTCTTCCTTGAACTCGTTCTCTTCGGTGTCAGGCGTGGGGTCGCGGCGCAGCCAGAACTGCTCGACGAAACTCTGCCGCTCCTCGTCGGTCTGCAGGTCTTTAAAGGCTTTCCTCTCTTCGTCGGTGATGATATAAGAGACGTCCTCGTTCAGCCACTTCTTCCAGGGAGTCTGGAGCTCCTTGCGGAGTCTCTCTTCCTTCTTCCTACGCTCCTTCTCCGACATGGGCTTCGCAACGGTTTCGCGTGTGTCCGAGGACGACTGACTCTTGTCCGAAGCGAGGAGGAACGAACAAAACACCAGGACCGCGCCGAGGCCGAAAACAGAAAGTGCCTTGAAACTCATAAGTTACACGACCGTGCTTCTATTGGAAGACTGTTCCAATTCTAAGTCCCGCACCTATGGCCGTCAAGGAGACGTAAGGCTCAGGGGTACGGTTTCTGTTTTGCATCTTACACTTCCCGGCTCTAAGAGGAACGAAGCGTATCCTCCACTCTGTTGAGGCCGGGCACCCATCCGGCGGAATCCTCCCGGCTCATCCCGTGCACGACCGGGGCCGTCATCATTTATCGTTCATTCAACGGCCCCGGATGCTTCTCTAAGGTCTTCGGCGCAGACGTTCCCGGCAACACCTGTGCCGAGGGGGCACGCGCGCCTGGGCGGGACTGCGGGCCCCGCTAAACTGGACGAAGGTCTCGTTTGCGAACGCCATCCGGTATCGCCGTCTGCGTTCTGGCCGGGTTGTTCGGCCTGAGCGTCTATCGTGCCCGGTCGCAGGCGATCACGATGGACGAGTCGTACACCTGCCTGAGTTTCGTCGCGCCCCCACTGAAACAGATTCTGACTACGTTTTCGCCAAATCACCACGTGCTGTTCAGCCTGCTGGCGAAAGCGAGCGTGACGATCTCAGGCGTGTCGGAGTGGTCTCTGCGAATCCCCAGCCTCATTGGCGCGATCGTCTGTCTGGCGGCGGTTTTCTGTCTGAGCCGGGCGGTTCTCGGACGGGGCTGGGCCATGCTGCTGTCTGTCCTTTTGATGGCCTTGAATCCGATGATCTTCGATTACCTGTCGGAGGCGCGGGGATACAGTCTGGCGTTGGGCTTCTATCTCTTTGCCCTTTTATTCTGCGGGCGTTCGCTGATAGATCCGGCGGAGCTTCGGCCGCCGCTGTTGGTGGGGGCAGGCGTGGCGATGGGTCTGTCGGTTGCCGCCAATCTCACGTTCGCGATACCGATCGTCGCCCTGGATGTGCTGTGGATCCCGCGGCCACTGGCCGCTCCGTGAGGTTCCCCTGGAGGGCCGTCGGCCGGCTGCTGTTACCGGAGATGGCGGTCGCCGGGCTGATCCTGGGCGGGTCCCTGCTGCACGCAAATCGCCACGAAATTGCCGGCGGGCTGGATTCGCTCGCCGAAACGTTGAACAACTTCGCCATCAGTTGCGTGGTGCACGATTTCGACGGCGGCGTGCTGGGAACGCTCCTGAATTCCTGGGCCTGGGACTGGCTGTACCCGGCACTGCGCCTGGCAATGCTGACTACCGTGGGACTGGTTGGGTTCTATTTCGTGCGGCGCCTTCGGAAACGGTTCCTGGGATCCGGCGCCCCGATTTTTGCGGTTTCGGCGAGCGGCATCTGGCTGTATCTTTGCGGCGGAAGCCTGCTGTTCACGATCGGCGCGCTGCTGACGGCTCACGGATTCGCGGCGGTGCCTTATCCGCTGGCGCGCATGGTGATCTATTGCTGGCCGCTTCTGGTTATCGCGATGTGTGTCTTCATCGGACGGCTCTGTTCCGGGAACGCGGCCGCCAAAGGAGTGGCCGCGGCGTATCTCGTAATCTGCTCCGTGATGGTGATTCAGTGCGTGCTGCAGATCAATATCGACCACTTCGGCTGGCTCGGGTATAGCAGCGGAACGAGGGAGATCGCCAACGTGATTCGCAAACGACGGCTTCCGGCGGGACATGGCGTAGCGATCACCACCAGCGGGACGCTTTACCAGTGTCTGGACTTCTATCGCTCGATGTATGCGGAGAAGGATTGGAAGCTCTCCGTTTACTCCGCTCCGGCGATGCAGAGCGACTATCTCGTGCTCGACCGATTCGATGCGCCGAAGGGCATTCCGCCGGGCTTTCGAACGATCTGGGGCGACCCGAGGTCTGGAGCGATCGTCGCCGTTCCGGTGATCGGCAATGCCGGTGCCGAACGGGAATCAGCGCCCTGACGTTCTCCGTGCCGACCGGAGACTCCAGCCGAGCCGGACGAGCATAATCGCGACGCTGGCAATGCTGGCCCAGCGCGCCAGGCGCATTTCCGTCCCGCCGTCGCAGGTGAGCTGAACGTCACACGGACCGTCGCAGCGCGGCTCGATCACCATAAACCCGAGCCCGTCGGGGCGGATGGGCCGAGGCTTCCCATTCACGGCGGCGTGCCAGCCCGGATGCCAGCTCACCTGCACATACAGGAGCTGTTCCGGCCGGAGCACGGTGGAGATCCGCGCCTCGTGCCGGCTGGACCAGACCATGCGGGCCTCTGGCGACGGATTCTCGAGGGCCGCGTCGAGGGCACGTACCAGCCATACCTTTGTCCCGTTCATTGGACGGATCCTGACCACGTCGGAAGATCCGATCACGTGGGCCAGCGATCGCGAGCGCCTGGGGACGCCATAGATCGCGTCGTCGCCGTTGCGCCACAGCTCCGGCAGCACGCCGCGGAATTTGTCCGGATCGTGCCAGATGCCTGGATAGGCATCGCGTGTGCGCGGGCCGCTCACAATCAACGCGTCGGCACCTAACAGGCGCAGCCACATGGCGGCATCGGCGCCGTCCTTCTCGGTATAAGGTATGCCGTACTGCAGGACCGGGATCTCCGGGTTGACCACGCCCTGACCGAAACCGCCGCCAAGCTCCGCGGTATCGGAAAACGCGCTCATCCAGAACTGCGTGGAGCCGGTGGCAAAGACGCGGCCGCCCGGCAGATGCTCACCCAGCCAGCGCGACGTCTGATATTCGACCGTCTGGCGGACGTCGAAGCCCCGAATGATGACGCCGGCATAGCGGCGATAGTTGACAGCCTGAATCGCGGAAGCAACGAGCAGGACGGCGGCGAGCCAGATGCCATACCGGCGCAGCGCAGGTCCGAGCGTGAAGGCGGTGAGAAGGCAGATCGCCATCTCCATTTCGATCTGGTAACGGTCGGCCTGCGGCATCAGGCTGACGTTCAGGAATTCGGCTGTGAGCGCCAGCGAAGCGGTGAGCAGCAGGAAGAATGAGGCAAAACGGATGGTGAGTGAGGCGTGCACACGGGCCAGCAGCCACCAGAGACCCACGCCGGCCGCCAGAACGGCTGCGCCATAGCCAAGTTGCGTCCCGCCGAGCGGAAAGTAGCCGACCGTATACTGCGCGTTGTAACGGATCGCGGCAATGGTGGAGGGCGGAATCCACGGCATCGCCAGACCGTAGGCAAGCAGGCCGAGCAGCGCGGTAATTCCGACCCGGCGAATCTCGAAACGCGCCGCGAGATAGCTGATCACCGCCAGCGCCAGCGAGAACGCGCCGATCCAGTTGGTAACGGCCACCGCCGCGAACAGGACGACGGCCGCGATTGCGGCCAGGGGATGCCAGCGCTCCAGTGCCCGGTGCAGGGCAAGAATCGCCAGCGGCAGCAGCATCAGCGCGCACAGATGCGGGGCGTCGCCATAAACAACCAGCGCCTCCAGCCGGCGTGCGTGGCAGAGTGACCCTGTGTCCCGCAGCACCGAGGGCATCACAAACGCGGCCGGTGAAACTACCGAATACATCAGCGCCGCGCCGAAGCTCAAAGCGAATTCGCCGGAGAGCGCGTAAGCCAGGAAGAGCAGGGTCACCGGCGCCAGACAATAGACGACGGCCCCCAGAGCGTGGTGCGCCAGAGCCGGCGAAATCCCCGCGAGCCCCGCCAGCCCGGCCACCAGCACGTGAAACAGCGGCGGATAGGCGTTCTGGAAGGGGATGCCGCCGTACCACCACGAGAACCAGGTCAGGTCGCGCGGGTTCTCCAGAATAAAGCGGCTGATGCCAAAGTAGGCGCCCTCGATGGAGTTCATGTGCGGCAGGTATTCGGTATGGAAGAGCCGCGAACAGACGAAGAGATTCAGGAGGACCAGCAATCCCGCGCCAGCCCAGACGGGCGGCCGGGACACGCGAGGGGGCATGTTAAGCCAACGAGTCTAGCACTCACAGGATGTTATCCTGGACTCAGAGAACCAATGCTGGAGACAAAACCGTCCGTAGAACCACTGCATGACGCGAATCCCCAGGAAACCAGTGAATGGCTGGAGGCTCTGGAGCAAATTGTTGAAGAAGAAGGCCCTGAGCGCGCTTCCTTCCTGCTCAAGCGGCTGCTGGAACGCGGCGCCACCTACGGCGTCACCGCCCCGCTAAGCGTCAACACACCCTACCTGAACACCATCCCCGCCGATGCTGAAGAACCCTACCCGGGCGACCGCGAAATCGAGCGGCGCATCAAGAGCATCATCCGCTGGAACGCCATGGCCATGGTGGTTCGGGCCAACAAGTACGACTCCGGCATTGGGGGCCACATTTCCACCTACGCGTCGCTGGCCACTCTCACCGAGGTCGGCCACAACCACTTCTTCCATGGCAGCTACGGTGACCAGCCCGGCGATCTGGTCTATTTCCAGGGCCACGCGTCGCCGGGTCCCTATGCACGCGCGTTTCTGGAAGGGCGGCTGACGGAGAAACACCTCGAGAACTTCCGCCACGAGTTGCGGGAAGAGCCGGGTTTGTCGTCGTATCCGCACCCGTGGCTGATGCCCGGCTTCTGGCAGTTCCCGACCGTTTCGATGGGACTCGGACCGATCAACGCCATCTACCAGGCGCGCTTCATGCGCTATCTGGAGAATCGCGGGATGATCCCGCCGTCGCCGCGGCACATCTGGGCGTTCCTGGGCGATGGCGAGACGGACGAGCCCGAATCGCTCGGTGCGTTGACGCTGGCCTCGCGCGAACAGCTCGACAACCTCATTTTCGTGGTCAACTGCAACCTGCAGCGGCTGGACGGCCCGGTACGTGGCAACGGCAAGATCATCCAGGAGCTGGAAGCCGCATTCCGCGGCGCCGGCTGGTACGTGATCAAGGTGCTGTGGGGCAAGGACTGGGATCCGCTGCTCGCGGCCGATTACTCCGGCATCCTCACCAAGCGCATGCAGGAAGCCGTGGACGGCGAGTATCAGAACTACGCGGCAAAGGGTGGAGCTTATACGCGCAAGGAGTTCTTCGGCAAATACCCCGAGCTGGAGCGTTTGGTCGAAAATCTCAGCGACGAGGAGATCGGCGCGCTGCGCCGCGGCGGTCACGATCCGGTGAAGGTCTACAATGCCTACCGGCGCGCGATCGCGCACAAGGGTTCACCCACCGTCATCCTCGCCAAGACCATCAAGGGCTACGGGATGGGCGAGGCCGGCGAAGGCCGTAACGTCACCCACCAGCAGAAGAAGTTGAACGAAGACGAACTGCGCTACGTGCGCACGCGCTTCGACATCCCGGTCTCCGACGAGAACGTCCTGACGCTTTCGTTCTACAGGCCGCCGGAAGACAGCCCGGAAATCCACTACATGAAGCAGCGGCGCGAGGCGATGGGCGGCAGCCTCCCCGCGCGCCGTCCGAAGCCCATCGAGCTCAAGGCCCCGGCGCGTGAATTCTTCGAGGAGCAGTTCGGCGGATCGCAGGGCCGCGAGGTTTCCAGCACCATGGCCATCGTGCGCGTGATCACCATGCTGCTGAAAGACACGGGGCTGGGCAAGTACGTGGTGCCGATTATTCCGGACGAGGCGCGCACGTTCGGGATGGAATCGCTGTTCCGGCAGTTCGGAATTTACGCCAGCAAGGGGCAGCTCTATAAGCCGGTGGACAGCGACATCTTCCTTTATTACAAGGAAGCGCTGAACGGACAGATTCTGGAAGAGGGGATCACGGAGGCGGGCGGGATGGCGTCGTTCACCTCCGCCGGCACCGCGTACGCCAACTACGGCGTGCCGATGATTCCGTTTTTCATTTATTACTCGATGTTCGGGTTCCAGCGCATCGGCGACCTGATCTGGGCGTTCGCCGATTCGCGCGGGAAGGGATTTCTGGTGGGCGGCACCGGCGGGCGGACGACGCTCTCCGGCGAGGGCCTGCAGCACCAGGACGGGCACAGCCAGCTTGCGGCCTCGACCGTGCCGACGTGCCACAGCTACGATCCGGCGTACGCCTACGAGATCGCGGTGATTGTGCGCGACGGCATCCGGCGGATGTACGAGAACGGCGAGGATCGTTTCTACTACATCACGGTCTACAACGAGAACTACGCGCAGCCGCCGATGCCCGAGGGCGCTGAGGACGGCATCCTGCGGGGCATGTACCGATTCCAGCCGGCGGCGGGCGGGAAGAAGGCGCAGGTGCACCTGTTCGGCAGCGGGCCCATCCTGAACGAGGCGCTGCGGGCGCAAACCGAGCTGGCGGAGAAATACGGTGTTGCGGCCGACGTCTGGAGCGTCACCAGCTACAACGAGCTGCGCCGCGAAGCGCTGGATGTGGAGCGCTGGAACCGCCTGAATCCCGCCGAAACACCACGGCGTCCTTATGTTCTAACGGCGCTGGACGGTCACGAAGGACCGATTGTCGCCGTCAGCGACTACATGAAGATTGTGGCCGACCAGATCTCTCCGTGGCTGGCGGGACGGCTGACCGCGCTTGGTACCGATGGTTTCGGCCGCAGCGACAACCGCGAATACCTGCGCAAGCATTTCGAGATTTCCGCGTCGGCGATCGCGGCGGCGGCGTTGTCAGCTCTGGCCCGGGAAGGAAAGTTCGACAAGGCGCGCGCCGCGCAGGCGGTGGTGGAGCTGGGGCTGAATCCGGAGAGCCCGGATCCGGTAACGAAGTAATAAAGGGAGGTAAAGGGAGATAAGGGGAGGTAAAGGAATCTCGCCATGGACCGATACCGGCCGCATTCCTTTACCTCCTTCTACCTCCCTTCACCTCCCCATATCTCCTGTTCTGTTTCCCATGCTCTTTCTGACTGAAGACGAAGTCCGGGAGCTCCTCCCGATGACCGAAGCGATCCGCCGGACGCGGCTCGCCTTCGAGGCCCTCGCCCGAGGGGATGCGCAGAGTCAGCCGCGGCGCCGGCTGCAATTGAAGACCGGGTCGATGCTCCATCAGGTGCCCGGCGCGTATGGCAACTACTTCGGGATGAAGTTCTACTCCACCAACCCGAAGGCCGGTGTGGCGGACTTTCTGTTCGCCCTGTACGATGCGGCAACCGCGCGCCCGCTGGCGCTGATGCAGGCCAACTGGCTGGGCCAGATCCGAACCGGCGCAGCCTCGGGCTACGCGACCGACCTGATGGCCAACCCCGAAGCCGACACGCTGGGTATCATCGGCGCGGGTTTTCAGGCGAAGTCGCAGGTGGATGCCATCCGCACCGTCCGGCCCATCAAAACTGTGCGGGTGTACAGCCGAAAATCCGAAAAGCGTGAGAAGTTCGCCGCGGAGATGAACGCCACCGTCGCCGCTTCCGCTGAGGAAGCCATCCGCGGAGCGCACATCGTTGTCACTGCCACCTGGGCAAAAGACCCCGTGATTGAGGACGCCTGGATCGGTCCGGGCACCCACGTCAACGCCATGGGCTCGAACGCCACCAACCGTCGCGAGCTTCCGGAGGCATTGGTACGCCGCGCGGATTTGATCGCCGTCGATGCGCTCGACGCTGCGAAGAACGAGGCCGGCGATCTGATCATCCCGGATCAATGGTCGAACGTGGTCGAGTTGCACACGGTAAAGCGCGGCTGGTCGCCGGAGAAGGTCACCATCTTCAAATCGGTGGGTCTGGGAATGGAAGACGTCGCCGTCGGCAGCTACGTCTATGAACAGGCGGTCGCGCGCAAG
>Ga0335085_10011259_pt1 | contig 13292 bp, 13 predicted proteins | sample Lox_Sample_45_FD_206712 | JGI IMG/M metagenome (GOLD analysis project Ga0335085, IMG submission 206712) | Soil microbial communities from Loxahatchee National Wildlife Refuge, Florida, United States - Lox_Sample_4.5 | ecosystem: Environmental > Terrestrial > Soil > Wetlands | place: USA...
GATCACCGGGTTCGTGGCGGGCCGGCCCTTCGCCGCGTAGATGGCCCGCACGGCAAGGCCGTCGAGCGCGAGCGCGCCGAGGCCGTAGACGGTCTCGGTGGGGAACGCCACGAGGCCCCCGCCCCGAAGCAGGGCGGCCGCCCGGGCGATCCCGGCGTCGTCGGGGTCGAGGTGCTCGGTTCGCATGGGTGCGCATCCTACGACACCGCGGGCCTGCGGGGCCGCGCCTCAGCGGCCGCCGGCCCGTGCGGCCAGCCAGGCCCTTGCGGGCGCGGGATCCACTCCCAGTGACGCGAGCCCCGGCGCGATCACCTGGGTGAGCGTTTCCAGGAACACCTCGCGCTTGAGCCGGTGGGGGAGGACGCCGTGGCGGAGCAGGGACGGGTCGTCGCGCTCCCCGCCGACCTCGTCGAAGAGGTCGGGCGGGGCCGCCCCGGAGAGCATGGTCGGGACGTGAGGCGAGAGGAACGCTGCCTCGCTCCGGCCGCTCGCGTGGGCGAGGCAGGCCCAGCCGAGGCGGGCGTGGCGGACCTCGTCGCGGGCCAGCTCGCGGAGCACCGGGCGGAGCGGCGGGTCGGGATCGGAGCCGAGCAGGGTGGTGAGGACGCTCATGCTCTCGGTCTCGGTGACGCAGCAGGCGGCCACCACCTCGTAGAGGGCGGCCTCGCGGGGGCCGAGACCGGCTGGCGCGATCTCGGCAGGCTCGGCCGGGTCGTCCTGGGCCGGCGTCCCCCGCCGGGCGGCCTCCGCGGCGCAGAGCTCCGCGTGCCGGCGCTCGTCGCTCGAGGAGCGTCGCGCCAGGGCCGCGAGGGCTGCCGGGAATCCCGCCGCCGCCAGCCGGTCGGCGAGCCTCGCGAACCGCCCGGCGGCCTCGCGCTCGATCCTGCAGCGCGTCCGCCAGGCCTCGCCGGCGAGGCGGCGGACCGCCTCGTCGCGCGCCGGGGTCACCAGCCCTGCACCCCGCCGCCGCTCGACGGCTTGTCGGCGGGCTTCTGCTCGGCGGGCTTCGACCCCTCGGCGGTCTTGCCGGTGGCGCAGCCGGCGCTCGCCGTCGCGGCCAACACCGTGCCGCCGATCACCAGCACCTCGAGGAGCTTCGCCGCGCGCCGCTTCGAAAGGACTTTCATGGTCGCTCCGGTTTTCCCTTCCATAGCGGCGCCCCCCGGGCCCTGCGCTGCCCATTCGCAGCGCATCCCGCACGGGGGGGCGGGCGGGCTCGACCGGGCGGGTGCCTAACCCGGCGTGAACCGTCTGAGGTAGTCCTCCAGCGCCACCTCCACGCCCACGTCGCGGCGCTCGCGCTCGGAGAGGTACCACTTGTGCTCCAGGAGCTGGCAGTACAGCTCGGACGGCTCGCCCCGGCGGCCCACCAGCGGTGCGAGGCGGCGCGACACGGGCTGGTAGCGCTCGGTGAGCCAGCGGTAGGCGGCCACGCTGAGCGGCACGCTGCGGTTCTCCCCGCGCACGAGCTTGGCGCGCAGCTCCTGGATCTCGTTCGCCATCAGGGCGGCCTGGCGATCCTCGGCCACGAGCCCGGTGAGCGCGTGCAGGAGGTTCCGGTGATAGTCCCGGTCGGTGACGATCGTGCGCATCCTGAGGCGGCTGCCGTCGCCGGTGGCCTCGAGCTTCACCTCGCCCACCGTGAACCCCAGCGCGTTGAGCGTCTTGATGCGGTCGTGGATGCGCCAGTTCTCGTTGGGTGAGAGCACCTCCACCTTGCTGATCTCGCCCCAGAGCCGCTCGTAGCGGCTGCGGATCTCGGCGCCCGTGTCGGCCGCGGCCGGGGGCGACGGTGAGCGCAGCATGGCGGCCACGTCGAGGAGGTCGCCGGTGACGTTCTCCTCCAGGATCTCGAGGTCGTGCCGGCGCTGGCCGTCGGAGAGGGCCTCGTGCATCTCGGCCGTCTCGGCGTCCACGAGGTAGGCCTGGAGCTCGCCGGCGTCGCGGCGGAAGAGGGTGTTGGAGAGCGAGCAGTCGCCCCAGAAGAAGCCGGCGAGGTGGAGCCGCACCAGCAGCCCGGCGATGGCGTCGAGGAGCCTGGCGCGGTAGGGCGCCAGGCCGGCGGACTCGAACAACGTGCGGTAGGGCAGCGAGTCCACGAGGTAGCGGGTGATGAGGATGGAGCCCTCCTCCTCGGCGCCGCTCACGCGCGCGTGGCCGGCCGCCACCACCGCCGGCAGCTCGTTGTCCTCGAGCCAGCGCAGGGCCTGGTACTCGCGCTCGCCCACCGTGCGCGGGAGCTCCTTCACGGCGTACAGTGCCCGGTCGTACTGGACGAAGAGCACCTCGTGCCGCGACACGCCGCGCTGCACCTCCACGATGCGCTTGCAGCGCTCGCTCCAGCGCGCGACCGGGAGGTCCCAGGGCAGGTCGAGGAAGTCGGGGTGGCCCGGTCGCACCTGCAGCTCGAGCAGCCCCGGTCCGTGGTTCCCTGATGCCATGGGCGATGGCCTCCAGCACGAGATTAGCAGCGACGCCCGCCCCTCACACGTCACGTTCGCGCCGTCTCGGTCTCGTGAAGTGGATCACCCTTGACCCTCACCGGAGCCCCGAATGAGAACCGTTGCCATGCTCGCCCTGCTCGCCGGAGCGGCCTCCCCCACGGCGGCCGCCGCCACCGGAGCCGCCCAGGACCGATCGCAGATCCCCGACAAGTACAAGTGGAACCTCACCGAGCTCTTCAAGGACGAGGCGGCCTGGAAGGCCTCGCGCGACGACCTTGCGCGGCGCATCCCGGAGCTCGCCCGATTCCAGGGCAAGCTGGGCGCGTCGGCCGCCTCGATGTTCGAGGCGTTCGACGCGATCTGGAAGGCCCAGCTCGAGGCCGAGCGGCTCTACGTCTACGCCTCCTCCCGGGCCGACGAGGACACCCGCGTCTCGGGCCCGCTCGAGCTCCGGCAGGCGGCCGAGCAGCTCTTCGTGGACCTGGGCTCGGCAACGTCCTGGCTGCAGCCCGAGGTGCTGGCGCTCGACCCGGAGAAGGTGAAGGGCTTCCTCGCCGCCGACAAGCGGCTCGAGCCCTGGCGCTTCTTCCTCGACGACACGCTGCGCATGCGCCCGCACACGCTCTCGGCCGCCGAGGAGAAGATCGTGGCCGAGGCCGGCGACCTGGCCGGCGCGGGCAGCTCCGTGTACGGGCTCCTCGCCAACGCCGACCTTCCATGGCCGAAGGTGAAGCTCTCCTCCGGCGAGGAGATCACCCTCGACCAGTCGGCGTACGGCCTGTACCGGCAGTCGCGCAACGCGGCCGACCGCGACCTCGTGTTCTCCTCGTTCTTCGGGGCGTTGAAGGGGTACGAGCGCACGATCGGGGCCTCGCTCTTCGCGACCGTGAAGGCGCAGGGCTTCACGCGCAAGGTCCGCCACTACCAGTCGAACCTCGAGGCGGCGCTGTTCCCGAACGCCATCCCGGTGGCGGTCTACCGGCAACTCGTGGCCGACGTCCGGCGCAACCTGCCCACCTTCCACCGCTACCTCGCGCTCAAGAAGCGCATGCTCGGCCTCGAGAAGCTGCGCTACCAGGATCTCTACGTTCCGATGGTGGCGAGCGTGGACCTCCGCTTCGAGCCGGACCAGGCCCGGGCCATCACCCTCGCCGCCGTCGCGCCGCTCGGGAAGAAGTACGTGGACGGCCTCAAGAAGGGGTTCGAGAGCGGCTGGACCGACTACCTGCCGTCCACCGGCAAGCGCTCGGGCGCCTACTCGACCGGCGTGTACGGGGTGCACCCGTACCAGCTCCTCAACTTCAACGGCCGCTACGACGACCTCTCCACGCTGGCGCACGAGTCCGGCCACTCGATGCACACCGCGCTCGCCTTTGAGGCCCAGCCGTACCCGACCTCGGGCTACGCGACGTTCGTGGCGGAGGTGGCCTCGACCCTGAACGAGAACCTGCTCCTCCACCACATGCTGTCCACGACGAAGGACGACGCCACCCGCCTCGCGCTGCTGGGCAACTACCTCGACGGCGTGAAGGGCACGCTCTTCCGCCAGACCCAGTTCGCGGACTTCGAGCTGGCGATGCACGAGAAGGCGGAGAAGGGCGAGACCTTGACCGGCGAGGGGCTCTCGAAGCTCTACCTCGACACCGTCCGCGCCTACTACGGCCACGACAAGGGCGTCTGCCAGGTGGACGACCTGCTCGCCATCGAGTGGGCGTTCATCCCCCACTTCCAGCGGCCGTTCTACGTGTTCCAGTACGCGACGTCGTTCGTGGCCTCGACCGCGCTCGCCCGCGGCATCCGGGAGGAGGCGGCGGCCGGGAAGGGAACCGCCCGCCGCGACGCGTACCTGCACATGCTGGCGGCGGGAGGATCGAAGTACCCGGTGGACCTGCTCCGCGACGCCGGCGTGGACATGACCACCTCGAAGCCGCTCGACGCGACCGTCGCCGAGATGAACGCGACGATGGACGAGATGGACAAGGTGCTGGCGCGGATGGAGAAGGCGAAGCCGAAGAAGTGAGCGGCAGCCCCGCGCGTCAGCCGCGGGGGAGAAACCTGAGCTCGCCCTCCTGGCCGTGGTTCTTCCCGGGGACGCCGGCGTACGCCTCGCGGATCACGGCCAGGTCGGCGACCTCGTCGCCGGTCATCCGCGCGTAGCGCGTGAGGCCGACCCGCCGGCGCCCCCAGTCGATGAACGCGAGGCCGACCGGCACGTTCGCCTCGACGGCGATGTGCCAGAACCCGGACTTCAGATGGTCGGTGTGCCTGCGCGTGCCCTCGGGCGCGAGCGCGAGCCACATCCAGGGGCTCCTCGCGAACTCCGCGAGGATGGCCGGGATGAAGCCGGTCCGCTCGCGCCGGTTCACGGGGATCCCGCCCATCCAGCGGAACATCGCCCCGAACGGCCAGCGGAAGATCTCGTCCTTGCCGGCCCAGCGGATGGGGATGCCGAGGGCCACCTTGGCGAGGTAGCCGACCGGGAAGTCCCAGTTCGATGTGTGGGGGTAGACGATGATCACGCCCCTCGGCTCCTCCGGGAGGAGCACGTCCACCCGCCAGCCGAAGAGGGCCAGGGCGGCTCGCGCCAGGCGGGCCCGGAGCGACCGGGGCCTGGCCACGTCGGCGGTGGAGACGGTCGGGACGGCGGTCGGGAGGGGTGCGCTCGTCACGGGTCCGAGTTTAGAGCCGAAGTGGGTGGGAGGACATGCGCGAAGTGGGACGTGAGCGCACGGTCGCGCCTCGATGCGCACCACATCCGACGTCCACTTCACCCGGAGCGAGGGTATGCACGAGAAGTGAAGGTGCCACGCGTGGTTACCGCTCCTCACGACCCCGGTCGTGGGACTCGCCGTACCGCGATCGAGAGACGAACATGGTGACCGTGGTGCGCGGTTCTCTTCGCGCGGAGGTCCCCTGGTCATGACACTGGCGCCCCTGCTCACGATCGTTCTCGCCGTCGGCGGTTCCCAGCCCACGGACGTGGACGACTCCACTCCCCGTGGAGCCGCCAAGGCGTATCTCTCGGCGCTCATCGAGGGCGACGCCCAGGGCGCCCTGTCGATGGTGGCGCCTTGCTCGGAGGACGCTCGCAAGGCGGTGGCCGGCTCGGCAGCGATCTACGGTGCCCTCCGCAGGCTGAACCGCTCGCTCGACGCAGCCATGGCCGGCCTGCGGCCCGCCGGCGAGCCGGACCGGATCCAGCTGCAGCTCCAGCGCGTGGACACGGCGTGGCTGGTCTGGTCGGGCGGTCGCGCCGAGCTGCGCTTCGCCACCGGCGAGCCGGTCCAGCTCCGCCACACGCCCGACGGCTGGCGCGTCGAGGTCCGCGAGCGCAGGGCCGGGACGATCTCGGGCGCGGACCTGCTGCGCCTGGGCCGGAACTTCGAGCGCGCCGCACTGGAGGCCTCGTCCGGCCTGCAGGGCACCGCCGTCTCGTCGCTGCTCGAGGGCATCGTCCGCCTCCGCCCGATGGCGGTGGACGCGGCCGTCGTCGCTCTCTAGCGCCCCGCGCGCTCCAGCGCGCCCGCCAGCCGATCGCGCTCGGCCTCCGTCATCGGGCCGAACTCGAGGTGCGTCCGGAACCCGTCGAGCTCGGGGTCGGCGGCGACGACGACGGTCCGCACGCCCTCGAAGCGCTCGCCTCCGACCGAGAACGAGGATGCGAGGAGCGCGCCCACCGGGAGGGACGAACGGCTCGCCACGAGCGCTCCGCCCGCCGAGACGTCCACCGTCGTCGCCGCGACGCGCCGCAGGGCAGGGTGGTTGGGCCAGGGCACGAGCGGCCGCATCACGAGGTCCACCTTCTGCGTCGCCCGGGCGTACTCCCGGCCCTGCAGGCGTTCCGGTGCCTCGTCGTGCCCCAGGACCATCGCCGCCCCGGCCGCGTCGCCGGCGACCGGGCGAACCGCCAGCACCGGGCAGCGGAGCCGGTAGCGCGCCTCGCGCGCATGGGCGAGCGAGAGCGTGACCGCGCCGCCGGTGGGGGCCGGCGAGGGAGCGGCCACCTCGACCGAGAAGGCGAGCTCGTCCACCGACGACACCTGGCCGGACACCTGCTCGACCCGGACGGCGGTCCCGGGAGCGAGCTCGCGGCTGGAGAGGAGCGGGGCGTGTGGCGGGAGCCGGTCGAAGCCCAGAAGCTGGCGCAGCCGGCGGATGCGGTCCGCGGCGTCCGCCTCACCCGCGGCGCCCCCGCCTCCCGCGCCCGCCGCCGGCGGGCTGCGCACCGCCAGGGCCCGCGCCGTGGACCGCTCGAACACGTCGAGGTGCGCGAGCACGTCGGCGGGGGTCGTGCCCGAGAGCTCCGCGAGCCGGCGGGCGAGGTCCAGGTCCTGCCCCTCCAGGCCGTGGCGCGCGGCCAGCGCCGCGAGGCGCGCGCGGCGCGTGCGCCGGGCTCGCAGCGACTGGAGGGCGAGAACCAGGAGGACGAGGACGGCGAGGATCAGCGCGGTGGCGACCGCGCCGGGCCACTCGCCGCGGATCCGCTGGAAGGCGCCCGAGACCGAGCGGAGGAGTGCGTCCACCGCGACCAGTATACGTCCGCGCGGCTACCTTCCGTCGTCGAACGTGACCCTCGCGCCGGTGACGACGCGCTCCCGGCCCTCCGACACGGTCGCCGAGGCACCCCCGCCCGGAAGGAGGCGCGTCACGACGACGCGAGCCACCGGTGCGCCGTCGGGGCCGAGCACCCGGCCCACCCGCAGCGGCTCGATGCCCGCGCCGGGGCCGGCGAGCGTCACCACGTCGCCCTCGATCCCGGCGACGGTCCAGCCTCCGCCAGTCGCGGCCGCGGCAGCCGGGGGCCCGGCGCGAACGGCCGGCGCCGCCAGCCCGAAACGCGGGCGCAGCGCGTCCGGCAGGGCCACGCTGGGCGCCTCGCCCCCCGCGCGCGCGGGCGTGGCCGCGGCCGGAGCGGGGCCGAGCGACGCGAGCGGGTCGGAGCCGTCGCCGTAGACGAAGGGCACGCGCGCGTACGTACCGGCGGCCCCGTCGAAGCTCGAGAGGACCTGCCTCTGGTCCGTGCCGGGTGGCAGGATGACGTCCACGACGCGCGGATGGACCTTGCTCCCAGCCGGCGCCCCGCCGAACGCGAACGCCTCCGGCGTCGGCATCACGGGCATGGTGAGGGCGTCGAGCTCGCGCCCCCCGCTCGCCTCGGGCGTCGCCTCCCGTCTCGCTCCCGAGAGCTGCACCGACCAGCCCCAGGACCTCTCGGGGAGGCCGCCCAGCGCGGAGGACGGCACGCGGACGACCAGGGTGCGGTCGCGCGCGAAGACCCCCTGCGCCACGATGACGCGCGAGGCGGCGGCCCCGAGCGCCCTGTCGATGATCGTGCGCGCGAGCCCGGGCTGGGGCGTCACGACCACCGCGCGCTCCCACGTCCGCCCTCCGGCGAACGCGATGCGCCGGCCGGGGATGCAGGCCGAGACGCCCGAGCCCGGCGTGCGGTCCGTGTCGACATAGACGTCCACGTTCTGCAGGTAGACGCCGTTCATGAACTGCATGGCGGTGGAGCGGTCCTCCTCCTGGGTGACCTCGGGGAGGCGGATGGCAGCACCGAGCGTGATCTCGAGGACGACGTCGGTGCCGTCCACGAGGACCTCGAAGCGCCTGAGGTCGAAGTCCCCGCTGCGGTACTGCGGGTCCTGGGGCGGGAGGTAGTTGCCGGGGCCGGTGGCGTCGCCCGCGGGATCCTCGACCGATAGGACGGAGGTCGGGGCCGCCGGGGTCCGGGCCGGCGACAGGGCGGCCGCGGCGGCGAGGGCGAGCAGGGCTGGGCGCAAGCGAGGGATCTCCCGGAGGACTCGGCGGCCGGAGGCAGTCACCACCCCAACAGAATACCCTCGGATCCGCTTCCCGGCGGCTCAGCCGGCGCCGAGGACCCCCACCGCTGCGCGCACGGCGAGGAAGTGGCAGGCGGCCGCGCCCACCACGAACAGGTGGAAGATCTCGTGGAAGCCGAACACCCGGGGGAAGGGATCCGGGCGGCGGAGCGCGTACACCAGCGCCCCCGCCGTGTAGAGCAGGCCCCCGGCCAACACGAGCGCGAACGTGCCCGGCCCGAGCACGCCGCCGAGGCGCGGCGCGAGCGGAAGGAGCTGCCAGCCGAGGAGGACGCAGACGAGCGCCACGAGCCACTTGGGCGCGCCCGGCCAGCCGAGCGACATCGCCACCCCGAGTGCGGCCCCCACCCAGATCCCGACGAGGAGCGCGGTGCCGGCGCCCCCGCCCAGGAGCAAGCAGAACGGCGTGTAGGTTCCGGCGATGAGCACGAAGATGGCGGAGTGGTCGATCCTGCCGAGGAGGTCGCGGGCGGCCGGCGTCCACATGGGCCGGTGGTAGAAGGCGGAGACGGCGAAGAGGGAGAAGACGCTCGCAGCGTAGACGGCCGCGCCGGCGACCGCGGTGGCTCCCCGCGCTCCCGCCACCAGGGCGAACGAGAACGGCGCGAACGCGAAGGCGGCGATCTCGTGAGAGACCCCGCGGAGAAGCGGCTTCACCCTGGGCTCCTGCGTGCTCATGTCTCAGGTGGTAGCCCCGCCACGTCACGGGCACGTCATGGCGCACCGCGGCGAACGGACCCTCGATGGGGATCCGCGGGCCCGCCCGGTGCTAGGTTGCTCGGCCATGAGGACGGTCGTCGCCACCCGCTACGTCACGCCCCTTCGCGAGGGCGGATCGCTGCCGGCCATCGTCGAGGGCGACGACGACGGCCTCTGGGTGGCCAAGTTCCGGGGCGCCGGGCAGGGCCCCCGCGCCCTCGTGGCGGAGCAGCTGGGCGGCGAGCTCGCGCGGGCGGCGGGCCTCCGCGTGCCGGAGATGGTCCACCTCGAGGTGGACGCGGCGCTCGGGAGGAACGAGCCGGACTACGAGATCCGCCAGCTCCTCAAGGCCAGCGCTGGAACCAACCTCGGCCTCGACTACCTCCCCGGCAGCGCGGCCTTCGACCCGGCCTCGGGTCGCGGCCCCGACCCCGATCTCGCCTCGGACGTCGTGGCGGTGGACGCGTTCCTCGGGAACGTGGACCGCACCGCGCGCAACACCAACCTGCTCGTGTGGCACCGCCAGGTCTGGCTCATCGACCACGGAGCTGCGCTGACGTTTCACCACGCGTGGGACCTCGCCCGCGACACCGCCCGCGCGCCTTTTCCCGCGGTGAAGGACCACGTCCTGTTGCCCTGGGCGACCGCCCTGCCAGCGGCGGTGGAGCGGCTGCGCGCCCGCCTCGGCCACGACGTCCTCGAGCGTGCCGTCGCGGAACTGCCCGACGCATGGCTGGGCGGGGAGCCCTTCGCCAACCCGGTCGCGCACCGCACGGCGTACCTGGCGCACCTCGCGGGCCGCCTCGAGGCGGCGTCTCTCTGGCTCGAGGAGGCGGAACGTGCACGCGCCCACCTCGTTTGACTACGCCGTCTTCCGGGTCGTGCCTCGCGTCGAGCGCGAGGAGTTCCTGAACGCCGGGGTCGTCCTCTACTGCGCCCAGGCGGACTGGCTCGGGGCGCGCGTGAAGCTCGACCGGGACCGCGCGCGCACACTCTGGCCCGACCTCGACCTCGACCTCGTGGAGGAGCACCTCGCCGTCATCCCCCGCATCTGCGCGGGCGGTGAGGAGGCGGGGCCCATCGGCCGGCTCTCGCGGCGCGAGCGCTGGCACTGGCTGGTCTCGCCGCGCAGCACCGTGGTCCAGGTCTCGCCCGTCCACTCGGGCCTGTGCGGCGATCCGGCCGTCTCGCTCGACCGGCTGTTCGAGCGGATGGTGGCGCTGCCGGGAAGGATCTAGCCCTCGCCCTCGCCGAGGATCCGGTAGAGCGTCTTTCGGTCGATCCCGAGGATCTCCGCGGCGCGCGTCTTGTTCCCGTCCGCCTCGGCCAGCACCGTAGTCGCGTAGCGGCGCTCGATCTCGGCGAGCGTGGGCCGTTCGCGCCCGCTCGTGGATGCGAGCACCGCGGGGAGCCCGCGCAGGGACTCGGGCAGGTCCTCCGGCACCACCACGCCGCTCGGGTTGAGCGCGAGGGCCCGGGCGATCACGTTCTCGAGCTCGCGGACGTTGCCCGGCCAGGCGTAGGCGACGAGCAGGTCGCGCGCGGCAGGGGTGATGGCCGCGCCCTCGCCGCGCCCGTGCTTCGCCGCGAAGTGGTCGGCGAGCAGCGGGATGTCCTCGCGGCGCTCCCGCAGCGGCGGGATGCGGATGCCCACCACGTTCAGCCGGTAGAACAGGTCCTCGCGGAACCTGCCCTCCTTCACGGCGGCGGTGAGGTCCTTGTTGGTGGCGGCCACGACCCGCACGTCCACCGCGATGGGCTCGTTCGTGCCCACCCGCCGGATCTCGCCCTCCTGCAGCGAGCGCAGGAGCCGGGCCTGGAGAGCCTGGCCGACGTCGCCGATCTCGTCGAGGAAGAGCGTGCCGTGGTCCGCCTCCTCGAAGAGGCCGCGGCGCGGCGCCTGCGCGCCGGTGAAGGCGCCCCGGGCGTGGCCGAAGAGCTCCGACTCCAGCACGCCCTCGGCGATCGCGCCGCAGTCGATGGCCACGAAGGGGCCGCCCGAGCGCGCCGAGGCGGCGTGGATGGCGCGGGCGACCATCTCCTTCCCGGTTCCGGACTCGCCGGTGATGAGCACGGTGGCCTCGGAGGCCGCCACCCGGGCGGCCGTCTTGAACACGTGGAGCATCGACTCGCTCCGGCCGACCACGCCCTCCAGCCGGTACTTGTCGCGCACCTGGCGGCGCAGCTCGCGGTTCTCGAGGGCGAGGGCGCGCTGGGCCAGGCCGCGCGCGACCACCATGCGGATGGCGTCCACGTCGTAGGGCTTCGACAGGTAGTCGTAGGCGCCTCGGCGGATGGCCTGGACCGCGCCCTCCACGTCGCCGAAGGCGGTCACGAGCACGAGGGGCACGTCCGGAGCGCGCTCGCGCATCCGGTCGGCGAGCTCGTACCCGTCGATCTCGGGCATGCGGATGTCCGAGACCACGAGGTCGGCGCCCGCACGGTCCAGCTGGCCGAGCGCCTCGCGCCCGTCGGCGGCGGTCACGACCACGTGGCCGTCGCCGGTCAGGACGCGGCCGAGCATCTCCCGGCTGGCCGGGTCGTCATCGACCACCAGGATGCGCGACCGCGACATCCGACCCTCCGCGCGTCACGGCGGCCTCGGGAGCCTCCGGGAACGTGAGAACGAACGTGGAGCCCTCGCCTGGCTCGCTGTCCACCTCGATCCGCCCGCGCAGCACGTTGGCGATCTCGCGCGAGATGGAGAGGCCGAGGCCGGTCCCCTGCCCGCGGGGCTTCGTGGTGTAGAAGGGCTCGAATATCCGGCGGCGGTCCTCGGGCCCGATCCCGCTGCCGGTGTCGGTGATGGCCACCGACAGGTTCTCGCCGTCGCGCCAGGCGTGCACCCGGAGGGCTCCGCCCCTCGGCATGGCGTCCACGGCGTTCGACACCAGGTTCCCGAGCACGTGCCTCACCAGCATCGGGTCGGTGCGCACGCGCTCCGAGCCAGGCTCGAACCGGCGCTCCACGGTCACGCGCTCCCGCGCCTCGGCGGGGACCGACAGCTGGAGCGTCTCCTCCACGAGCGCCGGAAGGTCCACCGTCCGTGGCTCGGGGCCGAGGTCCCGCGCCGAGTCGAGGAAGCGGCGGATGATCCCGGTCATGCGGCGCACCTCCCGCTCGACGATCTCGATCTGGTTGCGGACGGGCTCCGGGGTGGCCGGGTCGCGGGCGAGGAGCTGCACGTTGCCCGAGATGGCGTTCAGCGGGTTGCCGAGCTCGTGGGCGATGGTGCCCGACAGCTGGCCGAGCGCGGCGAGGCGCTCCTTGGAGAGCGCGTCGCGGCGCGCCTGCACGAGCAGGGCGTTCACCTCGGCCAGCTCCCTGTTGTTGCGGGCGAGGTCGCGCACGGCGTCGTCCACGGTGCGCTGGAGGTCGTCGTTGAACCGGCGCACCCGCTCCAGCATCGCCGAGAGGCCGCGCGCAACGACGCCGATCTCGTCGGATCGCTCCAGTCCCGGCACGGCCGCCGGCGCGATGGCACCCGACTGCACTGCCTCCATCGTGCCGGCGAGCTCCGCCAGCGGCCGGGTGAGCATCCGGCCCAGCACCGCCGTGAAGAGCAGGGCGAGCAGCACCGCGCCGGTGCCGGCCACCATGAAGAAGGCGCTGCGCTCGCTCGTGGCGATCTCCTCGGCGCCCGAGAGGCTGGCGTCGATGCGGAGCGCGCCGTAGGTCCTGTTGCCGTCCTTGAGCGGCATGTCCACGCGCCAGGCGCGCGCGCCCTCGTCCTCGACCATCGAGACGGTGGTGTCCACGGGGAGCGGCAGCTTCGGCTCGATGCTCTGCTCGATGACCGGGCCCTCCTCACCGAACGTGACCTTGAGGAGGAGGATGCCGTCCGGGCGCTTCAGGGCGAGCTGCGCCGCGCGCAGGCCCCGATGGCGGGTGAGGACGGCGCCGAGCTGGCGCGCGGCGCGATCCGGGTCGGTCCGGGAGGTGAGGTCGAGGTCGTCGGCGACGGTCACCGCGAGGTACACGGTGCGGTCGCGAAGCGTCTGCTCGAGGCCGTGCCGCGCGATGCGCTCGCCGAGTCCGGCCGCCACCGCGAGGGTGACCACCAGGGCGGCGGCGAACAGCAGGATGATCCGTGCGCGCAGCGACATGAGCCCGAGGCTACCCCGAAAGAAAGGAAAGGGCCGACCGGACGTCCGGCCGGCCCTTCGACGACGTCGGCGAGAGGCTACTTCTTCTCGTCGGTCTTCTTCTCGTCCTTCTTCTCGGTGGTCTTCTTCTCGGACTTCTTCTTGTCGCTCTTCTTCTCGCTCTTCTTCTCGGTCTTCGCAGGAGCGGCGGCCGCAGCCGG
>Ga0335085_10011260_pt1 | contig 13292 bp, 12 predicted proteins | sample Lox_Sample_45_FD_206712 | JGI IMG/M metagenome (GOLD analysis project Ga0335085, IMG submission 206712) | Soil microbial communities from Loxahatchee National Wildlife Refuge, Florida, United States - Lox_Sample_4.5 | ecosystem: Environmental > Terrestrial > Soil > Wetlands | place: USA...
ATCCGAAGCAGTTCACGGTGAAGGGCTACGGCAAGACCAGGCCGATCGCGCCGAACGACAACGACCTCGACCGCGCGAAAAACCGGCGCGTCGAGTTCGTGGTGAAGAACAAGGAAGTGCTGAAGAACGAGGTCGAGAAGCGCCACCTGCTGCAGCAGGGCGAGAGCGCGGCGCCGGATTCGGTGCACATGATGGTGCCGGCACCCGCCGACACGACGAAGAGGAAGTAGCCGCGCAGGACCGGTCTCCGGATGGCGGGCGTCCGCGCCCGCCGTCCGTCGGAGGCGAGTTGTCGATCGACGACGATCGCGATCTGCAGGGGCTGCGCGCCGCGGGCCGCGTCGTGCGCGAGACGCTCGACGCGATGCGCGCGGCGGTCGCGCCCGGTGTGAGCACCGCGGAGCTCGACGCCATCGCGGCCGGTGTCTTCCGCGAGCACGGTGCGCGCTCCGCGCCCAGGCTCGTCTACGACTTCCCCGGCGAGACGTGCATCAGCCTGAACGACGAGGTCGTGCACGGCATTCCGAGCGCGGCGCGCCGGCTCGCCGAGGGCGATCTCGTCAAGCTCGACGTCACGGTCGAGAAGGACGGCTACATGGCCGATGCCGCGGTGACCTGCGCGGTCGGCCGGGTCTCCGAGCGCGCGCGCCGGCTGATCGCGTGCGCGGAGACGGCGTTCCGGCGCGCGCTGCGCGAGGTGCGCGCGGGGCGGCGCGTGTGCGACGTGGGCGGCGCGGTCGAGGGCGAGGTCGTGCGGCGCGGATTCTCGGTCGTGCGCTCGCTCACCGGCCACGGCATCGGGCGCACGATCCACGAGGATCCGATGGTGCCCAACTGGTTCGATCCGACCGCGCGCGCCTGGCTCACCGAGGGCCTCGTCATCACGGTCGAGCCGATCATCGCCATGGGCTCGGGCGACGCGCACGAGGCCGACGACGGCTGGACCATCCGCACCAACGACGGCTCGCTCGCGGCGCACTTCGAGCACACGCTCGTCGTGACGCGCGGTCAGCCGTTGCTGCTGACCGCGGCGTAGCGACCCGGCGTCATCGCCGTGCGGCACGCCGCGCAGGCGGCGAGGCGCGCGGGCAGCGGCGCGCCCCGGTCCCGCGCGGCGCCCGACGACCGGAGCGCTACGCCGCCTCCCAGCGTTTCGCGAACCGGCGGGCGAGCGCGAAGAACGCCGCGCTGAAGGCGAGCAGTGCGACGACCTGCGGCCAGAGGGCCACCAGCGTCGCCTCGCGCCAGAACACCTTGATGTAGCCCTCGAGCGCCCAAGCGTTGAAGCCCACGTAGGAGATCTTCTGGAGATACGCGGGCATGAACATCCGCGGGAACATGCTGCCGCCGACCGCCGAGAGCGAGAGCACCACGATGTTCGCGAGCCCCTGCAGCTGCTGCCGCGTGCGCGCCGCCGTCGCGAGCACGAGCCCGAACGACGCCGTGCACGCCGCCGTGAGCACGGTCATGAGCGCGAAGCCCGGCAGGTGCGGGAGCAGCGGCAGGCGGAACACCATCATGCCCCACACGAACATCACGGTGATCTGCACCACACCCAGCGAGGCGATGTAGAGCCACTTCGAGCCCAGCAGACGCGTCATGCCGACCCCGGACGACAGCACGCGCTCGAGCGTGCCGGACTCGGTTTCCTCGATCAGGACGCCGCCCGCCGCCGCGGCCGAGAACATCAGGAACATGACCGCGATGCCGGCGGCGTAGAACGACACCATGCCGTTGTCGCGCTTTCGCCCCACGACCTCGTGCTCCTCGATTCGCGCCGGCATGAGATCGTCGGTCGAGGGCCCGGCCGTGGACGCGTGCCCGCGGAACTCGTCCGCCGCCGAGCGCGTGGCCTCCAGCGTGGCGCGCTGCAGCAGCCCCGCCGCCATGCGGGGCGCCACTGGATCGGACGGATCGACGAGCATGCGCACGCGCACGCCGCGCCCGTCGAAGCGCGCGAGCGAGGTGTCGATGCCGCCCGGCAGCACGAACGCGACCGGAGCTTCGCCCGCCCGGACGAGCGACTCCGCGACCGCCGCGGTGAGGCCGCGTGGCGACGCGCCGCGTTCGGCGCCCGGCCACGTCGTGCGGACGTGCAGGCTCGAGTCGGCCGAGAGCGCGCGGACGAGCGCCGCGCTCGCATCGGTCTGCGACTCGTCCGCGACGAGCAGCTCGAGTCGGCGCGTCGAACCGCCGTTCGTGCCGCCGAAGATGAGCGCAAAGATCGAGAAGAACGCGATCGGCAGCACGAACACCATGACCTGCGCGGCGCGGTCCCGGCGCAGGTTGGTCCACGACACGCGCGTGAGCGGCGGGATCATTCGCGCAGCTCCTTTCCGGTGAGTTCGAGGAACACGGTCTGCAGGCTCGCGCTGCGGACCTCGAGATCGCGCACGCGCGCGCCTGCGGCGCGGACGCGATCGAGCAGCGCGGGCAGCTCCGCGCCGACGTCGGCGATGGTCGCGACGATCGCGCCGCCGCCGTTCTCGCTCGCGAAGCCCGCGGGCGGCGTGGCGAGCGCGCGATCGAGCGTGAGCCGGAGCCGCCGGCCCGCGAGTCCCGCGTGTTCGACCAGCTCGGACAGCGTGCCCTGCGCCACCGCCACGCCGTGGTCGATCACGACGATGCGCTCGGCGCGCGCCTCGGCCTCCTCGAGGTAGTGCGTCGTGAGGAGCAGCGACGCGCCGCGCTCGCGCAGCCCGGTGAGCATGTCGTAGATCTTCTCGCGGCTCTGTGGATCGACGCCGACCGTCGGCTCGTCGAGCAGCACGACCTCCGGCTCGTGGAGCACGCCGCAGGCGATGTTGAGCCGCCGCTTCATTCCGCTCGAGAAGGCGCGCACCGGCTCGCGCGAGCGGTCGGCGAGCCCGGTCCATTCGAGCGCGTAGGCGACGCGCTCGCGCAGCCGCTCGCGGGGCACGCCCTGGAGCGTGCCGAAGAGCTCGAGGTTCTCGCGCGCGGTGAGCAGCGGGTAGAGCGCGAGTTCCTGCGGACAGATGCCGAGCCCCCGCCGCGCCGCGCCCGGCGCGAGCTCGCGACCGTGGAGCGCGAGACGCCCGCCGTCCAGCCGCACGCGCCCGGCGAGCGCGCGGATCAGCGTCGTCTTGCCCGCGCCGTTCGGCCCCAGCAGCGCCAGCAGCTCGCCCTCGCGCAGCTCGAACGACAGCCCGCGCAACGCCGGCGCGCTGCCGAACGACTTGCCTGCATCCTCGATCCTCAGCACCTCGTTCATGTGCCCTCCTGCCGCGCGCGGCGCGGCGAACGAGGCCAGTCTCGTCCCGGCAGGCGGGCGCGTGCGAGCCCGATGCGGCGAACGGGCGCTGGCGGGGGGCGAACGGTCGTCCGGGCCGACGGACGAGTGCGCGCGTTCGCTTGCCGCCCATCCGCGTTCGTCCTAACTTCGCCCGCCACGAGCCCGACGTCAGGGCCCGGGCGGAGCACCGCGCTCGACATCCTCGGCCATTCCGCGTCCCGCCACTGGAGGTCGCCGACATGCGCTCTCGTTCCCCGCTGGCGCTCGCTCTCCTCGCCGCGCTCGTCCTGCCCGCCCGCGCGCCGGCCGCTCCGGAGGGCCACTATTCGTGGATCACGCCGATGGCCGGCTGGACGGAGCTCTCGAAGAAGCTCGCCTACCCGGGCACGGACTCACTCGCGGCCGCGCCTGTCTTCGGGCTGCGCGTGGGGCACATGCTCACGGACTCGTGGGCGCTCGAGCTGGCCGGCGCCTACGCCCCGACCCGCGAGCTCGCGGGCGCCAAGCGCGACGTCACCTGGCTGGGCGGCTCGGGCAACCTGATGTACCTGCTGGGCCACTGGGGCTGGGGCGCGCCGTACCTGGGCGCGGGCTGGGGCGCCTCGGGTCGCAGCGCGAGCGGCTTCAAGCAGGCGAACTACATGACGTTCGAGCAGGAAGCCGGCTGGACGAGCTGGTTCAACGACCACGTCGGGCTGCGCTTCGAGTTCCGCAACGTGCTGAACTCGCCCAAGGCGCCGCCGGGTGACGCGCACCAGGCCGATCAGCAGTACTGGGCCGGCCTGACGTTCGCGCTCGGGGGCAAGCCGCGCGACAGCGACGGTGACGGCGTGCCCGACCGCCGCGACAGATGCCCGAACACGCCGGCCGGCGCAGTCGTCGACGCCACCGGCTGCCCGAAGGATTCCGACGGCGACGGCGTCTACGACGGCCTCGACAAGTGCCCGAACACGCCCCGGGGCGCGACCGTCGACGCGAGCGGCTGCCCGCACGACTCGGACGGCGATGGCGTCTACGACGGTATCGACAAGTGCCCGAACACGCCCAAGGGCGCGACCGTCGACGCCGACGGCTGTCCCAAGGACTCCGACGGCGACGGCGTCTACGACGGACTCGACAAGTGCCCGAACACGCCCAAGGGCGCGATCGTCGACGCCGACGGCTGCCCCAAGGATTCCGACGGCGACGGCGTGCCCGACGGCCTCGACAAGTGCCCCGACACTCCGCCGGGCGCCAAGGTGGATGCCGACGGCTGCCCGATCGTCGTGACCGAGAAGGAGACGGAGCTGCTCGACACCGGCATGATCCGGCTCCAGAACGTCAACTTCGAGACGGGCAAGTCGGAGCTGCTGCCCGACTCGTACCCCGTGCTCGACGAGATCGGGCCCGTGCTGCTCAAGTGGCCGCAGCTCCAGATCGAGATCGGCGGGCACACGGATTCGCGCGGCTCGGCGCCCAAGAACCAGCAACTCTCCGAGGCGCGCGCCGCCGCGGTGAAGGCGTACCTGATGCAGAAGTTCCCGGCGATCGTGGCGACGCAGCTCAGCACGAAGGGCTACGGCAGCACGAAACCGATCGCACCGAACAACAACGCGCTCAACATGGCGAAGAACCGCCGCGTCGAGTTCGTGGTGCTCAACAAGGACGTGCTCAAGAAGGAAGTCGAGCGGCGCAAGATGCTGCAGAAGTAGCGCGGCTCGATTTCGAGCCGATCGCGGGGCCCGGCGCGCGGAGGTGCGCCGGGCCCGCGCGCTTTCGCTGCTCCGCTCCGGTTGACGCGCCGCCGCCGCCGCCGTGAAGATGGCCGCTCCCGCTGCGCTCCCGATCGCGAGGCCCACCGTGTCCATCGCCACTCCCAGCTTCGCCGGCGCCGACGTCGAGGAGCTGATCGCCGTCCGGCGCGACCTGCACCAGCATCCCGAGCTGGGCTTCGAGGAGGTGCGCACCTCCGGCATCGTCGCCGCGCGCCTGCGCGCGCTCGGGCTCGAGGCAAAGACCGGGGTCGGGCGCACCGGCGTGGTCGCGACGATCCGCGGCGCGCGCCCCGGGCGCACGGTGCTGCTGCGCGCCGACATGGACGCGCTGCCGATCACCGAGGAGAACGACACGCCGTACCGCTCGCAGAACGCCGGGCGCATGCACGCCTGCGGACACGATTGCCACACCAGCGTCCTGCTCGCGGTCGCGAAACGGCTCGTCGCCGAGAAGGACTCGCTGGCCGGCCAGGTGAAGCTCGTCTTCCAGCCCGCCGAGGAGCTGGGCGGCGCCAAGGGCGGCGCCGAGGCGATGATCAACGCCGGCGTGCTCGCCGACCCCGTGCCCGATGCGGCGTTCGGGCTGCACGTCTGGCAAGACCTGCCCGTCGGGCTCGTCGGCGTCACCGCGGGGCCGTGGATGGCCGCCGTCGACGAGTTCACGGTCACCGTCCGGGGCCGCGGCTCGCACGCCGCGATGCCACAGGCCTCGCTCGATCCGGTCGTCTGCCTCGCGCACATGGTCACGGCGCTGCAGACGATCGCGTCGCGCAAGGTCGATCCGTTTCAGCAGGTCGTCGTGAGCGTGACGCAGCTGCGCGCGGGCACCGCCTTCAACATCATTCCGGAATCGGCGTGGATGAACGGCACGATCCGGCTGTTCGATCCCGGGCTCTGGGCCAGGCTGCCCGGGATGTTCGAGCGCATCGTGCAGGGCGTCGCGCAGGCGATGGAGTGCCAGGCCGAGGTGCTGTTCGAACGCGGCAACCAGCCGACCGTGAACGACGCGGCGATGTGCGAGTTCGCGCGCGCCGCCGCCGTCGAGGTGGTCGGCGCGGCGAACCTGCGCACCGAGGTGCGGACGATGGGCGGCGAGGACTTCTCGTCGTTCCTTGCGCGCGTGCCCGGCGCGTTCATCGCGATCGGCTCGCGCAACGAGGCGCGCGGTCTGCGCTACGACCACCACCACCCGCGCTTCGACGTCGACGAGGACGCGTTGCGGATCGGCGCCGAGGTGCTGCTCCGCACCACGCGCCGCTTCCTCGCGTCGTGAGCCGCCGCACCGGCGCGCTCGCCGCCGCGCTGCTCCTGCTGTTCGCCGCGCCCGCCGCGCACGCGGTGCTGGGCTCGCCCGACGAGAGCTGGCGCCAGGCGCAGCTCGACTTGCGCGACGCCGCGCGCGACACGTTGTCGCGCCCCGGCGATCCGGCGACGTTCGACGCGCTGGGTGACGCGCTCTTCAGGATGGCGCGCCTGCCCGAGGCCCGCCGGGCGTACGGACGCGCGGCGGAGCTCGCACCCGCCGACGCGCGCGCACTCGCGGGACTCGGCCGCATCGCGCTCTTCCGCTCGCGCGACGACGAGGCGGAGAGCCTGCTCGTGCGAGCCGGCACGGCGGAGGGCGCGGCGCACGACCTCTACGTGCTCGCGCTGCGCCGCCACGACTGGACCACCGCCGCCGCCCACGCCGAGGAGCAGGACGAGGCCGGCCGGCGCGAGATGCTCGAGCGGCTCGCGCAGCTCGGGCCGCCGGCGGCGCCCGCCGGACCCGATCACGTGACGCTGCTGTTCAGCCGCGCCTTCCCGGTGCCGCTCGTGCAGGTGACGCTCGGGGGCCAGCGCGTGCTCATGGCCGTCGATCCCGGCGCGCCCGAGCTGCTGCTCGACCCGGCGGCGGCGCGCAACGCGCACGCCGAGATCGTGCCCGGCGAGCGCAGCCTCGCGTGGAACGGCGTGAGCGTCGGGGCGCGCAACGCCATCGTCCACCGCCTCGAGCTGGGCGCGTACGTGCTCACCGACGTGCCGGCGGCGGTGACGCCGCTGCACGCCTACAGCAACCAGGTCAACCCCCAGGAAGCGCAGATCGCGGGCGTGATCGGCCTGCCGGTGCTCGAGCGCTTCGGCGTCACGCTCGATTTCCACGCGCAGGAGCTCGTGCTGCGCCGTCCCGGTGAGGCCGTCACGGCCGTCGGCGCGCGCGTTCCGTTCGAGCGCTGGGGAGAGAGCGATCTCGTCGTCTACGGCTCGATCGCGGGGGACGCCGCATGGCGTTCTCGATCGGCACGGGGTTGCCGGATGCGGGCATCGGCGCACCACGCGAGACGTTCGATGAGGTGGGCCTGCAGGGCGGGCGCATCGCCAACTTCATCCACGCCGCGTCCGGCTGGTCGCAGGTCACGGTGCCGACGATCTCGGTGGGACCGATCGTCGCCGAGCACGTCGCGGGCTGGAGCGGCGCCATGGGCACGAGCGAGCTCTGGCGGCTGGGGCCACGCCACGACGGCCTGCTCGGGCCCCAGTTCTTCGCGAGGCGGAAGGTCACGTTCGACTGGGCGAAGGGCGAGCTCGTCTTCGAAGACGAGTAGCGTCCTCGAGAGGCCGGGCCAGGGCGGGGCGCCGCGCTCGTGTGGCGAGCGGGATCGTGGCATTCGGGTCACGCTGGAGCGTGGAGCCGGTCGCGCATCGCGGCCATCGCCCGTCCCTCGCGGCCGCTCCGGTTGCGGCGCGGCGTGCCGCCCCCCTAGACTGCGCGCCCATGCACCTTCGCTATCATGTGATGTCGGCGTCTTCGCCGCTCGGGCTGCTCTTTCTCGCGGCGACGGAGCGCGGGCTGCGGCACCTCGAGTTCCTCGACCGCCGCAGCCTCAAGCGCGCGATCGCGGCGCACGAGCGCACCAACCCCGGCGCGACGTGGGAACACTCGGTGCGCGAGATGCGCCCGCTCGCGGACCAGCTCGAGCAGTTCCTCTGCGGCGCGGTGCGGCGGCTCGACGTGCCGCTCGATCTCGCGGGGACGGAGTTCCAGCTCAAGGTCTGGCGCGCGCTGCTCGAGATTCCGTACGGCGAGACGCGGAACTACGGCGAGATCGCGAAGGCGATCGGCGAGCCGCGCGCGGCGCGCGCGGTCGGGCTCGCGGCGAACCAGAACCCGGCCGTGATCGCGGTGCCGTGTCATCGCGTGATCGGCGCGGACGGCAAGCTTGTCGGCTACGTCGGCGGGCTGCCGCGCAAGAAGCACCTGATCGCGCTCGAGACCCGCTTCCGCGACATGCTGCCGCTCGAGGGCGACCGCGTGATCGCGCCGCTCAAAGTCCGGGTGAAGGCGGCGCCCGCGCCGCGCGCGGTCAGCCGAAGTGGTCGAAGCCGCGGTCCGGAAGCGCCGCTTCGCCGCCGTCCGAGCGCCGCAGCACGCGCCGGCCGCGCGCCCCGCTGAACCGGCCGATCGCCGCCAGCGTCGTGCCGCTGCGCAGCGCGATCCGCGCGAGCGCCTCGAACCGCCCGGGCTCGATCGCGAGCAGCAGCTCGTAGTCGTCGCTCGGGCCGAGCTGCAGGTGCTCGGCGATGCCGCGCTCGGGCGCGGGCAGCAGCTCCGCGCGTTCGCGCGTCAGGTCCGCGGCGAGCGTGCGCGCGACGGCCCAGAGCGCCGCGTCCGCGGGCAGCCGTGACGCCTCGAGCTCGACGCCGACCTCGCTCGCCGCGCACAGCTGCGCGAGGTCGCCCGCGAGCCCGTCCGAGAGATCGATCGCGGCGTGCACGCCGCCCGCGGCCGCGAGCGCGCGCGCGAGGCCGACGCGCGAGGGCGGCGAGGCGTAACCCGTCCACAGCTCGCGCGGGCCACGGGCGCGCGTCGGTGGATTGCGCCAGAGCGCGATCGCCAGCGCGGCCGCAGCGCGGCCCGGGACACCCGTCACCGCGACGAGGTCGCCGGGCCGCGCGCCCGTGCGCGTCCAGTGCGCGCCGCGCGCCACCTCGCCCACGAGCGTCACCGACCACCACGACGGCCCGTCCGTCGCGCTCAGGTTGCCGCCGACGACCGCCGCGCCCTCGGCCGCGAGCGCACGCGCGCACGCCACCTCGATCGCACGCGCCTCCGCGGGATCGGCGTCGACCGGCGTCCCGCACGAGACGAGCGCCCAGCGTGGCGTCGCGGCCATGGCGGCGAGGTCGCTCAGGTTCGCGGCGGCGAGCCGGCGTCCGATGCCCTCGGGCGGCAGCAGGTCGCGGCGGAAGTGGCGCCCCTCGACGAAGGCGTCGGTCGTGACGACGAGGTCGCGCCCCGCGGCCGGGCGCAGCACCGCGGCGTCGTCGCCCGGCCCCACGACCACGCCCCGGCCCCCGGGCAGGTGGCGGACCAACGCGCGGATGCGCTCGATCTCGCCGCGCCGCTCAACCGGCACGACGAGGCTCCGCGGCCGCGCGGGCGGGCAGCAGGATCGGCAGCAGCACCGCGGCGAGCGCGGCCAGCGACGCGCCCAGCACGAACGGCGCGGCCGGCCCGACCCGCTCCCACAGCATGCCGGCGAGCACGCTCGCGGGCAGCAGCGCCACGCCGACCACCGTGGCCTGGACGCCGTAGGCCGTCGCGCGCACGGTTGCGGGCACGAGGTCGGAGACGAGCGCGCGCGCCTGTCCGTCGATGAGCGCGCTGTGCACGGCGAGGACGAGGAATCCCGCGACGACGCCCGCGCGCGTCGCGTGCCAGCCGAACAGCGCGTACGCCACCGCGTAGAGCGCGTACGCGGCGAGCAGCAGCGGGCGGCGGCCGATGCGATCGGAGAGGTGGCCGAACGGCAGCGCGAGCAGCGCGTAGACGACGTTGAAGAGCAGGTAGATGAGCATCACCTGGCTCGCGTTCCAGCCCGCGCCCTGCGTGCGCAGCAGCACGAACGCGTTGCTGCTGTTGCCGAGCTGGAAGATCGCATCGACCGCGAGGAAGCGCAGCAGCGCCCCGCCGAGCGCGCCGCCCGCGCCGCGCGGACGCGGCGCCGCCGGAGCGCGGCGCGGGGCGCGCACGAACACGAGCAGCACGAGCACGGAGAGCGCCGCCGGGATCGCGGACGCGAGGAAGACGCGCCGGTAGCCCTCCGCGCCGAGCGCGTGCCAGCGGTGGAGCAGCCACCATCCGAGGAGCGGACCGATCGCCGCGCCCGTCGTGTCCATCGCGCGGTGGAGCCCGAACGCGCGGCCGCGCGCTTCGGGCGGCGCCGAATCGGCGATGAGCGCATCGCGCGGCGGGTTGCGCAGGCCCTTGCCGACGCGGTCGGTGAAGCGCAGCGCGAGCACGGCGGGCCACGAGCCCGCGAGCCCGAGCGCGGCCTTGGCGAGCCCGGAGAGCCCGTAGCCGAGCACGACGAACGGCTTGCGCCGGCCGATGCGATCGGAGAGCCAGCCCGACGTCGTGCGCAGCACCGAAGCGGTGCACTCGGCGACGCCCTCGATCACGCCGAGGCTCGCGACCGACGCGTGCAGCGTCGCGGTGACGAAGAGCGGCAGGATCGGCACCAGCATCTCGGTCGAGACGTCGGTGAAGAGCGACGTGAAGCCGAGCGCGACGATGTTGCGTCCGATGCCGGCGAGCGGCCCGCCTGCGGGACGTTCGGTCTCGGTCGTGGCCATGCGCGCTACGTTAGCATGCGACTGCGGCGCCGCCCGCGGTACCCGGCCGCGGGCCGCGGCCGCTCCGAACCGGCATCGCGCGCGGCCCGGCGCGGCTCTGGCAGCACCCGCGCCGATCGACTACGTTGGCGACGTGCCCTCTTCGACGCGCGATCTCGCCCCGCGCCGCCGCGGCCCGGTGGACGACCCGGTCGCGAACCGCGTGCGCGCGCGCCGGCTCGCGCTCGGCTGGTCGCTCAAGCGCCTGAGCGAAGCGACGGACGGGCTCGCGCCCTCGTTCCTCTTCAACATCGAGAACGGCCGCAAGGTGCCGAGCGAGGACGTCGCGGTGCGGATCGCACGCGCGCTCGACGACGAGGCTTTCGAGTCCACCTACCGCGCGTGGGCGTGCGCCAAGAGCCGCGGCCGCACGGGGCGCACCGACCACGAGGGCATGCGCCGGGCGTGGGAGCAGCTGCGCGATCCGTTCGGCGCCCGCGCGGCGGGCGCGCCGTCCACCGCCGCGGGCGCTGCCGCGACGGGCGCGAGCACCGTGGCCCCGCCCGCGCGCGATGCGGGCCGGCTGCGCGTTCCCGTGCTCGCGGGCCCGATCGATCCCGGCGACGGCGTGCGTCCGCCGGCGGAACGCATTGCGAACACGCTGAGCCTCGATCCGAACACCTACGGCGCCGACGCCGCGCACGCGCGCGCGCGGCTCTCGCGCCTGCGCCGGCCGTTCGCATTCCCGCTCGCGGGCGAGCTCGCGGTCCGTGCCGGGCTGCCCGGCCGCATGCTCGCCATCGTCACGCGCGAGGCGCCCGGCGCGCTCGATCCGGCGGCGGTCTACGTGCTGCGCGAGGGCGACGCGCTCGACGTCGCGCGTGGCGACGCGCTCGCGCCCGCGCGCCTCGGGGCCGTTCTCGGCCGCATCGACCTGCTGCTGCCCGACCTGCGACCCTGAAAGCCGGGCCTGCCCGCTCGAGGGCCGCGCCAGCCCGCGCGAGGGCCGGGCGTGGCGGGCGCCCACCGCGCTGCCCGCCTCAGCTCCGGCCGAACTCGTCGCGCCCCGCGGCCTCCTCGGCGTGGTGCTTGATGACGCGCGCCTCGGCGATGAACACGACCTCCTCCGCGACGTTGGTCGCGAGATCGGCGATGCGCTCCAGGTTGCGCCCGACGAGCACGTAGGCCATGGACGCCTCGATCTCGGCGGGGTTCCTCACCATGCGCGCGAGCAGCTCCCCGAAGAGGTGGCGGTTGAGCGCGTCGACCTCGTCGTCGCGGCGCACGAGCCGCCGCGCCGAGTCCGCGTCGCGGCGCACGAACGCATCGAGCGCCTCGCGCAGCATCCCGGTCGCGCCGTCGACGAGCGAGCCGAGGTCGGAGAGCGGACGCACCGCGGGCAGCGCGATCAGGGTCTTCGCGCAGCCGGCGATGTTGACGGCGTGGTCGCCGACGCGCTCGAGGTCGTTCGAGATCTTGAGCGCCGAGGTGACGAGGCGCAGGTCGCCCGCGAGCGGCTGCTGGAGCGCCAGCAGCTCGATGCAGCGCTCCTCGATCTCGATCTCGAGCCGGTCGATCGCCTTGTCGTCGCGGAAGACCTCCTCGGCGAGCGGCGCGTCGCGGCGCTGGAGCGCCTCCACGGCCTTGCGGATGATGCGCTCCGCCAGGCCGCTCATGTGAAGGAGCTGCTGCTTCAGTTCGTCGATCTGCTGTTCGAAGTGGCGTTCCATGTCGTGCGCGGGATCAGCCGAATCGGCCCGTGATGTAGTCCTCGGTGAGCTGGCGGCGCGGGCTCGTGAACATCTGGCGCGTGTCGCCGTACTCGATGAGCTCGCCCTGCAGCATGAACGCGGTGCGGTCCGAGATGCGCGCCGCCTGCTGCATGTTGTGCGTGACGACGAGGATGGTGTATCGCGATTTGAGCCCGAGCACCAGCTCCTCGATGCGCGCGGTCGCGGTCGGATCGAGCGCGGACGCCGGCTCGTCCATGAGCAGCACCTCGGGCTCGACGGCCAGCGAACGCGCGATGCAGAGCCGCTGCTGCTGGCCGCCGGAGAGGGCGATCGCGGAGCGGTCGAGGCGGTCGCGCACCTCGTCCCAGAGCGCCGCGCGCCGCAGGCTGTCCTCGATGCGGATCTCCAGCTCGCCGCGGTCGCGGATGCCCAGCAACCGCAGCCCGAACGCCACGTTCTCGAAGATCGAACGCGGGAACGGGTTCGGGCGCTGGAACACCATCCCGACGCGGCGACGCAGGTCCACGACGTCGATCGCAGGGGACAGGATCGGCTCGTCGCCCAGCCGGAGCTCGCCCTCGGTGCGCACGCTGGCGATGAGATCGTTCATGCGGTTGAACGAGCGCAGCAGTGTGCTCTTGCCGCAACCCGAAGGACCGATGATCGCGGTGACGCTGTGCTCGGGGATCTCGAGCGAGACGTCCTGGATCGCGTGGTGCGCGCCGTAGTGCAGGTGGAAGTGCGCTGCCGACAGCTTGACGCGCGCGGCCGGGGCGTCCGGCTCGCCGCCGGTCGGGGCCCCCGGTGAAGCGGGGTCGGGCGGCGCCGGAAGCGGCGCGGAGGCGAGCGAGGGGCGCGGCGGCTGCGCCAAGGCGGGTCTCTCCGGGTTCCGGGTCTCGACGGTCATCGGATGCGCCTCGTCGTCCAGCGCGTCGCCGCCGCCAGCACCGCGATCAT
>Ga0335085_10011262_pt1 | contig 13291 bp, 12 predicted proteins | sample Lox_Sample_45_FD_206712 | JGI IMG/M metagenome (GOLD analysis project Ga0335085, IMG submission 206712) | Soil microbial communities from Loxahatchee National Wildlife Refuge, Florida, United States - Lox_Sample_4.5 | ecosystem: Environmental > Terrestrial > Soil > Wetlands | place: USA...
CACAAACCAGTAATTCAAACCTGCGCCGACCGCCGAGCTGGCCAGAGGAATCACGCGCCCGGACCACTTCTCCACGACCTCGGTGCTGGCGCGGGCCGCAATTCGCTGGATGACGCGCGGCACAAACTTGTTGATCACTTCCTTTTCCAGCAACTCGCGGCTTAAGTCGACTCCCGCGGCGCTGGCTGCCGCAATCCACAATTCCGCAATTTCGTCATCGGTGTTGAACTCGAACCCATACACCAGGCTCAGCTTCTGAATCGTCCGCATCGTAATCGCCGACAGGATTCCGAGGTCCGGCACAATCGTCAGCAAGCCACCCAACCCGAATCCCGCACCTTCGATCGCCGCCAGCTTCATTCCACTGCGAATGATGGAATCCGCTACCACATCCAACTCCGCGACTTCGAGCGAGAATACCCCGTGATAGCCGCTGATTGGCATCCGGTACGCAGCACGCAGCTGCAGCAAAAACTTTGACGAATCGACCTGCACCGTGGAATAGGCACGCGTCAGTCCCTTCACCAGCGCAGTCTCAACGCGTCTCCGCAACCACGATTTGCGCTCGGCTCCCATTAAATTCACCTTACCGCAGACGACCGCAGAATGCCATCGAGGAAGCACGGTATTGCGCCGTAGCGTTTTGCGGCGGTACTGGCAAAACATCTAGACTCCGTTCAGCACATCGCTCACCGCGCATTGCTCTGTGCTAGCATTCTCCTGACTCCATGCCCACGGGAAAACTGCAAGTCATCCCCCTCGGCGGCCTTGGCGAGTTCGGCATGAACTGCATGGCCGTGCGCTGGGGAGATGACATCATTGTCATCGATGCCGGTCTCATGTTCCCCGAAGCCGAACTTCTCGGCGTCGACATCGTCGTTCCTGACATCTCCTATCTCACCGAAAATCGGCAGCGCGTTCGCGGCATCATCCTCACCCACGGCCACGAAGATCACATCGGAGCCCTGCCCTGGATACTTTCCGAGCTCAATGTTCCCGTCTGGGGCACCGAGTTCACACTCGCCTACGTCGAGGACAAGCTCGATGAACACGGCCTGCTCGACGACGCCGATCTCCGCGAGTTGCGAGCCAATGAACGTGTAAGGCTTGGGGCCTTCACCATTCATCCCATCCAGGTGACGCACAGCCTGGTCGACTGCGTCGCGCTCGCCATCCACTGCCCGCTCGGCGTTGTCATCCATACCGGTGATTTCAAGGTCGACCCCACTCCCACCGATAACAAGCTTTTCGACCTGCACACTTTCGCCGAATACGGGAAAGAAGGCGTCCTCGCCCTTTTTCAGGATTCCACCAACGTCGAGCGCAAGGGTTACACGCCGAGCGAGCGCGCCGTTCGCCGCAAGTTCGACGAGGTTTTCGCACACACCAAACGCCGCCTGTTCATTTCGTGCTTCTCGAGCTCAGTTCACCGCATCAATCTCGCCGTCGAGCTTGCGCATCAGCACGGGCGGAAAGTAGCCTTCATCGGCCGTTCCATGACGAACTCCGCCGAAATCGCCGAAGACCTCGGATACATCGAAGTCCCCGACGGACTGGTCATCAATCCCGGCGAGATGAAGAATTTCCCGCCGGAAAAAGTCTGCGTCCTGATCAGCGGAACGCAGGGCGAGCCCATGTCCGCCCTCTCCCGCGCCGCGGTCGACAATCACAAGCACGCGAAAATCGAAAAGGGAGACACCGTCGTTCTCTCCAGCCGCATCATTCCCGGCAACGAAAAAACGATCTACCGGATGATCGACCACCTCTTCCGCCGCGAGGCCCACGTCATCTACGAAGACGGCACCAGCCCGCCGGTTCACGTCTCCGGTCACGCCAGCCAGGAAGAACTCAAGCTGATCATCAATCTTGTTAAACCACGCTACTTCATCCCCATTCACGGGGAGTACCGCCAACTCAAACTGCACGCCGAAATGGCCGCCGCCATGCGCAGTTCGGTCGGCAAGGTGATGCTGATCGAGAGCGGAGATGTTCTGGAATTCGACGAACTCGGCGCACGCAAGGTTGCAAAGATCAATGTGGGCCGCGTCTGCATCGACTCCGGCAATCGCACCGACGTCGTCGAAGATTTGATTATCAAAGACCGCCGGCACCTCAGCGAAGACGGCATCGTGTTGCCGATCATCGCCATCAACAAATTATCGGGAGAAGTGGAAACCAGCCCTGAGATCGTCACCCGCGGCTTCAACATCGGCGAAGACGGATTCATGGAAGGCGCCAAACGCATGGTCGAAGACACGCTGGCGCACTCCAGCGAAGAAGAGAAGGCCGACTACGGCGTCATCAAAGAGAAAATCCGCGCCGACCTGAAGCGCTACATCAGCAAGCAAAGCCAAAGACGCCCTCTGATCATGCCCGTAATATTGGAAATCTAATCGGCTCACGTAGGGACAGCCGCCTCGGCTGTCCCGCGAAGGCCAAGCCGAGCATCTCTAATCCAACTCCCGAACCCTTGTCATCCTGAGCGCAGCATTTGCCGCAGCGAAGCGAAGGCAAATGCGGAGTCGAAGGATCCCTACCTGCGCCAACGCCGTCACTCGTTACGAGGCCCCACCCTTCACAATCCCTGAATGTCCAACTGCGGCAGCGTCCCGGAGGGACACATGACAATAGCCCGCCACTTCAGTGGCGGGAAAGTCGCCATTAGCGATACCCTGTGCCGTAGGCACAGCTGAACCTTATTCGCTCATGTCTTACTTCAAAGATCTTTCGGATTACTGTTATACGAAGGATTCTCGTTCAGCAGTCACGCGGATTGGGTGGCTCGGGCTCTCAGGCGCCCGAGAGCTCGCTCCACCCCGAGTGAAGAATGTGGGATGGCTCGCACATGATCATGAATATCCCAAGCAAATCCCTTCCGAAGAGATTCTGGATCTCCTTTGGGAGTACTGCGCAATCTCCGTGAACCAAATGAGAGGTATTCACCCGTGTCCATTCTGCCCGCAAATCGAAAAAATAGCGCCGCCATTCTTGTACGAAGAACGGAACGGGCAAAGGAAGATGCTGAGGTCAGCTGAAATAAGAGTATTCAGTCAGAGCGGCGATGTGTATGCGGCGCCAACACTTGTCTTCCACTCTGTATCAAGGCATCATTACGATCCGCCGACTGAATTCCTCGATGCTATGCGAACAGGGCCCAAACCTCCTTCGCCGGATTATTTCCGCAAATTGGAACAGCTAGGATTGGACTGGAACAAAGCCGCGTTGCCAAAATCATCATGATCAATCTTTCAGACCTGAAGTCCGCGCACAGAAGTATTCAAGGCATCGCGAAACGTACTGCGCTCATCCCATTCCCCCTCTGTGCCGAAGACCCACGCAAACTGCTGCTCAAACCCGAGAACCACCAACCGATCGGCTCTTTCAAACTCCGCGGAGCCTACAACAAGATCGCCTCGCTCTCTGAAGCCGAGCGCAGCCGCGGCGTCATCTCCTACTCAAGCGGCAACCACGCGCAAGGCGTGGCCTATGCAGCCCGTGCTCTCAAGGTCAAATCCGTGATCGTGATGCCCAACAACTCCCCGCAGATAAAGCGGGAAGCCACAGCCAAGCTTGGCGCTGAAATCGTTCTGGTAGGGCCCGGCTCCGATGAGCGCAAAACCAGAGCCGAAGAACTCGCCGCACAGCACGGATACGTCATCGTTCCTCCCTACAACGACGAATTCATCGTCGCCGGACAAGGCACCATCGGCCTGGAAATCCTCGAAGACTTCCCCGACGTCGAAGCCGTTTATTCCCCTGTCGGTGGCGGAGGCCTTATCTCCGGCGTCGCTGCCGCCATCAAGCTCACGAATCCCAAAGTCAAAGTGATCGGCGTGGAACCCGAACTCGCCGCCGACGCCCAGGCCAGTCTCCGCCAGGGCAAGATCGTCCAGTTCCCCGCCGAGCAAGTCTTGCGCACCATCGCCGACGGACTGCGTACCCAAAGCATCGGCCCGATCAACTTCGAACACATCCGCGCATATGTCGACGACATCATCACCGTCACCGAGGACGAAATTCGCCAGGCAATGAAATACCTCAGCGCGAATCCGGAGACTGTCGCCGAACCCAGCGGTGCCGTCGCCACTGCCGGGTTCATCTTCCACTCGATGCAACTCCCCCGCACCGACCGCAACGTAGCCATCATTAGTGGCGGCAACATCGAACCTCAAATGCTGGCCAACCTGACTTAGGTCTATCTGCACGTATGACTTACGCGTGCTTGCATTATTTGCCTGCATTGCCTAAAATATATGCGTGCAATACACGATCCGTAACGTGCCAGATTCCATCGATGCCGCTCTTCGCCGGGCGGCGCAGACTCAGGGAAAGAGCTTGAACGAAGTTGCGATTGAGGCCCTCACTCGAGGTACTGGCCTTACAGGGGAGACAGTCCGGCAACGCGATCTCGGCGACATTGCTGGCACTTGGCGCGAGGATCCCGCCTTCGATCAAACCATCGCCGCACATGACACCATCGACAAAGAGATCTGGCCGTGAGGGTGGCTCTCGACACGAATCGCTACACCGATCTTTGCCGGGGCGACTTGTCCGTGGTCGAAGTGGTCGAACGCGCCAACGAAGTATTCTTACCCTTCATCGTCGTGGGCGAACTACGCGCGGGCTTCGCCGTCGGCATTCAGGAAACGCGCAATGAAGCGGTGCTGCGCCGTTTTCTGCTGAAGTCAGGGGTGCGTGTGCTCTATGCCGACGAGCAGACAACGCACCAGTACGCCGCTATCTACCGGCAACTCCGCAAACAAGGCACTCCCATGCCGACCAATGATATGTGGATCGCAGCTCTGGTACTGCAGCATTCGCTTGTCCTGCTTGCGCGCGACGCGCATTTTGACGCCCTTCCTCAGCTCGCGTGCGTTTAGCGCCGGCCAATCCCGGCGCTACCTTCCATTGGCGGAAGTTGCAAGCAACGTCGTTACGTCCAATAATCTAACTATGAGATTGCGCCTAATCGTTCTACTCGGGCTGTCGTTCGGAACACTCCCCGCCTTCTCCCAGGCACAACGTGGAACCCTCATCCACGAGGAGACCATCCGCGTTTCCCCCAGCGCTGACACCGCCAAGCTCGGGACTGCAGAGCGCGGACACGAACTCATCATCATCGACAGCAGCCGAGACTGGACGCATGTGCAAGCTATTCTTCGCGAACCCCGCAGAGACGCCGACGAAGACGATCCCGAATCCGAGGGCAAGACGATTACTGGATGGGTATTGACCAAAGGTCTGGTCAGCCAGAACACTCCCGGCGGCGACAAGATCATTTTCGGCGAAGCCGTCGATTCCGAAGACCAGGCGAGCCGTCGTCGCGGACGCCGCGACGCTGCGCAAGATGCGATGAGGCTCTATTACCGCGTTTATGATCTGTTCCCCGCCTCTCCACTCGCTGACGAAGGTCTGTATCGCGCGGCCGACATTCGCTGGCAACTCGATCGTTCCGATGTCATGACTCGCCCTTCCGCTCGCGAACGCGATGCCTACATGCGCGGACAAATCGACGAAGAGTGGATGAAGCTGGTGATCAAGAAATTCCCCGGAACAAAATGGGCCGATCTCGCCGCGTTTCACATGCTCGAGAACAAGCTCTGCGGCGACTGGCAAGGAGCTTCAAAGTGTCCGGAGAAGGAATCCGACCTGTACGAGAAATACGCCAAGGAACATCCACAATCGACGGCGGCTCCGGAAGCCTTGTACCAGGCAGCCTGGCGCCAGTCCGCCTTGATCGAGATTTACAAAACGGAAGCCAACCAGAAAAAGTCGGACGCGGCCAAAGAGCGCGCCCTCGATCTCGCGCAGCGAGTCGTCAGTCAATTCGGCCAGAGCGACTGGGCTCTGCGCGCACAGACTCTTACCTATTACATCCAACAGGGCGTGGTAACGTGGGGAAATTCCCCTGACTGATGGTATGAACGCCCACCGTAGCAGTCGCTTTCGCGTCGCCATGTTTGGCCTTGGAATCACGGCCGTTTTCCTTTCCTACCAACTGCTCACCGATTCTCAATCCCCCATTCCACGAAACTCCACGCTGATGCTGGTTTTCGTGGTGCTTTGCCCGCCATCCGTGCTCTCGCTCGCATTCGGCACCATCGAAATTGGTTCTCACGGCTTCTATCTGCTCTGGGCATTGATTGCTGGCATGAATGCCGCGCTCTATGGCACTGTCCGCACCTTGATCGCGAGGCTCGCGCATCGTTCCGATTAACGCCTGCGCAACCTTCCAGCGTTCTTTTCTGCGATACTGATTCTCCATCTTTCCCGGGGGGGGACGATTGAACGACTATCTGCTCGCACTGATCCTTGGCATTGTCGAAGGCTTGACCGAATTCCTGCCAGTAAGTTCCACCGCGCATCTCCGCCTTTCAGAAGCGTTGCTCCACATCAGTCTCTCGGACGGCTACTGGAAGATGTTTTCCATCGTCATTCAACTGGGCGCGATTCTGTGTCTGCCGGTCTATTTTTGGAACCGCATCATCAAATTTCTCTCGACCTTTCCCCGCGGCGAGAATGGCAATCGCACGGCTATCACCCACCCTCTCGGGCTTACCATGGTCGCTTTCGTGGTCACGGCGATCCCGTCGTTCCTGCTGGCAAAGGTGATCGGAAAGCACCTTGAAAGTCTTGTCATCATCGGGTCGTCATTGCTGATCGGCGGAATCGTCATGTGGGTTGTCGACGCCATGCACGCCAAAGCTGAGGCTACTGGCCCAAGTGGAAACAGCAGTATCCGCACCTGGAAGATGGAAGATATGAGCCTTGGGCAGTCCATCTGGATAGGCCTTTGCCAGATCCTCTCAGCTGTTTTCCCCGGCACCTCGCGTTCGATGTCGACGATCGCCGCCGGACAGCTTGCCGGAATGTCGCGCGCTTCGGCGCTGGAGTTCTCCTTCTTCGTTTCTATTCCAACCATGGCCGCTGCCACTCTGTACACGCTCTACAAATCTCTTCGCGGAAAGGGCGAGAACCCGATCGGAGTCGCTCAGATCGACACACATGGATGGATTGTCCTGGCGATCGGATTTGCGGTTTCCTTCGTCGTCGCGTATGCGTCGGTCGCATGGTTCATGGCGTGGGTGCGAAAACGAGGATTTACACCGTTTGCGATCTACCGCATCCTCATCGGAGCGCTGGTGCTCTCACTTGCGGCGAAGTTATCGTGACGAGCCCGCCAAGCACTCAGCAATCGGCACTCGGCATTCAGTGCACCCCCAGCATTCGAAGTGGCTGAATGCTAAGTGCTGAGCGCTAAGTGCTGATGAGATAACCACATCAACACCACCCGAATTCCCCGATTGTAGGAACTCTCGCTTCTTGGCATAATAGTTCCGCTCTGGCCGATTACGGCGTCGAAGCAGTGTCTTCGACGATGAATCCGGCCCACATGGATTATCTGGCAGCGATTTTTGTCCCTACCGGGAACCGGCGGCTCAACGAGCTGATCGGGTTCTTGATGTGCGTCTCTGCGCTCCTCCTTCTTCTCGCGCTTGTTTCCTACTCGCCCCTCGATCCTTCTTGGAATAGTGCTTCCGTCTTGACCGGCTCTCATGCTGCCCGCAACTGGATCGGAATTGTCGGCGCCTACACTGCGGACGCCGTGTTGCAGTTCTTCGGCATTGGTGCGTTTCTGTTGGTAATCTTCCCGGCAATGCTGGGAACCCGTTGGTTCCGCTCGATGAAAGTGCAGTCTCCGCTGGCCAAGAGCCTCGGCGGAATCTGGCTGGTGATGTTCGTTCCAGCCATGCTCGCCTTGCTGCCCGGACATTTGCGTTGGGTTCACGTCATTCCGATCGAAGGCCTGCTCGGACGCGTCCTCGGCGATTTTCTGATTCACTACCTGAATCTGGTTGGCGCGTATATCGTCTGCGCCACGGTACTCGCGGTTGCGCTGTATCTCTCGACCGCATTCTCGTTCTCGGCGATTCAGGTCTGGGCTCCGACGCGTTTTGCCTTCGTGACTGCACTGTGGAATCGCTACAAAGACTGGCGGCAGGAGCGCACCCGAAAGCGGCAGCAGAAAGAACTGGAACAGCGGAGAATCTCGAAGCCGATCGTAAAGACGCAACTCATTCCATCGAGACCGGCGTCGCCAACTGCGCAAGCTCCTGCAGAGCAGCGTCGCACAGGAATTGAGCGCATGATGGCGGAGGAAGAGGCCTCAAAGGCGCCCGCCAAAGCCGCCTCGGGCATTCTGCCTGAGTCCTTGCCCGCGGCCACCTCTCCGGACGGAGTTGCCGATCCGGAAGTCACTGAGCGCGCCGACAGTGGCCAGAAGGCCAAGACAACCATGCCGCGCATCGCGGGCGGATACAAACTGCCCTCGAGTAGCCTGCTGCAGCGTCCTGACGAGCAACAGGCCGTCGACGCCGACGAACTCAAGCTACTCGCCCAGGTGCTCACCGAGAAGTACGCCGAGTTCGACGTTCACGGTCAGGTCACGCAGATCAATCCCGGCCCGGTGGTCACGACTTTCGAGTTCAAGCCCGAAGCCGGCATCAAGTACAGCCGCATCACCAATCTGGTTGACGATCTCTGCCTCGCGTTGAAAGCCGAAAGCATTCTGGTCGAGCGCATGCCCGGAAAAAGCACCGTGGGCATTCAGGTGCCGAACCGCCAGCGAGAGATCATCTTTCTGCGGGAAAACATCGAGTCGCAGGAGTTCATGGGCTCGAAGTCCAAGCTCACGATGGCGATGGGCAAGGACATCAACGGCCGCATCGTTACCGCCGATCTTGCCGGAATGCCCCACCTGCTGATCGCCGGATCGACCGGCGCCGGCAAGAGCGTCGCGATCAACGCGATGATCATGTCGATCCTCTACAAGGCGACACCCGATCAGGTACGCCTGATTCTGGTGGATCCAAAGCGCCTGGAACTCGGCAACTACGAAGGCGTTCCCCATCTGTATACGCCGATCATCACCGAGCCGAAACTGGCGGCGAACGCGCTGCGCAACGCCGTCCGCGAGATGGAGCGGCGGTTGAAGTTGCTGGCCTCCAAGGGCGTCCGCAACATCGACCAGTACAACCGGCTCTTCGATCAAGGCGAGACGCCTAGCTTGTTTGGCGAGGATTCCGACGACAAGCCGATCCCTTACATCGTCATCATCATCGACGAATTGGCTGACCTCATGATGCTCGATTCCTCCAACGTGGAGGAATCGATCACGCGCCTCGCTCAGATGGCCCGGGCGGTCGGCATTCATCTCGTGCTGGCGACGCAGCGGCCTTCCGTGGATGTAATCACGGGCCTGATCAAGGCCAACTTCCCTGCCCGCGTTTCCTTCCGTGTGGCCACCAAAGTGGACTCGCGCACCATCCTCGATGCGAACGGCGCAGAAGCACTGCTCGGCAAAGGGGACATGCTGTATTTGCCCTCTGGATCGGCCCGCGTGCATCGCCTGCACGCCCCGTTCGTCACGGAGAAGGAAATTGCCGCGGTCGTCGAATTCTGGAAAGCCCAGGCACAGGCAGAATATATCCATCACTTCCTCGAGGCTCCGAAGGAAGAGCGCGAAACGGTAGCTGGAACAGCCAGCGGTGAACCTGGCGAGGCGGGCGAGAGCGGAGACGATCCTATGTACGGCGATGCCGTAAAGCTCGTCGTGGAGTTTGGAAAAGCTTCCACTTCCCTGCTGCAGCGGCGTCTGCGCATCGGCTACGGCCGCGCGGCGCATCTTATCGATCTCATGGAGCAAGATGGAATCGTGGGAGCCGCCGATGGCCCCAAGCCGCGAGAAGTCCTGAAGCGTCCAGACTGGATTTCCGAGATCGAAGAATCCATGAGATAGAGACTGCTCAAAGAAAAAAGGGCGGCGAAAAGCCGCCCTTCAGTTTTTTCCGCCTCAGAAGTTAGAACTTGAACACGATTCCAACCGGGAAACGGAAGTTCTTGCTGCTGGTACTGCCATTGCCGTGCAGCAGCATCCAGTCCGCAGCTCCGCGGAATGCCATGTTCTTGTTGATGTTGATATCCACTCCACCGCCGGCCAGCACTGCCATGCCATTTCCGGAACCGCTGGCGCCGCCGTAGGAAGCCGACGCATGATCGCCACCGATCAGGGCATGCACGAACGGCGTGTAAGCCTTGTTAGCGCGCAGCGAGATCTGAGGACCGAAGGTGTAGGTGTAGTTGTTGAAGCTCACACCATCCTGAGACTTGTAGGCCGCGCCGATGTCGGCGGTAACTCCGAACCAGTCGTTGAGGTTGCCGTTGAATGCAAAGTCAAAACCGTTTGCATTCACGCCGCCTTCAATGCGCGTGTATTGATAGCCACCGAAGAACTCAGCCTTCGGATGGTCGGATTCAGCTGCCACAGCGGACAAGCAGAAGAGTCCTAAGAAGATTCCCAAAATCGCTACTTTTCGCACGTGTTCCCTCCCAAGAAAGTTTCAGCGGAGATTTTGCTTCCATAGTCATTCAAGCCGAGCGAAAAGTGACTTGCAAGTAACTGAGAACACTGTCCTCTAGTAACCTTAACGTTAGCATTTTGGAGGGTCGGAGAGCCTTTGCTTCCGGGATGTGATGACCGTAACTGAATGATTAGGCTTGAGTTAGCTTCCAATCCAATCGCGGAACTGTTCTCTCAGGCCGCGGAACCACTCCGGCATCCAGCTCTTGTACCGAAGCAATACGTTCGCCGTGACGCTCTTCGCATCCAGGGTGGCGAACTTGTTGCTGAAGATCAAGTAGTAGACGCCAGCTCCTGCCGGGAGGTCGGCTTGCATCGTGCCTTTGGAGACACGTCCGCTTTCGTACACTGCGCTGGTGGCGTATCCGTTTTGCCAGACCGCAAATGCCGGTTCGCTCAGGACGTAGACTTCGATGTCGTTGTCGACCTTGTCTTTTGCCTTGGTACTGCCTTTCGCTTCAACTGCTGATGCCGCGAACTGGCCTAGGATCACGACGTTCGTGGAACCCTCCGGCAGCGTGAACTTGTAGTAGCGGAAGTTGTGCCCGGAGACGGTAAACGGCGTTTCCAGGACCGGCTGATCCTGCTTCCAGCCGACCATCTCCTGCAGGCCTTGGGCGAATGGGCTATCGCTCATCGCGATCCACACAACCAGCGAAACTAGCAAGGCAACAAGAATCCAGAGGAAGATGCGAGGCTTGCGGTGGGGCTGGTCGAGTTCCGGAGCCAGCTCGCCTACTCCGGCTGTCTCCTTTGGTCGCATGCTGATGGGTTTGCCGCATTGCAGACAGAATTGGGCTCCGTCCGGAAGGCTTGCGCCGCACTTGCTGCATCCGAGAATTACCTTCGCGGCCGACGATGGGGCACTGTTGGTCGGTGTACTCACCGGCACTCCACTTCAGAATGTCAGTCAAACCATCAGGAAAAAGGGGAACGTGGCAAAACTTCAGGGACTGCTTTCCTGGATGATTGGCGATATTAGCACAGGTCGCGATAAGCCATGAGCTGTGAGTTCCGCCAGCTCAGGAGTGGCGATTATTCGGGACAGTTAGTCGTGCTTGCGCGGGAGATGCTAATTGAAGTGGACGGCGCTTAACCCGTGACTCTGACCATTGCTCCTCACCCGACCCAAATGCTATGCTTCTGCGCGCATTCCGCGCGAGGTGTCCATGCCGCGTCCGTTCACGCTGCTTCTGTCTTCACTGATTCTGGCCCTGACTGCGCAGGCTTGTCCGCAAACCACTTCGACAGTCGTGGCTCAGCAACGCAAGCTCTATTTTTCCGCCGTGGTCCTGGACTCGCACGGCGCTCCGATCCGCGACCTGCATACCGACGACTTCGTCGTCGAAGTCGCAGGCAAAGCCCAATCCGCCGAAGTCCAGAGCCCACCACCCGCCGAGCAGGCCAAGAATCCCGCACGCGGCCTGATCGTGGTCGTGATTGACGCCATGCACACCGCTTGGTCCGAAGAAAAAGACGTGCGTTTGAATGCCGGGAAATATCTGGCAGCCTGCGCCAAGGCCGATGTCCCCGTCTCTCTCTACCTCTTCAGCCGCAACGGCGTTCTGACTCCGGTCCACGAATACACCACCAGCTCGCTGCAGCTAGCCTCGGCACTCCAGCATGCGGATGAAGTGATGCATCATCAACTGTCCAATGCCTCTGGATCACCCGAAGCCGGCACCGAAGCGAAGCGCCTGGTAGACTTTTATCGTGGCGACGGAGATTTCGCTTCGCGGCAAGCGATCCGAGAATATCCCGGCGCCATACTGGGTGCTTTCGAAACAGTGGCTCATTCCGTTGCCGCTATCCCCGGACGCAAGTCCCTGATCTGGGTCAGCAGCACGTTCCCTTTCGCGGTCGACGAAAAGCAAGGCAAGATTCTCAGTCCTACCACTCAGTCGACAACGGCAACAGACCTGATCTACCCGAACCTCCTCACACCCGATCAGGTTCGCCGCCTGCAAACCGTCTGGAAATCGTCGATTGCTGCGGCGCAATCGTCGCAGCTGGCTCTCTACCCCGTGCAGACTCGCACCATCGCTACGATTCCAATCGTCCCCGAAGTGATCAACAGCATGACCAGCATGGCTCACATGACCGGCGGAGCCGAAGTACACCTGGTGGGCGACTTCTTCGGACAGTTCCTGAACCTCGCCGACCAGAGCCGCGCTGCCTATGACGTAACCCTGCCAACCGATGCTGCCCAGAGCTGCAAGTCCGATTGGTGCCCGATGAAGATCACGGTGAAGCGCAAGGGAGCCCGAGTACTCGCCGCCCAAGGCTTCTTCCGCGATGTGGCCACCGCTCCCGAACCGCCCACGGCTGTCGCGCAGGCTCCTCCCGAACCCGCCCCAAGCGGCAACCCGATTCCCTTCACTGTGGATTGGGAAGCGCCAGAAGGCACGGGCGCCAAAAAGAAGATCGCGTTCGTCGTGACCTTTGGAGCAGACGCAGGGATACCCGCCGCAGGATCTGCAGAATTGAATCTCGAAGTGATCGTCCACGCCTTCGCCGACGGCGCGGACAAGCAAGGCCTCTCATTCAGTGCGAATACCCAACTGCCTCAGGCAACTCTCGACGAGATCCGCAAACAGGGTTTCGTGCTCAATAACGCGATTGAGTTGGAACCGGGCAGCTACAATGTCCGCTTCGTGGTGCACGACAAAGCGTCGGGGCGCGTGGGTGTACTCCAACTGCCACTCAAGGTGGGATAGGACACCGGGTACCAGGACCCATCCATCGTTTGTGGAAGGGCAGAGCCTTAGGGGTGTTTTGAAGTTCACGGCTTCAGCCGCGTTGTGGCAGGGCACGGCTTCAGCCGTGCCGTCAAAGCCGTAAACCACGAGGGGCTTTAGCCCCTGAGGCAAG
>Ga0335085_10011264_pt1 | contig 13289 bp, 14 predicted proteins | sample Lox_Sample_45_FD_206712 | JGI IMG/M metagenome (GOLD analysis project Ga0335085, IMG submission 206712) | Soil microbial communities from Loxahatchee National Wildlife Refuge, Florida, United States - Lox_Sample_4.5 | ecosystem: Environmental > Terrestrial > Soil > Wetlands | place: USA...
GGGCGGCGCCTTCTTTTGCACCAGCAGCTTGCCGACCTGGCCTTCGGCGGGCGCCTCGGCCGGCGCTCCCTTGCGAAATACTGTCAGCGCGTTCATCGATACGAACACGATGACCTCGTTGCCGCTTACCGCGCCTACGGAGGCGACCATCGCGGCCATCTGCAATTTCTCGATCGAACCGGATGAAACGATAATGCTGATGCGATTCGCCACCGGGCGCTCCTCCGAACCAGCCAGATTACTCGCAGCGCGGCGTGCCGCACATCATTCGACTGATGCAGCGATAAAGGCGCCTTAGTGCTCCGCCTCGCGCGATCCGCCGGTCGAGGACAGCGCGACGCCGCTGAGAATGAGCACGATTCCCGCGCCGTGATACCACCCGGGGTACTCGCCGAGGAAGGCCATGGAAAGCAGCGCGGCGATCCCGGGCATGAGGTGCATGGTGAAGCCGGCGCGCGCGGCGCCGAGGCGCTTGACCACGTAGGTCCAGCCCGCACCGGCGAGCAGCAGCGAGCCGAGTGCGGAATACAGCACCGCGACTGCGCCCGGCGCACTCAGGGAAACCTTGAATTCCATGAAGAAAAGTTCAAATGCCACCCACGGTAGCAACGTGACGAGGCCCATGCCGCAGAGCGCGGCGAGGAACTCCGCGGTGTCGAGATCGTCGCGGCGCATGCGCAGCAGCACGGTGTAGGCGCCCCAGAACGCCATCGAGAGCAGCGCGAGCGCGTCGCCCACGTTGAACGAGACGAGCGCCGCGCCGGAGAAGAGCCGGCCCTGCGTGCCGATCAGCGCCACGCCGCAGAACGACACCGCGACGCCGGCCCATTGCCGCGGCGCGATGCGCTCGCCGAGCAGCGGCCGCGACAGCAGCAGGATGAAGATCGGCGCCGTGGAGAGGTACAGCGTGGCGCTCGTGGCGGTGGTGTAGTGCAGCCCGAGCCACTGGAACGCCAGGTGCAGCCCGCCCCCGAAGACGCCGATTGCGAGGAGCACTTGGACTTGGGGTTTGCTCAGGTTCCCTGCCTTTCTCCACAGGGAGCGAAAGCAGAACGGCAGCAGAATAAGGAGCACGAGCACCAATCTGCCCGCGGTGGCGAAGCCGGGCGCGATGTCGTCGCGCACCGCGCGCGCGACGATCCAGTTGCCCGACCACAGCAGCAGCGTGGCGGCGAGCACGAGCCAGGCGAGGGCGGGAAAAGCGCGGCGCATGGCGCATGCTAATCTCAATCCATGCCGCAAGTCGTCGCCGCCGGGCATGCGCTCGAGTACCAAATTCTCGACGGCGCGGAGCCCGTGCTCGTGTTTCTCCACGAGGGCCTGGGCTCGATCCGGCAGTGGCGCGACTTCCCGCGCAAGGTGGCGGCGGCGACGGGCTGCCGCGCGCTGATCTACGACCGCTACGGCTACGGCAATTCCGACGTGCTCGCCGAGCCGCGCGCGGGAGTGCGCTTCATGCACGACGGCGCCCTCAGGGAGCTGCCCGCGCTGCTGCGCGCGCTGCGCGTTGAGAATCCGATCCTGGTCGGCCATTCCGACGGCGCCTCGATAGCCCTGATTTACGCGGGGTCGTTCCCCGTGCGCGGCCTCGTGGTGATGGCGCCGCACGTCTTCGTAGAGGAATTCAACCTGGGCAGCATTCGCAAGATCACCGCGTCTTTCGAAACGAGCGGCCTGATGGAGGGGCTCGCCAAGTACCATAGGGACGCCGCGAGCACGTTCCGCTTGTGGTCCGGCGCCTGGCTCGACCCGGAATTCCTGCGCTGGAACATCGAGGAGTACCTGCCGGGGATCGGCTGCCCGCTGCTCGCGATCCAGGGCGAGTCGGACGAGTACGGGACGATGGCGCAGCTCGAGGCGATCGCGCGGCAGGTGCAGGGTCCCTGCGAGCTGGTGAAGCTGGCGGATTGCGGACATGCTCCGTTCAGGGACCAGCCGGAGCTGGTGCTGAATAGCGTTTCGTCCTTCATACGGAAGCTGCTGAACGAATGAGCGAAAGAACTGCAAGCGCAGCCCAGGATTTCCAGGTCATCGGCCTGGTCGCGCTCGCGCACGGGGTGTCGCACTTCTTCCAGATCGCGACCGCGGTGCTGTTCCCGCTTATCAAGGACGATCTCGGCGTGTCCTACGCCGCGCTCGGCGCCACGGTGGCGCTGTACTACGTGGTCTCGGGCATCTGCCAGACGCTCGCCGGATTCGCGGCCGACCGCTTCGGCGCGCGCCGCATGCTGTTCGCAGGCCTCGCGCTCGCCGTCGCGGGCGCCGCGCTCGCCGGGCTGGCGCAGAGCTACGCGATGCTGGTCTGCGCCGCCATCGTAGGCGGCCTGGGCAACAGCGTGTTCCACCCCTGCGACTTCTCGATCCTCAACGCGCACGTCTCGCGGCAGCGCATCGGGCACGCGTTCAGCTGGCACGGCATCGCCGGCTTCCTCGGTTACGCGGCGGCGCCCGCGTTCGCATTCGCGATGGCGGGGGCGGCCGGCTGGCGCGGCGCGCTCATCGGAGCGGCGCTGATCGGCGCGCTGGTGATCGCGCTGCTCGCCGCGCAGCGCGGCGTGCTGTACGTGGAGCCGGCGGACGCCCGGCGCCCGGCCGGCAGCGGCTTCGCGAGCGACCTGGGCGTGCTCGCCTCGGCGCCGGTGCTGATGTGCTTCGGCTACTTCATCCTCGCCGCGATCGGCTTCATCGCCATGCAGAGCTTCGGCATCGCCACGATGATCGCGCTCTACGGCACGAGCGCGGCGCTCGCCTCGGCGGCGCTCACGGCCTACCTGCTCGGCGCCTCGGCCGGGATCTTCGTCGGCGGCTTCGCCGCGACGCGCTGGCAGCGGCACGACCTGATCGCGATCGCCGGCGTCGGCCTGAGCGCGGGGCTGATGTTCGTGCTCGCGTCGGCATGGCTGCCGGCGGCCGCGCTGCCCGCGCTGCTCGCGACGACGGGCTTCGCGGGCGGGCTGACCGGGCCTTCGCGCGACCTCATCGTGCGCGGCACCACGCCGCCCGGCTCGACCGGAAAGGTCTACGGCTTCGTCTACTCGGGGCTGGACGTGGGCTCGATGCTCACGCCGGTGTTCTTCGGCTGGCTGCTCGACGGCGGGCGGCCGGCGATGGTGTTCTACACCGTGGTGCTGTCCGCGGCGCTCATGATCGCGACGCTGCTCAACCTGCCGGGCAGCCGCGCGGCCGCCGCGAAAGCCTAGCCCGCGAGCGCAGGACGCGTCCTAGGACGCGTAATTGCTGCCCTTGCGGTCGAGCAGGCGCAGCAGGGCGGGCCAGTCCTTGTGCGTGGACGGGCGGTCCGTGCGCTCGAACTGGCTTGCCGCGGCGTCGGCCGCCTGCTTGCTCATCTGCAGCACGTTCTCCAGGCCGCCCGCGCAGGCATCCGCCTGGATCTGGCAGGCGCAGTCGAGGTAGTACATCAGCTCGAAGGCCTCGCGCACCGACTCGCCCAGCGTGAGCAGGCCGTGATTGCGCAGGATCATCGCCTTGGAGGTCTTGCCGAGGTCCTTCGCCATGCGCGTGCGCTCGTCCATGTCCACCGCGATGCCTTCGTAGTCGTGGTAGGTCACCGAGCGCTGCACGCGCATCGCGTGCTGGCTGATCGGCAGCAGGCCGCACTTCATCGCCGACACCGCGACGCCGGCGCGCGTGTGCGTGTGGATCACGCACTGCGCCTCCGGGCGCGCCTCGTGCACGCAGCCGTGGATGACGAAGCCCGCCTCGTTGTAGCCGAGGCCGAGCGGGTCGTCGAGCGTCTTGCCATCGCGGCCGATCTTGATGAGGTTCGAGGCGGTAACCTCCTCGAACATCAGGCCATAGGGGTTGATGAGGAATTCCTCGTGGCCGGGCAGCCGCGCCGAGAAGTGCGTGTAGATCAGGTCGGTCCACTTGAAGTGGGCCGCGAGCTGGTAGGCCGCCGCGAGGTCGACGCGCAGCGCCCATTCCTCGCCGCTGACGCGCTCCTTAACGGGTTTCGACTTGAGGACTGCGCTCATGGGCCTGCTCCGTGGACGGATGTTCGACCGATTCTACCGCCTCCATCGCGTCCAGCAGCAGCGCCGGGTCGTTCTGCGAAAGGCGCTCCGGATCCGACAGCATGCGCCGCCACAGCCGCGCGCGGCGATGGCCGTGGTAGAGGCCGAGCATGTGGCGGCTGATGTTCCGCAGGTTGTTTTGCTTCAAGAGCATCTTCTTGCTGTAAGCGAACATGGCTTCTACGACGCCCCTTCGCGTCTTGCCGGCATCCGCCATCACCCAGGGATCGTGATAGGCGGCCCTGCCGAGCATGATGCCGTCCACGCCAGGGCAGGGCGCAGCGCGCGTGAGGCCGCCGTTCAGCACGATTTCCAGGGACGGAAAGTCGCGCTTCAGGCGCACGACCCAGTCGTATTTGAGCGGAGGAACTTCCCGGTTTTCCTTTGGCGAGAGCCCCTTGAGGACCGCATTCCGGGCATGGACGATGAAAGTCGCGCAGCCGGCGGCCGAAACCTTTTCGACGAATGTTTCTACGAAAGAAAAATTCTCGCTGCGGTTCAATCCCAGCCGGTGCTTGACGGTCACGGGAATCCTCACGGTTTCACGCATAGCCCGCACACAGTCGGCGACGAGTTCCGGCTCGGCCATCAGGCAGGCGCCGAAGGCGCCGCGCTGCACCCGCTCGCTCGGGCAGCCGATGTTGAGGTTGATCTCGTCGTAGCCGTAGCCCTCGACCAGCTTCGCGCACTTCGCCAGTTCCTCGGGCTCGCTGCCGCCCAGCTGCGCGCCCACCGGGTGCTCCTCGGCGCTGAAGGCGAGGTGCCGCTCCACGTCGCCGTGCAGCAGCGCCCCCGTGGTGATCATCTCGGTATAAAGAAAGGCGGCGCCGGACACCTGCCGCAAGAAGAAGCGGCAGTGCCGGTCGGTCCAGTCCATCATCGGCGCGACGCACAGCCGATGGGACGAGGTCACGGATATTGTCCGGTCGACTGCGCGCGCAGGCGGATCAGGCCGTCGAGGCTCTCGGTGAACGGCGCGGGCACGCCCGCCTTCTTCGCGACTTCGAGCGTTCCGGTGAGCAGGCCGTCGATCTCCAGGCGCTTGCCGGCCTCCATGTCCTGCAGCGTGGAGGGCTTGAACTTGCCGAGGCGGCGCGCCATGTCGATGCGCGCTTCCGGGTCGATGTCGGCGTCGACGCCGACGGCGCGCCCGATGGCGAGCACCTCGCGCATGATCTGGACCATGTAGGCCTTGACGCGCGCGTCGGCGATCAGGCGGTCGGCGCCCGCGAGCGTGAGCGCGGCCACGGGATTGAAGCTCACGTTGCCGAGCAGCTTGACCCAGAAGTCCTTCTCGATGCTGGGCGACTCCTCGGCCTCGAAGCCGGCGCCCTTCAGCGCGGCGACGATGGCGTGTGTGCGCTCGGTGTTGCCGCCGCCCGGCTCGCCCAGGATCAGGCGCTGGCCCAGGCCGTGCGCGATCAGGCCGGGCTCGGGCATCGAGGCTGCCAGGTGGACGACGCAGCCGACGATCCGCGCGGTCGGCATCGCCTTCGAGAGCGCGCCGTGCGGGTCGAGCGTCTCGAGGTGCAGCTTGCCCTTGCCGAAGGCAAGGCGGTCGAAGAACCACCAGGGCACGCCGTTCATCGCCGTGACGATGCTCGTGTGCTCTCCCAGCAGCGGCCCGATGCCCGCGGCGACCTCGGGCAGGTTCTGGCCCTTCACCGCCACGAACACGTAGTCCTGCGGGCCGAGCTTCTCGGGATCGTTGTTGGCCTTCAGTCGCACTGCCGTTTCCCTGCCGGCGGAAGCGATCCGCAGCCCGTGCGCGAGGATCGCCGTAAGGTGGGCGCCCCGAGCCACGACAGAGACGTCGTGGCCCGCCTGCGCGAGGCGGCCGGCGACCAGGCCGCCGACCGCGCCCGCGCCGTAAATGCAGATTTTCATGGTGCTATTCTAGCGTTCGCCCCCTGACGTTCTCGCTTCGGAGACCCGCCCATGTTCGCTTTCATGAAGAAGATGAAGTCGCTGCTTCCCGCCGGATCGACGCTGCCCGGCCGCGCCGAGGCGATCGACGTGCCGGAGACGCATTTCATCAACGGCAATCGCATCGTGCCGCCGTTTCCGGAGGGCATGCAGCGCGCCGTCTTCGGCATGGGCTGCTTCTGGGGCGCCGAGCGCCTGTTCTGGAAGATTCCGGGCGTCTACAGCACCGCGGTCGGCTACGCGGGCGGCGCTACGAAGAACCCTACCTACGAGGAGGTGTGCTCCGGCTTCACCAACCACGCCGAGGTGGTGCTGGTCGTGTTCGACCCGAAAAAGGTGGGCTACGAGGCGCTGCTCAAGGCGTTCTGGGAGGGCCACGACCCGACGCAGGGCATGCGCCAGGGCAACGATTCCGGCACGCAGTATCGTTCTGCGATTTACACGTATGGAGACGAGCAGATGAAGAAGGCTCTTTCATCCAGGAGCGCTTTTGAATCTGCTCTCAAGGGCAAGGGCTTTTCATCGATCACAACGGAAATTGAACCCGCCGCGGACTTCTACTACGCCGAGGACTACCACCAGCAGTACCTCGGCAAGAACCCGAATGGCTATTGCGGGCTGGGGGGCACCGGCGTTTCGTGCCCGGCCGGGATCGCGGCGAACGCGTAGGCGGGCTCCCTCCCGACCGGCGCCGGCGCACGCCCGAGCAGGGCCGGCAGCAGGTTGGTTGCGGGCAGGTTGTCCTGGCGCATCAGCTCCAGGGTCGCCGCCGAGAGCGGCGAGACGTGCAGCAGGTCGCACGCGGCGGCCGCGAGGCGTGCGAGCGGCGCGGGGATGGGCACGCGCAGCGCAGGATGGCCGCCGATCTCGCCGTCCCGGGCGCCCCGTAAGGCGTCCAGGTGCTCGGCCATCGTGCGCCGCGCGGTTCCGCCCAGTTCCACTTCCCTCAAGTCGTTCCGGCCGCGCCGCTCGCAGAGCGCGGCGAGCGCCTCGCCGAGCTCGCGCACCTGCAGCGCCGCGAAGCGTCCGCGCGCGTCCGCCGGGTACGCATGCAGGGGCAGGCGCGCGGCGCGGCGCAGCCAGTCGCTGCCGAAGCCGCCCTCGCCCTCGAGCAGGGAGGGGCGCACGAGGCTGTAGTCGGCGTCGCTCTCCGCGATCGCGCGCTCGCCCTGCAGCCTGGAGCGCAGATAGGGATTGCGCGACTCGCGACGCAGGCCGAGCGCCGAGACGTGCACGAGGCGCACGCCCAGGCGCCCGCAGGCGAGCGCGAGCGCGCCCGGCGCCATCTGGTGCACGCGCTCGTAGGTCTCGGCGCCGCGCTCGCGCAGGATTCCAACGGCGTTCAGCACGGCGTCGACGCCGGCGAGCAGGGGCTTCCAGACGTGGCAGGTGGTGAGGGATTCCAGATGGGTCTCGCGCAGGTCGCAGTCGCGCAGGGACGGCGGCAGCTTGGCGAGCGCGCGCTTCGGGGATCGCGTGCCGATGAGGACCGTGTGCCCGCGCAGGCGCGCCGCGAGCGCGGCGTGGCGGCCGACGAAGCCGGTGCCGCCGAGGACGAGGACTTTCATGACTAGTCCTTTCTGTTATTTCTGTGTTGACAGAAATGTACGACGGACCTAAACTGCCGTCAAGTCCGGCGCACGCCGGGCGGAGGGAGAACCGACCGATGGCCCCCGATTCCGGCGTCACCGAGCGCTTCGTCCTGCACTGGGGCGAGATGGCCGCGCGCTGGGGCGTCAACCGCACCGTGGCGCAGATCCACGCGCTGCTGTTCCTGTCGGGCCGGCCGCTCAACGCCGAGGACATCGCCGCCGCGCTGCGCGTGGCGCGCTCCAACGTGAGCACCAGCCTGCGCGAGCTGCAGAACTGGGACCTTGTCAAGGTCGTGCACCTGATGGGCGACCGGCGCGACCACTACGAGACGCTGCAGGACCCCTGGGACCTGCTGCGCGTGATCATCCGCGAGCGGAAGGAACGCGAGTTCGACCCGACGGTCGGCTTCCTGCGCGATTGCGTCGCCGGCCCGGCCTTCGCGAAGGAGGACGCCGTGGTGCAGAAGCGACTGCGCGAGACCCTGGCGCTGATGGAGGCGCTCTCGGGCTGGGCCGACCAGATGCTCGGCATGGAGAACCCGGCGCTGAAGAAGCTGGTCAAACTGGGGGCGAAGGTGCAGGCGCTGCTGAACGCTGCCTGAAGCTCGACATCCCGCCGCCACGGGATTTGCCGACCGTGCGGGGATACTGCCGCGATGAACACAACCACCAAATTCTGCGTACCCCTGACGGTCTACTACGACAAGTCCTGCCCCATGTGCGCGGAGGAGATGCACGTGATCGAGGAGCTGGACTGGCGCGGGCGCCTCAAGCTCATCGACTGCTCGGCGCCGGACTTCGACGACAGCGGCGCCGCGAAGGAGGGCATCTCGCGCAAGGACATGATGACCCGCCTGCACGCACGCGACCCCGAGGGCCGCTGGCTGACGGGCCTGGACGCCTTCGAGGCGGTGTACGCCTCGGCCGGGCTCGCGGGCGCGGCGCGCTTCTGGGGCGACCCGCGCCTGCGCCCGCTGCTCGACCGCATCTACCCGCTGATGGCGCGCAACCGCCAGTGGCTGTCGCGCATCGGCCTGCACTGCGCGGTCGGCGCGCTGCTGCGCGTGATCGCGCGCCGGCACCGCACCATCTGAGCGGCCGGCGGCGCTACGCCGCCTTGGATGCGGTCCCGGCCTTGGAGACGAGCTCGCGCAGCACGTAGGGCAGGATGCCGCCGTGCTTGTAGTAGTCCACCTCGATCGCCGTATCGATCCTGCTTTTCACCTTGATGGTCTTTGTATTTCCATCTGAAAAGCGAATTGAAACCGTCAATTCCTGCTGCGGCCGGATGTTGTCGAGGCCCGAGATCGAGATCTGCTCGTCCCCCGTGATGCCGAGCGACTGCGCGGTGTCGGAGCCCGTGAACTGCAGCGGCAGCACGCCCATGCCGACGAGGTTGGAGCGGTGGATGCGCTCGAAGCTGCGCACGATCACCGCCTTGACGCCGAGCAGCTGCGTGCCTTTCGCGGCCCAGTCGCGCGAGGAGCCGGTGCCGTACTCCTCGCCGCCGAAGATCACGGTCGGCGTGCCGTCGGCGATGTATCGCATCGCAGCGTCATAAATGGGCAATTTTTCATTTCGATAGAGAGTCATTCCGCCTTCGGTCCCGGGCAGCATCAGGTTCTTGATGCGCACGTTGGCGAAGGTGCCGCGCATCATCACCTCGTGGTTGCCGCGGCGCGCGCCGTAGCTGTTGAAATCGGCGACCGAGACGTCGTTCTCCTGCAGGTAGATGCCCGCGGGCGAGGTCGGCTTGATCGAGCCGGCCGGGGAGATGTGGTCGGTGGTGACCGAGTCGCCGAACACGCCGAGCACGCGCGCGCCGCTGATGTTCCCGGTCGCCCCCGGCTGCATCGAGAAATCCTTGAAGAACGGCGGCTCGGCGATGTAGGTCGACGCGGGCCAGCTGTAGACCTGGCCGGTGGGCGCGGCGATCTTCTTGAACAGCGGGTTCGCGTCGGCGAGGTTGGCGTAGAGCCGGCGGAACGTCGGCGCGTCCATCGCCAGCTTCATGAGCGCCTGCACCTCCTCGGCCTTCGGCCAGATGTGCCCGATATAGACGTCCTGCCCGTCCTTCGACTTCCCAAGGGGCTCGTTCTTGAAGTCGCGCAGGACTGTTCCGGCGATCGCGTACGCCACCACCAGCGGCGGCGAGGCGAGGAAGTTGGCGCGGATGTTCGGATGGATGCGCGCCTCGAAATTGCGGTTGCCCGAGAGCACCGCGGCGCAGACGAGGTCGTTCTTGACCACCGCCTCCTCGATCGGCTGCGCGAGCGGCCCCGCGTTGCCGATGCAGGTGGTGCAGCCGTAGGCGGCGACGCTGAAGCCGAGCTTCTCGAGGTAGGGCAGCAGGCCCGACTTGGTGAGGTACTCGGTGACCACGCGCGAGCCCGGCGCGAGCGAGGTCTTGATGTGCGGCTTGACCTTGAGGCCGAGCTCCACCGCCTTCTTCGCGAGCAGGCCCGCGGCGAGCAGCACGCCCGGGTTGGACGTGTTGGTGCACGAGGTGATCGCGGCGATCAGCACGTCGCCGCTGCCGATCTCGGTGCCGTCATATGTCTTGAATCTCTTGTTCAAATCGGAATTGCTCTTATTGAAGCCGTTTTCACCGACCGGCTTGGAGAAAAGCTCCGTGAACCTGTTCTTCACGTTGTCGAGGTTGATGCGGTCCTGCGGCCGCTTCGGTCCCGCGAGCGAGGGCAGCACGCTGGAAAGATCGAGCTCGAGGTCCTGGCTGTAGTCGATGTCGCCGGCCTTCGGCACGCCGAACATCTGCTGCGCCTTGTAATAGGCCTCGAACGCGGCGATCTCGGCGTCGCTGCGCCCGGTGCCCCTGAAGTAGGCGATGGTCTTCTCGTCCACCGGGAAGAAGCCCATCGTCGCGCCGTATTCCGGCGCCATGTTGGCGATCGTGGCGCGGTCGGTGACCGACAGCGACTTCGTGCCCTCGCCGTAGAACTCGACGAACTTGCCCACGACCTTCGCTTTGCGCAGCATTTCCGTGACCGTCAGCACCAGATCGGTCGCGGTGCATGCCGGATGCAGCTTGCCTTTCAGGTTCACGCCGACGACATCCGGCGTGAGGAAGTAGACCGGCTGACCGAGCATGCCGGCCTCGGCCTCGATGCCGCCCACGCCCCAGCCGACGACGCCGATGCCGTTGATCATCGTGGTGTGGCTGTCGGTGCCGACGAGCGTGTCCGGATAGTAGACGCCGTCCTTCCGGTGCACGCCGCGCGCGAGGTACTCCAGGTTCACCTGGTGCACGATGCCGATGCCCGGCGGCACGACTTTGAAGGTATCGAAGGCCTGCATGCCCCACTTCATGAACTGGTAGCGCTCCTCGTTGCGCTTGAACTCCAGCTTCATGTTGAGGTCGAGCGCGTTTTTCGCGCCGTAGTGGTCGATCTGCACCGAGTGGTCGACCACCAGGTCCACCGGCACCAGCGGCTCGATCAGCTTGGGGTTCTTGCCCATCTTCTGCGCCACGCCGCGCATCGCCGCGAGGTCGCAGAGCAGCGGCACGCCCGTGAAGTCCTGCAGCACGATGCGCGCGAGCACGAACGGGATCTCGTCGGTGCGCGGCGCGCTCGGCTTCCAGCCGGCGAGCTGGCGCACGTGCTCCTCGGTGACCTTCTTGCCGTCGCAGTTGCGCAGCACCGACTCGAGCACGATGCGGATCGAGACCGGCAGCCGTTCCGTCCGGATCCCCAGGGACTTGCCCAGCCGGGGAAGCGAGTAGAACTTGCCGCCCTTCAGGGGCTGCAGCGTGTCGTGCAGGTTGTGGTGGGCCATGTCAGCTTCCTCGTTGTTTCAGCCTGGTGAGCTTGTACTCCGCGAACGATGCGCTGCGGTGGGCGCCGCTCGCGACATAGTCGCCGAGCAGGACGAACTCCGCCGGATCGTACAGCGCGCCGCTCTGGGTGTAGAGCAGGGCGCCGTCCGGGGAATAGAACTGGAAGGTGGGCGTGGCGCGCACGCCCGCGGCGCGCGCGAACTCGCCCTCGGGCAGCGCGCGGCCGTCGAAGCCGATGACCTCCTGCGAGCCGCGCGTGTCCACGGCGATGGCGCGGAACTGCCGGCGATACGCCGCCTGCACGTCGGCGCGCGAGAGCACCTCGCGCTTCATGCGCGCGCAATAGGGGCATTCCTCGAAGTGGTACATGACGACCAGGCCGCGCTGGCCGGCCTTGCGCGCCTCGGCGGCCTCGGCGCGCAGGTCGCCGAACGAGAGCTCGAAGAACTTCTCCCAGCCCTCGGCGGCCCGGGCGGGAACGAGCGCCAGTGCGAGCAGCAGCGCGCCGGCAAGGCGCCTCAAGACGCGCGGCCCCCGTCGTTGATCCAGAGAGCGAGCGGCGGGCAGGGCTCGCTCTTGACGGGGAAAGAATTCATTTGCAGAAGCAAAAGCGACCTCTCCTCAATCAGCGCGGTCAGCTGCTCGTCGCAGCGCGCGATCGGCGTAGGGTAGCTGCGGATCTCCTCCGACAGCGCGGCGACGCGTTCCTGGATTTCGGCGCGGGTCATTTCTGGCCGGGCGCGCAGGGCCCCAGATGGCGCGCCTGGAAGCTCATCTTCGATTCCGCCTGGCCGTGCAGGGGCGGGGAGAACTTCGTCACCATGTCGCCCTTGTAGGAGGTGGTGAAGTCGCCGCCGAACACGCCGCGCGTCGTCGCGGTGCTGCCCTCGATCACGCAGACCGTCTCGACGACCACGTTGCCGCCCTCGCGGCGCACGCTCTGCTTGCTGCACTGCTCGCGGCCCTGGGAAGGCCGGCGCGCGAAATCGTCGGTCTTCTCGTCGACGCACTGGCGCGACACCATCGGCGCCGGCATCTGCGGCGAGCTCATGCTGATCTCCCAGAGCCCCGACTTGCGCCGCGGCGCGTCCTGCGCAAGCGCGGCGGCGAGACCAAGGCAGGACAAGAGCAGGGCGGCGAGAACGCGCATCGGGGGCTCCGCTAGATGACCATCAGGTCGACGAATTCGTGCACGGGCGTATTGTCCAGCCGCTGCGGGTCCAGGCACAAATGCAGGATCGCCTGCGATTGCTTGGCCGGGAAGCGGCGCGCGAGGTTGGTGCGGAACTTCTCGACCAGCACCGGCATGCCCTCCTTGCGGCGGCGCTTGTGGCCGATCGGGTACTCGCAGACCACTTCCTCGAGCTTCGTGCCGTCCTTGAACTCGACCGTGAGGGCGTTGGCGATCGAGCGCTTGTCCGGGGCGTGGTAGTCGCGCGAGAACTTCCTGTCTTCCACGCAGACCATTTTCGCGCGCAGCGCATCGATGCGCGGGTCCTTCGCGATCGCGTCCTCGTAGTCGGCCGCGGTGAGCCGTCCGAAGATCAGCGGCACCGCGACCATGTACTGGATGCAGTGGTCGCGGTCGGCCGGGTTGCTGAGCGGCCCTTTCTTGTCGATGATGCGGATCGCCGCTTCATGGGTCCTGATTCTTATCTTCTTGATTTCGGGAATTCTATTCTTGACCATGGGATGCAGCTGCATCGCGCACTCCGCCGCGGTTTGCGCGTGGAATTCCGCGGGGAAGGAGATCTTGAAGAGGACGTTCTCCATCACGTAGCTGCCGAACGGGCGCTGGAACTTGAACGGCTTGCCCTTGAACAGCACGTCGTAGAAGCCCCAGCCCTTGGCGGTCAGCACCGAGGGGTAGCCCATCTCGCCGGTCTGCGAGATCAGCGCGAGGCGCACCGCGCGCGCGGTGGCGTCGCCCGCCGCCCAGCT
>Ga0335085_10011265_pt1 | contig 13288 bp, 11 predicted proteins | sample Lox_Sample_45_FD_206712 | JGI IMG/M metagenome (GOLD analysis project Ga0335085, IMG submission 206712) | Soil microbial communities from Loxahatchee National Wildlife Refuge, Florida, United States - Lox_Sample_4.5 | ecosystem: Environmental > Terrestrial > Soil > Wetlands | place: USA...
TTCAGGATCATTGGGCCACCGCGTCACAGCCGCCTTTCCAATATCCTCGGCGTCGACCAGGCGACCCAGCTGAAGATAGCTCAGCAGCAGACCACGGTTCACGTCTTTGCGGTTCGGACTGATTTGCCGTGCCTGCTCAAACACACCCACAGCCCGGTTGAAGTCCTCGGCTTGCAGTGCAGCTTGACCCTGACGGAGAAGTTCTGCCAACTGCTCGGTCTCAGCCAGTGCGATTGGTGCAAAAACCAATATCGCCGTCAACACCGCAGCCACCGGAACCCTTTCGCGAGTGGGACAGGGCCCGAGTCTAAGTGACAAGGCGAATCGCAACCGCATACTCCTGCTTAGTTGGCTCGTGATGTCAACCAACCTGCGCAAAGGATATTGATGGTCAATGCTTGGCATTTTCTCCAGATATCTTCGCTCGTTCGCGGGCCCCGTCCTGTGCACGGCCGAGGTGATCGTACGTCTCTGCCAGGGCCAGATGTGCGGCATCGAACCCCGGCAAACGCCCTGCAGCAATTTCCAAGTGGACGGCCGAAGTCTTGAAGTCACCCGTCTTCATCAGGCTGATGCCCATCGCATAGTGAGCCCATGCAGAATCCGGCTGCAGTTCAATCGCCTTGTGCAGGTATGGAAGGGCGTCTGCATGTTGTTGCTGCTGCATCAAAGCTGCGCCCATTTCATACTGCGCGAGATAACTCGTGGGTAGGTTAGCAATGACTTGCCGCAGTGTAATGATCGCCTGCTCTGGCTTTCCGTCTTCCAAATCAAGAACCGCAGCCATCGTTTTGTTGATGGCACCAATCGCATCTTTTGGATCGCTCCCCTCCGCTGCGGCATTCACGCCGGCGCCGGCCTTCTGCAACCCGACGTATCCCAGAGAAGCGAGCTTCTGCATTTCAATGGAGGTCAGCCCTGATCCCGCGGATTTCGATGCATCATTTCCCAGATGGCTGTCAAAGGTTTGCAGCTGCGATGCCATAGTTTCGAGTATCGCCTTTGCAGTCTGCGCCAGGTTGTGCGTCGCTCCTGGATCACTCGACAGATCGTACAACTCGGGCTTCGGTGCGCGAATGTACAGATATTTTCCCGCACGCCACGACTCGAGCACGCTGCACCCGAAGGCCCGCTTTGAGAATTCGCTGCGCGAATACGCTGACTGATCGGCTTGAGAGGTGGCCTGAGCGATTCGAATCAGCGACTGTCCCTGCATTTGCGCCGGAATTGCGACACCAGCTTCCGCCAGCAGAGTAGGAGAAATATCCAAAAGACGAGCGCGATTCCTGGTCTGTTTTCCCGCCATGCGGTTGTTTGGAAGTTTCAGTACGAGCGGCACATGAATTGTCTCGTCGTAAAGAAAAATCCCGTGCGTATCCTCTCCGTGGGCACCCAGGCTCTCTCCATGAAGCGAAGCAACCACGATCACCGAATCGTCATCGAGAGACTGGGCCCGCAGCAGACTCATTAATTTGCCGACCGTCGCATCCACCACCGCAATTGCGCGATCGTAAGCGCTGCCACTGACGCCAACGGGGTCCTGAAGATGAATCCACAAGAACAGAGGGCGGTGCTTATTGTTTGTCAGCCATTTGGCGGCACGCGCCGCCACCTCGTTGCCGTGGCGTTCGACGGACTGGAATCGCCTTTCGCCCTTTGCCGCCTCGTGAAAGCCCGCATCGTATAGATCAAAACCGCGACCATAGCCCTGGTATGCACCGTTCCGCGGATCCAACAAAAACGATCCAACAAAGGCAGCGGTGCGATAGCCGTTGGCGTGAAGGAGTGCCGGAAGATATGGGAGCGTTGGTGGAAGAAGAGTTCCAAACTCGCTGGCTTGATGTGTTTGCGGATATGTTCCTGTCAGAACGGTTGCTGCCGAGACAACTGTTGTGGGTGCCTGGGAGTAGGCTTGCGCGAAGACGATCCCGTTATGTGCTAATCCGTCAAGATTGGGGGTGAGGCTGCCGCGGGCGCCAAGAAATCCCATTCGGTCAGCGCGCGTGGAGTCCAAGGTAATGAGAATGATGTTCGGCTTGGCTGCAGCCCAAGAGTCGACCGGGGGAACAAGCAAGGGTAGAATGGCAAGTAAGAACCACGAGCCCAAACTCCGCAACATGCGTAGAAGTCTAGCAGTGTTCGGAAATCGGTCACAACTGATCAAGAAACTCCGAGGATTCATTCTCTGAAAAAAATTTCCAGGGTGCTGTGCTCCATCCTGCTTGTTAGCGCCGTGGCAATCCTGGCATCCTGCCGGTCTGGCCATGCGAGTTCGGAAGCGAGTCGTCGACGGCTGATCATTCTCGGCATCGATGGGATGGATCCACAACTTCTGCATCGGTTCATCCGCGAAGGAAAACTGCCCAACTTCGCCAAACTTGAAGCAGAGGGAGATTTCCGTCCATTGACCACGAGTATCCCGCCGCAGAGTCCGGTGGCATGGTCGAATCTCATCACTGGGATGAATGCGGGTGGTCATGGGATCTTCGACTTTATTCATCGCGATCCGAAGACTTTGAGCCTTTACTTCTCTGCCTCAAAGGTTGAGGAATCGAAACACGCGATACACCTGGGGAGTTGGTCTATCCCGCTAGGCGGAGGCAGCGCAGAGCAACTGCGGCAAGGTACCGCCTTTTGGCAGATCCTGGACCAGCACGGGATTCCGAATACCGTCGTTCGCATTCCTTCCAATTTTCCCCCGGTACCTGCCAAGGGAAGAACGCTCTCGGGCATGGGAACTCCGGATCTGCGCGGCACCTACGGCACATTTTCCTTTTATACCGATGATCCAATGGCAACACCGGGGGCTGTCGAAGGTGGACAAGTCATTCCAGTTCAAGTTGAGAACTATCGAGTGGCAGCCAGCCTGATCGGGCCCAACAATTCGTTTTTGAGGGGGAATCCTGCCGCCACGGAACCGTTCTCGGTTGCGGTAGATCCGGTTGAATCTGTGGCAAAAATCAGCGTCCAGGATCATGAATTCGTACTTCGAGAAGGTGAGTGGAGCAACTGGATCCGGGTCGAGTTCCGGCTGATGCCTCTTTTTGCCAACGTAAAGGGCATGTGCCGCTTCTATCTCAAGCAGGCGCATCCTCGTTTTCAACTGTACGTTTCCCCCATCAATATGGACCCCGCCGATCCCGCGCTGCCGATTTCGACGCCATCCAGTTATTCGCATTTGCTGACGGACGAAGCCGGAGAATTCCACACACAGGGAATTGCCGAAGACACCAAGGCTCTCTCCGATGGCGTGCTCGACGATAAGGAATATCTGCAGCAGGCGCGGACGGTCTTGGCGGAGCATCGTCGCATTTTTGACGCGGAATTTCCCAAGTTCAATCAGGGCGTGTTCTTCTTTTACTTCTCCAGCCTTGACCTGAATTCTCACATGTTCTGGCGCTTGATGGACCCGGGACATCCTGAATACGACGCAACGCTCGCAGAGCAAAACGGCTCGGCAATTGCCGACTTTTATCAGCAGATGGACCAGGTTCTCGGGGAGGTGCTGCCCCACGTTGATGATCGGACACTTTTGCTTGTGGTTTCGGATCACGGATTTGCTCCGTACTATCGTTCCTTCAACCTCAATACGTGGCTGCTGAACAACGGGTACATCAGGCTGAAGAGCAATGGCGCCGCTGATTCAAGTGAACCGTTTGCGAACGTAGACTGGGCCCAGACACGGGCCTACGGTCTTGGCCTTAATGGCCTCTATCTCAACCTGCGCGGGCGTGAGAAGGACGGAATCGTTAAACCCGGAGCTCAGTCCGACAGCCTGATGGCGGAGATTCGAGCAAAGTTGCTCGCAGTCCAGGATCCGCGGTCGAAGCAGCAGGTGATCACCCGTGTAGATCTTGCCTCCGAGGCCTATCAAGGACCATATGCGCGATCAGGTCCGGACATGCTGGTGGGTTACAATCGCGGCTACCGTGCAGGATGGCAAACGATCCTGGGTGCGTTTCCACCTGAAGAACTCGAAGATAACTCCAATCCGTGGAGTGGCGACCATTGTATGGACTACACGCTCGTCCCGGGGGTCCTGCTCAGCAACCGCAAGATTGTTGCCAAGACGTCCGCGCTGACCGATATTGCCCCAACGATCCTTGCGGAGTTTGGAATCGCGAAGGGAAAAGGTATGATTGGACAATCCGTCTTTCAATCGGCCGGATCCCGGTAGCGTCTTTGACCAGACTAGAATTGAGGTTCAGCAAATGTTCGGCTCCCACAAGGTGAAGCTGGAGGGCGAATTGTTGGAAAAAGTGAAGCAGTGTGCGGATGCATGCGGCTATTCCTCCGTAGACGAATTCGTGGTGCACGCTCTCGAGAAGGAAGTGAATAAGGTGCTTCCACCGAGCGAGAAGGGCAACACGTCGAAGGAAATCATAAGGAAACGACTGCAGGGGCTCGGGTACATCGAGTAGCGGGGCTACCCTTTACCGTCCCTATGGGCTCTCTTGGAATCAATATTCCTTCCGGAATTGTTGTCGGAATCTCACTAGTCATCGGGCTGGCGATGGTATTAGTGTTTGGCTACACTTCCGACCAGAAAGCAATTCACATTGCGAAGGACCGGCTCAAGGCTCACCTGCTGGCGTTGCGCCTGTTTCAGGATCAAATCCGTGTAGTTCTGCGTTCCTATTTGCGCATAGTGCTGGCTACGGGGCATTATCTTCGCCTCGCATTTAAACCTTTGCTTTTTGTGATTGTGCCGATCACCTTTCTGATTGTGCAGGTTGATCGATACCTGGGATCAGTGCCACTTTCCGCTGGGCAGACCTTCCTGATTCAGGCTCGCATTGATGATCCAGAGTTGCTTAATCAGGCTTCGCTCCAACTGCCGACCGGTTTGGCCAGCACAGCGCCCGCAGTGCACGAGCCCGCAGAAAACAGAATTGCCTGGAGGTTGATCGCCGAAAGAGCGGGAGAGTATGCGGTCAACGTTCAAGTCGCAGACCAGCTTTTCGCAAAGAGTGTGGTCGTAGGTTCCGGTGTGCAACGACTCTCACCCGTACGCCTTCGAGGAAAGTTCTGGGAACGATTTTTTGTTTCGGCAGAGCCTGCCCTGCCGGCAAACAAATCAGTCGAGGCCATCGACGTGCAATACCCTGCCCGCGAGATTGCGTTTGCCGGCGTGGAATGGAACTGGATATGGCTTTTCTTCGTTTTGTCAATGGCCGCAGGTTTTCTTTTCAAGAGTATCCTTGGGATTGAAATATGACATTTGGCCGCAAAGTTTTATTGGCTGACCGCAGGCGGTTTGCGGCGTGCCTCGCATTGCTGGCGCTAATTCTGCTTTGTCCAACTCGTAGCCATGCGTACGCTGGCCCGGGCGCTGGATTCGCTGTCCTCTCCTCATTCTGGGCCCTTTTCGTCGCGTTCCTTTATTCGGTTTACGCCTTTCTTGTGTGGCCGTTTCGGCAGTTGTTCCGGCTGCTGCGACATCGGAATGTTTATGCCAAAGCAGAGATCAAGCGAGCGGTGATTCTAGGGTTCGACGGGATGGACCCAGAATTAACTGAACGATTCATCGCCGAAGGGAGATTGCCGAATCTGGCGAAGTTGCGGGGGCAAGGCACATTCCGGAAGTTGGCGACTACTTACCCAGCTATTTCTCCCGTCGCGTGGTCTACATTCATGACGGGCGTCAATCCCGGCAAGCACAATATCTACGATTTTCTAGCTCGCGACCTCAGCAATTATCTGCCTTACCTTTCCTCCGCCGAGATCAAAGGACCGAACCGAAGTTGGAAAATCGGAAAATACAGTATTCCGCTCGGCGGGCCCAAGATCAAAGGAATGCGTCGCGGAATTCCCTTCTGGCATTGGTTGGGTGAGGCAGGCATATTCTGCTCGGTTCTTCGCGTTCCGGTGACGTTTCCCCCTGAGAAATTCTCTGGTGTCCTTTTGTCGGGCATGTGCGTCCCCGACTTGAAGGGAAGCCAGGGGACATTTTGCTTCTGCACTACGCGGCCAAGTAACGACAAGTTTCGCGAGGGTGGGGTTCGCGTTCCAATCGAGCGGATCGGATCATCCTTCGCCTCACACATTCCCGGACCGGAGAATCCTCTGGGCGGCGGCTCTGGGGACGAACTAAGAGTAAGATTTGAAATTCGCCTCGATCCCGCTAAGAATGAAGCCCGCTTCGCTGTTGATTCCGCAAGCTTCACCCTGAAGGTCGGAGAGTATTCTGAGTGGATTCCGCTGAAATTCAAGGCTGGCGTGGGTTTCAACGCGCATGGCATCGCGCGCTTTTATCTTAAGGAGATCTACCCCGAGGTTGAGGTCTATGTGACCCCGGTGAACATCGATCCGGGCAGACCCGATCTGCCCATCTCCCATCCAGTCACGTACTCCATTTATCTTGAAAAGATGTTTGGCCCCTACGCAACGCTGGGGCTGGCCGAAGACACCTGGGCCTTGAACGAAAAGGTTCTCGACGACGAAGCATTCCTGGCGCAGTGCTATGCCAATCATGAGGACCGTGAGCGCATGCTCTTCGACGCGCTGGAGAAGACACAGCAAGGCCTTTGTGCGTGCGTGTTCGACACGACGGACCGTGTGCAGCACATGTTCTGGCGGTATCTGGACGAGGATCATCCCGCCGCGCGCGAAGTTCCTCGCGCGGAAAGGCCCACTGTCATCCAGGATCTGTACGCCCGCATGGACGAACTGATAGGCCGCGTGATGAAGCAGATCGATGATCAGACACTGCTCATGATTGTCTCTGACCACGGCTTCAAATCGTTTGCCCGCTGTGTCAATCTGAATGCCTGGTTACACCACGCTGGATATCTCGTCCTCAAACCTGGCAAGACGGAAAGCGGAGACTGGTTTGACGATGTCGACTGGTCACGCACGCGCGCTTACACCATGGGCTTGAATGGACTCTATCTCAACTTGAAGGGCCGGGAGCACGAGGGAGTTGTCGAGCCGGGAGTCGAAGCCGAATCCCTGAAAAACGAGTTGCGCCGCAAACTCGACGGACTGGTTGATCCGGCATCCAGACGCGTAGGCATCACCGGAGTATTTGATTGCGATGCGGTGTATGCGGGACCCTACGTGGACAACGCGCCGGATTTGATCGTCGGTTATGGCGAAGGCTATCGGGCGTCCTGGGACTCTGTCATGGGCAAAGTCACCAGCCAGATTTTTGAGGACAACCTCAAGGCATGGAGTGGCGACCATTGTGTCGATCCGCGACTGGTCCCCGGAGTCCTTTTTTGCAATCAGAAGATCAGCGACGAGAAGCCTGCGATTGTCGACGTAGCGCCGACCGTTCTGAAATTGTTCGGCCTAGCCCTGCCCGGATACCTTGATGGCAAGGCTTGGACCGTTGGCATCTCGACAAGCCGGTCCGTTGAACTCTCACCAGCATCGTGAGCTAGCAACCGTCGAACGATGTTATGACCAAGGACGAATCGTGATCACTATCGTCTCAGGATTGCCGCGGTCTGGTACGTCTCTGATGATGCAAATGCTGGCGGCCGGAGGATTCCCCATCCTTACCGACCAGGAACGCAAGCCCGACATCGACAATCCTCGCGGCTATTGCGAATGGGAACCAGTCAAGCAACTGCCCAAGCAACCCGAACGCATCGATGAAGCGGAAGGCAAAGCGGTCAAAGTTATCTCGGAACTTCTCTTTTCCCTTCCCCGCGGCAGAGATTACAAGCTCATCTTTATGGAACGCCCGCTTCCGGAGGTCTTCGCTTCGCAGGACGAAATGCTGAAGCGGCGCGGATCGATGGACCTGGTTGATCATGCCTCACTGACGCAGGCATTCCGCGAACACATGGCGCAAGTTGTCACTTGGCTTGAACTGAGAGGAGAAATTCCAGTTTGTCGCATGGGTTTTCGAAGACTTCTGAGAGATCCTTCCGGCTGCGCCCAAACGATCTGCGACTTTCTCGAACTGAACTTGAATGTGGAGGCGATGGCACGCGCAGTAGATATTTCACTGTACCGCAACCGCCGCCCCTGAGCGGAATCCGCGCCGCCTGCGTCATTCCACCATCCTTAAGCAGCTTTTTCGGTCGTTTCGAGCCCTGCGTTTCGGAAGGAGATCCGGGAGATGGCGCTCCAATCGGACTCGCTCAAACCTTGTGCCATTGCGGCGAGAAAACAGTCCCGAATGAGGCTTGCCATGGGCAGTGGAACGGCCGTCTGTTCGCCGAGTTCGAGCACAAGCCGGTTGTCCTTCAGTCCCAACGGCAGCTTAAAACCGACTGGTTCAAACTGACGCTTGGCGATCATGGCGCCGTAATTCTGGTAGACGGGAGCACCAAACAGCGTCGAAGTCATGATTTCGAGAAATTTCTGCGGATCGACGCCCGATTTCTGCACGAGAGAGAACGACTCCGCCAGACTTTCGAGTACTGTTGTGATCAAAAAATTACCCGTCAGCTTGACTACATTGGCCGATGCGGCATCGTCGCCAAGGAGGAAAGTTTTCTGCCCCATCGCATCGAATAAGGGTCTGCAGCGTTCGATCGGTTCTGCCGGACCAGCGGCAACGATGAAAAGCTTTGCCGCGGCAGCCGCTTCCGGACGGCCAAAGACGGGTGCGGCGATATACTGCTGGCGTCTTTCGTGATGCGTGGCCGCTAGCCTTCGCGAAAGAGCAACGCTGATAGTGCTCATTCCGATGTGAATAGCACCGGTCGGTAGTGACTGCAGAGAGCGTCCCGGACCGAGTAATGAATCTTCGAGCGCACGATCGTCAGCCAGCATCGTAATTAATACATCCACGCCCAAAGCGGCACCGCCGGTATCGTTGGCAACCGTTGCACCATATGCGCGCAGGTCTTCTGCCCGGGCTCGAGTGCGGTTGAAGACGACGAGCTTGTGTCCAGCTTTCAGCAGGTTGCGGGCCATGGCGGAACCCATACTGCCCAAACCGATGAATCCAATTTTCATAGAGATGTCCTCGGTGATCTAGATGCGGAACCCTGTGCGTTCGCTTCCGGAGAGTTTGAAGGACGTCCAGGTTTCAGGCTGTCCTGACTTCCGTACTCAGATTCTATTTCGTTGCGGCCACATCTCTTCCGGGCACGACGTCGATCTGCAACTTCGGATCGGCCGCTGGCACGTAAGTGGTCGGCAAACCTAACTCGTGGCGCACAATGTTGGCTCCTTGTGCGATGGCGCTTGCTTTATAGAAAGCAATCTCGCGATTGGCTCCCTGGCGGCCGAAGCCGCAATCGCTCGACAGAACCAGCCGTTCTGGCGGAATAAATTTCAGGGCTTTGCGGATTTCGGCAGCCACATCCTCCGGACGGTCTGCCTGCAGCGTGCGATGGCTTACCACGCCGATCGCGACCTTCTTCTTCAGATCATGTTTGAAGGGCTCGAATAAATCGAGATCTTTTTGATTGCGATCCTTCATCTCGAGAGTCCAGACGTCCCCGCGGCAGCGTTCGAGGTAAATCTGAATCGAGTTCGCATAACTCGTGTCTTCCATGACGCGTTGCATGTTGGGATTGCCCCAGCAGGTGTGAATCCAGAGTTCAACGTCGTCGAGTCCCTGCACTTCGCGGTTGAAAGCATCGACCATGAATTTCACCTCGGCGTGGTCTTTGCCGAAGGTATTTGCCATGAAATGGAAAGTTGGCTCTTCGATCTGGATGCACCGGCAGCCAGCATCTCTCAGGGCGAGCAGCTCCTTGTTCATGGCTTCCGCCATGTCCCAGATGACTTCTCGCTTGTCTTTGTATTTCGGAGTATGAATGTCGAGGAACAGTGCCATGACCTGCGAGCAGCACGTGCCGAACTTTACCGGCTTGCGAGTTTTCGCCTGGGCAAGACGCCATAACTTCGGATAGTCGAGTGGACGATGCTGTATCTTGTCGACCACATGCGGCCAGCGCCATCCTGTATAGATTTCGTTCAGGAGAGTACCGGGAGGATAGTGCAGCCAGGGAGCTGTGGTCTGTTCGGGCTGAAGATGGTCTCCTTCGAAGCCGGCCCACCGTTGTAGCGGGTAGTGATGCCAGGCGCGGCCTGCCATGTCTTCATCTACATGAAAGTCCCCGTGCGAGAGGACATCGAGGCCCGCGCGCTCTTGGTCGCTGATCACGACAGCCATCGCGTCCTGGAACTTCTCGCGAAAGCGGACATCAAGCATGCAGGTATCGAGCGGGCGTCCCCACATGCAGACATCGAACCAACGCGGGCGCGGAAAAGAACCAGTTGTCGTAGTGGGAAGGATGAGGTTGGCTGTGGCGGTGAACACGGGGTACCTCCAAACGGGGCATTCTACCGCCTGCACTGATCTGGTCGGAAGAGCCCTGTGATTGCGAGCAACAGCGGTGGTGAATCTGATCACCCGAGTACTTTGCTAACACCACTCTTAGACTAAGCTCATTGAAAAACTTTCTGCTACACTTTCGCGCATGAGGGCTACCACACGCAGGGAGTTCGTTGAATGTTGCGCAGTAACTGCAGCAGCAACTTTTTTGCGTCCCACCTTAGAGAAGGCAGCAGGCTCCGAACCGTCGATCCAGTTTCCTGGCAATGCGCGGAAGCGAGTTGCGGTCGCGGCGTACCCCTTTCGCGAATTCATCGTTGGCTGGATGGGATGGGACGGGAAAACCCCCAGCCAGGTTCCACGCTCACAGCAGATGGAACTGAAGGATTTCGCCGCTCATGTGGCGGAAAAATTCGATGTGCATCACATCGAGCCGTGGAGCCCGATCTTTCCATCGACGGACCCCAAATATCTTGCGGAATTTCGAGCAGCGGTGGAAAAAGCAGGGTCGAGCGTAGTGGACATTGCTGTCGATGGCCGGCACAGTCAGTATTCCACGGACGCGGCTGAGCGTAAGGCTTCGGTCGACGCAACCAATCAGTGGATCGATGTGGCCGTCGCACTCGGTTCACCGAGCATTCGCACGCACATTGATGGGGGCAAAGATTCCAAACCAGACGTGGGTCTGGCAGCGGAAACTCTTGCTCGGAATGCGGAGTATGGAGCGAAAAAGAATGTGGTGGTCCATCTGGAAAACGACAACCCCATCAGTGAGGATCCATTTTTTATCGCTCAGATCATTGAGAAAGTGAAGAGCCCCTGGTTGCGGGCGCTTCCCGATTTTGGGAACTCGCTCGCCGCGCACGATGAAGCGTTCCAGGACCGTGCAATGGAAGTGATGTTCAGCCACGCCTACGGGATTTGCCATGTGAAAGACGGCGAGCCTGATGAAAAGGGTAACCCCACACACGTGGACCTACCCAAAACGTTCGGCATACTGAAGAAGCATGGATACAAGGGGTATTGCTCGATTGAATATGATGCGCCTGGCGATCCCTACAAGCCGACGACAGCACTGATCGAAGCAACAATCAAATACCTGACTTAGGCTAAGAGAAACTCCGCCTTCGGACTTTCACGACCGCGGAGAACGGCGATCATGGGGATCACAACCATCTATGACGGAACAGGGGAAGCCCTGCTTGCGAGCCGACACCAAGGTGGGTCGGCTGCGCGAATTGTCAGCACTATTTCTACGACTCGGGACCATCAGCTTTGGCGGTCCGGCGGCCCATGTTGCGTTGATTGAGGCAGAGATCGTCCGCAAACGTCAATGGGTCACGCAAGATCAATTTCTGGACATGCTCGGAGCTGCAAATCTCATCCCTGGGCCAACGTCTACCGAGATGGCCATCAACACGGGCTTTGTGCGCGCTGGTTGGGCCGGGCTCTGCGTTGCCGGAGCGAGTTTCATTCTGCCAGCAGCGCTGATCACCGGAGCGTTCGCGTGGGCTTACGTACGATTCGGGTCCCTGCCGCGGGTAGCTTCCATTCTCACAGGCATCAAGCCGGCAGTGTTAGCGGTCATCGTCATTGCGATCTGGAGGCTGGGAAAGGCAGGGATCAAGGATGCTGGACTCGCTGTGCTGGGGGCGACGGCGTTGGCCGCGTTCTTCTTTCGCCTGAACCCGATTGCGATTCTCTTCGGCGGCGGATTCACTGGGATGCTGATGCAACGGGCAATGACGCTGCAAAACGCCACCGTCCTTTTCCCTGCTTTCCGGGCGAGGACGTTGCCTTTCTCTCTGCTATCTTTCACGATCGCTGCGGCGGGCTCCGCTGCTGCGGGAACGGTGATTGCGCGTCCATCGATTGGGAAGATCGCATTGTTTTTCCTGAAAGTTGGAGCGGTGCTGTACGGCGGCGGGTACGTACTATTGGCCTTTTTGGAGCAAGGACTGATCCAGCAGCATGCATGGATGACCCGGCAGCAACTGCTCGACGCGGTGGCGATCGGACAGTTCACGCCCGGGCCGGTGCTCTCGACCGCAACATTCATCGGCTACATCCTTGGGGGCGTGCCGGGAGCGGCAGTCGCGACGATGGGGATATTTCTGCCATCATTCTTCTATGTGGCGCTGCTGGCGCCGATTCTATTCCGCTTGCGGCAGTCGTCGTGGATTGCGGCGTTCCTCGATTCGGTCAGTGTGTGCGCGGTCGCACTGATGGCCGGGGTCACATATTGGCTGGGAATTGATGCGCTGCGAGGATGGCAGTCGTGGCTGATCGCGGCTGCCTCCCTCGCCGTATTGTTGCGATGGAAGGTGAGTCCAGCATGGATCGTGCTTGGAGGAGGGATGGCTGGGCTGCTGGTGAACTTTTTTCGTGTTTGAAATTCCACTTTCGTTCATCCGGGAGGAGAACAATGACAATACGCAAGATGGCTCTGACTATTTTGTTAATTGCGCTTTTCGTGGCCCCCGCCATGGCTCAGCGCAAGTACATCCCGCATCCGCAACCAGCGGACGCCAAACCGCTGCCATTCAGCGATGCTGTACTCGTTTCCAATACACTGTTCATCGCCGGCCACATTGGGATCAACCCCAAGACCGGCATGGCTCCGGCCGATGCAGAAGAGGAAGCGCGGCTTGTGATGGACGGAATCAAAAAGACGGTTGAAACAGCGGGGCTATCGATGGACGATATCGTATCGATGCAGATCTTCTGCACGGACCTGAAGTACTACGACACGTTCAATGCAGTCTATAAGACATACTTTCATGACAACTTCCCGGCGCGCGCGTTCGTCGGCACCGATAAGCTTCTGAGGAACGGAAAATTTGAGGTGCTGGGAATTGCCGTCAAACGCCCACAGTAGGGGGGGGGGTATTCGTTTTTTCTTCGCCTTTACGCTTGCGTTTGTGATACACCTTAAGAGACCATGCGAAAGGCAGTCAATCATCTCAAGAAATGCGACCCGGTCTTGCGCGACATTATTGAGCGCGTGGGACCGTGCCGCATGGAATACGGGCCAGCCGAGTT
>Ga0335085_10011266_pt1 | contig 13287 bp, 12 predicted proteins | sample Lox_Sample_45_FD_206712 | JGI IMG/M metagenome (GOLD analysis project Ga0335085, IMG submission 206712) | Soil microbial communities from Loxahatchee National Wildlife Refuge, Florida, United States - Lox_Sample_4.5 | ecosystem: Environmental > Terrestrial > Soil > Wetlands | place: USA...
ACCGGTGCGCCGCTGCTCAAGCTCGCCCTCGGCAACACCACCGCGATCTACGTCTACAACGGCGCCAGCGCCTTTGCCACCAAGCTCGCGAGCGCGCTCAACGGCACCAACCTCGTTTACCGCCTGGTGTGCGTCGGGCAATATGACACCCCGACCAACACCTTCACCGCCACCGAGGTTGCCGTAAACCTCCAGGAGTAGCCGCCCGGCAAGCGGTGCCCAGATGCCCTGGAAACGGCGCCCCAACGCCCGCACGACGCTCGAGCGCGCACGCAACATCGCGGACCTGCGTGGGCTCGCGCGCTGCCGTGTGCCCGGCCTGGCGTTCGAGTACGTCGAGGGGGGCGCGGAGGACGAGAGCGCCCTGCGCGGCAATCGTGCCGCCCTCGAGCGGCTGCAGCTCGTGCCGCAGACGCTCATCGACACGTCCCGCCGGCAGCTGCGCACCGCGATCCTCGGCGCGTCGGCCGAGGCGCCGCTCGTCATCGCGCCCACCGGCCTCAATAACATGCTGCATCCGCAGGGCGACCTGGTGCTGGCGCGCTGCGCCGCCCGGCGCGGCATCCCCTTCACGCTGAGCACGCTGTCGACGACTCGCCTGGAGGAGATCGCCACGGGCGCCGGTGGCCGGCTGTGGATGCAGCTGTACGTGTTCAAGGAGCGCGCCATCGCGCGCGACATCATGCAGCGCGCCGCAGCCGCCGGCTACGAGGCGCTGGTATTCACTACGGATGCCAACGTCTTCGGCAGCCGCGAGTGGGACCAGCGCAACTTCAGCGCGCCAGGCCGGCCGACGCCGCGGGCGGCGCTCGACACGCTGCGTCACCCGCGCTGGTTGTATGACATGCTCGTGCGTCACGGCATTCCACGCTTCCGCAACGTGGAGGCCTTCCTGCCGCCCGGCAAGGCGAGCGCCGTGGGCGGCAGCACCGTGCTTCCGGGCCTGTTCGAGGCGAGCATCACCTGGGAGGACATCGCCTGGATCCGCCAGTTCTGGCGCGGCAAGCTGCTCCTCAAGGGGGTGCTCACCGCGGGCGATGCCGAGCGCGCCCGCGCCCTCGGCTGCGACGGCATCGTGCTCAGCAACCACGGTGGTCGGCAGCTCGACTACTGTGTGGCGGGGATCGACGCGCTGCCCGAGATCGCCGCGGCGGTCGGCCGGCGGATGTCGCTGATCGTCGACGGCGGCTTCCGGCGCGGCAGCGATGTCATCAAGGCGCTCGCGCTCGGTGCCGAGGCCGTGATGCTCGGGCGCGCGACGCTCTATGGGCTCGCCGCCGGGGGTGAGGCCGGAGTCGCGCGGGCACTCGAGATGCTCTGCACCGAGACCGACCGGGTGCTCGGCATGCTCGGTTGCAACGCGGTGAGCGAGCTCGGCGCGCAACACGTCCGCCGGGCCTGACGCCCAGCGCCGCTCCCCGGGCGCGCTCAGCGTTCGGGTGACTTGAGAAGCTCCACCAACTGGTCCTTCCACAGCGCCGCAACCGTGTGGGAGCCGTGGCCGCGGGTGCGGTCGCTGAAGGGGATCACGATGGCGCGGCCGTGTGGCACGCGCTTGATCTCGCGCTCGAGGATGCCGAGCTCGGGCGGGTTGATCAGGTCGTCGGCTGAGTTGATGGCGAGCAGCGGCGCCGCGATCTTCTCGAGCCCCGGCCCCGGATCGTAGTCGTGCGAGGCCTCCACCGCGTACAGCACGTCATTGGCATCGTGGGTCTTGAGGTTCTCCTCGACGTAAGCATCGATTACCTGGTCCGCGCGGGCGAGCGTCGGCGCCTCTGCCTGCCGCAGCACGGGGTTGCTGCCCATCAGCCACAGCATCTCCAGCGCGGTCCGGAGCGACGGCGGCTCGCTCGCGTACTCACCGCCCTGCCATGCGGGATCGTGGCGAATCGCATCGATCACGGTCCGGCGCCACACGCGGTTGCGCCCCGAGATCTGCGTCGGCAGGCTCGCGAGCGGCATGAGCGCATCCATGAAGTCCGGGTGCTGCTCGCCCCAGACCCAGCTATGCATGCCTCCCATGGAGGTTCCCATGACGAGCCGGGCGTGATTCACCTTGAGCCCCTGGGTCAGGAGCAGGTAGTCCGCCTGCACCATGTCGTTGTAGCCGTAGTGCGGAAAGCGCGCATGCAGGCCATCGCTGGGCTTGCTCGAGCGGCCGTGGCCGATGCCGTCCGGCAGCACGATGTAGTAGCGCTGCGCATCGAGCGGCTGCCCCGCTCCGAACAGCTCACCGGCGAAGATCGGCTGTATGAACTGCGCGCCGCTGCCGCCCGTGCCGTGCATGATGAGCACGGCGTTGCGCACCACGCCGTGGGCGTCGGCGCGCGGAGTGCCGAAGGTACGGTAGTGGATGCGCAGCTGCGGCAGCGACTCGCCGGAGGCGAACTTGAAGTCGCGAGCGACGTAATCACCCTCGGACGCCGGGTAAGCCGCAGCCGCGCTTTGCGCCGCCAGCAAGACCGTCGCGAGGAGGGTCGCCCAGCCGGATACCATTTTCATGCTCGCGCTCCCTCGAGGCGGCTCTCCCTTTGGAAGGAGAAACCGCGCTTGCGCCCGATGGCCCGCCGGGGGCCAGCGCCCTCACGCCGCCAGCGTGCCCTTCTGCTTGGCCGCGTGCGTCGCGATCAGGTCCATGAGACCGGGCGACAGGCAGTCGTACGGCTCGAGGTTCAGCTCCTTCAGCCGTGCGCGGACCTCGCCCATCCTGGCCGGCGGGAAGCCCGACTCGATGATCGAGGAGACGAAGGCGGCGAATTCCGGGGCCGACCAGCCGCTGTCCTTCGAGAGCTCAGTGTGCACGAAGTCGAAGCCGTAGAACGGATGACCCTTGTTCTCGATGCGACCGTACAGGTGCGCGCCGCAGCCGCTGCAGGCGTGGCGCTGGATGGGCGCCTTCTCGTCGACGATCTTGAGCTTGTTGCCGTTGGCGGTGACGGCGAGTTTGTCGCGCCCGATCACCGCCACCATGGCGAACAGCGCGCCCTTCGGCTTCCAGCACTTGCTGCAGCCGCAGACGTGGTTGAAGGCGGTGTTGCCCTTCAGCGTGACGGTTACCGGTGCGGAGCTGCACAGGCAGGTGAGCGTTCCGCCGGCGAAATCGGTCTTACCGGCCTTGACGCCACCATCGACGGCCGGATGAATCTTGATAGCCATGAGCGTCTCCTGGGTTCGCGATTGTGGGGAGAGTAGCGGTGAGCGGCGTCGCGCTGCCTAAGGCGCCGTCAGAACGTGACCACCGAGCGGATCGACTCGCCCCGATGCATGAGGTCGAAGGCGTCGTTGATCTTCTCGAGCGGCATCACATGGGTTATCAGGTCGTCGATGTTGATCCTCTTGTCCATGTACCAGTCGACGATCCTCGGCACATCGGTGCGACCGCGCGCGCCACCGAATGCGGTCCCCTTCCACACGCGGCCCGTGACCAGCTGGAAGGGCCGCGTCTTGATCTCCTGGCCGGCGCCGGCGACGCCGATGATCACCGACACGCCCCAGCCGCGGTGACAGCACTCGAGCGCCTGGCGCATGAGGTCGACGTTGCCGACGCATTCGAAGCTATAGTCGGCGCCACCATCGGTGAGGCCGACGAGGTGCTGCACCAGGTCCCCGCCCACTTCCTTCGGATTCACGAAGTGGGTCATGCCGAAGCGCTCGGCGAGCGCCTTGCGGCGCGGGTTGAGGTCCACGCCGATGATCCGGTTGGCGCCCACCAGGCGCAGTCCCTGGATGACGTTGAGGCCGATGCCGCCGAGGCCGAACACCACCGCGTTCGCGCCCGCCTCGACCCTGGCGGTATTGATGACGGCACCGATACCGGTCGTGACACCGCAGCCGATGTAACAGACCTTCTCGAAGGGCGCGTCCTCGCGGATTTTCGCCAGCGCGATCTCCGGCAGCACGGTGTAGTTGGAGAACGTGGAGCAGCCCATGTAGTGATGGACCATCTGGTCGCCGAGCGAGAAACGGCTGGTGCCGTCGGGCATGACACCCTTGCCCTGGGTCGCCCGGATCGCCGTGCACAAGTTGGTCTTGCGCGACAGGCACGATTTGCACTGCCGGCACTCGGGTGTATAGAGAGGAATGACGTGGTCGCCCTTCCTGACCGAAGTCACCCCCGGGCCCACGTCGACCACGACGCCCGCGCCCTCGTGGCCGAAGATGACGGGAAACAACCCCTCGGGATCGGCTCCCGAGCGCGTGAACTCATCCGTGTGGCAGACGCCGCTCGCGCGGATCTCGACCAGTACCTCGCCGGCCTTCGGACCTGCGAGCTCGACCGTGACGACTTCCAGCGGCTTGCCGGCAGCGTACGCAATCGCAGCCTTGGTCTTCATGCCAGTTCCCCGTCTCCGGTGGCGCGCAGCGAGCGTGTGAGTGTACGCGCCTGACGTCCGAATGCCATTGACTTGTCAGGAAGCGACCTCGCGGAGCGACAATGGCGCCCTGGAACGGTCGCAGCGCGAGGCACCCCATGGCAGACACGATATTCGGCAAGATCGTCCGCGGCGAGATTCCCTGCCACAGGATCTACGAGAACGAGCAGGTACTCGCCTTCCTCGACATCAATCCGCTCAGCACCGGGCACACGCTCGTCATCCCCAAGGAACCCGCCGAGACCATGGATGCCCTCTCGGATGAGTCGGCTGCGGCGCTCGGGCGCGTGCTGCCGCGCCTGTGCCGCGCGGTAATCGCGGCCACCGGGGTGCGCGAGTACAACGTGCTCGAGAACAACGGTACGGGCGCGCACCAGGCGATCGCGCACGTGCACTTCCACATCATCCCGAAGCCGAACGCACGCGAGGGACTCGGCGTCGGCTGGCCCATGAGCGCATTCGATCACAAGGCGGGAGCCGAGCTCGCCGCGCGGATCGCCGCGGCGATCGGCTGAGCGCCGGACCCGGGAAACTTTCCGGGCCACCGGGCGCTCCAAGCGCCGGTGAGCTCACGCGCCGCGCTGCCACGCGCCCCGGTCCTCGCCGCCGTCGTCGCCGTACACGCCGGTGCGCTGGCGCTGTTGATCGCCGAGACCCGCTCGCGCCTCGTCCACGGCACTGCGCAGGCGCCGCCGCTCCTGGTCCTGCTGCTACCATCGCCCGAGCGGCCCGCGGCAGCTGAGGCGTCAGGCCGCGCCGCAGCGCGTGCAGACAGGCCGCGCTCGCGCGCACCCGCAGCCAGAGCGGTCGAAGTGCCGGCGCCGGCGCCACCGGCCGTGCCAGGCACGGCGATCGACTGGGCCGCGCAAGCGGAAGGCTCCGCCGCCCGGGAGGTCGAGGCCGGCGAGCGGCGCGCCCGTCAGGCGCGGGCGCTCGCCCCGAAGCCGAGCCCGACGTTCGCCGTCCGCGCAAAACGCCCCGAGTTCCACTGGGACTACGCGCGCACGCATCGGGTCGAGCCCTTGCCCGGGCTCGAGACCGTCATTCATCTCGGCGACGAGTGTGCGGTCGTGCTGTTCCTGGTGATCCCGTTTGCCGGGGGCTGTGCGCTGGAGAAGGCTCCGGTGCGTGGCGATCTCTTCGAGCACATGCACGATCCTGAGCCGGCGCCGGAACCCTGAAAGTCGACGAAGGCTCCCACGGCTACCGCCCCCGTTGCGGGGCTATTGCTGCCCCGGGGGTGCGCTTGTAGAATGCGCGCCCTCCTGGTGCGGGGTGGAGCAGTCTGGCAGCTCGTCGGGCTCATAACCCGAAGGTCGCAGGTTCAAATCCTGCCCCCGCTACCATTTCAAAATCAATAACTTACGAAACAAGACCCGCTACCATAGTCGCAGGCCACGCACTTTTTCGCGTCCGCTGCGCCCCTCGTTGTCTACTTTTTGACTAGTCAGAAGACTAGTCATATGCTCATCAGCATGAAGGCAAGGACCTGGCCTGTACAGGATGCTAAAGCTCGCTTCAGCGAGCTCCTGGAGACGTGTGTGCGTGAAGGACCCCAGATCGTCACGCGCCGCGGAGAAGAAACTGCGGTGCTGGTGCCCATGCAGGAGTGGAAGCGGCTCTGCCAAATGTCGCGGCCGTCGCTGAAGGCGTTGCTGCTGACGGACTTCGCGCGCGCCGAGCTGACGGCACCGCCACGTGGGCGGCATCGGAGACGTTCGATTCCATCGCTTTGAGTACCGCAGTGTACTTACTCGACACCAACATCGTCTCGGAACTGCGCAAGCCGCGACCGAATCCGAAAGTAGTTGCTTGGCTTCAGGACGTCGAGGACTCCGATCTGCATCTTTCCGCAGTAACGGTCGGGGAGATCCAGGCCGGCATCGAGGTAACTCGCACCCAGGACCCGGCCAAGGCAGAGGAACTCGAGGCATGGGCGGATCAAGTGGCGGATTCATACAATGTACTCGCGATGGACGCCGCGTGCTTTCGCCGATGGGCCAAGCTCATGCACCGCCAGTCCAGCACCGTCTATGAAGACGCCATGATTGCGGCAACGGCACTGGTGCATGATCTGACCGTCGTTACTCGCAACGTGCGGGACTTCTCCCGTTTCGACGTGCGGATGCTGAATCCGTTCGAATAAGCGGCCGCCGATGGACCGCTCGTGACCCTTGAGCGACATCCTGCACGCTCGTAAGCAGACACGGAGGAATAGCAAGCAGACTCTCGCTCTGCAGGGAGATAGCGCCGCTGTTGTTAAGTTCGCACTGGTTTGCTGTTGCGGGCAACGCAGGCGTATGCGTGTACTATTCCTGGAAGAGGGGGCGGTCGTGACTTGTGTGCGCTACGGAACTCGACCCTCGGCAAAGCTCGGCGTGTTCCTGCTCGCTGTCGCTCTCGGCTCCAGCGTCATTGCGGGGCCCAGGGCCGCCGATCTCGAGCGCGTCAAATCCGAGTATGTGCTCAAGAGCGGTGCGTTCTCGCCAGAAGCTCGCGTACAAGCGGTGCATCTCATCGACACGATCGCTGCAACTGCCGATGGAATGACGCACGAGCAGTTCCTTCTGAGTGTGTTGCGCATCGCAGCCTTTGCAGATAATGGTCACGACACCGAGAGTGATGAAGGCGATGCGTGGTCGCCCAAGGCGCGCCTGCCGGTACGGATGATTTGGTTCCCAGACGCGTGGCTGATTGCTCGTGCCGACTCCGCCAATTCGGACCTACTTGGTGCCCGTGTATTGAGCATCGATAACCGTCCGCCCAGCGAGGTATTCAGAGGTTTGCGCGATTATTGCGGTGGAGTCGACGGGTATCGTCGCTGGAATCTCGAGTTCATTGTTGAAAACGAAGGCTTGCTGCATGCAGCCGGACTTGCACGCCATGCCGATCGCTTGAGCTTGGAGCTGCGGCTAGTGGACGGGCGTCGCATTCATCGAACTCTGAAGTTCGTCGCCAAGACCGCACTGCCGGCTGGACAAATTTCCGAGCGTGTCTGGTCTCCTGCTCCATGGCCCGGGGAAGCCGAAAAGGGGTGGCATGCTTTCGATCCGAGGCCAACCCCACTTTATCTTCAAGACGGAGCGCGCCTCTTCCGTGTCGTGCGAATTCCGGAGCTGCAAGCGCTATTTCTTCAGATGCGCGTGCACTTCGACATGGCCGGCCAGACTGTAGCGGACTTTCGCCATAAAGTTGACGAAGAGATTGATGAATACCATCCGCGCCACCTCATCGTTGACCTGCGTTTTGATACTGGGGGGGACATTGATGCGACGCGCGACTGGCAGCGGACGCTGCCTACGCGGATACCCGGTCGGATGTACGTGTTAGTCGGCCGCTACACGTTCTCAGCAGGTATCGTGGCCGCCGCGGCATTCAAACACGATGCGCCGCAGCAGGTTCGCCTGGTAGGCGAAGGGGTCGGAGACCGGTTGCGGTGGTGGTCGGAAGGACACAACGTGTGCATGCCGGACTCGCACTACTGCCTGCACCTGACGACCGGGCTGTGGGATCTGGTCCACGGGTGCGCCGAGCGTCCGGAATGTTATGGCGATAAGTACGACGCGCGCGTGGCAGATCTCCTTCCAGATCTCGATGCGCCGCTCACCCCGACAAGTTGGCTGTCCGGCCGTGATCCCGGCATAGAGGCGATCGAGCGCGATCTCGTCAGCGCCGACAGACCGCGCGTTCTGGATGGCCGCTAACCAGAAATTTGACGGACACTTGCCAACGACCGGTTGTGGCCGTTCAGCGTCCGAGCCACTGATTGGCCAGGGGCGCTACACCTCCGTCTGCTCCGCCATTTCAAGAGCGTCGTTGACCTCGATCCCAAGGTAGCGGACTGTGCTCTCCAACTTGGTGTGCCCGAGCAGTGGCTGAACGGCGCGAAGATTCTTGGTGCGACGGCAGATCAGCGTCGCCTTGGTGCGCCGCAGCGTGTGTGTTCCGTAGTCGGCGCGGTCGAAGCCGAGCTGCTCGACCCACGAACCCACAATTCGGGCGTACTGACGAGTCGACAGGTGAGCCGACTTGCGAACGCGGCTCGGAAACAGTGGGTCCTCCGTGGTCAGCCCGGCGTGCCCGATCCAAGCACCGACCGCCTCACGGGTCAGCTCCGTGATCTCGAACTGCAGCGGACGTTGGGTCTTCTGCTGAAGCACGATCGCCCGGGATGCCACGGCGTCTCCGTGGCAGACGTCTCGGACGCGCAGCTTGACTAGGTCGCAGGCTCGAAGCTTGCTGTCGATGGCTAGATTGAACAGCGCCAGGTCACGATGACAATTGGCGAGCTGCAATCGGACACGGATCGCCCAGATCTCTTTGAGCTTGAACGGTGCTTTCTGACCTACGAGCTTTCCTTTGTTCCAGGGTTCGGGAATGCTCGTCGCACAGTGAGTGTGTTCCATGGCTGGCTCCCGTAGTTGCAGGGCCAACCAATTTGCTCTCAGCCACAAGGGTCGCTTCGTGACCCCCAACGAGACGAAGGCGAGTGGCCGCTCTGAGGCATCAGAAAACTGAGCTGATTTTCAGCTTGTCTCCTTGACTGGCGGTATCTTCCACGTGCCATCTAGGAGCGATGGCGGCTTCTCCGTCGGCCAGTACAGGCGCATCATGAGGATGAACTGATCCTTTGGCGCAGGCAGCCAGTTCTGTTCTTTGCTCTTGCCGGGCGACTCGTTTTGGATGTAGATATCGATCGACCCGTCGGCATTCGCCTTGAACTTGTTGCGCTGGCTCACCGTGTAGCGGTTGATCGGATTCGGCACGAAGAAGTAGTTGGCGTCATACATGGTCAGTGACCAGAAACCGTCGACCGGCGGCAATTCGCCCTTGTTGAAGTGCAGGACATACTTATTCGCACCACTGTACTTCTTGAGAATGTGCGGTCCTTCCGAGGTGGGGTAGACCGCATCCTGCGGGCGGTTCGCGCCGAGACCGATAGCCGTTATCAACGCGCGCTGGCGATAGGCAGTCCCGTACAGCCCCGTCTTGGTCGTGAACAACCAGCCATCGGTGAGCTTCATATCCCCGGCAACAATCCCCTCTTTCAGCCAGCCCATGATCTTGTCCTGCGCGGGCTTCGGAGCCACGGCAAGGCCTTTCGCGACCGCCGGATCGAGCTTGGACGCATCGAAGTCCTGTCCCGGCACGATGCCGATCTTGGCGAGCGTCGCCACCATGGGCGCATCGTCCGACGTGGGCGGATTGGTCTTGAGCAGCTCCGCGAACAGCTTGAAGTAGGAGGCGGCATCCATGGCATTAACCTGATCGCGGATGGCGGTCTTCATGTCGATGCTCGGATCGACGGTTCCAGCCGCCGGTGTGTAGGGCTTGCCATAGGCAGAGAGCGGCACTGCGGTCATCCGATCCTGCAGCGCGTGCACCGCCTTGTAATCCTCGGGCGTGCCGGTGCAATAGATTCGGCCCAGCAGCCACACCATGCTGGTCGCCGACTTGTACTCGGTGACCCCCGCCGGCAGCGTTCCGGTCCAACCCGGGCCGGTGATCGCGAACGTCTGCGCGCCGGTGCCCGTGGTGCGCTTACCCGGATCGGCGAATACCGTCGTCCATCCATCCAGGATCGGAAGCAGGAAGAAGCGACCCTTCATGTCAGGTGCGCTGACGATCCAGGGCTCCTTGGAGACATCCAGCCATATGACCGTATACAGGGTATCCGCGTTCGGAGCGGTTACCGTATGGTCATCGACGGCTGGATAGCCGCGTAGCTTCGCGAACTGGCCCATCGGGGCCTTGCTGCCCTCGGGCGACGCGACGTTGGTTGAAACCCGCCGGGTCAGTTCCATGGTAACCAGCGGATAGGCGTAGATATAGGCTTCGATACCCGTGTCTCGTGCCTCCCTCTCTTTCACAACGTCCTGCGCCTCGGTCGCGGTCTTCTCGACCGCGTTCTCGACCTTCTTGCTGCATCCGCTCAACGCGGTCGCGATAACGAGCAAGCTAATTGCGATGAATCTGCTCTGCATATACCTTCCCCTGATGGCCGCGAGCCTGATCCTAAGCTCATTTTCGTCAATCAAAAAGGTGCGAACGCGCGGCAACTAGTACAAGGTCTTACGGATCGCTTTGGCTGAGCGTGTTCGGACAATGGGAAACTTAGAGTCGGCCTGGGCTGCGCCTCTGCCAAGGGATGAACGACCGCTTCCCGGCGGTCATTCCAGCACGCTCGATGCCCGAAGTTGGCCGGGAGCAGTCGTTGTAGGTTCTCGCCCGGGCCTCGTAGTAGTCGCCGCGTTAGGTTCGTCTTGCCGGCGAGCGGGCCATTTCATGTTTACAGAAGACGACGCATCTTTAGCGCTTCGGAATCTGGGTAATTTATCGACACTGCGGGTACGTCCCTCGATGTGAACCCAAATGCGCAGTCTGAGCGTGCACATCGATGGCGCCTCGCTCATCGCACACCTCGATCAGGATGCGGCGACAGTTGGGGGCGCGCTTGCGGCCACGGTTAACCGTTCCTCCCTGGCTCGCGATGGAAGCAGCCGCGCCGAATTCAGAATGAACGTGAGCTCGGACGCCACGTGAATGAATGCGGCAAGTAGGGGATTGAGCAGGCCGAACGCCGCCAGGACGATGCCGATTGCGTCCACTCCGATGGTTCCCGCGAAGTTCGTCCAGATGATTCTGCGCGTGCGGCGAGCGATGCCCAGTGTCTGCGCGAATTTCTCCAGATCATTTCCGAGCAGAACCACGTCCGCACTCTCGCGTGCGACATCCGTACCCGAGCCCATCGCGACCCCCACCTGAGCCTCGATCAGTGCGGGAGCGTCATTGATCCCATCCCCAACCATCGCCACGATGCGACCGCGAGCAACCAAGTCCCGCACGCGCTTCTGCTTATCTTCGGGCAGCAGCTCCGCTGCCACTTCGGAAATGCCAAGTTGCCGTGCGATCGTGTCCGCAACCGCTCGCGCATCGCCCGTCAATAGAACGGTCTTTATCCCCATCGCCTGGATGGCTCGGATCGCGTCCGCCGCCTCCGGGCGCGCGCTGTCCGCCACGGCGATGACCCCGAGGAGCTTGCCTCGACGGGCTACGAAGACCTCCGTAGCTTCCGGATGGCCCCCGAGCAGGTTCGTCGGGATAGCAACATCGTGGGCCCGCATCAGCGCCTGATTGCCCACCAGGACGAGATCGCCCTCAAGTGCCGCGTTGATGCCGAGGCCCGGGGTGTATCCAAAGCGCTCGGGCTCTCTGATCGCGCGCCCGAGCGTCCGGGCGTGCGCGACGATCGTCTTGCCGAGTGGATGCTCTGAGCGAAGCTCTGCCGACGCAGCGGTTTCCAGGACCTGAGCGGGGTCCGCGCCCTCCGACGGAACGATTGCCCGGACTTCGGGCTGGCCGTAGGTGAGGGTGCCCGTCTTGTCCAGCACGACGGTGTCCACCTGCCCGAGCTGCTCCAGGAAGAGTCCGCCCTTGATGATCGAGCCCGCGCGCGCTGCGCGCCCGATGGCTCCGAGAATGGCGAGCGGGGTGCCCGCGGCGATACCGCACGCACCCGCCACAATCACCACGGAGATGGTCGAGCGGATATTGTGCGTCAGGAGGTACGTCAGGACGGCCGCGCCGATTGCGAAGTACACCAGATAGCCCGCCAGGCGGTCGGCGAGGCGCTGCACGGGAGCGCGCGAGCGCTCGGCCTGCTCCACCGCCTCGATGATCTTGCCGTAGCTGGTATCGCGGCCGAGCCGCTCGGCGCGAATCTCGAGGGCTCCGGACTGATTGATGGAGCCGGCGAACACTTGGGCGCCCGCCATCTTCTCGATCGGGAGTGACTCGCCGGTTATGCGGGCCTGATCGACGAACGAGTGACCGGCGATCACCGTGCCGTCGACGGGAATCCGTCCGCCGGGATTCACCAGAACCGCATCGCCTGCAGCGAGCGTCTCGGCGTCGACCTCCGCCACCGTTCCCGCGCGGCGCACCGACACGGCGCGCGGCAGGAAATCCAGCAGATCACGGATCGCATGCCGCCCGCGGGATACGGTCAACCCCTCGAGCACCTCTGCGATGAGTACGAACAGCGTTATGACGAGCGCGGTGAAGAACTCGGAGATGGCGGCGGCCGCGATGATCGCGATCGACATCGACAGCTCCATCGTCATGCGCTTCGCGAGAAGGTTCTCCAGCGCCTCCTTGAAGATGGGCCAGCCACCGATCAGCAGCCCTATGACTCCGATCAAGCTAAACGCGGTGAATGGCTCCCAGAGGTGCCACCACACGGCCGCTGCCGCAACCGCCACGAGCGCGATTCGCAGCATCTCCGGCCATTCGAGCTCGTGCTCGTGCTCGTGCCCCTCCTCGTGGTCGTGATGCTCTTCGTCCGCCTGTTCGTGGACGCCAGCCGCCGGGACGGTGGTGCGTTGCAGAGCCTGCTCGGCCAGATCCGCCGAAGACACATCCTCTCGCGTGCTCATGAAGCCGCTCCCAGGTCGCAATGGCTTCGCCGCGCTTAACGCAGGTAGGCGCGCACGACGTCGATGAGCTCATCCGCCGCACGCACGCGACTCGCGTTGCTCGGCACCGAAGGACTCGTCACGTGGGTGCGCACGTGCTCTTCGAGCACCTCGGTCATGAGCCCGTTCGCGGCGCCGCGGAAAGCGGCGATCTGCTGCATGATTTCGCTGCAGCCCTTCTCCGCCTCAAGGGCGCGCTCGAGTGCCTCGACCTGCCCACGGATACGCCGCACTCGCACCAGAAGGTTGGCCTTATTCCTGATCGTATGACTCATAGATCCGCCTCATACTGTACAGGAGTATGGTAGTCGCAAAGCTCAAACGGTTGATACCCTCCCACGAAGCATCATGGATTTCAGCGGCTTGCGCTCTCACGGTCAGGCTCATCGCCCAACCCTCCGAGATCGCTCGGACATGTATAGGCCAGCCCGGCAGAGTGC
>Ga0335085_10011267_pt1 | contig 13287 bp, 13 predicted proteins | sample Lox_Sample_45_FD_206712 | JGI IMG/M metagenome (GOLD analysis project Ga0335085, IMG submission 206712) | Soil microbial communities from Loxahatchee National Wildlife Refuge, Florida, United States - Lox_Sample_4.5 | ecosystem: Environmental > Terrestrial > Soil > Wetlands | place: USA...
GCTCGCCGCGATCGCCGAGGAACTCGACGTGCACCTGGGGCTGCCCGACGCGGCCGCCGCGCGCGCCGAACTCGCCGCGCTCGGCCCGTGGAAGGGCGCCAAGCCGGCTCCGCCGGCTGTTATCCCACCGCCGGGGGGCCATGGGGGCAATGGGGGGATGGAATCCCCCCATGAGCAGGGGGGGTCTGGGGGGGATCGTTCCCCCCGAGGGAGCACTGTTCGGCTGGCGACCTGGCACCAGCTCGTCGACGCCGGGCGGATGCAGGACGGCGAGCCGTACCTGGCTGGCACCGCGCGTCCCGTCGTGGCGCGGGTGTCCGCTGCCACCGCGGCGGACGCCGGCCTGGCCGACGGCGACAAGGTGACCGTGGCGGCAGTGGCCGGATCGACGGGGGCGGGCTCGCTGACCGTCCCGCTCGCCGTCACCGACATGGCCGACGGCGTGGTGTGGCTGCCCGCCAACAGCTCCGGCTCCGCGGTCCGCACGGACCTCGGCGCGGGCCACGGGAGCAGGGTGACCCTGAGGAGGGCTGAATGACCGGCGTGCTCGCGGCGGATCCGACGCTGAGCGACTTCAACCAGGTCATCTGGTGGATGGTCCTGCTCAAGGTCGGCGTCGTCTTCGTGTTCCTGCTGCTGACCACGATCTTCATGATCTGGTTCGAGCGCCGCGTGATCGGCCGGATGCAGAACAGGCCCGGCCCCAACCGGGCCGGCCCCTGGGGCCTGCTGCAGCCGGTGGCGGACGCGCTCAAGCTGCCGCTCAAGGAGGACATCGTCCCCACCAAGGTGGACAAGCTGGTGTTCTTCGTCGCGCCGATCATCGCGGCCGCACCGTCGTTCGTCGCCTTCGCGATCATCCCGGTGGGCCCGGTGGTGTCGATCCTCCACCACAGGACGCCGCTCCAGGTGGCGGACCTGCCGGTGGCGGTGCTCCTGGTGCTCGCGATGAGCTCGATCGGCGTCTACGGCATCGTGCTGGCCGGCTGGGCATCACGCGGCCCGTACTCGATCCTCGGCGCGCTCCGCTCGACCGCGCAGGTGATCAGCTACGAGATCGCGATGGCGCTGTCGTTCGTGGCCGTCTTCCTGGACGCCGGGTCGCTGTCCACCACGGCCATCGTCACCGCCCAGGAGCACTTCTGGTACTTCTGGGTGCTCGCGCCGTCGTTCCTGATCTACCTGGTGACGATGGTCGGCGAGACCAACCGGATCCCGTTCGACCTCCCCGAGGGCGAGGGCGAGATCGTGGCCGGCCACATGACCGAGTACTCCTCGATGAAGTTCGCGATGTTTTTCCTCGCCGAGTACATCAACATGACGACCGTTTCCGCGCTCGCGACCACGCTGTTCCTCGGCGGCTGGCGGGCGCCGTGGCCGATCTCCCTGTGGCCCGGCGCGAACAGCGGCTGGTGGCCCATCCTGTGGTTCCTCGGCAAGGTGTTCTTCCTGCTCTTCTGCTACGTCTGGCTGCGCGGCACGCTGCCGCGGACCAGGTACGACCAGCTGATGGCGCTCGGATGGAAGATCCTCATCCCGTTCTCCATCGTGTGGCTGCTGCTTGTCGCCACCGTCAGGGCGCTGCGCGAGGACAATCACTCGCCGGTCGTCTACGCGGTGGCCGGAGTGGTGCTCATCCTGTTCGTGCTGCTGATCACCTTCTGGGACAACGGCTACCAGAAGCACCTCGCCAGGCTGGCGCCCGAGGGCCCGGCCCTGGCAGAGGAAGAGGACGAATGGGACTACGACGAGGACGGCGAGCTGGTCAAGGTCGAGAAGCCGGCGGTGGAGCCGAGGTTCCCCGTGCCGCCGCTCGACCTGCCGCACTATCACGGCCTAGAGCTTACGGATTCATCAACCACGGGCGCGGGCGGCTCGGTGCGCGGCGACGCCACTGGCGTGACGAAGGAGGTCACCGGTGCCGGTTCTTGACTTCCTCAACCCCGTGAAGGGGTTCGGGGTCACCTTCCGGGAGATGTTCAAGAAGGTTGACACCGTGATGTACCCGGAGGACAAGCGGCCGACCGCGCCCCGGTTCCACGGTCACCACCAGCTCAACCGCTGGCCCGACGGCCTCGAGAAGTGCATCGGCTGCGAGCTGTGCGCCTGGGCCTGCCCCGCCGACGCGATCTACGTCGAGGGCAGGGACAACACTCCCGAAGAGCGTTACTCGCCCGGCGAGCGATACGGGCACGTCTACCAGATCAACTACCTGCGCTGCATCCTGTGCGGACTGTGCATCGAGGCGTGCCCCACCAGGGCGCTCACGATGACCAACGAGTACGAGATCGCGGACGACGACAGGGAAAAGCTGATCTGGACCAAGGAGCAGCTGCTCATGCCCCTGCGGTCGGACATGGAAGCGCCGCCGCACCCGATGCGGCTCGGCAAGGACGAGAAGGACTACTACCGCCTGGGCGGTTCCGGGGTCGTTGGCCCGGACGGCTGGCAGAGCGGGAGCGAGTGATGACGCCTCTGATTCTCGCTAACGGCGGGGCTCACGGAACCAACCTGGACCCGATCTTCAGCCAGGTGCTGTTCTGGATCCTCGCGGTCCTCGCGGTCTCCTCGGCCCTCATGATGATCCTCGTGCGGCAGGCGGTGCACTGCGCGCTGTTCCTCGCGGTCGTGATGCTGTCCCTCGCGGTCATGTACGCCATGCAGGGCGCGCCGTTCCTCGCCTTCGTGCAGGTGATCGTCTACACCGGCGCGGTGCTGATGCTGTTCCTGTTCGTGGTCATGCTGATCGGCATGACCTCGGCTGAGTCGCTTGTGGAGACGATCAGGGGCCAGCGGCTTTGGGCGGCCCTCGCGGGCATCGCGTTCGCGGTGCTGCTCGTCGTCGGCATCGGCCACGCGGCGATCGGTTCCGCGGCGCCGCAGACCAGCGCCAATGGCGCGGGCAACCTGACCGGGCTGGCGAAGCTGATCTTCACCACGTATGTCTTCCCGTTTGAAGTCACCAGCGCCCTGCTGATCACCGCCGCCCTCGGCGCGATGGTCCTGGCGCACCGGGAGCGGACGTCGCCCAAGCCGACCCAGCGGGATGTGGCCCGCCGCAAGATCGCCAGCGGCCAGGTGGCTCCCGAGCCGCCGCCTGGTGTCTACGCGCTGCACAACGCCGTCGACATGCCGGCCATGCTGCCGGACGGTACCACCACAACCCGTTCTGTATCGAATGCCGTGGTCCAGCGCGACCTGCAGCTCGGCCGCGACCCCGAGGCGGACGTGGCCTCCGATCTCGCCGCCGAAGAGCGGGTCGAGAAGGAGCGGCAGATCGAGGCAGCCGCGCGGGGGAGGGAAGACCAGTGAGCCCAGCGGCCTATGTGTTCCTTTCGGTCATCCTGTTCGTCATCGGCGGCGTCGGCGTACTGGTCCGGCGCAACGCGATCCTGATCTTCATGAGCATCGAGCTCATGCTGAACGCCTGTAACCTGGCCTTCGTCTCGTTCGCCCGGCTGCACGGAAACCTGAACGGCCAGGTGGTCGCCTTCTTCGTGATGGTTGTCGCCGCCGCCGAGGTCGTCGTCGGGCTCGCCATCCTGATGGCCATCTACCGGGCCCGCAGGTCCGCGTCGGTTGACGACGCGAGCCTGCTCAAGAACTGAGGGGATAACTCGCGATGACGACGCTCGCCGCAACAGGCGTGCTCCGCTACTCGTGGCTGCTGCTCGCGTTCCCGGTCTTCGGCGCGACGGTCCTGCTGATCGGCGGCCGCCGCACCGACAAGTGGGGACACCTGCTCGGCGTTTTGATGTCCCTCGCGTCCTTTGTCTACGGCGTGATCGCATTCTTCACGCTGCTTGGCTACGCCGCGCCGGACCGCAGCCGGGACCTGCACATGTACTCCTGGATCCCGGTCGCCGGCTTCCAGGCGAACATCGGGATCCTGCTCGACCCGCTGTCCGTCTGCTTCGTGCTGCTGATCACCGGGGTCGGCTCGCTGATCCTCATCTACGCGGTCGGCTACATGGCGCACGACACCGACAGGCGCCGGTTCTTCGGCTACCTGAACCTGTTCATCGCGGCCATGCTGCTGCTTGTCCTTTCGGACAACTACGTGGCCCTGTACGCCGGCTGGGAGGGCGTCGGTCTCGCCTCCTACCTGCTCATCGGGTTCTGGCAGTTCAAGCCGACGGCGGCGGTGGCGGCCAAGAAGGCGTTCATCGCGAACCGGGTCGGTGACGTCGGCCTGTCGCTGGCGATCATGCTGATGTTCGCGGAATTCGGGTCGGTCAGTTTCACCGGAGTGTTCTCCGCGTTCTCCTCGGGCCACTTCGGTGGCAGCGGAGTCGCCTCGGCTCTCGGGCTGCTGCTGCTGCTCGGCGCCTGCGGCAAGTCCGCGCAGGTGCCGCTGCAGTCCTGGCTGCTCGACGCGATGGAGGGCCCGACGCCTGTGTCGGCCCTTATCCATGCGGCGACGATGGTCACGGCTGGCGTGTACCTCATCGTCCGTTCCAACCCGATCTTCAACGCCGGGCCGACCGCGCAGCTCGCGGTCACCGTCGTCGGCGCGGTGACGCTGCTGTTCGGCGCGATCATCGGTTGCGCGAAGGACGACATCAAGAAGGCGCTCGCCGGGTCCACGATGTCGCAGATCGGCTACATGACGCTCGCCGCCGGCCTCGGCCCGGCCGGGTACGCGTTCGCCATCGCGCACCTGCTCGCCCACGGCTTCTTCAAGGCCGGACTGTTCCTCGGCGCCGGCTCGGTGATGCACGGCATGGACGACGAGGTCGACATGCGCCGGTACGGCGGGCTGCGCAAGCTCCTGCCGATCACCTACGTCACGTTCGGCCTCGGCTACCTGGCCATCATCGGGATTCCGCCGTTCTCCGGGTTCTTCACCAAGGACAGCATCATCGACGCCGCCTGGGAGAAGGGCGGCACCTCCGGATGGATCCTGGCGGCCTGCGCCATCATCGGCGCCGGCATCACGGCGTTCTACATGTCCCGGGTCATGCTGATGACCTACTTCGGCCCGAAGCGCTGGGAAGAGAACGGCGTGCTCGGCGGCGCGGGTGCGCACCCCGCCACCAAGGAGCCGCACGTCCCGCACCCGCACGAGTCACCGCTGGTGATGACCGTGCCGATGGTCCTGCTCGCCATCGGCTCCGTGGCGGCCGGCGGGTTCCTCATCATCAACTCGCGGCTGGTCGACTTCCTCGCGCCCGTTGTCGGCGTGCCGCCGACATCGCACGGCATCTGGACGGTGCCCGGCACCATCGCCCTGGCCCTCGCCCTGATCGGCGTCGGGATCGCCTGGGCGATGTACGGACGGGTGCCGGTGCCCGCGGTCGCGCCGCGCGGCTCGGTGCTCACCCACGCCGCACGCGCCGACCTGTACGGCGACGCGCTCAACGAGTCGGTGCTGATGCGCCCCGGCCAGTGGCTCACCCGCCTGTCGGTGTACTTCGACAGCCGGGGCGTGGACGGCCTGGTGAACGGGCTCGCGGCGACCATCGGCGGGACGTCGGGACGGATGCGGCGGCTGCAGAACGGCTTCGTGCGCTCTTACGCACTGTCCATGCTCATCGGCGCCGTGCTGCTGGTAGCCGGCCTTCTGGTGGTGAGGCTCTAATGAACATAGCTGTGGCAGCGGCCAACAGCGGGACGCCCTGGCTTACCGTCGCGGGCGCCATCCCGCTGGTGGGCGCCATCGTTGTCGCCCTCCTGCCGGTCCGGTTCGCCAAGATGACCGCGCTGGCCGTCGCGGTGGCCGACCTGATCTGGGTGATCGTGATGGCCACCCAGTTCAGCACCTCGGGTCCGACCTATCAGTTCACCGAGCAGTACTCGTGGATCCCGCAGTTCGGCGTGCACTACGCGGTGGGCGCGGACGGGATCGCGCTGGTCCTGATCGGCATGACCGCCGTGCTCATGCCGGTGGTGATCCTGGCCTCCTGGCACGACGCGGACGGCCCGGGCATCCAGCGCTCGCCCAAGACGTACTTCGCGCTGATGCTCGCACTCGACACGATGATGATCGGGGTCTTCGCGGCCACCGACGTCTTCCTGTTCTACGTGTTCTTCGAGGCCATGCTGGTCCCGATGTACTTCATGATCGGGTCGTTCGGCGTCGGGCCGCGGCAGTACGCTGCGGTCAAGTTCCTGCTGTACAGCCTGCTCGGCGGCCTGCTGATGCTGGTCGCGGTGATCGCGCTGTACGTGTACTCGAGCGAGTCGGCCGTCACCGGGCACCACGGCACGTTCATGTTCTACACGCTGGCGCAGCTCGCGCTGTCCTCCACAGTGCAGAAGTGGCTGTTCCTCGGCTTCTTCGTCGCGTTCGCGATCAAGGCGCCGCTATGGCCATTCCACACCTGGCTGCCCGACGCCGCCTCGTCCGCGCAGCCGGGCGCCGCGGTGCTGATGCTCGGCGTGATGGACAAGGTCGGCACCTTCGGCATGATCAGGTACTGCCTTGAGCTGTTCCCCGACGGCTTCCACTACTTCACCCCGCTGATCCTGGTGCTGGCGGTGATCTCGATCATCTACGGCGCGATCGTGGCGATCGGGCAGACCTCGATGAAGCGGCTGATCGGGTACACCTCGATCTCCCACTTCGGCTTCATCGTGCTCGGCATCTTCGCGCTGACCTCCCAGGGCCAGTCCGGCGCCACGCTCTACATGGTCAACCACGGGTTCGCCACCGGGGCGCTGTTCCTGCTCGCCGGGTTCCTCATCGTCCGGCGCGGCTCGGACCGCATCGCCGACTACGGCGGCGTGCAGCGGGTCGCACCGCTGCTCGCCGGGCTGTTCCTGGTTTCCGGTCTGGCCGGCCTGTCGCTGCCCGGCCTGTCCACCTTCGTGTCTGAGTTCCTCGTGCTCGTCGGCACGTTCTCCAGGTACAAGGTGGCCGGCTCGTTCGCCGTGGCGGGCATCGTGCTCGCCGCGATCTACATCCTGTGGATGTACCAGCGGACGATGAACGGGCCGACGGCCGAGTCGGTCGCCGCCATGCCGGACCTGCGGGTCAGGGAACTCCTCGCGGTGGTGCCGCTGGTGGCACTGATCATCGCGATGGGCGTGTACCCCAAGCCCGTGCTCGACGTGATCAACCCGGCTGTCAAGGCCACAATGTCCCAGGTGGGCTCCGTTGATCCGGTGCCCGCCCATCCGGCAGCCGCCCAGAATGGAGCCCAGCCGTGAGCCTCGCCGCTGTCGCAGGCACTGCTGCTGTCGCCGCCGCGGTGCCCGGCGCCATCAAGGCGCCGAGCATCGAGTACAGCCAGCTCGCGCCGATGCTCGTGGTGTTCGCCGCCGCGATCGTCGGGGTGCTCGTCGAGGCCTTCGTGCCCCGCGAGCTGCGTCGTGCCGTCCACCTGCTGGTGACCTTCGGCGCACTGGTGGCGGCGTTCATCTGGACCTGCGTGATCGCCGCGTCCTCGACGCTGTTCGCGCACGGCGCCTCCGGCCACGACGCGGCGATGGGCGCGGTGGCCGTGGACCGGCCGACGCTGTTCATCCAGGGCACGATCCTGGTGCTCGCCGCGATCTCGGTGCTGCTGATCGCCGACGCCTCGCACGACGTCTCGACGTTCGCGGGCCAGGCGGCGGCGGTCCCCGGCTCGTCAGAGGAGCGCGAGAGCCTGCTGGCCGGCCTGGTGCACACCGAGATCTACCCGCTGACCCTGTTCGCGGTCGGCGGCATGCTGCTCTTCCCTGCCGCGAACGACCTCTTGACGATGTTCGTCGCGCTGGAGACGCTGTCGCTGCCGTTGTACCTGCTGTGCGGCCTTGCCCGCCGGCGTCGGCTGCTCTCGCACGAGGCGGCCATGAAGTACTTCCTGCTCGGCTCGTTCTCCTCGGCGTTCTTCCTGTTCGGCGTCGCGATGCTGTACGGGTACTCCGGCTCGGTCTCGCTCGCCACGATCTCCGCTGACGCGTCGGCGGGCACCGGATCCGACACCCTGCTGTTCGCCGGGGTGGCGCTCACCGGCATCGGGCTGCTGTTCAAGGTCGGCGCGGTGCCGTTCCAGGCCTGGAAGCCCGACGTCTACCAGGGTGCGCCGACCCCGATCACCGCCCTCATGGCGTCCTGCACCGTGGTGTCCGCCTTCGGCGCGCTGCTGCGCGTCTACTACGTCGCGTTCGGCACGCTGACCTGGGACTGGCGGCCCGCCTTCTGGGTCGTCGCGATCCTCACCATGCTCGTCGGCGCGATCATCGCGGTCACCCAGACGGACGTGAAGCGGCTGCTCGCCTACTCGTCCATCGCGCACGCGGGGTTCATCCTCACCGCGGTGATCGCCTCCTCGGCTCAGGGCCTGTCCTCGTCGCTGTTCTACCTGGCGACCTACGGGCTGACCACGATCGGCGCGTTCGCGGTGATCACGCTGGTCCGCGACTCCGGCGGCGAGGCCGATCACCTGTCCCGCTGGGCCGGCCTCGGCAAGCGGTCGCCGTGGGTGGCAGGCGTCTTCGCGCTGTTCCTGCTCACCTTCGCGGGCATACCGCTGACGTCGGGGTTCACCGGCAAGTTCGCCGTCTTCTCGGCCGCGATCGCGGGCGGCGCGACACCGCTCGTCATCGTCGGCGTGCTGTCCTCGGCGATCGCCGCGTTCTTCTACGTCCGCATCATCGTGCTGATGTTCTTCAGCGACCCGGTGCCCGACGGCCCGGTGGTGGCGGTGCCCTCGGTGTTCACCGGCACGGCGGTCGGGATCGGCGCGCTGTCCGCCGTGGTGTTCGGCATCGTCCCCGCGCCGCTGCTCAACCTGGCCAGCCACGCGGCTAACCAGCTGTTCGTCCGCTAACACGCTCTTCCCGGCCGATGGCCGCCTGTCGCTTGCCGCGCGATCGGAGTCCCAGATCCCGGTGCGACGGCGGCCATCGGCTACCCTGGGGATTTGGGTATTCACGACGACATGGAGTTGGTGTGACCATCGCAGTTCCCGTCGATCTCGCCGACTCCGCCCTGGCCGCGGAGATGGCCGAGGACCTCGCCGTCGTCGAAGCCGCACTCCGGGACACCTCCTTCGGCGGTGACGAGCTGTTCGCCGACGTCTCCAGGCACATGATGGAGGCGGGCGGCAAGCGGTTCCGTGCCATGCTCGTGCTGCTCGCGGCGCGCTTCGGTGACTTCCGCGACAAGCGGATCGTGCCCGCCGCCGTGGCCATCGAGCTGACCCACCTGGCGACTCTGTTCCACGACGACGTCATGGACGAGGCGGTCATCAGGCGCGGGCACGCCTCGGCGAACTCCCGCTTCGGCAACTCCGTCGCCATCCTGGCCGGCGACTACCTGTTCGCGCGCGCGTCCCGCATCCTGTCCGACCTCGGTCCCGAGGCGATCAGGATCCAGGCGGAGACGTTCGGCCGTCTCGTCGACGGCCAGCTGCTCGAGACGGTGGGCGTCCGCGACGGCGAGGACCCGCTCGACCACTACATGCACGTCATCACGGAGAAGACCGGGTCGCTCATCGCCACCTCCGGTCGGTTCGGCGCGATGTTCTCCGGCCTGCCCGACGAGACGGCCGACCTGATCTCAGACGCCTGCCTGCGGATCGGGGTGGCGTGGCAGCTGTCCGACGACGTGCTCGACATCGCCTCCACCTCGGCGGAGTCAGGCAAGGAACAGGGCACCGACCTGCGCCAGGGCGTGCGCACGCTGCCCGTGCTCTACGCGCTGCGCGGCACCGCCGCGGACGCGGACACGGTCCGGCTGCGCGAGCTGCTGACCGAGGTAGACCTCACCGACCAGGAACTGCACGCGGAGGCCCTCACCCTGCTGCGCAAGTCTCCGGCGCTCGAGGAGGCGCGGGAGACGGTCAGGACCTGGGTGCGCGAGGCGCGTGGCCTGCTCGCCCAGCTGCCCGATCTTCCGCCTCGTGCGGCCTTCGAGTCGCTCTGCGACTTCGTACACACCCGCACCGCCTAGCCTCCTGACGGCCCGTGTAACGCGGAACAGACCCACCCGTACTGTGGTTGTGTGAGGCGGAATCCCCCCGCGAGCCAAAGCGCGCGCCCCCGTCTGGACTGAGGAGCGACGACCGAGGAACGAGGGAGGAGCGACGAGGGAAGACGGGGGTCCCGAGCGCGCGGCGGCGAGCGGGAAAGCACTGCGGCGAGCAGGACAACAGAGCAGGAGAGTACGGTGAGCATTTTCGGGTTCCGGAAGACGCAGATGATCAGCGCGGAGGACGCCCTGCCGGGCCGGCCGGAGCCGATGCGGGTGCCGGCGCTGCACGAGGTCCTGCACACCCCCCTGCAGGGGCCATACCCGGAGGGCACCGAGATCGCGGAGTTCGCGCTCGGCTGCTTCTGGGGCGAGGAGCAGAACTTCTGGCGGGTGCCTGGCGTGTACACGACCGCCGTTGGCTACGAGGGCGGCTTCACGCCGAACCCCAGCTACGAGGAGGTCTGCACCGGGCGGACCGGGCACGCGGAGGCGGTCCGTGTCGTGTACGACCCGGCCAAGGTGTCCTACGCCCAGTTGCTCAAGGTGTTCTGGGAGTCGCACGACCCGACCCAGGGCATGGGGCAGGGCAACGACATCGGCACGCAGTACCGGTCGGTGATCTTCTACCACAGCGAGGAGCAGCGGGCCGCCGCCGAGCAGTCGAAGGCCGATTTCCAGAAGCGGCTGAGCGAGCGCCACTTCGGCGAGATCACCACGGAGATCGTCCCGGCGGGCGAGTTCTACTTCGCCGAGGACTACCACCAGCAGTACCTGTACAAGGTGCCGCACGGCTACTGCCCCGACCACAGCACCGGCGTGAGCTGCCCGATCGGTCTGATCAAGGCGGACTAGCAACCTGCGAGGCCGGGGCACACGAGAGCCCGGAGGGCACATTCAGGGCACATCACGAGCGCCTGACACCTTCCGGGTACGCATATCGGGACGGGCGAAGAAGCGCTCCATCGCCTTCCTAGCTCGTTCCCGGTCGTCAGGCATCATGTGCGAGTAGGTCTCCTGCACGGTCGCCTCGGTATCGCCCAGGAACTCTGCAACCGCACGGACGCTGATCCCCTCCGACAGCCACGCCGAGGCCGCGGTGTGCCGCAGGACGTGCATCATGTGGTAGCGGTCCATCGCGATTCCGGCCCGCTTAAGTGCGGCGTGCCAGCGGTCGTTGACCATCTTGCGGTGCATCGCCAGGCCCGGCCCGCGCGACAGCAGAAGGGTAAACGTCACCGCCGCGCCGTCCGCTTCCATCCAGGGCAACGTCACCTTCACCGGTGGGTACTCGCGAACGTACTCCGACAGCATGACCGCCGCGGCATCAGTTAGTTCGTTTCGGTGTCAACTTCGTCTTGACGCTCAAACGGCGCGTAGTCGGGGCCGGTGTCGCGGTGGCGGCGGTAGGTGATGCGGGCCTGGCGCAGTGCTGTGAAGGTGACGGAGTAGCGGCGGGCTTTGGTGAGGAAGTGGCCGCCGAAGCCGAGCATGTGCGCCCAGCGGCGCAGCAGCGAGTAGGTGACCTTGCCGCACATCCGTCCGTCGGCGTGGCCGACGTGCCAGGCGTCGATGAGCCGCTGGGTGTGGCTGCCGGCGGGGTCGGCGTACATGGCGCGGTTGGCGGGGGTGACGCGGGCGGAGGCGTGGCCGCTGGCCTCGGTGCCTTTGGTGGCGTACTTGGCGAGGTAGGACGCAACGGCCAGGCTGGTGACCGTGCTCTGGCCGTGGCCGGCGATGGTGCGGACGTCGAGCTCTTGTCCCCAGGCGACGGTCCAGCCGTTGCCGTCCGGGCTGTCGGGGTGCGGCCGGGTGCGGAAACAGATGGCGGCGGCTTGCCTGATGGCGTCCTCGAGATCGGCAGCCGGCTTCAGCGTTCGGACCTGGACCAGGCCACGCTTGACGGCCTTCGGATCATGGCTGACCGCCTGTGCTCGGAGTACCCGTTCATGCCAGCGGACCAGTTGCTTATAGAAGGCCGGGCCTGGCTCCGCCGTATTACCTCACTGCAAGGTCAGCGCCTGACGTTGAGGCAGCACCGCGAGATCCTGATCCTTGCCGGGTGGGTCGCGCTTCTGGTCGGGTGTGTCGAGTACGACATGGGCAACCGTCATGCGGCGGAGACAACACGGCAGGCCGCGCTGTCACTGGGAGTCGAGGCCGAGCACGGCGAGATCGTCGCGTGGGGACACGAGATGCGTGCCTGGATCAACCTCACAACGGGTGACTATCACGGCGTTGTCGCAGCGGCGCGCAGCGGAACCGAGGTTACCCAGCAGCACAGCGTGGCGGTCCAGCTCTTCGCCCAGGAGGCCAAGGCCTGGGCAAGACTGGGAGACCGGCGCCAGACTGAGGTAGCCCTGGACAAAGGTAGGCGTCTGCTTGACACGCTGCCGTACCCGGAAAACCTCGAATTGAGCTCGTCGGTGTCGAAGCCGTGATGTGGGGCGACACAAGCCCTGCAGGCCAGGCGGAACACCACCAAACCGCCCCACGCAGTATGGCATCATCGCATCATGGCGGATCTCCGGTTCACCCGTGAGCGGTCGCAACTGCGGGGCCTGGGGATCCTCACCGCCCTGGTGCTGGCCCTGGTCGGAGGTTTCGCGCAAGGCCTGGTCGGCATCATCGTCCTCGGTACTGGCGCCCTAGTCTGCCTGTACGCATTCACCGCATACCTGCTGGCGGTCACCGAATGTACGCCCGCAGGCATACGCACACGCGGCCTTGCTGGCCCCCGCCGCTGTTCCTGGTCCCAGGTCACTGACATCAGCCTGCGATACGGCCGCCGCAGCGTGCGGATCACGGTTACAACTGCGCACGGCAGACGGTTCTGGCTCGGCGCGCCCGTTCATGGCGGAGTCGTGAGTGATCCAAAGATCTACGACAAGTTTTCGAAGATCCAGGCCTATTGGCGCTCAATCTCATCCGGGCAGGGACCAAGCTAGTACCGCAGCCGCGGTGGTTAGCCGGCTAGCGGGCTCATGGTTAGTTCCTGGTCGCGTTCGAGACGGGTCCGCTGGTGGTACCAGTTCGCGGGCGCCTGGTGCCGTCGGGTCCAGCCGGACCACCAGATGGCGAGATCGGGTGGTGGCTGATGGCTGGCGGCAGCAGCCCGCCTCACGTAGTTGTTTCGTCACACAAACATGATCTTGAGGCGGCTGCGCCAAGCGATGTCACAATACGCACCGATCACCACAGGTCACAGGCCCATTGGCGGCTGCGGTACTAGAGGTTAAGCCGAATCCGCCGAGTGTCGCCGGTTCCAGTGCTGCCGGTGGCTCTGTGAGAACTTCCTGTACGGTTTCAAGGCGGCCCCGAGGGGCCGCTCGCGCCGCCGACTCGGGACGGCTCAGCCGCGCTCCCGCTGGCGCTCCCGCGCGGCT
>Ga0335085_10011268_pt1 | contig 13287 bp, 13 predicted proteins | sample Lox_Sample_45_FD_206712 | JGI IMG/M metagenome (GOLD analysis project Ga0335085, IMG submission 206712) | Soil microbial communities from Loxahatchee National Wildlife Refuge, Florida, United States - Lox_Sample_4.5 | ecosystem: Environmental > Terrestrial > Soil > Wetlands | place: USA...
CGATCCGCTGCCCCTTCGGTTCTATGCCGCTTACCGCGGGGGCGACGTATAGGCCAGTGGCGAGCCAGGATGTGGCGATCCAGAAAAGACCGATCTGCAAGTGCCAGGTTCGTGCCACGGAATACGGCAACCACTTCGCGAGCGGGATTCCGTAGAATCCACCTCCTTCGACGCCGTAATGGGCGACGATCGCGCCCAATGCAACCTGCAGTACCCAGAGCGCTGCGACCACGAAGAAATACTTCACCGTCGCTTTCTGTGAGGGAGTGGGCTTGAGGCCCAGGAGAGGATCGCTATGAGGCATCGCTCCCGAGGAAGCATCGTGCTGCTGAGACCCGAAATACCACACCATTCCACCGACCGCGGCGAGGAGAAGCACAAAACTGATTACACTCCAAACAATGATCTCGCCCGTGGGGCGATTGCCGATGAGTTCTTCATGCGGCCAATTCTGCGTGTAGCTGACTTCCTCGCCCGGCCGGTTCGTGCTGGCAGCCCAAGCGGTCCACCAGAAAAACGCTGCCATCTGATGTTGTTTAGCGGGATCGGTTAGTGCGCCGGCAGGAATGGCATACTCGTTTCGTCCTTGCCCATAGACGTCAGCGTAATACTTCGCCAATTCTTCAAATGACTTCGCACGTTCTGCGTCGAGCACAATGGTGTCCGTTCGAGGATCGTAGGTGTTGTGCCGAGTCAGTTCGGTCAAGCGTCCTTGAAGCGCCGCACGGGATTCCGCCGGCAGAGCGGCATAATTCGCGGCGCCCTGTTCGCGCGCCCAATCGTTGAGAACGATTTCTGATTGACGGTGCAGGTAGTCTGCACTCCAATCGGGAGCGACGTAGGCCCCATGCCCCCAGATTGTGCCGATCTCTTGGCCACCTGTGGACTGCCACACATTTTGCCCATCGCGGATTGTTTCCCCTGTGAACAACACTTGACCATCGGAAGTCGTGACCTTCGATGGGATCGGTGGTCCAGCGCTGACCGCTTTGTATCCAACACCACCAAGTACGGCAAACGACGCGAGCATGACCACGCCTAGCGTGATCCAAAGCTTCTTGTATGCCATTGATCAATCCTCGATTTGATTCCCACTCAAGTTCGCGGCCCACATGGCCGCCGTCTATTCCTTGTCCACCAACTCCACCCCACTCTGGAGCTTGCGATCGATACCTGCTGCCGCAGCAACTTTTGTCGTGACCGAATGGAGATCGCTTCTGCTGGTCATGCCTAATCGCAATTTCTCTGCCAGATGGAACATCTCTAGGCTCACGACAATGGCTATGCAGACTGGAGAAATCAGCCCAGAGGCGGGCACTGCAGAACTTGTATGACCATACAAGGGCTTTCGATCATGCACTGAATGTAAGGGCCACTTCATCGGTCAAGTAAACTGGCTGCGACGAATTCCTCACCTGCGCGCATCATGTGTTTCCACATCTCGTACGCGTTGAGAAATGCGGCAGCTTGCTGCTGGGTAACGGAGCATCCATGTTCGTTTTTCGGTCGCAATAGATGAGGAAGTGATTTCTCTGCCATGACGCAGTTTCTAATCCTTCTTCGGGTCATAAGTTCTACTCCATTGTCTGAAGAGCGTCAGAACCTTCGGCTTAATGCTCCTCGTGCATGGCTGCAACCTGAATCAGTTGGCTTTGAAACCTGAACTAGAGTCTGGATTCTGCTTCGGGCTTCGGATGAGGGGGAGCGGCCATCTATCGAAATGGCCGCTCAGGGGAATACATCGGTGGGCTAACGTGCGGAAATTCTCGACACTTGCAATCACAATCGATACATTCGGCGGAGCTCATAGACTTGCGCGAGCAGATCAGAAGGTATGCGCGCAGCTCGCTGCTCCTCTGCGCTGTCGGTGAATATGTCCGTTTCTGTCGCGGACGGTGGCAAACCCCCAGCTTGAATCACCTTATCGGGATCGAATCCCCACACGGCCTCAAACGACATGTTGAGCTCCTTTTCATCCGATCGAATAGATACAAATGATCGAATTTGCCTAGTTCTGATATTGAACTTTGGTGATGCCGAGGCGCCGAATTTTGTTCTGCAGAGTCGTACGCTTCAATCCAAGCCGCTCGGCGGCTCCTCCTCGCCCGGCGATTCGCCCCGCCGCAGCTCGCAATGCGTCGATGATCACGCTGGATTCCGCTTGTCTGAAACTAGAGGGCGAGCTGACAGCGACAACCGTCTCAGCAGCGGTGGGAAACATTGCAGCCGGGACTTCAAGCTCCTCACCGCGTGTCACGATGACGGCGCGTTCGATAAAGTTCGCCAGCTCCCGAACGTTCCCTCTCCACGAGTGGTTCGTTAGAACGTCCATCGTCTGCCTTGACACAGAAGTGATCTGCTTGCCCGTGCGTTGCGACAGCTTCGAAACAAAATAGTTCACCAGCAGGGGAATGTCCTCGCGCCGTTCCCGAAGCGGCGGGATCTCGATCGGGAAGACGTTAAAGCGGTAGAACAGATCTTCGCGAAACTTCTCTTCCTGAATCATCGCTCGGAGATCACGATGAGTGGCGGCGATCATCCGCACATTTACGTGGATCGTCGACGCACTTCCTAATCTCTCAAACTCTTGCTCCTGAACGGCCCGCAACAATTTCGGCTGCAGCTCCAGGCTGATGTCGCCGATCTCATCCAGAAAGAGCGTGCCTCTGTCTGCCAGCTCGAATCGCCCTTTTCGTTGCATCAGAGCGCCCGTGAAAGCTCCACGCTCATGCCCGAACAGCTCGCTTTCCAGAAGTCCCGAGGGGATGGCGGCGCAGTTCATGCGCACATAGGGACGATCGCGGCGGGAGCTCAAATTGTGAATGGCGCGTGCGACCAACTCTTTCCCCGTGCCCGTTTCCCCATGCAGCAGGACGGTGGAATCGGTCGGCGCGACAATGGCAACATGGTCCAGGACCTTTCGAAGCGCTGGGCTATTTCCAACAATGCCTTCGAAGCAGTCCTCAGAGCTGATTTCTGGTTCGAAATAAAACTGATCGGCTTCGAGCCTGCTCATGTTGGGAAAACTGGTTGCTCTGAAGTCTCCGAGATCTGCGAAAGCAACGGCCGCGCTCATATCTCCTCCTGATGTTTTCAGTTTGTTTTGTGGTCCTCAGATGTCAGGCGGTTCGCTTTTGCGCCACTGCAAATTCGAGCACCCGTCCGCGTTGCTGCTGAGGCACCCACTTCACGGCCTTTCGGGAGCGAACTGGAATGTAGAACTCAATCACGTTTGCCATGTTGGTACTCCTTGTTCAACCTTCTTAGCTTGAACTCGTGAGCCATTGTGCAACCGGTTGGATTTCTTCGAAAGCCTATATTGGGGAAGTTGCAAACTCTTTGGGAGGCAAAGCAGGTCCTACTTTTGAGCTAAAGAAACCTAGTCCTTTGGACTGTTCTTGAGGTCAGAATTCTTTTTGCGGGGCGTGGGTTCGAGGCGCTTCCAGCCATAAAGGCGAGCATCCACGGACCAAAGCCCCGGTCCTAACATTGCCAGGGCGGCGCCGGCGGTCCCCAACATCAACCAAAGCGGCTTGTCGCCGGGTAGCATGAGCATCTTCCAGACTTCAATAACGGCTACCGAGGCTCCGGCGATCGGCGTCCATAAGCCAGCGATTAACAAGCCCCCCGCTCCCAGCAAGAGGATGGCGGGAATCGTCACATCCATCGGTGGTGGATCGCTCCGCAGGGTCAAGCCGGCGTGTACGACCAGCGCGGAGCCCGCAACCACGCGCATCAGGAGCAACCCCGTGCCGGGCCAACCGCCGGCGAATGTTGAATATAGGCGCCGCAAAAGAACGCACTTTCCGCACTACATCGCTATTCTCTGTTGTTCTGAAATCGCATCGGAAGCCCAAAAAGAGTTAAAATCGTCACTCTTTAGGGTTTTGGGATTCGGGCGAGGAGGTGACTTGGGGGGAACTAAAGTTCAATGATCCCGCGCTTCAACCCGATCATCGTCGCCTGCGTTCGGTCGTTGGCGCCCAATTTGGAAAGGATGTTCTTGACTCGCCCCTTAACAGTTTCCTCGGTGATCGAGAGTTGATCGGCGATCTGCTTATTGGCATTTCCGGCCGCGATCAACCGGAGCACGTTGATTTCTGCCGGCGTCAGGGCATCATCCGTAGCATGCTCGGCGATTTCGTACGACGCTTCGGGAGAAAGAGCCTTTTTCCCGGCATGAACCGCTCGGATTGTGTCTAGGAGTTCCTTGTGAATCGTATTTTTGAGCAGGTAACCTTGTGCCCCTGCTTTGAGGGCGCGAAGAATCTGTACATCGCCTTTGTAGGTCGTCAATACGATGATTTTTGCATCGGGAAATTCTCCCCGAATCGCAGTAATGGCGTCGAGGCCGTTCATCTCCGGCATTTGCAGGTCCATAATCGTGACATCCGGCCGATGCGCACGAAACTGTTGGATTGCCTCGCGCCCATTCGATGCCTCGGCCACCAGAGTCATGTCGGGCTCCGTACCGAGAAGTACAGAGATGCCCTGCCGTACGAGAACATGATCGTCAACTGCAAGAATCCGGATTTGAGCTGACCTCTCACTCACGCTCTATCGGTTCCTTCTCATCTGTTTCTGTCGCGGACCGCTTGCCAAAATGCCAGAACGGCCGCGTGGATTCTACGTACGCTCTCGCTCCTGGAATATTGAGCTCGATTTCCGTACCACCATCCAGTTCAGTCCAGATCGCTAGCTTACCGCCTACGAGTTTCGCTCGTTCCCTCATACCCGGCAAGCCGTAGTGCCCCTCACGGCCGTCTCCGCTGAGCACGTTGGAGGGAATCCCTTTCCCATCATCCCGAATGCGGAGCCGAAAATACTTGTCGTCGTAACGGATTTCGACTTCGATGTTTTGCGCCGCCGCATGGCGGAAGGCATTGCGCAGCGCCTCTGTCGCAAGCCGGTAGACTTCGTCGCGCAGGATCGGATGTAGATTGCGAGATGCTCCTTCCACAACCACGTTGAAGTTGGGCGAGGGCTCGCTGCTCGCAGCAGAAGCGAGTTCTTCCCCAATCGTCCGAATAGCTACAGCAAGATCGTTCTTTTCGACCGTGGACATGCGCAAGCCTTGCACCGCATCCCGGCCCTCGGCGATCGCTTGAGACGCATGATCCGCAGTATCTTCAAGCACTTTACGAGCGTCAGCCGGACGTGTCGCTAACATGTTGATGCCGGCCTGAAGACTTGGCAAGAGTGCCTGAAAACTTTGCAGTAGCGTGTCGTGGAGGTCGCGGGCAACCCGTGTGCGTTCGGCTACCCGCTCTTCCAGACGCATATTGAACTGTGCCGCCAGTTGCCGCACCCGCAGTTCATATATTCCCCAGATCATTGCCAGAAACGCCGCCATGCATGCCGCGCGGAACCAGTTCGTCTGGTACCACGCCGGAGGGATCACAAAGTCCAACGTCGCGCCTTCTTCGTTCCACACACCGCTGTTATTACAGGCAATCACGTGAAACTTGTAATGCTTCGGCGGCAGATTCGAATACTCCGCCCGGAACTCATTGACGGCCTCCCTCCAGTCACCGTCCCACCCGTCCAGCTTGAAGCGGTAGCGATTTTTCCCCGGAGCAACCAGGCTCAGCGCCACGAAGTCAAACGCGAGATTGCGCACTAGCGGGGGCAGTCGCATTCCGTCTGACAAATCGTACGTTTTACCATCGGCGACGATTTGCTCGATGTGCACTGGTGGAGGGAGCGTGTTGATGTCGATCTGGGACGGATCGAAGAAGCTCACCGTGTCCCCATTCACGAACCAGATTTTCCCGTCGGACGTCTTAGTGACCGCAGGCCTGAAGCCCTTGAGGATCGGAACCAGCCGCACTCCATCGTCGGCATCGAAAGTCGTCACGTGGATCATTCGCTTCGGATCGGTGGTCCAGGCGTCCAAGTCGGTTCGCGCGACACGCAGGAGTCCGCACTGCGTGTACAGCCAGTACGAAGACAGGTCGTCTTCGATGATCCAGTGGACGGTGTTGCAGGGCAACCCGTTGGCGATGGTCAGCGTTGCCACGCGCCCGTGGTTAATTCGGCTGACACCATTATTGGTTGCGGCCCATATCGAGCCGTCGCGATCTCGCACAACGTTCAACACCCTCCGGGCACTTGCCCCGTCGTCGCTTAATGGCAAGTTCCGTATTTGCCCCGCCCGAAAATAAGCCATCCCGCCGCTCAACAGCCCCGTCCAGATGCCGCCGTCCGGGTCCGGCAGGAGGCCGGTCCCGGGACCGCCACCCAGCTTCGGCCAGGGCACCTGCTCAACGATTTTGCCGCCTGCCAGATGCGCCAGACTGTAATCTTTCGCGGTGCCAAACAGACTCAGCCAGAGGCCGCCGTGATTGTCGCCTGCGATTGCATTTTTCGCCCCTGCGGGCACCGACGGCACCGGAGTGAATTTCCCCTTCTCAAACGCCGCAAGCCCGTGAAAGCTTGAAACCCAAATGCGGCCACGCTCATCCTCGAAGAGCGATTGGATATCGTCGTCGGCCAGGCCGGGATTGCTTCGCCTCCGATAAATCGTCGTGCGTCCCGCTTCCCATCTATAAAGCCCATCCGAAGTGCCGACCCATAAGCTCCCGTCGCGTGCCGCCAGCACGGAGTTCGCGGTCGCGCTAGACAACCCTTGCTTCACCGGAAGCGAGGTGACCGGCAACTCTCGAAATTGGTCGAGACCCTCGGCAGTGGCCACCCAGATTGATCCTTCACGGCCCTCGAAAAGGGCGTACACCTGATCGCTCGATAGGCCATCGTTGTGGGTAAACGCGCTTGTTTTACCCTCGTACGAGTACACGATCCCATGAGCGGTTGTGCCGATCCACAGCCCACCGTTGCCATCGCGAAGAACACTTCCAGCAGTCAAAGGCAACGGCACGCCGTGTAGAGGATAATCGCTGACCGTTCTTCCAATGATTTGACGCACGCTGCCAACAGCAACTACGAGGCCTGACCCATGATCGCCTTTCGTCATCTTGCCGCCGCGGCTAATTGGTACCGCCAAATATCGGGTTGAAGGACCGGGCCTCCATCGCCACAGGCCTGTCGCCGCTCCTACCCACAGGCTGCTGTCGCTATCCTCATACAACGATGCCACTACGGTGCCGAAACTTCCGTCATCGCCATAACATGTGGTGCTTTCGCCGCGAATCGCGCAGAGGGTTCCCGTCGGCCCCGCGAGACCGCCCACCCACACGGTTCCGGCGCGATCCTGCAGCAGCGCGAGAACAGTGCGGCGGGCAAGCGACGGATGTTCAGTCAGTTGACCGTTCTTCCAACTCACCAGCCCATCAAGGGTGCCGACCCAGAGGGTCCCGTCGCGCGCCGCCAGGAGGGCTCCCACCGAGGTGCTCGGAAGTTGCTGCCCTGCCGCAAGAGGCAACAGCACGGCCCGAACGCCGTCGAAGCGAACTACACCCGACTGCGTGCCGAGCCAGAGATAGCCGTCTGGCGTCTGGGCGATTGCGTTGACTGCTCCGTGCATGAATCCGTCGCGATAGGTCCATGCGGTATGCGCGTATTGACTTATATCCAGCGACGGATTCAGCGCAGGAGCATCGGGACACCAAAGCAGCACGTACAGCGTGCCAAGCGCAACGAGTGCTAGCACGGCCGATGTTTGAGCTTCCGCCCTCTTCATATGAGGATCGGCCCTCTTCTTGGAAATATTCTAATCCCGGGTGCGCAGGGGATGCTCGCCGAGAGTCCGTTCGTGCAGCCGATCTGGGGTGTTTACTTCAGCGTCGCGGGCCAGTTACGGATCACAGAGTACGTTTCCAGAAAGCCCTTCCGCGGCTCAAGCACCAGAAATTTGCGCCCATCTCCAGCAACTGCATACTGATTGATTGTTGGATCTGGAATCAATCCCGTATTGAATAGCTTTTTGGGGACGCCTACCTGGGATGAGCCGCGCTCCACGGTCGCTGACATCATTTGCCCTTCATTGTCGATAAAGAAGAGTTCACGGCCGTCACCGCGCCACCGTGGTTGTGCGCCACCGGCCACTGAAACCTGCTTTATCTCCTGAAACGAAGGAAAAGACGCAACAAAGACCTCCCATCTCCCACTGCGGTTCTCCCCGTAGGCGATCAGGTGCCCGTCTGGCGACAGATGAAATGCATCTTTCAGGAAGCTCGATGAATACACCGCCTGAGGTTTCGTGTCGCCCGTCAGAGGTAGTATCGAAACTGTCTTTGTATCGTGCGTCACCAAAAAGCGACCATCCGGGGACCAGTCTTCCACCCAGTGTCTTACATCGTCGCCGTAGATGAGGTGCGGCTGCTGATTTCCAATTTCAACCTTTTGTACGAGGAACGGCGGATCAGTTCCACCGTTGGGAAGAAGATTAAAGGCAACATAGCGCGAGTCGGGCGACCAGACGGGATCAGATTGTGCGTGCGGATCGAACGTCAGAGGCGTCGTTGTGTTAGTCGCAATATCTATCAGCCACAGACTGCCGGTAGCATGCTGATGGAACGAGTTGAGCGCCAGGTACTTTGCATCGGGCGAAAGCGTGAACTGCTGATAGTCGATAACCGGATCGAGACTGCCGATCGTTGAGCCGTCTCGTGCATACCACTTCAGCTGATCGAAAGATGAGCCCTCTGCTGTCCCGTAGATCAGCACCCCGTTTTGCGAGGCAGTGAATTCGGAAGTGCCAAGGTAAGCTGGAGAGGCAGCGACGTTGCGGGCCACCAACAACGGTTCCCCAATCTTCCGCAACGCCTTCCAGTCCATCCGTTGGGCGAACAGGTTCTGCTGCTGCGCGAACAGCAGGTAGTCCGGTACGGCTATTGCCCGGCTCTGACTCGTCAGCAGTTCAATGGGAGCTCCGCCATTCAGTGACTGCGCATACACCTTGGCTTCCGGGTCATCGGTTGTCAGGCTTGTGCGAGCCAAGTAGATAAAGCGTTTACCATCCGGCAGGAACTGGACCCACATTTGGCTGACCTGTCCTGGAAGCAACGAGGTCGCGGGAGTCGCACTTGCGCCGTCGTGGGAAATTCGGAGAATTGGGCTATTTACGGCTTTGGCGAAAAGAATTGTTCCGTCGGCGCCCCATGCTCCTTGCGCGATTTCTGCAACGCTGCAGATCACCTCGGGAAGTCCACCCGATCGCCGTATCTTCTTAAGCTTGCCACGTGCCCAGAAACCGACGAACTGTGAGTCCGGCGACCAGAAAGGCAGAAGCGCGTCCTCCGTCTGGTCCATCCTTCGCGCTTCCGCAGCACTTAAAGGCCTGATCCACAAAGAGCTTTGACCAGAGGCATCAGTTGCCGAGAAGGCCAACATCTCGCCATCGGGAGAAACCGCCATTTGTTCGAACGGGTGCCAGTTCCTCTGTAACGTTATTCCCTGCGGCAGACCGAGTGATAGCCGTACCGGATTCCGCTGGCGTAGCGGGTTACGTCTTAACCAAAGAAAAAAAGAAAGACTTACGATCGCGATCAGGGCGACACTGGCGACCACCGGTCTACGCCGCCATCGCAGAGCCACCAATGGACGTGCAGCGGCTGCGCGGCGGACTGACGCCACCTGTTCAGGGGTCAGCCTATCTGAGTTTTCGAACTGAGGCCCCGTCGACATTGCGCCTATATTAACTCTAAACGTACCTCAACGTTGTTTGCTCGTCGACAGATCAACTTCGCCCCCCTCGAACCAGTTCGGCGTCTTAGGGGTTCGGCCTCTCCAACCAGATCCTTGCGCAAAGCCTCGATGGCGGCAACCTTGGAGGTGGTGCCTTCAGCCATCTACCAGATCGCCCCCCGCTCGACCCAACTGGCGCTCAAGCTGCAGTTCTGAGCCGTTGCACCATACTGATAAGGAGACGGATCATGGGCGTGAATTGGAGCAAGGATATCGATCAGACCCTGGCCGCAGCCCAAGGAGCAATCCCGCCCCATCTTGCTGGATTTTAGCGCGACGCCGGCGTGAGGAGCCTGTGCTCGGCTTGATGCCGAGTCGAGTGAATATCCATCTTTGTCTCTGACTTCGTCGGTGCTGTCTCGCGACCGTCTGACCGAATCAGGACTGCACCATCTGCTCCAGTCCGAACCTGTGGATCACCAGGGTCGCGCCTTGTACCTGCAGCAGTTGTTGTTTTTTGAAACTCGCGAATAAGCGCGTGACGGTTTCACGCGTGGTTCCGATAACCTCGGCGATCTCTTCTTGCGTCATAGTCAGCTCGATCTGTGATCTACCATTTTCCTGTGGAGTCCTGATGGACCATTGCAGCAATAGTTTGGCGAGCCTTTCCGACAGCGATGTCGCTAGTCCCAGCGTGCGGATCTCTTCATGTGCTGCGAAGTAGTTGCGGTTCAGTTGCTCGGCAATGCGTAGCCCAACTTCCGGGAATTCCCTCATCATTATTATTAGCGGCTCGCGGGGAATGAAATTGGCCTGTCCCGGCTCCATCATTTCGGCAGTCACTTCATAGGGCGCATTTGAAACCGTGGCATTCAAGCCCAGCACATCACCCGCATCGGCAATCTTGGTGATAATGGTTTTGCCCTCGCGCGAGGAGGTCGAAAGCTTCGCTTTCCCAATGCAAAGCACAAACACTCCGCGTGGGTGCTGTCCTTCGAGGAACAGCATTGTTCCTTTGGAATAAACGGCAGTCGACTTGATCTCATTAAGTCGCTGAGCAACCGGCAGCGGCAGGTTGCAGAAGGGGCGCATCTTCTTTGCCGGACACGACACGCAGTTGTCGCGAATCGTCAGACCGTAAGGAGCTATCATCGATGTCCTCCTCCGAAGCAAGCCCATCCACGAGAGTGAGAGAGGCAAGTGCCCGGCAACTTCTTAATTGCATAAAATGGCCCCATTCGGTCTTAACTGCCATCCACTGGTGCCAGGCCGAATTGCTAAAGCAATGGCACGCGCAGTGCCAAAGCAGAATAGCGACATACGCCACGAAATCCGCCTGTTTTCCCCGATTTCGCGTCCTGCGAGCCCACAATTTCGCTTTGTCACGAGACCGCGTGCCCTCGCTTGGGCAGGGTGCTCACGCTAGGGCATTTTCAACCGGTGCTGGACCTTAGCGTTTGTGGCAGCAAGGGGTGACGAGATACAGAAGGGAAGGCCATAGAGTGCCCGCGAACAGCGCGAAGAAGAAGAGGAGGAGGGAGTCACGTTCTCAGCGGAGAACTGCAAAAGCGCCAGATACGACAGCGGCGGCGGTGAAGGCTGCTTCTAGAAGGACGTACGGAACTTCACGATGGAAGGCATACAAGACCTCCTGAGAGCTCTCAGATATCCTACCCGATGGCCAGAGAGGCTCGATACCTCATTACGAGACAGCTGAGCGAATTGATCGAGCAGCACGGGTTGCGGACCTGGACTTGGGGCTTCTCGTGGCATGATTCGCCCATTCCCATTCTGCAAGCCAGTTTCTGCGGCATCTGCCCTCACATTCGAATTCCGACATCCTTCCGCCGCATTGGGGACAAACCAAATTAATGATCGACGAGATCACGCTCGCGTTCGACTCGCCGGGTAGTGTGTCAAGGCACCTCATAGTCGCTCTCTCCCAGTTCAGCAATCGGCCAAGAGTGCGAGGGGCAGTAAGAAATCAGAAACGCGCAATTTGTGAAACGTTTTCATAGTTTCCCTGCGCTTCGGGCTGGTTTGCCACGGAGATAGTCTCGATCTTTCACCTCGCTGCCACCTCGCTCGCTGCTGGCATTGCAAGCTCAATGCCAATGCCCAATGTCTCAGAAGTTCCGGAAACAAGAGCGCTCTTGAACCGCGGGCGGATACCGATTGTCCGGAATGATAAGCATTTGGGCACGTGCCCGGATGTGGGCGCAGTTTCAGAACAGTGGGCTTCATCAAGGACCCGACGCGACCTTAAGACGATGAAAGCAAGGTCGATGAAGCTCCGTCACCGGTTTGCTGGTTGGCACTAAGGTTGCTCTCTCATTGCGGAATGATGCGTTTCGGCCTGCATACCAGCGCAACCGCACAGAGCTGTGAAGACTGTGAGTTGAAGGACCAGGTTGAGGAGAGCAGTCGTCCTCTCCTGGTCCTGCATTGAGTGGGCACGGATCAACGGGAGGATTGAATCATGAGGGTACTTATAGGAGTCATCTGCCTGTGTCTGGCGACGCTGCCGGCGCTGTGCGAGTCCAGCTCGAAGTACGAGGTCGGCACGATTATGGAGGTTAAGCCGCATCACAATGCACAGCGAGATGCCTCCGAGGTCACCACCTATGACGTTTTTGTCAAAGTGGGTGACACGATTTACTCGGTGCTGTACACGCCGCCACCCGATGAAATCAGCCCAAAGTACTTTGCAGGCCGCAGCCTGCTCGTGCTGGTCGAAAGGGGCACGATCACTTACAACGATATCTTGGGGCGGTCGTTCAAGGTTCCGATAGAAAGCCAAAGGCCCGCTACATCGCCTAAAGAAAACAGGTAGCCGCTTAACGCGGCACAGCTTAACGCTCGACGATTTTGCAGGCATTTTGAAAGTTGCTGCCGGCGATTGCGTCCAGCTTGGAGGAAGAATGAATCGTACTTGCTTTAGTGGCAGCAATCGAGAGCGTTTTGGCGGTTACACGATGATCAGTGTCTTTACGCTGCTCTTCTGCTGCCTGGGCGCGTTGGCGCAGAGCACGGCCCCCGCAGAGCATGCGAACCCTGCTTTTAGCGTTCGGGCGACCCATCTCCTGGGTTTTGAAAAAACAAAGAACAACTGCGACGGAATCCTTTCCATTCAAGATGATTTGCTGCAGTTTCAGCAAAGAGGCAAGCCCGGCGCACAGGTGAAGATTGCTACTGTCCTGGACGTCTCTCTGGGCGGCGAGAGTAAACAAGTCGGTGGATTGCCGATGAAATTGGGCAAAGCTGCGGCTCCGTACGGGGCTGGCCGGGTCGTCAGCCTCTTCGCCCACAAAAAGTACGACACGCTGACGGTGGAGTATGCGGATAGCGATGGAGGAATTCACGGGGCCATCTTTCAGCTGACGAAGGGAAGTGGTGAACTCGTGAGGAATGAACTAGTGGCTTGGGGCGTGTCCGCAGTGTCACTCGACGAGCAGTTCGCAAAACAAAGTACTGCAGAGGTCAGGAATGAAAACAAGTAAGCGTAGTTCATGGATCATTTGGTCGACAGCAATCGTGGCAATTACGTTTGCATCTCCTTTTGGCCAAACGGCGGCGGCGAAACCCTCCGATGCACACAACAGTTCCCCCACGCAATGGAGCGTGCAGGTTGACAGGATCGACCCTGCCAATTTGACAATCGCATCATCCTTCCAAGTCGCGATTTACGAGAATCTCTTAGAA
>Ga0335085_10011269_pt1 | contig 13284 bp, 11 predicted proteins | sample Lox_Sample_45_FD_206712 | JGI IMG/M metagenome (GOLD analysis project Ga0335085, IMG submission 206712) | Soil microbial communities from Loxahatchee National Wildlife Refuge, Florida, United States - Lox_Sample_4.5 | ecosystem: Environmental > Terrestrial > Soil > Wetlands | place: USA...
TCGATCAGGTGGACCTGATCGAGGTCAACGAGGCGTTCTCCCCGCAGTACGTGGCGGTGGAGAAGGAGCTGGGGCTGCCGCGCGAGAAGGTCAACGTGCACGGCGGCGCCATCGCGATCGGGCACCCCCTCGCCGCCTCCGGAACGAGGATCACCATTCACCTCCTCCACGCGCTGCGGAAGAGCGGCCGTCGCTATGGAATCGGCAGCGCCTGCATCGGCGGCGGCCAGGGTGCCGCCGTGATGGTGGAAGCCTTCACGCCGTAGAGAGGACCGAACGGTGGACGCACTCGGTATCGTCGCGCTGGTCGCCGCGCTGTACGCGCTCTCCAGCCTCCGGATCATCAAGCAGTACGAACGGGCCGTCGCTTTCTTCCTCGGCCGCTACTGGAACACCAAGGGTCCCGGCCTCGTCTTCCTGCCGAGCATGATCGCCCACATGCACCGGGTGTCGCTGCGGATCGTCGCGCTCGACATCCCGCCGCAGGACGTGATCACGCGCGACAACATCTCGCTCAAGGTCAACGCGGTGCTGTACATGAAGGTGAAGGATCCGGCGGCCGCGATCATCGGGATCGAGAACTACCTCTACGCCACCAGCCAGCTCGCGCAGACCACGCTGCGCAGCGTGTGCGGCCAGCACCAGCTCGACGAGATCCTCTCCGAGCGCGAGAAGATCAACGAGACGCTGAAGGCCATCATCGACCAGCGCACGGACCAGTGGGGCATCGAGGTCTCCGCGGTCGAAGTGAAGGACGTCGACCTGCCGGTCGAGATGAAGCGCGCGATGGCGCGGCAGGCCGAGGCGGAGCGCGAGCGGCGGGCCAAGGTCATCAACGCCGAGGGTGAGCTGCAGGCGTCCGAGAAGCTGGCCCAGGCCGCGCACGTCATCGGCCAGGAGCCGGCCGCCATCACCCTGCGTTTCCTGCAGACGGTCTCCGAGATCGCGTCCGAGAAGAACTCCACCACGTTCTTCCCGCTGCCCATCGATCTGCTCAAGCCGTTCCTCGGGGCGTACCGGGAATCGCAGCCGGCGGCGCCGCCGGCACCGTCGCTGGCGAGCGCCGCCATGCAGGCCGCCCTCGCGGGCGCGGCGCCTTCGGCCGCCCTGCCACCCGGCGCGCAGCGCGAGGGCGCGGAGCGGCGCGGGTAGCACGCCGATGCCAGGAGAGCTGGTCCCGCGGAAGATCACCCGCGAGCAACTCGAGCGGATCATCCAGCGCGCCGCCGAGCTGCAGGCCGGCGAGATGGACACCGGCGAGGACATCACCGAGCAGGAGCTGCTCAAGCTCGGCTCGGACGTCGGCATCCCCGGGCGGTTCCTCCGCCAGGCGCTGGTCGAGGAGGCGGCGGGCGGCGCGGCGCTGGAGCGCGACCTCGCCACCCGCTGGGTCGGGCCGCGCATGGCGCTCGCCCACCGGGTCGTGCCCGGCGACCGCGCGGCGCTGGAGCGGGCCGTGGCGGAGTACATGACCGAGGAGGAGGCGCTGACGCCCAAGCGCCGCCTCCCCGACCGCACGGTGTGGGAGCGCCAGAAGGGCCTGTTCGCCGAGATGAAGCGCGGGCTCTCGCTGGAGGGGAAGGCGTACCACCTGGCCCGCGCCGCCGACGTCTCGGTGCAGATCGCGGCGCTCGAGGACGGCTACGTCCACGCCGAGCTGGCGGCGGACATCGGCAATCACCGCGGCAACGCGGTCGTGGGGGCCGGCGTGCTGGCGGCGCTGGGCGTGTTCGGCGCGATGGCCGTGGCGCTGGTGCCCGGCCTCCAGATTTTGGCCGTCGTCCCGCTGCTGAGCGGGCTCGGCCTCGCCTCCCTGGTCGTGCGCGACTACCGCCGCCGGGTCGAGCGGATGCAGACGGCGCTCGAGCAGGTGCTCGACCGCCTGGAGCAGGGCGAGATCCGGCCGCGGCCGCGCATCGCGGGCCCGCGGCCGAGCGCGTTCGGGCGCATCGCCAACGAGATCAAGAAATCCCTCGAGGGTCGTCCATGAGCGAGATCGGCACCGTCGGCGTCCTCGGCTGCGGCCTGATGGGCAGCGGCATCGCCCAGACGGCCGCCGCCGCCGGCTTCTCCACCGTCGTCCGCGAGGTCAGCGACGCGCTGATCGACAAGGGCAAGGGCGCCATCGCCGGCTCCCTCAACAAGCTGGTCGAGAAGGGCAAGCTCGAGGCCGCCGCGCGCGACGCCACGCTCGGCCGGCTCCGTTTCACGACCCGGGTGGCCGACCTCCGGGACGCCGACATCGTCATCGAGGCGGTGACCGAGGACATCGAGGCCAAGAACGCGCTGTGGAAGGAGCTGGACGGCCTGTGCCGGCCGGCGACCCTGTTCGCTTCCAACACCTCGAGCCTGACCATCGCGGCCATGGCGGCGGCTACCCGGCGCGCCGACCGGTTCGTCGGCCTCCACTTCTTCAACCCGGTGCCGGTGATGAAGCTGGTCGAGGTGGTGCGCACGGTCACCACGTCGGAGGCGACCTTTCAGCGCGCGTTCGCGTTCGCCGCCAGGCTGGGCAAGGAGCCGATCGCCGCCAAGGACAACTCGGGCTTCGTCGTGAACCTGCTGCTGGTGCCCTACCTGCTCGACGCCATCCGCGCGCTGGAGCACGGCGTGGCCAGCGTGGCGGACATCGACAAGGCGATGCAGCTCGGCTGCGGCCACCCGATGGGCCCGCTGGTGCTGCTCGACTTCGTCGGCCTCGACACGACCTACAAGATCGCGGAGATCATGTTCGCCGAGTACCGCGAGCAGCGCTACGCGCCGCCGCCGCTCCTGAAGCGGATGGTGATCGCGGGGTACTACGGCAAGAAGTCCGGGCGCGGTTTCTACGACTACTCGACCACGCCGCCCGCACCCGCCACCCTGGGGCTGTGACAATGTTCCTCGGCTACGACCTGCCGCGGCTGCACGCCGCGTTGAACGACCTGCCGCCGGCGCTGCTGCCGATCTCGGTACTGTTCGACCTGCTCGGCCTCGCCTTCAAGCGCGAGTCGCTCAAGGCGGCGGGCTTCTGGACGCTCGTGTTCGGCGTGCTCGGCACCGCGGCCGCCGTGGTCTCGGGCCTGCTGGCCGAGGATGCGGTCCAGCACAGCGACCAGGCGCACGAGATCATGGAGACCCACGAGACCCTCGCCCTGGTCGTGCTGGCGATCTTCGGCCTGCTCGCCGTCTGGCGGATCGCGCGGCGCGGCGTGTGGCGCGACCGGGAGCAGCCCGTCGCCCTGGCGGCCGGCGTCATCGGCGTCGCGATCCTGCTCTACGCGGCCTCGCTCGGCGGGAAACTGGTCTTCGATCACGGCCTCGGCATCCGCACCGAGCGGCTGCCGACGATCGCGACCGAGCGCGCGGCGGGCCACGAGCACGGCGAGGAGGAGGCGGCCCCCGCCGCCAGGATGCCCATGCCGGCGGCGCCGGACACGGCGAAGCCCGGCGCGACGACCCGGCCCCCTGCCGACACCGCGAAGCACTGAGCGTCCGCGGGCCCGCGGCGCCGCCGCCGCCGCGCTGATCCTCGCCGCGGCGGCCCTCGCCGCGTGCGCGAGGCTGGGCGGCCTGCGGCCGCTGTACGGCCCCATCGCGGGCAGCATCTCCGTCGAGCTGGAGGGACAGCCCGTCGCGGTGATCGGCTCCGCGGCGCAGGAAGTGCGGTCCGCCGGGCTCACGGTGGCGCTGTTCGACTCGGCCGAAGGGTACCTGGTGACCGGCTGGTACGACGTCACGCGGCGGCGGGCCATGAGCGGCGACGGCGGCGACCTCGATCGCCTGGTGAGACTCCGGTTCTTCGCGGACCCCACCGGCGGCAGGACCCGCCTGGCGGCGGAATGCGTGCGGCGCATCGCCTACGATCCGAGCGAGCCCGAGCACGACCTGGAGCGGATGGTGCCGGACAGCACGCCGGGGCGCGCGCTGCTCGACAGCATCCTCGCGCATCTCAAGGCCGCCTACCCCGTCGCCGCCGTGAAGCCGGCCACCGGCCAGGCGCCCTGACGCCCGCCCGGCGGCGCGCCGGGACTAGGCGCCGCCCACGAAGCTCTTCACCCAGGTCTCGAACTTGCCGACGTCCACGGCCGCGTCCTTGCACGGCCCCGACGGCAGCCGCATGGTGAGGCCGAGCACCGGGATCTTCGCGGCGACGTCGTGGATGCCGCTGACCATGTCCCGCTCGCACGCCACCGCGACCACCGCGCGTGGCCGCCGCTCGCGGATCGCGCGCCGCGCCAGCTGCCCCCGGGTCGCCACGAACACCGGCACCTCGTAGCGGCCCGCCACCTCCAGGATCCCGTCCAGCGCGTCCTTGGCCAGGCAGCGCGGGACGAGCACCAGCAGCTCGCCCTTGCCGACCTTCCGCCCGCGGCGTGCGGCGAGGCCGTTGAAGGTCTCGACGGCCGCGTGCTCCACCCAGTCGCGCACGCCGAAGCGCCGCGCAACCTGCGACGTCCACCGCATCAGCGGCAGGAACGGGCCGCGCTCGGCGAGCCGCTCCGGCAGCAGCAGCACCGGCCCGTAGAACGACGCGAGCAGCAGGACGAACCACGTCCACGACAGCCCGGTCAGGGCGGCGACGACCAGGAGCACCGCGCGCGGCAGCGGCGTCCACACCGTGGCGAGGCGCGGGCCGAGGAGGTACGCGGCCAGGAAGGCCGCGGCGGCCACGAGCGCGAGGGTGAGGGCCGCGTAGCCGAAGAACCGCCGCGGCGGGCTGGCGAAGTTGCCGCCGGCCGTGAGGGGCTGCCCGTCCCACTCGTCCCACTCGTGACCAAGGCGGCGGTCCACCTCGATCCGGATGAGGTTCGCTCGAGACCCGTTGATCGGCATGAAGGCGCGAGTATCACCGGAGCCAATGTGCTTGTCAAGCTCGCGCCGCGGCCGTTAGCTTGCGCGCGTGCCCGCCCCTCCCGGCTTCCGCGGCGAGTTCCGCACCGACGACGTGGCCCGCGCCCTGTACGCCGAGGGCGCGGGCATTTTCCGCATCATCCCGCAAGCCGTGGCCGTCCCCTCGGGGCTGGACGACCTGGTGGCGCTGGTGCGCTGGGCCGCGGCCGAGCGGCAGGCGCTGATACCGCGCGGCGCCGGGAGCGGGATGCCGGGCGGCAACGTCGGCCCGGGCATCGTCGTGGACCTCTCGCGGGGCTTCCGGCAGCCGCCGGCGATCGACGCGGATCGGAAGACCGCGCGCTGCGGCGCCTCGATCACCTGCCAGGCGCTCAACGCGGCGGCCGCCGGCCACGGCCTCCGGCTGCCGCCCGACCCGTCGAGCGGCGCGTTCTGCACGCTGGGCGGCATGGTGGCCACCAACGCCGCGGGCGCGCACAGCGTCAAGTACGGCGCGATGCGGCGCTGGGTGCGCGCGCTGGAGTTCGTGACGGCCGACGCCGAGACCGGAGCCGCCGACGGACCGGCGCGCGCGCCCCTCGCGCCGGCGGGCGCCGGGACGGCGGCCGAGCGGCGCTTCCTGCGCGAGGTCGCGGCGCGGCTCCGCGAGCGCGCGGCGGACCTCGCCGGGGCCGTCCCGCACACCACCAAGAACTCCGCCGGCTACGCGCTCGACGCGTACGCGGCCAGCGGCCGCACCACCGACCTGCTGACCGGCAGCGAGGGCACGCTGGCCGTCGTGACGGCGGTCGAGGTCGCGCTCGCGCCGCTGCCGGAGGACCGCTCCACCCTGCTGGTGACGCTGCGCTCGCTCGACGACGTCGGGCCCGCCGTCCTCGCGCTGCGGCCCCACGGCCCCTCCGCGATCGAGCTGCTGGACCGCACCTACCTCGACTTCGTGCGCGGCGCCGTCCAGCGCCGGATGCCCGAGCGCACGGAGGCGGTGCTCCTGGTCGAGTTCGAGGGGGACGGGCGGGCGGCCGTGGATGCCGTCCGGGGCCTGGCCGAGACGACCGAGCTCGCCGACGACGTGGCGTCGGTGAGCCGGCTGTGGGAGTTGCGCCACCTCGCGAGCCCGATCCTCGCGTCGCTGCCCAACAACCTCCGCTCCCTGCAGCTGGTGGAGGACGGCTGCGTGCCGGTCGCCGTGCTCGGCCGCTACATCCGCGCGCTGCGGGACGCGGCGGCCGCGTTCGGGTTCGAGATCGTCATCTTCGGCCACGCGGGCGACGGGCATCTCCACGCCAACGTGCTGGCGAACGTCGCGGCGCCCGACTTCGCCGCCCGGCTGTTCGGCTGCCTCGAGGCGGTGACCGGGGCGCAGCTGTCGCTCGGCGGGACGCCGTCCGGCGAGCACGGCGACGGGCGGCTCAGGGCGGGGTTCCTCGCGCCGACGTTCGGCGAGGGCTACGCGGAGCTGTGCCGCCGCACCAAGGACGCCTGGGACCCGGCGGGGATCCTGAACCCGGGCGTGAAGGTGCCCGCGCCGGGCGCGACGCTCGACGCGGCGATGCTCAAGGTGGGCGCCGCCGCGCCGCCGATTCCCGCCGACATCGCCGCGCGGCTGCGCGAGGTGGAGCGCACCGCCGCGTGGGGCGTGTTCCGGCTCTCGCTGGCCCCCGCGCCCACGGCGGCGTGAGCGGATGCACCCTCACCGCTCACCTTCACCTCTCACGTCTCACTTGAACGTCTCCCCTTTCACCTCTCACGTCTCACGCTGACTGTCCCAATGGACCTCCTCCGCTCGCCCCGGGTCACGCTGCTCGCCCGCCCCCAATTCGTGGAGCCCGACCACCTCAGGGTCGGCTGGCGCGGCGAGGCCACCGACGGCGAGCGGCTCGCCGAGTTCGCGGGCCGGCTGTGCTACATGAGCCAGGCCAACCCGGCCCAGCGCTCGTCGGCCGAGTACCTCGAGAACATCAAGAAGCAGGGTCACGGCTCGGTGCTCGAGCACTCCGTCTACGTGCTGCTGATCGAGGGCATCTCCCGCTCCTGCTCGCACGAGCTGGTGCGCCACCGGGCGGGCTTCGGCTACAGCCAGCTCAGCCAGCGCTACGTGGACGAATCGCACGCGGCGTTCGTGGTGCCGCCGGCGATGCTCGGGGACGGGAAGCTGGAGGCGGCGTGGCTGGCGCAGGTGACCGCGGCACAGGCCGCGTACGTGCAGGCGGTCGAGGACCTGATGCGGCGCTACGAGTGGGTGGCGGACAAGGTCCACCGCCGCAAGATGGCGCGCGAGGCGGCGCGGTCGCTGCTGCCGAACGCGACCGAGACCAAGATCGTGGTGAGCGCGAACGTCCGGGCCTGGCGCACGATGCTCGAGCTGCGCTGCGGCGAGGGGGCGGAGCAGGAGATCCGCCGCATGGCGGTGGCGGTCCTGCGGCTGCTGACGGCGGAGGCGCCGCGGCTGTTCGGGGACTTCGAGGTCTACCGGGCGGAGGACGGCGCGGAGGCCGCGCGGGTCACGTACCACAAGGTGTGACCCGCGCGGCCGGCCCGCCGTTCAGCCTTCCTCTTCCTTCTCCTTCTTGGACTTCTGGTACTCCTCGATGACCTTCGCCGCGGCGTCGGGCGGCACCTCGGCGTAGCCCTTGAACTTCTTCCTGAAGGTGCCGCGCCCCTGGGTCAGGGAGTGGAGCTGCGTGGCGTACTTGTAGAGCTCCGCCTCCGGCACCACCGCCTTCAGCCTCAGCAGCTTCTCGTCCGGCTCCGAGCCCAGGATCTGCCCGCGGCGGCTGTTGAGGTCCCCCATCACCGCGCCGAGGTACTCTTCGGGCACCTGGACCTCGAGGTCCGACAGCGGCTCGAGCAGCACCGGCTTGCAGCCGGGCGACACGTTCCGGAACGCCAGGATCCCGGCGAGCTTGAACGACATTTCGTTCGAGTCCACCGTGTGGTAGGACCCGTCGAACAGCTCGACCTTGAAGTCCACCACCGGGCAGCCCGCGAGGATGCCGCGCGCCGCGGCCTCCTGGATCCCGCGGTCCACCGCCGGGATGAACTTGCTGGGGATCGAGCCGCCGACGATCGCGTCCTCAAACAGGTACCCCGCGCCGCGCGGCTGCGGCGCCATCCGGATCCAGCAGTCGCCGAACTGGCCGCGGCCGCCGGTCTGCTTCTTGTGCCGCCCCTGGCCCTCGCCCTTGCCCTTGATCGTCTCGCGGTAGGGGATCTTCGGCTTGGCCTGCGTCGCGTGGACGCCGAACTTCCGCGCCAGCCGGCCCAGCACGACCTCGAGGTGCCGCTCGCCCAGCCCGTAGATCCAGGTCTGCCGCACGTCGGGGTTGTACTCCCACCGGAAGGTCGGGTCCTCCTCGGTGAGCCGCGCCAGCCCGAGGTTGATCTTCTCCTCGTCGCCGCGCTCCTTGGCCTCGATCGCGACGTGGATGATCGGCTCGGGGAACGGGATGCGGGGCAGCACCACCTGGGTCGCCTGGGTGCACAGCGTATCGTTGGTGTGGGTGTCCCGCAGCTTCGCGATGACGCCGATGTCGCCGGCGTGGAGGACGTCCACCTCGAGCTTGTCCTTGCCCTGCGCGACCGAGAGGTGGTTCAGCTTCTCCGGCGCGCTGCGCGCCGCGTTGTAGACTTCCTGCCCGTTCCTCACCGCCCCGGAGTAGATCCGGAACAGCGACACGTCGCCCACGTGCGGCTCGGAGACGGTCTTGAAGACCAGCGCGCTGAACGGGGCGTCGTCGCGCTCGGGGATCTCGAGCTTGTCGGCGCTGCCCCACTTCTCGGCGTGCGCGGGCGGGTTGTCGGACGGCGGCGGCACCAGTTCCACGATCTCCGACAGCAACGCCCGCGCCCCGTAGGTCAGCTCGGCGGCCCCGCACAGCACCGGGAACAGCTCGCGGCGCTTCATCGCCGCCCGCATCGCCGTCACCAGCTCGTCGTGCGAGATCTCCTTGCCCTCGAGGTACCGCTCGACCAGCGCGTCGTCGGTCGACGCCACGGTTTCGATCAGGTCGTTCTCGTACTTCTCGTATTCCGCCTTCAGCTCCCGGGGGATGTCCTGCTCGTCGTACTCGCCGGTCTTGGTGCCCGCCTTGTACACGTGCGCCTTGCGGCTGATCAGGTTGACGATGCCCTTGAAGGCCGCGCCCGCGCCGATGGGGATCTCGACCGGGATGGCCTTGGGGGTGAGGCGCTCGCGGATCTGGCCGTAGACCTTGGCGAAGTCCGCGTGCTCCTTGTCCATCATCGAGACGAAGAAGATCGTCTCGTGCTCGCAGGCGCGGGAATACTCCCACACCTTCTCGGTGCCCGTCTCGACGCCCGCCGAGGCCCCCAGCACGATCAGCGACGCGTCGGCCGCGTACACGCCCGCCAGCGCGTCGCCGGCGAAGTCGAGGTAGCCCGGCGTATCGACGAGGTTGATCTTCACGCCCTCCCACTCGGCGTGGGCCAGGGCGAGGCTGATGCTGTAACCGCGTTCGATCTCGTCGGGGGAGTAGTCGGTGAGGGCGGAGCCTTCCTTGATGCGACCGTGCCGCTTGCTGCTTCCGGCCACGAAGGCGAGGGCGTCGACCAGGCTGGTCTTGCCGCTGCCTCCGTGGCCGACTACGGCCACGTTCCGGACATGGGTGCTCGGGTATTCCTTCATCGCCAGCCCTTCGCGCGAACGGGGCGGGTAACCTATCTCCCGGAAGTCGGCAGTGGCAAGAAGGCCAGTGCTCGGGTCAGTCGCCAGACGGCGAGGAGGAAGTGGTGACCAGACGCGAGCCGCCAGGCGCCAGACCAGTTGCCAGTGCTGATCTTCTGGTCTGCCCTCCGCCGACTGGCAACTGGCGACCACGTCAGTCCCTCGCCGTCTGGCAACTGGACTCTCATCGGTACCCTGCCGCCTGGAGTCTGAAGAGCTCGGCGTAGGTCCCGCCTTTCGCCACCAGCTCCTCGTGCGTTCCCGATTCGATGAGCTGGCCCCCGTCCAGGACCAGGATCCGGTCCGCCATCCGCACCGTCGAGAACCGGTGCGAGATCAGGATCGCCGCCTTGCCGCGGGTCAGCTCGGCGAAGCGCAGGAACACCTCGTACTCGGCACGCGCGTCGAGCGCCGCCGTCGGCTCGTCGAGGATCAGGACCTGGGCCTCGCGCAGGTACGCCCGCGCCAGCGCCACCTTCTGCCATTCGCCGCCCGACAGCTCGATCCCCTCGTCGAACCGCCGGCCCAGCATCTGCTCGTACCGTTTCTCGAATCGCTGCGCCACCTTCGACGCCTGGCTGCGCTCGGCCGCCGCCTCGATGCGCGCGCCGTCCTCGACCACACCGATCTCCCCGACCCCGATGTTCTCCCGCAGCACGAAGGCGTAGCGGACGAAGTCCTGGAAGATGACGCCGATGCTCCGCTGCAGGTCCGCGACGTCGTAGTCCCGCAGGTCCACGCCGTCGAGGAGGATCGCGCCCTCGTCCGGATCGTAGAGCCGCGCCAGCAGCTTGGTGAGCGTCGTCTTCCCGGCGCCGTTCTCCCCCACCAGCGCCAGCCGCTCGCCGGCCGCGAGCCGGAAGCTGAGGTGCCGCACGGCCCACCCGTCGCTGCCGGGATAGCGGAACCCGACGTCGCGAAACTCGAAGCCCAGGCGGATCGGCCGCGGGACGCCCGGCGCGCCGTCGCGCGAGACGATGGACGGCCGCATCTCGAAGAACGTGAACAGGTCCGCGAGGTAGAGGCTCTGCTCGTAGATCTGCGACGTCGACAGCAGGATGCGCTGGATCAGGTCGCGGCTCTGCTGGAACGAGCCGGCGAGGAAGGTCAAGACGCCGATGGTGAACAGGCCGGCCGGCGAGCGGTAGCCGATCACCGTCAGGTAGACGATGACGCCGTACGCTCCGTAGTACCCCACCGTCCCGACGGCCGTGAGCAGCGTGCTCACCGAGCCGTGCCGGATCGACAGCGTGCGGTTGGCCTCGTAGAAGGCGTCCGCCAGCCTCGCGTACCGGTCCGTCAGCCACCGCGACAGCCCGAACAGCTTGATCTCCTTCGCCGTCTCGTCGCTGGCGGCGGTGAAGCGCAGGTAGTCGAGCTGCCGGCGCTCGGGCGTCCAGCGGAACAGCAGCGAGTAGCCCAGCGCCGCGAAGTGCGTCTCGCCGAGGAACGACGGCACCACCGCCACCGCGAGGAGCAGCAGCAGCCACGGGACGTAGAACACCAGCGTGGCGGCCAGGCTCGCCAGGGTGATCAGGTCCTGCACCGACGACAGCAGCAGGGCGATCAACCCGATGCGGCCGACGGTCTGGCGGCGTGCCCGCTCCAGGTGATCGTAGAACTCGGGGTCCTCGAAATGGCGGAGGTCGAGCGTCGCCGCGTGCTCCATCAGCCGCACGCTGATGCGGTTGCTGAACAGGTCCCCGAGCAGGCTCTCGACCAGCGTGCCTGCGCGGGCGAGCGCGTCGCCGGCGATCGCGATGCCGAGCCCGGTCACCAGCAGCCGGGTCAGGGCCTCCCAGCCCACGACGCCGCCCGTCGCGTGCGCGCGCATCGCCGCCACGACGCCGTCGATGATCAGCTTGCCGATCCACAGCACCGCGAGCGGCACGAACGCCCGCAGCACCCGCAACCCCACGATGGCGATCGTGTAGCCCCGGTGCGTCTCCCACACCATCGCGAGCAGGGGCCGCACGTTGCGCAGCGCCTCGAGGCGCTGGCGCCAGGTCGGGCGCTCCGCGGGACCCCGGGGGTCGCGCCGGCGGCGCGGGATCTGGAGCACGGGTGGCTGGCCGGTCATCGGGTGCGGAGGGTTAACCGGTCCGCGCGCGCGCCGTCAACCACCGGCCCGCACCGCCGGCCCGGGACCCCGGCGTAGCGCAGCGGCGCCGGGCGCCGCATGTTCCGCCCCATGAACTGGACGGACGAGCTGGCGGTGGTGACCGGCGCGTCGCGCGGCATCGGCAAGGCGCTCGCCCACGGGCTGGTGGACCGGGGCGCCGCCGTGGCCCTGTGCGCCCGCGACGGCATCGCCATCGAGCGCCTGGCGTCCGACCTGCGCGCCGGCGGCGGCCGGGCGTTCGGCGCGCCGTGCGATGTCCGCGACGAGGCCCAGGTCGCCGAGTTCGCCGACCGCGTCCAGCGGGAGATGGGCTCCCCCACCATCGTCGTCAACAACGCCGGCATCGCGCGCTTCGCGCCCGTGACCGAGATGCCGGTCGAGCAGTGGGACGAGGTGATGGCGACCAACCTGCGCGGCATGTTCCTGGTGACGCGGGCGTTCCTCCCGGCGATGCTGGCGCACGGGCACGGGGCCGTGGTGAACATCGCCTCGCTGGCCGGCCGCAACGCGCTCGCGAACGGCGCGGCGTACTCCGCCTCCAAGCACGGCGTGCTCGGCTTCTCGAAGTCGCTGCTGATGGAGGTGCGCAAGCGCGACGTGCGCGTGATCGCGGTCTGCCCCGGCTCGGTCGACACCAGCTTCGGCGACGGGATGTCGCCGAACCGGCCGAGCCGGGACCGGATCCTGACCGCGCCGGACGTCGCCGCCGTGGTGCTCGAGACCCTCGCGCTCGACGAGCGCGCCACGGTCTCCGAGCTGGACATCCGCCCGACCAACCCCTGAGCGCCGCCGGGCCCGCTGCTCGCGGGCCCGGGTCGCGCCTCTACCGCCCGCCCTCCGCCGGCGCCGGGCCGGCCGGCACCTCGAACAGCCGCTGCATGTCCTCGAAGGGGACCGCCCACTCCCGCGCCAGCTCGAGGGTCCCCCGCTCGCGCAGCTCCTGCGCCGCGCGGCGCGCCAGGCCGAAGGCCGCCCGGGCGATCCCCGACCCGATGCTGACGCGCCGGACCCCGAGCGCCCACAGCTCGCCGACCGACGGGGAGCCGGGCACGATGAGGATGTTGACCGGGCCCCGGATGCCCCGCGCCAGCGCCCCGATCGTCTCCGTGTCCCGCACGAAAGGGACGAACACCGAGTCCGCACCGGCATCCAGGTAGGCATTGCCGCGGCCGATGGCATCGGCCACGAGGTGCGGCGACGGCGCGGCGCCGTGGAACACGTCGGTCCGGGCGTTGATCACGACCGGCACCCCCAGCTTGCCCGCCGTCGTGCGCGCCGCCCGCACCCGCGCGACCTGCGCCGGAAGCCCGAGCAGCTCCCCGGCGCGGGCATCCTCGAGGTTGAAGCCGACCGCGCCGGCGGCCACGAGCTCTCGCACCGTCCGGGCGACCGCCTTGGCGTCGGGGCCGTAGCCGGCCTCGAGGTCCGCCGTGACCGGCACCGACACGGCCGCCGCGATCCGTCGCACCGCCTCGAGCATCCGGCGGCGCCCGATGACTTCGCCGTCCGGGAAGCCTCCGGCGTAGGCCACGCCGGCGCTGGACGTGGCGATGGCCCGGTAGCCGATCGCCTCGACCAGCCGCGCGCTCGCCGCGTCCCAGACGTTCGCCAGCACCAGCGGCCGGTCGCCGTGGTGCAGCGCGCG
>Ga0335085_10011270_pt1 | contig 13284 bp, 10 predicted proteins | sample Lox_Sample_45_FD_206712 | JGI IMG/M metagenome (GOLD analysis project Ga0335085, IMG submission 206712) | Soil microbial communities from Loxahatchee National Wildlife Refuge, Florida, United States - Lox_Sample_4.5 | ecosystem: Environmental > Terrestrial > Soil > Wetlands | place: USA...
CGGCGGCGGCGGATACCCCACCGGCCTCAAGTGGTCCACGGTGGCGAAGGCCGCCGGCGCGAGGAAGTACGTCATCTGCAACGGGGACGAGGGCGATCCGGGCGCCTTCATGGACCGCTCGGTGCTCGAAGGCGACCCCCACAAGGTGCTGGAGGGCATGGCCCTCGCCGCCTACGCGGTGGGCGCCGCGAGCGGCTACATCTACGTTCGGGCCGAGTACCCGCTCGCCGTGAAGCGGCTCCGCAGCGCGATCCAGGAGGCGGAGAAGCTGCACCTCCTCGGCAATCGCATCTTCGACAGCGCCTTCGACTTCCGCATCGACGTGCGCATCGGCGCGGGCGCGTTCGTGTGCGGCGAGGAGACCGCCCTCATCGCCTCGGTGGAGGGGAAGCGCGGCTCGCCGCGGCCTCGCCCGCCCTACCCGGCCGCGAGCGGACTGTGGGGCATGCCCACCCTCATCAACAACGTGGAGACCTTCGCCAACGTCCCCGCCGTCCTGACGAGGGGCGCGAGCTGGTTCTCGTCCATCGGGACGGCCAAGTCGAAGGGCACGAAGGTGTTCGCCCTGGCCGGCAAGATCCGGAACACCGGGCTCATCGAGGTCCCGATGGGCATCACCCTCCGCGAGATCGTCTTCGACGTCGGAGGCGGCATCCCGGGCGGCAAGAAGTTCAAGGCGGCCCAGACCGGCGGCCCATCGGGTGGCTGCATTCCCGCCCACCTGCTCGACCTGGCGGTGGACTACGACTCGCTCCTCTCCGTCGGCACGATGATGGGCTCGGGCGGCCTCATCGTCATGGACGAGACGAGCTGCATGGTGGACGTGGCCCGCTTCTTCATGGAGTTCTGCCGCGACGAGTCCTGCGGCAAGTGCGTCCCCTGCCGGACCGGCACGGTGCAGATGCACCGCATCCTGGAGCGCATCACCCGCGGCGAGGGACGGCCCGAGGACCTCACGCGGCTCGAGGAGCTCGCCGAGCTCATGGGCGCCACCAGCCTGTGCGGCCTGGGCCAGAGCGCCCCCAGCCCGGTCCTCTCCACGATGCGCTGGTTCCGGGAGGAGTACGAGGCGCACGTGAAGGAGCGGCGCTGCCCCGCCGGCGTCTGCACCATGAAGGCCCCCGCCGTCGCCCGTCCGGCCGGGCGGGAGGTGCGCGCGTGACCGTCAAGACGCTCACCGTGAACGGCGAGGCGGTCACGGCCCGTGAGGACGAGACGCTGCTCGACGTGTGCCGCGAGAACGACGTGCCGCTGCCGACGCTCTGCCACCTCGAGGGCCTGGGCGACATCGGCGCTTGCCGGCTCTGCGTGGTCGAGGTGAAGGGCTCGAAGAAGCTCCTCGCCGCCTGCGTCACCCGCGCCGAGGAGGGCATGGAGGTGACGACCACCTCCGAGCGGCTGCAGAGGTACCGCCGCCAGATCGTGGAGCTGCTCTTCGCCGAGCGGAACCACGTCTGCGCCATCTGCACCGCCAACGGCGCCTGCGACCTGCAGCGGGTGGCCCAGGCGGTGGGCATGGACTCGGTGCGCTTCGAGTACCAGCACCCGATGACCGAGATGGACGTGTCGCACCCGCGGTTCATCCTCGACCACGGCCGCTGCATCCTCTGCACGCGTTGCGTGCGGGTCTGCGACGAGATCGAGGGCGCCCACACCTGGGACCTGGCCGGCCGCGGGGCGCAGACCCGGGTGATCACCGATCTCGCGCAGCCGTGGGGGAAGGCGGAGTCCTGCACGAGCTGCGGCAAGTGCGTGAACGTCTGCCCGACGGGAGCGCTCTTCGAGAAGTCCACGGCCGCGACGGGCATGGAGAAGCGGCGCGACTTCCTCACCTACATCCGCAACGCCCGGGAGAAGAAGCAGTGGATCCGGTGAGCCGGTGGGCCGTTCGTGGCGAGCGTAGGTCCGCGAAGCGGACCGAAGTCGAGCCACGCCGTCGCAGGGCGACAGCGCAGAGGAGGCGCCCGTGAACAAAGCGCGCGTCGCCACCGTCTGGATGGGCGGCTGCTCGGGCTGCCACATGTCGTTCCTCGACATGGACGAGCGGCTGCTGGAGCTGGGCTCGCGGATCGACCTCGTCTACAGCCCGATCGCCGACGCCAAGCGCTTCCCCGAGGACGTGGACGTCACGCTCATCGAGGGGGCCGTCTGCAACGAGGAGCATCTCCGCCTCGTCCACGAGATCCGCGCCCGCACGAAGGTGCTCGTCGCCTTCGGCGACTGCGCCGTCACCGGCAACGTCACCGCCATCCGCAACGCGCTCGGCTCGGCCCTGCCCGTGCTCGAGCGCGCCTACCGCGACGCGGTGGACGTCAACCCCGGCATCCCGGAGGAGCCCGGCATCGTGCCCCGGCTGCTCGACCGCGTGCTGCCCGTGCACCACGTCGTGCCGGTGGACGCGTTCCTCCCCGGGTGCCCGCCCCACCCCGATCTCATCCACGCCGCCGTCCTGGCCGTGCTCGAGGGCAGGAAGCCCGAGGTCGGCGAGAAGGTTCGCTTCGGATAGGCCATGAGCCAGCGCATCGTCATCGACCCGGTCACGCGCATCGAGGGCCACGCCAAGATCACCATCCACCTGTCCGACGACGGCGAGGTGGAGGACGCCCGCTTCCACGTCACCGAGTTCCGCGGGTTCGAGAAGTTCTGCGAGGGGCGCAGCTTCCGCGAGATGCCGGTCATCACGCCGCGCATCTGCGGCATCTGCCCGGTCTCCCACCTCCTCGCGAGCGCCAAGGCCACCGACGCCATCCTGGCGGTCGAGGTCCCGCCCACCGCCCGGCGCCTCCGCCAGATCATGAACCTCGGCCAGCTCGTGCAGTCGCACGCGCTGTCCTTCTTCCACCTCTCCTCGCCGGACTTCCTGCTCGGCTTCGATTCGGACCCGGGCCAGCGCAACCTGTTCGGGCTGGCCGGGAAGTTCCCCGACGTGGCACGCGACGGGGTCCGCCTGAGGCGGTTCGGCCAGGACCTCATCGAGACGCTGGGCGGGAAGCGCATCCACCCGCACTGGGCCGTGCCCGGCGGCGTGGCCACCCCCCTCACCTCGACCGGCCGCGACCACCTCCTCGCCGGCCTGCCCGAGGCCATGGAGATCGCCGAGCGGACGCTGGCGTACTGGAAGCGGACCCTCGAGGAACGGCAGGAGGAGGCGCGCGTCTTCGGGAACTTCCCCAGCCTCTTCATGGGCATGGTGAACGAGGACGGCGGCCTCGAGCACACCGACGGCAAGCTCCGCTTCGTGGACGAGAGGGGCGAGGTGGTGCAGGACCAGATCGACCCCGCCGACTACGCGACGTGGATCGGCGAGGCCGGTGAGCGGGACAGCTACCTGAAGTCGCCGTTCTTCAAGCCGCTCGGCTACCCCGCCGGCGTCTACCGGGTCGGCCCGCTCGCCCGGCTCAACGTGGCACGCTACTGCGGCACGCCCAAGGCCGACGCGGAGCTCGCCGAGTTCCGCCAGCTCGGGCGCGGTGCGGTGCTCTCCTCCTTCCACTATCACTATGCCCGCCTCGTCGAGATCGTCTACGCGGTGGAGCGCATCCAGGAGCTGCTGGAGTGGCCCGACATCCTCTCGGAGGACGTCGTGGCGATCGCCATGCGCAACCGCACCGCGGGGGTGGGCGCCTGCGAGGCGCCTCGGGGCACCCTGTTCCACGACTACGAGGTGAAGAAGGGCGGCCTGCTCACCAAGGTGAACCTCGTCATCGCGACCGGCCAGAACAACCTCGCCATGAACCGCGCGGTGGCCCAGATCGCGAAGCACTTCATCGGCGGCAAGGGAGCGCGCATCGAGGAGGGCCTCCTCAACCGCGTGGAGGCGGGCATCCGCGCCTTCGACCCGTGCCTCTCGTGCTCCACCCATGCCTTCGGCAAGATGCCCATGGTGGTCGAGCTCGTGGGAGCCGAGGGGCAGCTGCTCGACCGGAGGACCCGTTCGTGAAGATCCTGGCGTTCGCGATGGGCAACGCGGTGCGGGCCGACGACGGCGTCGGCCGCGCGGTCGCCCGCGGGCTCGAAGCGCTCCTGCCCGAGGTCGAGGTCGTCGAGGTGCAGGAGCTCCTGCCCGAGCACGCCGAGAGGATGGAGGACGCCGACGGCGTCCTGTTCCTGGACGCGTCGATCTCCGGCACGCCGGGCGAGGTCCGCGGCGAGCGTATCGGGCCGCGGCCAGCCCGGGCGGCGGTCATCCACGCGCTCATGCCCGAGGAGCTGCTCGGGCTGGCACGCTCGCTCCACGGCCGTGCGCCGCCCGCGGCGATGGTCACGGTGGCTGGCCTCGACTTCGCCTGGGGTGAGGCGCTCTCCGACGAGGTGGCGGCGGCCCTGCCGCTCGCGCGGGAGCGGGCGAGGGAGCTGGCCCAGGGCTTCGCACGCCGCGCCGCCGGCCCGGCCCGGGTGTTCTAGACAAACGGTCGCGATTCAAGCGGGTGGCCGTCCGGATTCCGCTTCCGGCAGCGGGCGCCCTTTGCTAAACGAGCCGGATGCTCCTCGCCGGCCTCCTCGCCGCGGCGCTGTCCGCGGCGCCCTCGTCTTCACCATCCGTCGCGCCACCCGCCGCGCCGGTGGCGGTGGGCCCGCCCACCGCGCCGGGCCCCGACGGCATCGAGCTGGCCGGCCCCGAGCTCGGCGCCGTCCGGGAGCCCAGCGCTCCCGGGGCCTGGGGAGGCGCGCGCACCGGCAAGGAGTCCACCCTCTCCGACCGCGTCGCGAGCTACACGCTGCGCGCCGTTCTCGATCCGGCGAAGCACACCGTGGATGGCACCGAGCGGCTCGGCTGGCGGAACCGCAGCGCGGTCCCGGTCCGCAGCCTCTACCTCCACCTCTACCTCAACGCCTTCGAGTCGGAGGGCTCGGTCTTCGCGCTCGAGCGACACCGCCACGGCGCCTTCCGCACCGGCGTGGAGACCGAGGACGGAGAGTGGGGCTACGTCGAGCTCCACACCGTGAAGCAAGCCGGGCGCGACGCCACCTGGACGTTCGTGCACCCCGACGGCGGCCCGGACACCGACCACACGGTCGTGCGCGTGGACCTGCCCGAGGCGGTGCCGCCCGGGGGCACCACCGCGCTCGACCTGACGTTCCTCGACCGGCTACCGCGGGTGGTGGCAAGGACCGGCTGGTTCGACACGTTCCACATCGTGGGCCAGTGGTTTCCCAAGGTCGGCGTGCTCGAGCTGCCCGGGGAGCGCGGCGCCACCCGCCCGCGCTGGAACTGCCACGAGTTCCACCTGAACAGCGAGTTCTACGCGGACTTCGGTTCGTACGACCTCGAGGTGGTGGCGCCCGAGGGCTACACGGTCGCCGCGGTGGGCGCGCGGATCGGCACGCCGGGCAAGGCGGAGGGCGGCCTCTCCCACCGCTTCCACGCGGACGACGTGCACGACGTCGCGTTCGTCGCCTGGAACGGGTTCGCGCCGCCGCTCGAGGCCACATGGACGGGCCAGGGAAGCCCCACCGTGAAGGTCCAGGTCCTCTACCCGCCCGAGTACGCGCGCCAGGCGCAGGAGTCGCTGAAGGCCGACCTCGACTCCATCGAGTTCTTCTCGCGCACGCTCGGGCCCTACCCGTACTCGACGAGCACCGTGGTCATCCCGCCGTTCAACGCCGAGGAGTCGGCGGGCATGGAGTACGAGACGTTCTTCACCGGCGGGGCGGCGAACCACGGCCTCTACAGCGCGGTCGGCCTCGCCCGGTTCGCGGTCGTGCACGAGTTCGGGCACGGCTACTTCATGGGCCTCCTCGCCTCGAACGAGTTCGAGGAGCCGTTCCTCGACGAGGGCATGAACGAGTGGTGGGACATGCGCATGATGGGCGACGAGGAGATGCTCCTCGAGCCGTCTCCACTCGCGCGCATCCTGGGCTTCGACGGCATGCGCTTCACGCTCTGGGACGAGGAGCGGGTCGGAGGTTCGATCCGCCACGCCGCCGACCCGATCGCCGCCAACTCCTGGCAACGGTGGTCGGAGGGGAGCTACGCAACCATCTACGCGCGCTCCAGCACGGGCTTCCACGACCTGACCGCGCTCGTCGGCGAGGAGACCGCCGCGCGCGCGATGAAGCTCTACTACGAACGCTGGCGTTTCCGGCACCCGAGCACCGGCGACCTTGGCGAGGCCTGGCGCGACGCCGCGCCGGACGCGCCGACGCGGGCCGTGATCGCGCGCTGGTTCGAGGACCAGGTCTACGCGGCCTCGCCCGTGGACGACCGCGTGGTTTCGGTGGAGAGCGAGGAGGTGCTGCCGTTCCTCGGCTACGAGGCCCAGGACGGGAAGCGGGTCGAGCTCGTCGAGAAGGACCACGCGAAGCGTGTGAAGGAGGCGCGCGCGTCCTGGACGAAGGAGCACGGCAAGCCCGAGGAGGAGAAGCCCGGTCCGTTCCCGTTCCGAACGGTGGTCTCGGCCCGGCGCTATGCGTACCACGTGCCCCGCGCCGTCGAGGTGACGTTCGAGGACGGCTCGGTGGAGACGCTCGACTGGCCCCCCGGCGAGCGCTGGGCCCGCTGGCAGCTCGTACGTCCGGTGAAGGCCCGGCAGGCCCGGCTGGTGCCGGCCGAGCGGTTCCAGCTCGACCTCGATCGGTTCGACGACGGGCGGACGCGCGAGGCCCAGCACGGCACCTCGACGCGCATCGCACTCTACGTGGAGGGCTGGCTGCGCCTCGCCCTCTCGCTCCTGGAGACCTTGTGAATCGGGAGACCCTGTGAACGGCACCGGCATCGTCCCGCTCCTGCGGCTCGGCCTCTCGCGTGGCTCCCGCTGGCGCGTACTCGCGCTCTTCACCGGGCTCGCCCTCGTGCCCTCCGCCCTGGCCGTCGCGCCGGCGTGGGCCTACCTGTCCGGAAAGCTCGATCATTCGGTCGGCTACGCGTCGTACCGGCAGCACCTGACGTCCTCCGGATTGCTCGAGCTCCTGCGCGGCCTGGGCGAGAACGGCTCGGGCGGCCGCATCGGACTCGGCCTCGCGGGGGGCCTGCTCGTCGCGCTCCTCGTCGGGCCCTGGTCGGCGGGGGCTGCGATGGCCGAGTCGCGCTCCGAGGTTCCGATGCGCATGCGCCCGCTCCTCGGGATGGCGGGAGAGCTCTACGGCCGCCTCGTCCGCATGACCCTCGTGGCGTTCGTACCGCTCGGCATCGCCGGAGGCCTCGCGGCCGGCTTCGTGAAGGGAGCGGACGACCTGGCGAAGAAGTCGCTCACCGAGGCGGACGCGTTCGGGTGGCACCACCGGGCCCAGGCCGCGGTGGCGGTGGTCGTGTTCCTCGCCCACCTGACGCTGGACGCCGGCCGGGCCCAGCTCGCCGCCCGCCCGGAGCGCCGCAGCGCCTTCCTCGCCTGGGCCGCGGGCGCCTGGATGGTGATTCGACGCCCGGTGAAGACGATCGCGCTCGGCGCCGCCGGCGCCGCCCTCGCGCTCGTTCCCGCGGTGGTCGCGATGTCCATCCGCGAGCGGCTGCCGCCCGGCCCGGGCTGGTCGATCGTCCTCGGTTTCCTCCTCGCGACCGGCGCCACCGCCTCGCTCGCCTGGGGCCGCTCGGTCCGCATCGCCGCGCTCGCGGAGCTGGCCGCCGTGGACGGGCTCGGGCGCGCCCGGAACAGGGCGCTGCGCGCCGCGAGGAAGGCCATCCGCGTCGCCAGGACCGAGCCGCTCCTTCCGGCGATGGACGCGCCCGGGGCCACGCCGGCGCCCTCCGCGGGGCTGGAGACGGCCGGCCCGCTCGCGCCACCGGCGCCGCCTCCCGGCGACGGAGGCGAGCCCGGCTGAGGCGCGCCACGCTCCTCACGGAACGAGGGTGAGGAACAGGAAGGCGCCGAACAGGACGAGGTGCACCGCGCCCTGCATCACGTGGGTGCGTCCGGTGCCGAGCGTGATCGTCGCCACCGCGAAGCTGAGCGCGGTGAGCACCATCTCCTTCGGGTCGAGCCCGAGCACGAGGGGCTGTCCGATCGCGAACGAGGCGATGGCGACGGCGGGGATGGTGAGCCCGATGCTCGCGAGGCCGGAGCCCAGCGCGAGGTTCATGCTCGTCTGGAGGCGGTTCGCGTGCGCCGCCCGCACCGCGGCGGTGGTCTCGGGCAGGAGCACGATGAGCGAGATGGCCACGCCGATGACGGCGTCCGGCGCATGGGCGGCCCGCACGCCCGCCTCGATGGACGGCGAGAGCGCCTTGCCGAGCCCCACGACGGCGACGAGGGAGGCGGCGAGGAGCCCGAACGCCAGCCAGGCCTGGAGCGGCGTCGGGGGCGCTGCATGGGCGTCCGCCGCCTCCTCGCTCCCGGTCGGCAGGAAGTAGTCGCGGTGCCGGACGGTCTGCACGAAGACGAAGACGCCCCACAGCGCGAGCGACGCCGTCGCGGCGAAGACGAGCTGGGGCGTCGAGTAGGTCGGGCCGGCCGTGCTGGTGGTGAAGGTGGGGAGGACCAGGCTGAGCGCCGCGAGCGCGAGCAGCGCGGCCAGCGCAGGGCCAGCGCCCTCGGTGCGGAAGGTCTGCTCACGGTGGCGAAGGCCGCCCACGAGCAGGCACAGGCCGAGGATCCCGTTCACGACGATCATGAGCGCCGCGTACACGGTGTCGCGGGCGAGGGCCGCCTTGCCGGCGCCTCCGGCCAGCATCATCGATACGATGAGCGCCACCTCGATGATCGTGACAGCGAGGGCGAGCACCAGCGTGCCGAGCGGCTCGCCGAGTCGGTGGGCCACCACCTCCGCGTGGTGAACGGCCGCCAGCACCGCGCCGACGAGGCCCAGGCCGCACACGGCGGCGAGCGCGCCGCCCACCGGGGCGGCGACGACGGCCACCGCGAGGAGCGCGAGGGCGGCGGGCGGGACGGCGAGGGGCCATCGGCTCATGTCGTGCTCGGGTCGGGGGGTGGCGGGTACGCGTGCCGCGCCAGCCTGCCACGCCACCGGCGACTCGCGCACGCCCGTTTCTTGCGAACCCTCCCACGAGCCCCGTACCGTGGGCCCCGAACCGTACCCCGGGAGGTCCCCTTGTCGCTCCGCACCGCCTCCGCCGCCCTCCTCGCCCTCGCGCTCTCGACCGCCACCGGCTGCGCGGCCCACGAGAAGACCGCCGACAAGGCCGCCGCGGTCGGCGACTGGAAGACCGCCGAGGCCGAGTACGCCGAGGCCCTGCGCAAGGACCCCAAGCGGGCCGACCTCCAGCAGAAGTACCAGCAGGCCCGCGCCACGGCGCTCTACGAGTCGTCCCGCAAGGCGAAGGCCTGCTGGGCCGCCCGCGATGCCGAGTGCGCGTTCGCGGAGAGCGACTACGCCCTCCGCCTCGACCCCGGCAGCGTCGAGATGGCGACGCTGCACGCCGACGCCGGCCGCGAGGCCGCGCTCCAGAGGGTGCGGCGCGCCGACGAGGCCGCCGGGCGCGCCGACTGGAAGGGCGCCCTCCAGCTCCTCGGGAGCGCCCAGGAGGCGAGCCGGGACCCCGTGGTCACGTCCGCCGTGCAGGCCTCCTCGGGCGGCGTGGTGGGCGGCGCGGTCGCGGAGTCCGACCGCCTTCGCGCCCAGGCACAGTTCCCGGCGGCCATCGACCTCCTCGCCCTGGCGACGAGGATCGACCCCCGCGTCCAGCCGCGGCTCGACTCGGTGCGCGCCGAGTACGAGCGCTGGAAGGACACCGAGGCCGAGCGGTTCACGGTGAGCGGCGTCCAGCTGATGGACCAGGGGCGCTGGGCCGAGGCCGAGCAGATGTTCCGGCAGGCCGTCGCCATCCGCCCGCGGTCGCGCGCCGAGCCGCTCTCGCGCTACGCGGGGGCGATGGCGAGGGGCGCCGCGGCCGCACAGCACCGCGACTGGCCGGGCGCCGAGCGTGCATTCTCGGAGGCCGCCCAGCTCAACATGGACCGCGGCCAGGCCTCGGCCGAGCTCGAGCGCGTGAGGATCCGGCCGTACGCGTTCGTGCTCCGCTCGGTGCTGGTCCGCCCCACCCGGCCCGACGGCCACCCGTGGGCCGGAGGTCGCAACCGGGAGATCGACCGCGTGGTGGCCTGGCTGTCCCGCGGGAACCTCGTGGCCGGCCAGGACGCGGTCGAGATGGCGCGCCGGCTGCCGCGCGAGAACCAGCCCACGCTCGTCGTGACCATCGCGCTGCCCGACGGGCGCGGCGTGCAGTCCGCTCCACGGCGCGGGGCCTACACGCTCCTCGAGGGCGGCTTCACCGTGACTACGAACGGGTTCGACGAGCGAGCCGTCTCCGTCCGTGTGGTGCACGACGACGGATCTGGGCGGCCGGTGGACGTGGGCCTCGTGAGCGTCCGGCTCTCCGACGTCGTGGCGCGCGGCGAGCTTTCGCTCGCGGGCGGCGCGCTCCTCGACCTGCGCATCGCCGCGGTCCCCTCGGACCAGCCGGACGGCGCGGTGGAGCGCCTCTCGCCGATCCCCGATCGCGACAACCTGGCGGGGGCGTGGTCGCAGCCCGGGCCGGGCGCGAAGGGCTACCGCCTCACGGGCGTGGAGGCCGCGCTCCCGCCGTCGGCCGGCCGCGAGGCCGTGTCGGTGGAGATCGTCCAGGGCCCGAACGTCGTGTACCGCTCCCCGCCGGCCCAGGGCGCGAGCGGGCGCTGGATGCCCGCGACGGTCTACCTCTTCGCGAGGCCGGACGAGACGCTCGCGGTCCGCCTGGTCGCCGGAGTGCGGCAGCTCGCCTCGTCGCCCGTCACCGGGCACACGCTCGACCAGGGGAGCGTCCGGCTGCCGGGCGCGGACGGCAGCGCGGTCACGCTCAGGGTGGAGGCGCGGAGGAGCGGGCTGTAGCGGTCACCCCTCCCCCCGCGCGAAGCGGAGGGAGGGGCGCCGGGGTGTCTGGAAGTTTGGACCGACCGGTCACCCCGGATTCGAGATCACCGCTGCACGGCGGCCGGGGTCTCGTGGGCTGCGGCCCGCACGAGGCCCCGGACCGCCGTGCAACGCCTAGCGGGCGGGCGCCGGACGGAGGTTGCCCGCGTCGAGGAGCCACCTCCAGGAGCCGTCCGGCTGCCTCGCCCAGATCGTGAGGTACTTCGTGTACGCCCGGTCGCCCTTCGGCCCGGGCGCCTGGTAGATCGCCGTTCCAACCGTCCAGCCCAGGTCACCGCTCGCCGCGGCGCCTCCGTCCAAGGGCGCCCAGGTGAGAACCTCGCCCGCCTCCGACTGCGCGTAGACCTGGGCGACGGCCTCCACGCCCCAGCGCACGCCGTCGGGCCGGAACAGCATCGCCTGCGGATCGGCGAACTCGGGGAACGAGGGGCCGAAGCCCCGGGTGGACGCGAGCGCGCCCGCGCGTGCGGCGAAGGCGCGGTCCGCCTCCAGGACCTGCGACCTGAGCGCGCTGCGCTCGCCGGGGCGCGCGGCGCCCGCGTAGCCAGCCACCACCGGGGAGGAGCGGGGGGGCCCCTCCGGGGCGCCGCGCGCCGCCGAACGAACGATCGCCTGGATCCGGAAGGCCGAACCGCTGCGCCTCCAGATCGCGGCGTACTTCCCGAACGTCGCTCCGGCCGGATCCGCCTCCTCCAGCCAGCCGGCGCTGTACCCCATCTGCCCGTCCGCCGAGGCGGCGCCGACCAGGCGGTGCAACGACGGCCTGGCCGCGCGCTCCGGAACCCGCTCGAGCAGGCCGCCGGCCTCGGCACGCCCTCGCACCACGTCCTCGCCCGGATGGAGGACGATCGCGTCGTCGGCGAGCGCTGCGCCGAGGCCGGCGGCCCACCCGTCCCTCGCCACCCCCGCCGCGAGCCCGTCGTCGGCCGCCAGCACCGCCGCGCGCGCGGACGCCGCGGGCGCGGAGGAATCGGCGGCACCCTTGACCACGGGTGCGCCGCCCTCCGCGCCGGCGTCGGCCAGCCTCGCCAGGGCCGAGGCGGAGGCGAGCGCGGCGACGAGGGCCAGGGACCGGGTCACGGGGAGAACGTAGCGCAACCTCGAACCACGTCCCCGGGCCCTTCTGCATGCAGGACAGGGGTTGCAGCGAACGGGCCCGGCCGTGCAGCGAGCGTCAGCAGTACGGGCCGTCCCGACGGGGCCCCCGTCCCGGACTGGCCGCCGCGGTCCCACACGCGTTACCGTGCGTGTGAGGTGGACGTGAGCTCGGAGCCCGACCGGCGCGCGCGGCGGACGCGTGCGGTCCTCGTCCTCGGCGGATGGACCGGGGTGGGCGTGGCCACGTCCGCGATGCTCTGGTTCCAGGGCCTCGACCACACCCTCGCCGACCCGCTCAACGTGAAGCGCGTCGCACGCATCCTCGTGGACGTGTGGATGTGGGCCGCCTACACGCCGGTGGTGTTCCAGCTGGCCCGGCGCCTGCCGCTCAGCGCCTCGAGCTGGCGCGCCAACCTGCCGGTGCACGTGCTGTGCGCCCTCGCGGCGGCGGTGATCGACTCGCTCGTGGCGCTGTGGATCTCCCCCTGGCTGGGGCCCTACCGCGCCAACACGTTCCTCGCCTTCTTCACCCGCACCGCCTCCATCTCCGTCTACTGCTACGTGGCGGTGCTCACCCTCGGTCACGCCCTGGAGTACCACCGGCTGTGGACCGATCATCGCCTGCGCGCCGCCGAGCTCGAGCGCCAGGTGGCCGAGACGCGGCTCGGCGTTCTGGAGGCCCAGCTCCGGCCGCACTTCCTCTTCAACGCGCTGCACACGGTGGGCTCGCTCGTGCGCGCCGGCGAGCAGTCGGCGGCGGTCTCGGCGATCGCCCGCCTGGGCGACCTGCTGCGCCAGGCGCTCCGCGGCGGCTCGCAGCAGGAGGTCACGCTGCGCGAGGAGCTGATCTTCGCGACCCACTACCTCGAGCTCGAGCGGGCCCGCTTCCGCGATCGGCTCGAGACCCGGGTGGACGTGGAGCCGGCCCTCCTGGACGCGCTCGTGCCGCGCTTCATCCTCCAGCCCCTCGTCGAGAACGCGGTGCGCCACGGCATCGAGCCGTCGGAGCACCCCGGCCGCGTCGAGGTCTCCGCGGCGCGGAGCGGGGACTCGCTCCATCTCGCGGTGACCGACACCGGGCCAGGACCCATCGTCGTGAGGTCGGGCCGGGGCGGCATCGGCCTCGGCAACACCCGGGAGCGGCTGCGTCACCTCTACGGTCCTGCGGCCTCCGTGGATCTCGAGGCCCGGCCCGGCGGCGGTTCCGTGGTGCGGGTGGTGCTGCCGTATCACGCCGCCCGAGGGGAGGTGGCCGCGTGAGCTCGACCCAGCTCCGGACGCTCGTCGCCGACGACGAGGCGCCCGCGCGCGACACCCTGAAGCTGCTCCTCGGCCGCGATCCGGAGATCGAGCTCGTGTCGGAGTGCCGTTCCGGCCCGGAGA
>Ga0335085_10011271_pt1 | contig 13284 bp, 14 predicted proteins | sample Lox_Sample_45_FD_206712 | JGI IMG/M metagenome (GOLD analysis project Ga0335085, IMG submission 206712) | Soil microbial communities from Loxahatchee National Wildlife Refuge, Florida, United States - Lox_Sample_4.5 | ecosystem: Environmental > Terrestrial > Soil > Wetlands | place: USA...
GTTCGCGATCGTGGAGCATGCCGGGCCGCGCCGCCGGAGCCGCTCAGAAGGTGATCGGCCAGCTTTCCGTCCGGTAGCCCATGTCCCAGAACATCCACTCGTAGCGGCTGGTCGTCCGGAAGTTCCGGTGCAGGCGCGCGCGCTCGTCCGCGGCCAGGCCCCTGCTCAGCCGGTTGGTGACGTCCAGCACCTCCTGGACGTACTCGCCGAAGGCCGACCCGCTGTAGGTGTTGATCCACCGCTGGAAGCGCGGGTCGGGTGACCCCCGGCGCCGCAGTTCCTTGCCGACCTCCCAGTAGATCCAGTAGCAGGGCAGGACCGCGGCGACCCCCTCGGCGTAGGACCCGCCCCGGGCGGTCGCCAGCAGATAGCTCGTGTAGGCCAGGGTGGTGGGCGCCATCTCGGCCGTCTCGGCGGCGCGGGGATCGATGCCCAGGTCGGCCAGCAGCGACCCGTGCAGTTGCTGTTCGACGGAGACCACGCCGACGAAGTGCCGGGCGAACATCTCGGTTTCCCCCGCGCCCGGCGCCCGGCTGGCGATGGCGGCGAGCGTGTGCCCATACTGCTCCAGGTACAGCGAATCCTGGATCACGTAGAAGGCGAACGCCTCCTCCGGAAGGCTGCCGTCGGCCAGCCCGGTGAGAAAGGGATGCTTGAGGATGGCCTCGTAGATGCCGGTGATGCCCTGCCATAGCTCACTGGTGAAGCTGTCGGTCATCCGTGCCGCTCCCTGATCGCCAATGCGCCGACGATAACGGTATTACGGTCGAGGAGTGTGATGGGAACGCCACGTCTCGTTCGGCATGATGATTTTCTTTCCCCGGGGGTGTCGATTCCGGCCATCCCCCTTCGTGATGAGGGTGAGGGGCCGCCAGACAGGCGTCCCGCCCGAAGGGAGAAACGACCATGACGCAGTACCTGCTCGCCGTGCACAGTGTCGAGGGCGAGCCTATGCCGTCCGAGGAGCAGATGCAGCGGGCGTACAAGGATGTCGACGCCCTCAACGCCGAGATCCAGTCGGCCGGCGTCTGGGTGTTCGCCGGCGGCCTCCAGCCGCCGTCGTCGGCAACGGTGGTCCGCACGCAGGGCGGCCAGGTCGTCACCACCGACGGCCCGTTCGCCGAGACCAAGGAGCAGCTCGGCGGCTTCTGGATCATCGACGTCCCCGATCTGGACGCGGCCCTGGACTGGGCCCGCAAGGCGACCGTCGCCTGCGCCAACCCGGTCGAGGTCCGGCCGTTCCAGCAGATCTGACCGTGCCGGGTCTGGACACCACGGCCGTCGAGCGCGCCTACCGGGAAAGTTCCGGGCGTGCCGTGGCCATCCTGGTCCGCCTCTTCGGCGATATCGACCTCGCCGAAGAGGCGGTGCAGGAGGCGTTCGCCGTCGCCGCCGAGCGGTGGGCGGCGGCGGGTGTGCCGCCCAACCCCGGCGGCTGGATCGTCACCACCGCGCGGAACAAGGCCCTGGACCGGCTGCGCCGGGAGTCGTCCCGCTACGGCCGGGAGGCCCAGGCCGTCCTGCTGCGTGTCCAGACCGAGCCCGGGGAGGCCGGCACAGCGGAGGGGGAACCGGTGCCCGATGACCGGCTACGGCTCATCTTCACCTGCTGTCATCCGGCGCTGGGCGCCGAGGCGCAGCTCGCGCTCACCCTGCGGCTTGTGGCCGGGCTGCAGACCCCGCAGATCGCGCGCGCCTTCCTGACCCCCGAGGCGACGATCGCGCAGCGGCTGGTCCGCGCCAAGCGGAAGATCCGCGACGCGAAGATCCCGTACCGGGTGCCGCGCGACGCCGAGCTGACCGCCCGGCTGCCGTTCGTGCTCGCCGTCGTCTACCTGGTCTTCAACGAGGGGTACACGGCCTCGGCGGGGGACGCGCTGGTCCGCTCCGACCTGTGCGCCGAGGCCATCCGGCTGGCCCGGCTGCTGGCCGAGCTGATGCCGGACGAGCCCGAGGTGCTGGGCCTGCTGGCGCTGCTGCTGCTGACCGAGGCGCGCCGCCCGGCCCGCACCGCCGCCGACGGGTCCCTGATCCGGCTGGCCGACCAGGACCGCGGCCGGTGGGACCGGGCCATGATCGCCGAGGGCCAGGACCTGGTGCGCGCGTGCCTGCGCCGTGACCAGCCGGGGCCCTACCAGCTGCAGGCGGCCATCAACGCGGTGCACGCCGACGCGCCGGTGGCCGCGGCCACGGACTGGCGCCAGATCCTGGCCCTGTATGACCAGCTCGCCGCGATCGCGCCGACCCCCGTCGTGGCGCTCAACCGCTGTGTCGCGGTCGCCGAGGTGCACGGCCCGCGCGCCGCGCTCGGCCTGCTCGACCAGCTGGACCTGGACGACTACCACCTGTTCCACGCGGCCCGCGCCGACATGCTCCGCCGCCTCGGCCGCCCGGCGGACGCCGCCGCGGCCTACGACGCGGCCATCGCGCGCGCGGCCAACGGTGCGGAGCGGTCCTTCCTCATCCGCCAGCGCGGCGCGCTGGGAACGAGCCCGCCCCGGCCGTAAGGGCGCTGACCTGCGGCCTGCCTCAGGCAGCGGTCACTCGGACGAAATATTCCTGTTGCCCGTTTTGGGCAGCGCCCGGACGGCTCAGCGCCGCTCCTGGATGCGGATCAGGTTGCCCGCGGGATCGCGGAAGGCGCAGTCGCGAACTCCGTACGGCTGCTCGACCGGCTCCTGGACGACCTCGGCGTCGCTGGCCTGCAGCCGCTCGAAGGTGCCGTCGAGGTCCTTGGTGGCCAGGAGGATCCAGCCGTAGGTGCCCTTGGCCATCATCTCGGCGATGGTACGGCGCTCGTCGTCGGTGATGCCGGGGTCGGTGGCCGGCGGCGCCAGGAGGATGGATGTGCCGGGCTGGCCGGCGGGGCCGACCGTGATCCAGCGCATCTTGCCCCGTCCGACATCGCCGCGGACCTCGAAGCCGAGGGTGTCGCGATAGAAGGCCAGGGAGGCGTCCGGGTCGTCATGCGGGAGGAAGGTCGAGTAAATCGTGATGTCCATGACCGTCACGCTAGCTGCGGCTCGGTGACCGGCGCTTCTCGATTCCTGACCGGTCTGGTGACCTGTTTCGCCACGCACGGCGGCATCCCCGTCGTCGCGCGAGCTGCCTGGCTCCGGTAGGTGCTGGGCGGCATGCCGACCAGTTCGGTGAAGCGACTGCTGAAGGTGCCCAGCGACGCGCAGCCGACCGCGAAACAGACCTCGGTGACGCTGAGGTCGCCCCGGCGCAGCAGCGCCATCGCGCGCTCGATCCGCCGCGTCATCAGGTAGCTGTACGGCGACTCGCCGTAGGCGAGCTTGAATTCGCGGCTGAGGTGCCCGGCCGACATGTGCGCGCCGCGGGCGAGCGCCTCGACGTCCAGCGGCTGCGCGTACTCCCGGTCGATCCGGTCGCGGACGCGGCGCAGCCGCGCGAGGTCGCGCAGGTGCTGCGCGGAGGCGGGTCTGCTGGTCACACGCACGATCGTACGTCGCGGCGCAGATCGATGCCGAGCCCTTTGCCGTGGTCGAGCCCGCGGACTTCGCCCGCGCCCCGGCCCACGGCCATGCCGCCAGCATCGAACCAAGATCAAATAAGGCGCCCGGACGACCGCTCACAAGCCCGCATGAAACAGGGAGGTCAGCGCCCCATCGCGGACCAGGGTAACGGCCAGGGTGCAGACCAGGGAATGTCACGGGCGCGACGCGTCCGCCCGACGTGCGATCGTGAGGCAAGTACCACTTGTGAAAGGGCTCCTCATGAGCTCATCTTCCACCCGCCTGCCCACCCCGGAAGGCCGTGGCTCCGTCTAGGACGGTCGGCTCCACATCGACCACAAGCAGAACCAAGGAGACCCGCATGTCTGTCCCGACCGAAAACCCAGCAGGCGCCACGGCGGTCCGGCCGTTCACGATCCCGGTCACCCCCGAGGCGGAACTGGAGGCGCTGCGCGCGCGCGTCGCGGCCACCCGGTGGCCCGACCAGGAACTCGTCACGGATCATTCGCAGGGCCCGAAGCTGGCGGTCATGCAGGAACTGGCCCGCTACTGGGCGGCAGAATACGACTGGCGCCGGTGCGAGGCGAAACTGAGCGCCCTGCCGCACTTCATGACCGAGATCGACGGGCTGGACATCCACTTCATCCACGTCCGCTCCGAGCATGAGAATGCGCTGCCGGTCATCATCACGCACGGGTGGCCCGGCTCGATCGTCGAGCTGCTGGCGGTCATCGACCCGCTCACCAATCCCACCGCCCACGGCGCGAGCGCAGCGGACGCCTTCGACGTGGTGATCCCGTCGTTGCCGGGCTACGGGTACTCCGCCAAGCCGCGCGAGACCGGCTGGGGCCCGGACCGCATCGCCCGGGCCTGGACCGAGCTGATGAAGCGCCTCGGCTACAGCCGGTTCGTGGCGCAAGGCGGCGACTGGGGCGCGATCATCACCGACGTGATGGCCACCCAGGCACCCCGCGAACTGCTCGGCATGCACACCAACATGGCCGGCGTTGTTCCGCCCGATGTCTCAACGGCGCTCGCGCGCAACGTCCTGGGGGCGGGCGGCCCGCCCCCATCCGGTCTGTCCGCCGAGGAAAGCCGCACGTACGAGCAGCTGAACTTCTTCTACACCAACGGCATCGGCTACGGGATAGAAATGATTACGCAGCCGCAGACGCTCTACGGGATCGCGGACTCACCCGTCGGCCTGGCCGCCTGGATGATCAACCACGACGCGGCCAGCTACGCCGACATCGCCGACGCCGTCGCGGGGCACCCCGTCGGCAACCTGACCCGGGACGAAGTCCTCGACGACGTCACGTTCTACTGGCTGACCAACACTGGGATTTCCTCCGCCCGGCTGTACTGGGAGAACACGTTCGACTTCTTCGGCGTCAAGAACGTCGCCATCCCGGCCGCCGTGACCGTCTTCCCGAAGGAGATCTACAAGGCCCCGCGCAGCTGGGCCGAGCGCGCCTACCCCAAGCTCATCTACTTCAACGAGGTCGACCGGGGCTGCCACTTCGCCGCCTGGCAGGAGCCGGCGCTGTTCACCGCTGAGCTGCGCGCGGCGTTCCGGTCACTGCGCTAAACCACCGTTCAGACCTTTGCATGCACCGTCGCTGGGCGGGGTCCCGAGTGGCCCGGCTGCGGGCTACTCGGGCCCCGCCGCGCGGCACGCCACGTCGTCCTGATGGACCTCTGGACGCTGGCCTCCGGACCAGGTAAGACAACTTCCAAGGAGCTGTCATGACAGCACATTGGCCGGTGCCCGCCGGGCTGCACATGTCCTCGACCCGGCTGCCCGTGGAGAGCAGGCTGCCTTCCTTTGACGGTGCGACCGGATGGCTCAATTCGCCGCCGCTGACAGCCGCCGACCTGCGCGGCAAGGTCGTTCTGGTCAACTTCTGGACCTACACCTGCATCAACTGGCTACGCCAGCTTCCCTACGTCCGCGCCTGGGCCGGCAGATACTCCGGTCACGGGCTGACGGTGGTCGGGGTTCACACCCCCGAATTCGGGTTCGAGCACAATCTCGGCAACGTCCGCCGCGCTGTGCAGGACATGCGGGTCGATTACCCGGTCGCGATCGACAACGACTATGCGGTATGGAGCGCCTTCGCCAACCACTACTGGCCGGCCCTGTACTTCGCCGACGCGCAGGGGCACATCCGGCATCATCATTATGGCGAAGGCGAATACCAGCAGTCGGAAATGGTCATCCAGCAGTTGCTGGCCGAGGCCGGATCCGCCGACGCCGGTCATGAGCTGGTCTCGCCCGATGCCCGCGGCCTGGAAGCGCCCGCCGACTGGGCCGCCCTGAGATCACCGGAGAACTACACCGGCTACGACCGCACCGAGAACTTCGCGTCCCCCGGCGGCGCGGTACCGGGAAAGCGTCACGCCTATGAGGCCCCGGCGGCGCTGAGACTCAATCACTGGGCCCTGTCCGGGGATTGGACAGTGGAGGAAGGGGCCGCCACGCTGAACCAGGCCGACGGGCGGATCGCGTACCGCTTCCACGCCCGCGACCTGCACCTGGTCATGGGGCCCGCCGTAGCGGGCACGCCGGTGCGGTTCCGCGCGCTCATCGACGGACAGCCGCCCGGTGCGGCACACGGGGTCGACGTTGACGACCAGGGCCACGGAACGGTGGCCGAACAACGGCTGCACCAGCTCATCCGGCAGCCCGGCCCCATCACCGACCGCACCTTCGAGATCACCTTCCTCGATCCCGACGTCCAGGCCTACGCGTTCACCTTCGGCTAGATCAGGGGCGCGGGGTCAGGTGGTGATGTCGGGGTGGGGGAGGTTGAAGTGCGCGGCCCCGGCGGGCAGATTGGCGGACAAGTGTCCGTATAGCGGCGGCAGGAAGCAGGAGTGCCCGTGGGACCCACCGACCCCGGCGGAAAGCCGCCGAACGGCCCGCTGTCCGGGATCCTGGTCGCCGACTTTTCCCGCATCCTGGCCGGCCCCTACGCCACCATGATGCTTGGCGACCTCGGGGCCGACGTCATCAAGGTCGAGAGCCCGGCCGGCGACGACACCCGCGAGTGGGTCCCGCCCCGGCGCGGCGACGTCGGCACCTACTTCCTCGGGGTCAACCGCAACAAGCGGTCGATGGCGCTCGACCTGGCCGACGAGCAGGACGCGGCCGTGGCGCACGCGCTGTCCGCCCGCGCGGACGTGTTCATCCAGAACTTCCGGCCCGGCGGCCTGGCCCGGTTCGGCCTCGACTACCCTGCCGTCGCCCGCCGCAACCCGGGCATCATCTACTGCTCGATCAGCGGGTTCGGCGCGGGCAAGGGCGCATCCCTGCCCGGCTACGACGTGCTGGTGCAGGGGGTCTCCGGCCTGATGAGCCTGACCGGCGCGCCCGACACCCCGCCGTTCCGGTCCGGGATCTCCGTCTTCGACGTGTTCACCGGGCTGCACTCGGCGCTGGGCATCCTCGCCGCGCTGCACCACCGCGACGTCACCGGCGACGGCCAGCACATCGAGACCAACCTGCTGTCCACGGCGCTGTCGGCGATGGTCAACCAGACCTCCGCATACGTGGCCGGCGGCGTGGTGCCGCACCGGATGGGCAACTCCCACCTCAGCCTGTTCCCGTACGAGCCGCTGGCCACCGGCGACGGGGATCTCATCATCGCGGTCGGCAACGACCGGCAGTTCCGCAGGCTCGCCGCGGCGCTCGGCGCACCGGAACTCGCCGACGACGAGCGCTTCCGCAGCGTCGGCGACCGCAACGACAATCGCGAGCAACTGCGGCCGCTGCTGCTGGAGCGGCTGGCCACCCGGTCCGCCCAGGAGTGGTTCGCGATCCTCACCGAGGCGGGCATCCCGTGCGGGCCGATCAACGACGTCCGCGGCGGGGTCGAGCTGGCCGCGAGCCTCGGACTGGAGCCGGTGGTGATGACGGGCGACGTGCCGACCGTCCGCAACCCGATCCGCATGTCCGCGACGCCGCCGCGGCACGAACTGCCCCCGCCGGCGCTGGACGCCGACGGCGACGACATCCGCGCCTGGCTCGGCTTCACTCCCCGGAAGGACCACGCCGATGAGCCGTGACCCGCCGAACGGGCCTGACGGGGAGTGATCCACGGCCCCTCCCGCCGGGCCGGCGGGAGGGGCCGGGTTCGCCCGTATTACCCCGTTCGCCCGGTAACTTCTGCGAAAGTGATCTCATGCGAGCAGCCGTCCTCCGCGGGCACCGCAGTGCCCCGGAGGTGGAGCAGTGGCAGCCGCCGGACGCCGGGCCCGGTGCGGCGCTCATCGAGCTCCGGGCGGCGCCGATTACGCCGCTGGATCTGCTGTGCGCGAGCGGCACGTCCTACTTCGGTCCGCCGGAACTGCCGTACGTCCCGGGCGTGCAGGGCGTGGGCCTGGTCATGAACTCCGCCGCGGTCCCGTCCGGGACGATGGCGTGGTTCTGCACCCGGGCCGGGATGGCGCCCGGGGACGGGAGCCTGCGCGAGTGCTGTTCGGTGGCCGAGGCGGACGTGGTGCCGCTCGCGTTCGACGTGAAACCAGAGCTGGTCGCGGCCCTGGGCCTCTCCGCGGTGGCCGCGTGGATGGCCGTGACGTGGCGCGGTGAGCTGCACCCGGGTGAGCAGGTCATCGTGCTCGGCGGGGGCGGCACGGTCGGCCAGGTCGCGGTGCAGGCCGCGCGGCTGCTGGGTGCGCGGCGGGTGATCGCGGGCTGCCGGTCCGACGGTGCGGCCGAGCGGGCCCGGCGCTGCGGCGCCGACGCCGTGGTCCGGCTGGACACCGAGGACGTGGCCGAGCTAGCCCGGCGGTTCACCGGCGCCGGCGACGGCCCCGCTGACCTGGTGATCGACCCGCTGTTCGGTGCCCCGGCAGCCGGGGCGCTGCGCTCCCTGCGGCACTACGGGCGGCTGGTCCAGCTCGGCAGCGCCGCCGCGGAGACCGCGCCGATCGACAGCGCGACCATCCGCAGCCGGTGCCTGCGCCTGCTCGGCTACACCAACAATGAGCTCACCGCGTCGCAGCGGGCGGATGCGCTCAACACGGTGCTCTCCTACGTCGGCGCGGGCCAGCTGAGCGTCGACTTCGAGTCGGTGCCGCTCGACGGCATCTCCCAGGCATGGGACCGGCAGGCTCGCGGCGAGGCCCCCGTGCGCGTCGTGGTGACCTGCTAGGAGCCGTCACCAACCTGTGGCACGCGGAACTCCGGGGACGTGGACCATTCCCAGGGGCCTTGCTGAATGTTGCCGTAGACGAGCACGAACCGGCCCGGCACCGACCGGAGCGCGTCCACGGCAGCCTCGGCGTAGTGGCGGGCGGCGCGGCCTCGGCTCCTGACGGGGGCTTGACTACGGCTGCTCGCGGCGGCGGGCGGCGCGCAGCGCATCGGCCCACCAGGTCAGGTCGTCGGCCAGCAGCTTGAGCCGCGGCTCCAGCGGCGCGAGCGCGGTCGTATCCCCGGGGTCGGCGCTCTGCCGGGCGGCCATCATGGCCTCCGGCAGGATGTGCACCGCGTGCCGCAGCGGCGCCATCTCGAACTCGACGGCGACCAGCCGCAGCTGCTCGATGGCGCGGGCCCCGCCGACGTTCCCCCAGCCGACGAACGAGATGGGCTTGCGCCGCCACTCCACGAACGTCCAGTCCATGGCGTTCTTCAGCACGGCCGGGTAGCCGTGGTTGTATTCGGCCGTCAGCACGATGAACCCGTCGGCCCGGTCCAGTGTGCAGCCCAGCCGCCCGACCTCCGCGCTGGCGTACTCGCGGGGGGCCTTGGCGGGCGGCAGGCCGTCGAAGAACGGCAGCGGGTAGTGGCGCAGGTCGACCGGTTCGACCTCGAAGTCCTCGCGGGCCTCCAGGTGCTGGGTCACCCAGTAGGCGACCTTCTCGCTGAAGCGGCCCTCCCGGGTGGTGCTGGAGACGACCTGAATAAGCATGAGTGTCCCGTCGGTGAGCTGCCTGGAGGGCGCCGCCGGGCCGGCCGCGGTGCGCCCCGGTTCCCGTCAGGGGGTGGTAATGGCGAGCTTGCCCAGCTTGCGCCGGCCGAAATCGGCCACCGCCTCGGCGGCATCGTCCAGCGGGTAGGTACGGGTGACCGGCACCTGGAGCGTCCCCGCCGCCACGCCGGCCAGCAGCGACGCGAACTTACCGGGCTCGCCCACGGCCATCACCCCGGTCACGGTGATATCGTCCCGGCCGGCCTGCTCGCCCGTCGCGCCCAGCGCGGACACCAGCCGGCCGCCGGGGCGCAGCAGCGCGGCCAGCGTCGCGACGTCGCCCGCCGCGTGCACCACCGCGGTCACCCCGCCCTCCGTGCCCGGCGTGCCCGATACGCCCGGCACGGCCGCGTGGATCGCGGCGGCCAGGTCGCCGGTGTAGTCGACCGCCGCGGCCGCGCCCAGGCCGAGCACGAAGCCGGTGGCCTCACCGGGGCGGGCCGTGGCCAGCACCGTCGCGCCGGTGGCCGCCGCGAGCTGGACCGTGAACGCCCCGACGCCGCCCGTCGCGCCCGACACCACGACCACGTCGGCGGGGGTCAGCGACAGCGCAGCGATCAGGTCGTGCGCGGTGACGGCGGCGAGCCCGGCCGCCGCGGCCTGCACGCTCGTCACCGCGGCGGGCAGGGCGGTCAGGATGGCGGCGTCCACGGTGACCGATTCGGCGATCGTGCCGGTGCCCAGCGTCATCCCGGTGATCACCCCGGCCACCCGGTCACCGGGCGCGAACCGGGTCACGCCCGGGCCGGCCGCGGCGACGGCGCCGGCCAGATCGCGGCCGAGCACGACGGGGAAGGTCGCCGGGAGCATGTCCCACAGATACCCGGCGGCGGTCGCCGCGTCGATCCCGTTGACCGACGCCGCCTCCACCGCGACCCGGACCTGCCCCGGGCCGGGCTCGACGGCCGGAATGTCCTGTACCGCGAGCTTGTCGCCGCGTCCCGCAAAGGCCAGCGCACGCATCGGTGACCACCTCATCCTGTCGTGACATGTTGCTACCGAGCGCGACGATAGCACAATCTGGGGACTAGTCCCCAGATAAGTCCGTATGCTGGAGTCATGGTGACGCCGCTCCCGCCCGCGGACGCGTGAGCCACGTGGTAACCCAGCCCTTGCGCGCGGACGCCGAGCGTAACCGCTGCCAGCTCATGAACGCGGCACTGGCCGTGTTCGCGGAGCGCGGCCTCGACGCGCCGCTGGACGAGATCGCCCGCCGGGCGGGCGTCGGCAACGCGACCCTCTACCGGCGTTTCCCGACCCGCTGCGACCTGGTCGCCGCCGTCTTCCTCGGCGCCATGCAGGAGATCGTCGACGCCGCCGGCCGCGCCCTGGCCGAGCCGGACCCGTGGACGGCCCTTACCGGCCACCTGACCTTCCTGTGTGAGCTGCAGGCCGCCAACCGGGCGATCGCCGACCTGCTGACTACCGCGGTCTGCGGGATGCCCGAGCTGGAGCGGCTGCGCGCGGCGGCCCTGGACGCCCTGACCGAGCTGATCGACCGGGCCAAGGCCCACGGTGACCTGCGCGAGGACTTCGGACACGAGGACGTCGTGCTGATCTTGATGGCCAACGCCGGGCTCATCGAGCGGACCGCGGCGGCCCCCGGCGCGGCCCGGCGCCATCTCGGCTATGTGCTGGACGGCCTGCGTGCCCCGGCCCGCGCGCCCGCGGCCCCACCGCCGGGGGAGGGCCAGGTCATCGAGGCGATGCGCGCGCTCGGCCGCCGCCACGGCTGCGCATGACGGTCCGCCGGTGCCAGGTCGTCCGGCGCGGCGCGCCCAGACCGGCGGCCCATCAGGCGGCCCGGTGCGTCCGGCGCGGCGCGGCCAGACCGGCGGCGGCCCAATCAGGCGGGGCGCCCGGCGCGGACCAGCGTGTCGATGGCCACCCGCTCACCCTCAGCGGTCTGCACATGCCGCCGCACCTGCTCCGCCCGCTCGACGGTGAGCCCGTCCAGCGCGGCGGCGACGGATGCGGGCGTCCAGAGGACGTGGGGGTACTGCGGGCCGCCGTAACCCCGGCCGAGGTTGTCGCGGTCGTGCCCGACGGCCAGCAGCGTCCCGCCCGGCGCGACCGCGGTCGCCGCGGTCGCCACCAGGTGGGCCAGGTCGTCGGTCGGCAGCTGGATGTAGGCGATGAGAACCAGGTCGTATTCGGCCGGGGCGGGCTCGTAGCGGAGCAGGTCCGCCTGCACCCAGTCGGCGTCGACGCCGCGCTGCCGGGCCAGTTCGGCCGCCCGGGCCAGGCCCACGGCGGAGAAGTCCACGCCGGTGACCCGCCAGCCGCGCCCGGCCAGCCAGATCGCGTTGCGGCCCTCACCGGTGCCCAGGTCCAGCGCCCGGCCGGGCTTCAGCGCGGCCAGTTCCTCGGCGACGAAACGGTTCGGCCCGGCCCCCCAGACCAGCTCCGGCCCCGCGTACCGTTCGTCCCAGGCGGCCTGGTCCATTCCTGCTCCTCTTCCCGCCACACCCGGTGGCGCGCGCTGTTTCCCGGATCTGCCCGCGCCGTGCGGTGCGCCCCCGCGAGGGCTCGTTCGGCCGGATCCGCACCCCCGCCATTATCGGCGCGGAACCGTGGCCGCGGCTGTTTCCGGTGGTCATGGTGCGGTTTCCTGGCGCCGGCCGGCGCGGCGCGCGCGACTGGGGAGATGCCGGGATACACGCTTTTGGGTTACCCGATGGCGATAGCCATGGAATCGTATGTGTCACAGTGGTAGGTGACCAGGCAACGGCGGTGGCTGGGCCGCCGCCGAGGGCGGTGAGCGCACGAAGCTGGCCGGCGGCTGACCGGGGTCGGGGACGCTGTCGGCGAAGGGCGAGCTGAGCGGCTATGGAGCGTCTGACCAGTGACGATCCCGCCGAGATCGGTGGTTACCGGTTGCGCGCCCGGCTCGGGGCCGGGGGCATGGGGCGGGTGTACCTGGCGTCCACGCCGGGCGGGCGGCGTGTCGCGCTGAAGGTCGTCCGGCCGGACCTGGGCGACGACCCCGATTTCCGGGCCCGGTTCCGCCAGGAGATAGAGGCCGCCCAGCGGGTGCGCGGGGTGTACACCGCGGAGTTGCTCGACGCCGACCCCGCGGCCACGCCGCCGTGGCTGGTGACGGCGTACGTGCCGGGGCCGTCGCTGCAGCGGGCCGTCGCCGAGCACGGGCCGATGCCGCCGGAGACGGTCATCCTGCTGATGGCGGGGATTGCCGAGGCCCTGCAGGCGATCCATTCCGCCGGCGTCGTCCACCGTGATCTCAAGCCGTCCAACGTGCTGCTCGCCCCGGACGGGCCGCGGGTCATCGATTTCGGGATCGCGCGGGCCACGGAGGCCACCAACCTGACCCAGAGCGGCATCGCCGTGGGCTCCCCGCAGTTCATGGCGCCGGAGCAGATCCGCGGCCAGGCCATCACGGCCGCGGTCGACGTCTTCGCGCTCGGCGCGGTGGCCGCGTTCGCGCTGCTCGGCCGGGCGCCTTTCGGCGAGGGGCACGTGGCCGCGCTGATGCACCGCGTGCTGAACGATCCGCCGAACCTGGCCGGCTGCTCCGGGCCGCTCCGCACCCTGATCGAGCGCTGCCTGGCCAAGAACCCGGCGGACCGCCCCGGCCCGGCCGAGATCATCGAATCCTGCCGGGCCCAGGCGGCCGGTAACCTGGGCGACTTCACCGACTCGTGGCTTCCGCCCGCCGCCGCGGCCTGCGCTCCGGGGATGACCAGCGTCCCCGGCGGCCCGGGCCGCCCGGGCGTCGCGGGTGCCCCTGGCGCCTCGCCTCCGCGGCCGAACGGCACGACGCAGGCCGCGGGGGCGGCCCCGCGCGGGCCGGGCCGGCCGCCCGGCCC
>Ga0335085_10011272_pt1 | contig 13283 bp, 15 predicted proteins | sample Lox_Sample_45_FD_206712 | JGI IMG/M metagenome (GOLD analysis project Ga0335085, IMG submission 206712) | Soil microbial communities from Loxahatchee National Wildlife Refuge, Florida, United States - Lox_Sample_4.5 | ecosystem: Environmental > Terrestrial > Soil > Wetlands | place: USA...
GTGGAGCTGCGCCAGCGAGGCGCGCATCGTCACGCGGAGCTTCGCGTCGAGGTTCGAGAGCGGCTCGTCGAGCAGGAAGGCGCGCGGCTCGCGGGCGATCGCGCGGCCCATCGCCACCCGCTGGCGCTGGCCGCCGGAGAGCTGCGCCGGCCGCCGCTCGAGCAGGTCGGCGAGGCCGAGCAGCGCCGCCACCTCGTCGACGCGCCGCAGGATCTCCGCCTTCGGCGTCTTGCGCGCCTTGAGGCCGTAGCCGAGGTTCTCGCGCACGGTCATGTGCGGGTAGAGCGCGTAGGTCTGGAAGACCATCGCGATGTCACGGTCCTTCGGTGCGAGATCGGTCACGTCGCGCCCGCCGATCGAGATCCGGCCGCCGCTCACGCGGTCGAGGCCGGCGATCATCCGCAGCAGCGTCGACTTGCCGCAGCCCGAGGGGCCGACGAGCACCAGGAACTCCCCGTCCTCGATCTCGAGCGTGACGTCGTCGACGGCGACGAAGCCTGACGCGTACTCCTTCCGCACCTGCTCGAGGTGGATCGAAGCCATCGAAGCCCTGATGGTATAGACCGGATCACGGGACCACAAGGGAAACGCGAGAAATTCGGTCGATTGGTATTGACCAAAGCGGTGGAGCGACTTAGACTGTCTCGCGATGAAGCTCGGAGTCGAAGCAGCGCTCGTCGAGGGGAAGGTTCTCACGGGCGACCTCGAGATCGAGGACGGCCGCGTCGTGCGCTGCGGGATCCGCGGCTCGCGCGGCAAGGGCCTCGCGCTGCCGGGGTTCGTCGACCTGCAGGTGAACGGCTTCGGCGGCGTCGACTTCCTCGACGCCGACGCGGCCGGCTACCGCCGCGCGGGCGAGGCGCTGCTCGAGACGGGCGTCACCGCCTACCTCCCGACGCTGATCACCTCGCCGGAGGACACCTTGCTCGCCGCGCTCGCGGAGGTGCCGGGCGACCTCGACTACCCGCGCATCCTCGGCGTCCACCTGGAGGGGCCGTTCCTCTCGCCGCTCCGCCTCGGAACGCACCTCGCGTCGGCGCGGCGGGATCCCGACCTCGACCTGCTCGAGCGGCTCCTCGACGGCGGGCCCGTGCGGCTGATGACGCTCGCCCCGGAGCTCCCCGGGGCGCCGGAGCTGATCGAGCGGCTGCTCGAGCGGCGCGTCACGGTCTCACTCGGGCATTCCGACGCGACCGCCGAGCAGGCGAATGCGGCGTTCGACCTCGGCGTGGCGACCGTGACGCATCTCTTCAACGCGATGCGGCCGTTCCTCCACCGCGACCCCGGCATCGCCGGCGCCGCGCTGGCCCGCGACGACGTGATCGTGCAGCTGATCCTGGACGGCGTCCACCTCGCGTCGGAGACGGCGCAGGTCGTGTGGCGGGCGGCGGCGGGACGGGTCGCGCTCGTGACCGACTCGATCACGGCCGCGGGGGCGAGCGACGGGGCCTACTCCTTCGGCAGCCTCGACGTCCAGGTCCAGAACGGCACCGTCCGCGGCCCCGACGGGGTGCTCGCCGGCAGCGTGTTGACGATGATCGAGGCCGTTCGCAACCTCCACGGGCTCGGCGTTCCGCTCGCCGAGGCCGTCGGCGCCGCGACCGCGGTGCCCGCGCGCGTGCTCCGGCTGCAGGAGCTGGGGCGCCTCGGGGTCGGGCTGCCCGCGGACGTCGTCGTGCTCGACGACCGGCTCGACATCGAGCGCGTGCTCGTCGCCGGCAGCGTCCACGTCGCCGTTTGACGCGGCTCGCCGCGCTCGTCGTGGCGGCGCTGGCCGTCGCCTGCCCGTCCGCCGGCCGCACCGCGACACCGCCGCTCGCGCGACTCGTCGGGCAGGAGATCGTCACCGGCATCGCCGGACGCACCCCCGGCCCGTGGCTCCTCGCCCGGATCCGTGCCGGGCAGGTCGGCGGCGTGCTCCTCTTCGGCCGCAACATCGGCAGCGACGCCGACGTGGCGCGGCTCGTGGGCGAGCTCCAGGCGGCAGCCGCAGCCGGCGGGAACCCGCCGCTCCTCGTGGCGGTCGACCAGGAGGGCGGCGCCGTCGAGCGGCTGCCGTCCGGGCCGCCCGACCTCTCGCCCCGGGACGTCGGCGAGACGGGCAGCTCCGCGAAGGCAGCCTCCGAGGGCGGCGCCACCGCTGCCTACCTCCGGCGGCTCGGAATCGATGTCGACCTCGCGCCCGTGCTCGACACGCCGAGCTCGCCCTCGAGCTTCCTCGGGAGCCGCGCCTACAGCTCCGATCCCGCCCTCAACGCCCGGCTCGGCAGCGCCTTCATCGGCGGGCTCCAGCGGGGCGGTGTCGCCGGGACGGCGAAGCACTTCCCCGGCCTCGGCACCGCGCGGGCGACGACCGACACGGCCGCGCTCGTGCTGCGTTCGCCGGCGCGCGTGCTCGAGACGGGGCTCCTGCCGTTTCAGCGGGCGATCGCGGGCGGCGTCGACCTCGTGATGGTGAGCAATGCGGGCTACCGCGCCTACGACCCGACGGGAACCCCCGCCTCCTGCTCGCGCGCGATCGTGACGGGGCTTCTCCGGCGGCGGCTCGGGTTCAGGGGCGTCGTGATCACCGACGACCTGGAGGCGCCCGGGCCGCAGGCCCAGCCGGATGCCCCGCTGGAGGCCGCGCGCGCCGGCGTCGACCTGCTCCTCTACGCGCACGAGCGCACGAGCGCCGCCGGGTACAACCGGCTGCTGGCGGCGGCGCGGAGCGGCCGGCTGCCGCCGGCGGAGCTCGAGGCTTCGGCGCGCCGGATCGCGGCGTTGAAGCAGAAGTTGTCTTAAGACAACGAATGTGCGAGACTTGCCGCCGTGACCGCGCGGCTGCTCCTCGTGACGAGCCCGCTCCTGAGCGGGCCGGACGTGCTGGCCGTGCAGAAGCGTCTCGCCGCGCTCGGCTTCGACCCCGGCCCGCTCGACGGCCGCTACGGCCCCGCGACCGAGCGTGCGGTGCGCGCGTTTCAGCACGCCGCCGGCGTCCCGGCGGACGGCGTCGTCGGGCCGCAGACCCGTGCGGCGCTCGCGAAGGCGAAGCCGGCACCGCACCCCGAGCCCGACCCGCTCGGCCGGCGGGCGCTGGCGGAGGCACGGCGGTGGCTGGGCACGCGCGAGGACCCGCCGGGATCGAACCGGACGCGGTTCGGGCAGTGGTTCGGCCTCGACGGCGTTCCCTGGTGCAACATCTTCGTCAGCTACTGCTTCGCCGTCGGCGCCGGCTACACGCTCGCCTCGGGCTATCACGGCGCCGGCTGCACCGCTCGCGGCTGCTCCTACGTGCCGACGACGGAGGCGTGGCTTCGCGCCGCCGGCTTCTGGCGCGGCCGGACGCCGCCGAGCGCCGGCGACATCGCGATCTACAACTGGGACGGCGGCCCGCCCGACCACATCGGGATCGTGGAGGCGGTCGACGGGGCCGGGTTCACGGCGATCGAGGGCAACACCGCGGTCGGGAACGACTCGAACGGCGGCGAGGTGATGCGGCGCCGGCGGACGCTCGCCGACGTCGACGGCTTCGGTCGCGTTTCCCCGTGATTTCCTCACATTTTTCGAACGCGAGATGCTTACCCTGCCGCGGATGGCGGATGCGAGGAGCGCCGTCCGGCGTGACGAAGTGGTCGGGATGCGCTGGTGGAGCCTGGCCTGGGTGGCCGTGGTCGCCCTCGTGCTCACCGCCGGTGGGTCCGCGTCCTCCGGCACCGCCAAGGCGGGGGTCTTCACCGGCTATGCCTTCGACGCCTGCAACGCACCGCGCCTCGAGTCGCTGACGGCCTGGCTCGAGTCGCCGTACCGCGCGCTCGGGATCTACATCGGCGGCGCCAACCGTGCGTGCCCGAACACGGAGCTGTCGCCGGCCTGGGCCTCGACGGCGGTCGCGACCGGCTGGAGCCTGATCCCGCTCTACGTCGGCCTCCAGGCGCCCTGTGTCCGGATGAACGGAGTGGCGAAGATCGCACCGACGATCGCCGCGAGCCAGGGCACGGCGGCCGCCGACGACGCGGCCGGGGACGCGGCGAACCTCGGCCTCGACGAGAGCAGCCCGATCTACTTCGACATGGAGGGCTACGCGATCAACGACCCCGCATGTACCGCCGCGGTGCAGGCCTTCGTGGCCGCGTGGGTGGACGAGCTGCACGCGCTCGGCCACCTGGCCGGCGTCTACGGCAGCGCCAACTCCACGATGCGCGACCTGCAGCCGCTGGCGGCGACCGGCTCCGCGCCCGACGACGTCTGGATCGCCGACTGGAACGGGAACGAGAGCGTCTTCGGCAACCCGTACGTGTCCGACACGCTCTGGACGAACCACCAGCGGCTCCACCAGTTCCGCGGCGGCCATCACGAGACGTGGGGCGGCGTCACGATCGACGTCGACTCGAGCTACGTCGACGCCGCGGTCGTCGGCTCGGTGAACGCACAGCCGCTGACGGCGGCGCCGCCGTCGCTGCCCGATCTCGACGTCTCCGCCGCGGGCTCGGTGGCTGCCGTCGACGGGATGGCGAACGTGAGCTGGCCGGCCGGCGCGTTCGAGCAATCCGTCGTCGTCTCCCTCTCACCGGCGCTGCCGCCCACGCCCGTCCAGGGCTTCGCAGGCGGCGGGTACGGCGTGCAGCTCCAGGTGCAGGGCACGGTGAGCGCACAACCGAAGACGAGCTTCTCGCAGCCGCTGACGATCCACCTCCCCCCGCGCGACGGAGCGCTCGCACCGATGGCCTCGAGCGACGGGACGAGCTGGCACCCGCTGCAGCCGCTCTTCTCCGGCCAGCTGCCGCGCGGGGCGAAGGCCGGCTACACGCACAACGCGAACGGCTCGTGGGACATCCAGACCGCCTCGCCGGGCTTCTTCGCGCTGCTGCCCGAGCTCTCCCGGCCACCGGCGCCGGGCGCGCTGAACGGGCATTTCGCGCACGGCCAGCTCGTGCTCTCCTGGCCGAAGAGCGTCGCAGCGAGCGGGCCGGCGATCTCGTACGAGGTCACGCTCTCGAACCACTCGCTGCTCTCGATCCCGGGGCAGACCTCGGCCGCGGTGGCGAGCATCCACCACGCCTCTCCGAGCGTCTACCGGGTCATCGCGACCGATGCGTCGGGCAGGGCGAGCGTGCCGTCGCAGCCGCTCGTGGTGGTGCCGTCGGCGCGACCGAAGCACCTGCCGAAGATCATCCCGCAGTGGGCCTTCCAGCTGTCCGACTGGCTCGCGAGCGGCCGCGTCTCGTCACGCCCGAAGACTGCGCCGCGGATCGTTCCCGACTGGTTCTGGCGCTGGGCGGCGTGGTACCAGGCGCCGTTCCATATTCGTTAAATCCCTCGTTCGGGAACGGCGGGGAGGGACGCCTGCCGATTATCCTCGTGGAGCCGGCATGCGGGCGGGGCGTTGGCCGGCAAGAACACGGAGGCGGAGAAACCATGGAGGCGGTCATGCAGGTCCCGCACGCCGCGAAGGCGATCATCGGCTGCGGGGTGCTCTACGTGCTGCTCTCGTTCTTCAGCTGGCAGCGGCACTCGTTCGGCGTGGCAGGGACGTACGCACAGTCGCTGTGGCACGGGTTCGGGCTGCTCGTCGCGTTGACGTCGATCGCGTACCTGGCCTGGGAGCTCGGGAGGGCGATGGGGGTGCAGGTCGAGTACGACGCGGTCGACTCGCAGCTGATCTCGGCCGCGGGAGGCGGCGTGCTGCTCTTCTTCAACCTGATCCTCTTCTTCGACTGGGGCCAGTACCGCACGTGGGCGGCGTGGCTCGGGATGCTGCTCGCGCTGGTGATCGGCGGTGCCGCGACCTGGCGCGCGAGGAGCGAAGGGGTCGAGCTGCCGTTCGAGCTGCCGTTCAACCTGTCGCTGAGCGGCGGCAGCCTGTCGCTGCCGATGCTGCGGTCGCAGCCGGACGGGGAGCCGGCCGCGGAGCCGCCCGTGCTCGACGACGCGCTGCCCCTGCTGGAGGCCTAACGCCGGGCCGCCGCCGTGACGGGGGACGGAGCCGCGGCGTCGCGGCCGCGCTCGATGCGGCGGCGATCCTCGTCTTCGTCACGATCGGGCTCCTCTCCCATCACGGCGGCGTCTCGCTCCGCGGGTACGCCCGCGACGCGGTCCCGTTTCTCGGCTGCTGGTTCGCGGTGGCGGCCGCCGCCGGGCTCTACACCCGCGGCGGCCGGGCGCGGCTCGCGGCGACGTGGGCGATCGCGGTGCCCGCGGCGGTGCTCATCCGAGCGCTCGTCCTCGGCCACGCCCTGAACGGGAGCGAGGCGGCGTTCCTGGCCGTCTCGCTGGTGACGATCGGCGTGCTCGTCGTCGGCGTCAGGCTGCTCGCACGGCCTGCTCTCCGCGTTGGGACATGACGGCGTCGATCAGGCCGTACTCGAGCGCCTCCTGCGGCGTCATGAAGCGGTCGCGGTCGATGTCGGCCATCACCTGGTCGACGTCGCGGCCCGAGTGGCTCGAGATGATCTCGGCCATCTTCCTGGTGAGCGAGAGGATCTCGCGCGCCGCGATCTGGATGTCCGCCGGGGTGCCACGGAAGCCGCCGGAGCCCTGGTGGATCATGATCTTCGCGTTCGGCAGCGCGAACCGCTTCCCGGGCGCGCCGCCGCAGAGGATCATCGCCGCCGCGGACATGCCCATGCCGAGGCAGACCGTGGCGACGTCGGGCTTCACGTACTGCATCGCGTCGTAGATCGCCATCCCGGCGTAGGCGGAGCCGCCGGGCGAGTTGACGTAGAGCCAGATGTCCTTGTCGGCATCCTCCGCCTCGAGGACGAGGAGCTGCGCGGCGATCAGGTTCGCGATGTCGTCGTCGACCTCACGGCCGAGGAAGACGATGCGCTCGCGCAGCAGGCGCGAGTAGATGTCGAACGAGCGCTCGCCCCGGCCGTCGGACTCGAGCACCATCGGCACGACCTGTCCCACCAGCATGACCACCTCCTGTAACGTGCAACCGGTTGGTTGCTCACTATAGCGCAACTCATTGGTTGCGCGTGAGGAGGTGCGCTCATGATCCGCAAGGAGATCGTCCTGCCGGCAACCCGCGACGAGGTCTGGTCGGCGCTCACCGACCCGGAGGAGCTCGAGCGCTGGTTCGCGAACGACGTCGAGCTCGACCTTCGACCCGGCGGCGGTGCGAGCTTCCGGTGGGGCAACGGCGAGGAGCGCCACGCGACGGTGCGCGACGTGGAGCCGGGCGAGCGCCTCGCGTTCGAGTGGGAGGGCGAAGGCGAGGGCGAGGTCGAGTTCACGCTCGAGGACGACGAGGAGGGAACGCGGCTGACCGTCGTCGAGACCTCGCCGGCCTGGACGACGGCGCTCGCCTTCCAGGCATCCGCCCTGGCACGTGTCTGATCCGCTCGGCCAGGTCTTCTCCGCCCTCGCCGATCCGAGCCGCCGCCACGTCCTCGGCTTCCTCGCCGACCACGGCACCGCCACGGCCACAGAGCTGACGGGCGAGCTGCCGATGACGCGGCAGGCCGTCTCGAAGCACCTCGCGACGCTGAGCGAGGCGGGGCTCGTCGAGTCCGAGCGGGCGGGCCGCGAGACGCGCTACCGCCTCACCGGCGCCGGTGCCGAGTGGGACGAGCGGCTCGACGCACTGCGCCGCCATCTCGAGGGGCGGCGATAGGCTCGTCGCGATGGGCCTCTACGACCTCGTACGCGACCTGCCGCTCACGATCGAGGACGTCGACTTCGAGCTCGCCGAGCTGCAGGTCTCGCCGGAGTTCACGCGCCGGACGACGACGGTCAAGCTGCGCCACGCCGTCACCGTGGGTGGCGCGCAGGCAATCGGCATGGGCGAGGACGTCACCTACGACGGCGACGAGCACCAGCCGCATCACCTGCCGCGGCTCGAGCTCGCCGGTGACTGGACGCTCGGCTCGCTCTCGCAGCACCTGGACGGGCAGGAGCTGTTCCCGCAGGGCGAGCCCGCCCAGCCGGCCTACCGCGACTACCGCCGCTGGGCGTTCGAGTCGGCGGCGCTCGACCTGGCGCTGATCCAGAGCCGGCGGTCGCTGGCGGACGCGGTCGGGCGGGAGCCGCGCCCGGTTCGGTTCGTCTCCTCGACGCGAGCCTCGAGCCTCGAGCCGTGGCTCGAGCTCTACCCGTCGCTGCGGTTCAAGCTCGACCCGACGCCCGACTGGACGGACGAGTTCACGAGGGCGCTCGCCGCCGGCGGGAACGTCGACGTCGTCGACCTGAAGGGGCAGTACCACGGGACGGTCGTCGACAGCCCGGCCGACCCGGTCCTGTACCGCCGCGTCGCCGAGACCTTTCCGGACGCGTGGATCGAGGACCCGGCGCTGACCGCGGAGACCGACGAGGTGCTCGAGCCGCATCGCGACCGGATCACCTGGGACGCACCGATCCACTCGTGGGCCGACGTCGAGGCGCTGCCGTTCATGCCGCGCTGCCTCAACTGCAAGCCGTCGCGCTTCGGAACGGTCGCGCGTCTGTTCGAGTTCTACGACCGCTGCGAGGAGCGCGGGATCGCCCTGTACGGCGGCGGCCAGTTCGAGCTCGGCGTCGGCCGCGGCCAGATCCAGCTGCTCGCCTCGCTCTTCCACCCGGACGGGCCGAACGACGTCGCCCCCGGCGGCTACAACTCCGCCGAGCCGCTGCCGGGGCTGCCCGTGAGCCCGCTCGACCCGAGCCCCGAGCCGACCGGCTTCAGGCGCTCGCTCTTCTGAGCGCACCGACGCTTGTGTTGCAAGTTGCAAGCTGGACGACTTCGTGACTTGCAACACTTGCTCCAGTCGCCTGCGGCAAGCCCTTCGCCTGGTCTGCACGTATCTGCACCTTTCGTGTACGCTATTGGGGTGGCAGTCAACCGCATCAACGTGACCCTCGACGACGAGCACGCGGCGCGACTGGCGCACCTGGCCGAGCGCCTGCACGTTCAGGAGGGGACAGTCGCCCGGTCGCTTCTCTCGCAGGCGCTGGAGGACGTCGACCCCGACGCCCGTCACATTGCCGATCTGCTCGACCGGATTCCAGGGGCTCGGGAGCGTATCGCTGCCGGTCTCGCCGACCTGGACGCCGGACGCGTGATTCCGCTCGACGAGCTGTAGACGGAGATGGCACGCGTCGTCGTGACCGACGCCGCAGCGCGATCGCTCTCCAGCCTGATCGACTCGCACAGCCTGCCGACCGACACTGCCCAGCGGATTCGGCGGTCACTCCGGCCGCTCGAGCGGTTTCCGCGCCTCGGCCCCGTCCTCGATCCGGCGAATCCCGAGCTGCGCTTCCTGCTCGGGCCATTGCGGTGGCTCGTCATCGTGTACGCCTATCGCGAGGCCGATGACCTGGTCGCGGTGGTCACGTTCGAGGACGGCCGTTCGGCACGGTCCGCGACTTCCGGCCGTCGAGTCCCGTAGCCCAAGAGCGCGCCCGCTCGGGAGCCATTCGCGCTTCGTGAGTCTCACTCGGGGTCGATCCCGATCGCGCGCAAACGCTCCAGCTCGACGCTCGTCGATCGCGCAACGAGGTCCGCAGCCTCGATGTTCTCGGCCACTTGCGCGGCCGTCGTCGCGCCGAAGAGCACGCTCGACACGCGCTCGTTTGCCAGCGCAAACGCAATCGCGAGCGCGGCCGGTGTCGTTTCGAGCTCGGCCGCGAGCGCCCGTAGAGCGGGCACGGCGCGCAAGCTCGGCACGAGCTCGGGGTCGTCGAGGAGCTCGCGCATCCGGCCGGACGTGGCCCGGTCGTCGTACTTCCCGCTCAGCACGCCGCCGGCGAGCACGAATGACGCCACGACGCCGGCGCCCGACAGGTCGAGAGCCTCCCGCGCGGGCCGGCTCTCGACGTACTGGCGAAGCACCACGTTGTACGGAAGTTGCGCCGCGCACGGCGGCGGCACGCCGAGGTCGACCGCGACCGCGGCCGCCTCTGCATGCTCCGCCGGCTCCCAGTTTCCGGTCCCCCAGGCGCGCGCCTTCCCTGACGTGATCAACTCGCCGGCCGCCGCGACGATCTCGGCAATCGGCGGTCCTTCGAGTGCAGACCAGGAGTAGACGAGGTCGACGTAGTCGAATCCCATCCGTCGAAGCGACCCGTCGAGCTCGTCGGACGCCGACTGCTCGGGCCAGAACTCCCACCAGAGCTTGTTCGCGACGACAGTCTGGTCGCGTCTCCAACCCGCCGCTCGAAAGAGCTCGCCGAACACCACCTCCGAGTAGCCGGTCGGCATCGGAGCGGAGCCGGTCTCGTCGTTGTAACGCGCGTCGTCGAGGAACGTGACGCCACACTCCCTTGCGGCCAGCATCACACGCAGCCCCTGCTCACGCGAGATCCGCTCGTACGTGCGCCACGAGCCGAGTGCGAGCACCGACACGTCGATGCCCGAGTTGCCGAGCGGACGCTGCCCGAGACGGTCGATGCGCGAACTGTACGATCCGCCAGCCCCGCCGGCGAAGGCCTGATCCGAGTACAGTCGCTTGTGCCGTGCTCGACCGCTTCAAGACCGGTCCCGCTGCCACCGTCGCAGGCGCCCTGCTCCTCGTCCTGGGCGGCGTCGTCGTCATCCTGCACGGCGGTCTTGCCGGCACGCTCATCGCGGGCGTCGGCTGTCTCGTCGTCCTTCGCGAACGAGTGCGTCAGCGCAAGAGTGTTCCCCCTGAGTAGGGCGCGACGCCGCCGCACCCGAGCACGTGCAGGTCTCTCACCGCGCGCGATCGGGTCGGGTCAGGAGAGCCGGGGCGCGAGCATCGCGCAGAGCGCGTAGCTCGCCACCGACACCGCCCGCGCGGGGAACCACGCGAGCAGTACCGGAACCTGCAGCGGGACGACCAGCGCGCCCCACCGCCGCGAGGCGCGGGTGAGGGCGCGGAAGTCGGCCGCGAGCCAGGCAGTGAGATGGCCGCTCGTCAGGAAGAGGAGATAGCTCGCGCGATAGGCAAAGCGCATGCATAGGGGTACCCACTGGGCTCCTCGCTAACCGCCCAGCTTCGCCAGCGCCCGCCGCAGCGCCGGCTCCCGGGTCCGCTCGAATGCCTCCGCCCACGTGAGCCACTCGGCCGCGTGCACCTCGGCCGCGTCGGGGGCGAGCGCCCCGGCCGCGACGACGTGGAAGCGGAGGTCGAGGTGGTGGTGCTCGTCCCACGGCACCCAGTGGACGTCGACGTCGAGCAGGCCCGGCCGCCCGAGCCGCACCTCGAGCCCCGTCTCCTCGCGCGCCTCGCGCAGGGCCGCGTCACCCGCGGAGGCGTCTCCCGGCTCGAAGTGGCCGCCGGGCTGGAACCAGCTGCCGCTCTTCCGGTGGTGCACGAGGAGCGTCCGCGCCGCAGGCTCGTCGACGACGATCGCCGACGCGGTGAAGTGCGCCTCGGGCTGCTCGCGCGAGAACGGCCGCTCGAGCGTCCGCGCCCACTCCCGCATCCTCTCGAGGTCGGCGGCCTCCTCGGCGTCGGCGGGCTGGTGAACGGCGAGGAGCGCCTCGAGCTCGCCGCGCGTCACTCGTACTGGAGCGCCTGCAGGACGTTCAGCTTCGAGGCGCGACGCGCCGGGAAGATCGCCGAGATCAGCCCGACGATGATCGCCGCGACGATGAAGATGATCACCGTTCCCCACGGCACCTCGAACGGGATGTCGGACAGCGCACGGTCGAAGACGAGCCCGAGGCCGAGGCCGACGGGGATCCCGAGCGCGGCACCGAGCAAGGCCGTGATCACCGCCTCGTGGCGGATCATGCGCCGCGTCTGCCGCCGCGTCATGCCGACGGCGCGGAGCATCCCGATCTCCCGTGTCCGCTCGAAGACGGTCAGGATCAGGGTGTTCACGATGCCGAAGAGGCTCACGATGATCGAGAGCGCGAGCAGCACGTACAGGAGCGCGAGGAACTTGTTCAGGCCCGACTCCTGGTTCTTGACGAACTGATCCTTGGTCTGGATCTTCGCGTCCGGGTACGAGGCCACGACCGCGTCGAGCTTCTTCGTGTTCGCCGGCGTGACGCCGCCCGGCATGTTCACGAAGCTGAACAGGTTCTGCGGGTTCTCGTAGCTCTGGTCGAACGCCATCGACGAGATGGTGACGGTGCCGAAGGGCGAGCCGCCGCGCGGCGGCGCCACGATCGCGGTCACGTGCTCGTCCAGGAACGAGCCGCTCGGGGTCTGGAGCCGGAGCGGCGAGCCCACGACGAGGTGGTGCTTCTTCGCGTAGCTCTTGTCCGGGATGGCGCCGTGCTCGCCGAGCGTGTCCAGGTTCGCGTTCGACCCTGCCTGCCAGTCGATCGAGATCATCTGCGAGATCCCGGGATCGACGCCGCTCACCTGAATCGTGTGGCCGAACGCCTTGGCGTCGCCGAAGCGCACGCCCGCGACGTCGGTGGCGACTCCCGAGCGGCGGATCGCCTCGGTCGAGTCGAGACCGGTCGGCGTGAACCCGTTCTGTGACGTCAGCGCGTAGTCGGCCTTGAACTCCTTCTCGACGGCGCTCTCGAACTGGCCCTTCACACCCTGGGCGAGCACCGCGACGACGGTGACGAGCGCAAGGCCGATCATCAACGCGGCGGCGGTCGAGGCCGTGCGGGCCGGGTTCCGCATCGAGTTCGAGCGGGCGAGGTCGCCGGCGACGCCCCCCACGACCGTGGCCGGCCGGCCGAGCGCAGAAGCGAGCGGCCGGGCGACGCTGGGGGCCACCATCGCCACGCCGATGAAGATCCCGAGCACGCCGACCCCGAGGACGATCAGGCGCAGGCCCGTGGAGACGCCGTGGGCGAAGAACGCCGAGACGATGACCACGACCAGCGACACCACGCAGACGACCACGGCAGCCGCCGGGCCGAAGCGCGCGAAGCGCCCGGGCGGCAGGACGGAGCCCTCGCGGACGGCGGCGATCGGCGGTACGCGCGTCGCGCGCATGGCCGGCCTCAAGCTTGCGAGCACGGTCACCAGCGTGCCTAGCACGATCGAGACGATCACGGTGCGCCAGGCGAAGACGAGGCCCGAGGAGACGACCGCACCGAAGAGCAGGTTGAAGAGGCTCGCGAGCCCCTTCGCGATCGCGAGCCCGAGGAAGAGGCCGACCACGGAGGCGAGGAGCCCGGTCGTGAAGCCCTCGGCCGTGACGACCCAGAGGAGCTGCCGCCGGTTGGCGCCGACCGTCCGCAGCGTCGCGAACTCGCGCGTGCGCTGGGCGACGGTGATCGAGAGGGTGTTCGCGATCACGAAGGCCCCGACGAAGAGCGCGATCGCCGCGAACGCGAGCAGGAAGTACTTCAGGAACGAGAGCTGGTCGGTGACGTCCTTCGTCTGCTGCTTCGCCTCGTCGGAGCCGGTACGGACCTCCGTGTTCGGCGGCAGCACCTTCTGGATCTC
>Ga0335085_10011273_pt1 | contig 13280 bp, 13 predicted proteins | sample Lox_Sample_45_FD_206712 | JGI IMG/M metagenome (GOLD analysis project Ga0335085, IMG submission 206712) | Soil microbial communities from Loxahatchee National Wildlife Refuge, Florida, United States - Lox_Sample_4.5 | ecosystem: Environmental > Terrestrial > Soil > Wetlands | place: USA...
CCTGCTCGCGGCCTGCGCGGGCGCCGGAGCCGTGGACGACGTGCAGAAGCTCGACGATGCCGCCCAGATCGCGCTGTTCAACGCGATCAACGACGCGCGCGAATCGGGCGGCGCGGTGCTCGCGGCGGGCAACGCACCGCCGGCGCAGCTGTCGCTGCGCGAAGACCTGAAGTCGCGCCTCGCCTGGGGCCTCGTCTACCAGGTCAAGCCGCCCAGCGACGAGGAGCGCGCGGCCTTCCTTCGCGCGGAATCCGAGCGGCGCGGGTTCAGACTGGCCGACGAGGTGATCTCGTACCTACTTACGCGCATGCGCCGGGACCTGCGTTCGCTCACCTCGGTGCTCGAAAGGCTCGATCAGTACTCTCTCGAGACGAAGCGGCCGATCACCCTGCCCCTGGTCCGGGACGCGCTGAAAGAATGAATCTCACGCTGTTCGATCTCGACAACACGCTGCTCGCCTGCGACTCGGACTACGAGTGGGGCCAGTACCTCGTCGACCAGGGCGTGCTCGGGCGCGAGGAGTACGAGGCGCAGAACGCGGCCTACTACGAGCAGTACAAGGCCGGCACGCTCGACATCCACGAATTCCTCGGCTTCGCGCTGCGGCCGCTCGCCGCGCACGCGCCCGAGGACCTCGCGCGCTGGCATGCCGGGTTCATGCAGGCGCGCATCCGGCCCGCGATGACGCCGCAGGCGCTCGCGCTCGTGCGCCGGCACCTCGACACGGGAGACCTGTGCGCGGTGGTCACCGCCACCAACAGCTTCGTCACCGCCCCGATCGCGCGTGCGTTCGGCGTGCCGCACCTGGTGGCCACCGAGCCCGAGCGCGACGGCGAGCGCTTCACGGGCCGCGTCGCGGGCACGCCCTGCTTTCGCGAGGGCAAGATCGCGCGCGTGCGCGACTGGCTCGCCGCGCAGGGCCGCCGGCTCGCCGATTTCTCCGCGAGCAGCTTCTACAGCGACTCGCACAACGACCTGCCGCTGCTCGAGCTCGTCTCGCGGCCGGTGGCCGTCGACCCGGACCCGGCGCTCGCCGCCGAGGCCGCGCGGCGCGGGTGGCCGGTGATTTCCCTGAGATAATCCCGGCCCGCAATGATCAAGCGCTTCATCCGCCGCGTGCTCGGCCTGGAGGCTCCGGGCCCGCAGCGCGTGCCGCCGTCGCGCCACGCCCTAACGCGCAGCGCGATCAGCCAGGCTGCGCTCAAGGTCTGCGACGTGCTCGCGGAGCGGGGCCATGCCGCCTACGTGGTGGGCGGCGCGGTGCGCGACGTGCTGCTCGGCATCGAGCCGAAGGACTTCGACGTCGCCACCGGCGCCCGGCCCGAGCAGGTCAAGCCGCTGTTCCGTCGCGCGCTCGTGATCGGCCGGCGCTTCCGCCTGGTGCACGTGATGATGGGGCCCGAGACCATCGAAGTCTCCACTTTCCGCGGCGCGGCCGACCGCTCCGCCGGCGACAAGGAGCACGCGAGCGTGCTGGACGAGCACGGCCGCGTGCTGCGCGACAACGTGTTCGGCACGATCGAGGAGGACGCGCGCCGGCGCGACTTCACCATCAACGCGCTGTACTACGACTGCCGCACGGGCGAGGTGATCGACTACCACGGCGGCCTCGCCGACCTGAAGAAACGCAGGCTGCGCATGATCGGCGATCCCGAGACCCGGTACCGCGAGGACCCGGTGCGCATGCTGCGCGCGGTCAGGCTCGCGGCCAAGTTGGGGCTCACGATCGACGAGGCGACGCGCGCGCCGATCAAGCGCCTCGCGCCGCTGCTCGAGCACGTGCCGCCGCCACGCCTGTTCGAGGAAATGCTAAAGCTGCTGCTTTCGGGCCACGCGAGCGCCTGCCTGCGCCAGCTGCGCGCCGAGGGCCTGCACAAGGGCCTGCTGCCGCTGCTCGACGTGATCCTCGAGCAGCCGCTCGGCGAGCGCTTCGTGACGCTCGCGCTCGCGCAGACCGACGAGCGCGTGCGCGCCGACCGGCCGGTGTCGCCGGCGTTCCTGTTCGCGGCGCTGCTCTGGCACGAGGTGCTCGCGGCCTGGAAGGCGCGCGAGAAGCGCGGCGAGCGCCGCGTGCCGGCGCTCGAGGCCGCGATGGACGAGGTGCTCGAGGCGCAGAGCGGCAAGCTCGCCATCACGCGCCGGCTCACCGCCACCATGCGCGAGATCTGGTCGCTGCAGCCGCGCTTCGAGGAGCGCCATCAGCAGCGGCCCTGGCGCCTGCTGGAGCAGGCGCGCTTCCGCATGGCGTACGACTTTCTCGCGCTGCGCGCCGCGAGCGGCGAGGTCCCGGCGGAGCTCGAGAGCTGGTGGCGCACGTTCCAGGGTGCCGACGAGGAGACGCGCCGCGCGATGCTGCTGCCCGACACGGGCGCGCCGCGCCGCAAGCGCCGCCGCCGGCGCCGCGGCAAGAAGCCCGCCGCCGGCGCGCCGACGCCGGCATGACCGTGGCGTACGTGGGGCTGGGCGCGAACCTCGGCGACCCGCGCCGGCAGCTCGAATCCGCGATCGACGAATTGAAGCGCCTGCCGGATTGCCGCGTGACCGCGGCGTCGAGCGTCTATCGCAGCGCCCCGATCGGCGGTCCGGATCAGCCGGATTTCCTCAACGCCATCGCGCAGGTCGACACTGGCCTGTCGCCCGAGGCGCTGTTCGGAGAGCTGCGGGCGATCGAGGCGCGGCACGGCCGCGAGCGGCCGTTCGCCAACGCGCCGCGCACGCTGGACCTCGACCTGCTGCTCTACGGGGACCGCATCGTGAATACGCCGCGGCTCGTGCTGCCCCACCCGCGCATGCACGAGCGCGCGTTCGTGCTCAAGCCCCTCGTCGAGATCGCGCCGCAGGTCACGATACCCGGGCGCGGCGCCGCATCCGCGCTGCTTTCCGCATGCACCGGCCAACGAGTGGAAAGGATCGCCTGACATGCCCGCCTCGCCGATCGCCCTGTCCCTGCTCCTGCTCGCCGCCTCGAACGTGTTCATGACCTTTGCCTGGTACGCGCATCTCAAGCAGCTCTACGACAAGCCCTGGTGGATCGCCGCGCTGGCGAGCTGGGGCATCGCGCTGTTCGAATACCTGCTGCAGGTTCCGGCCAACCGCATCGGCTACAGCGTGCTCTCGCTGCCGCAGCTGAAGATCCTGCAGGAGGCGGTCACGCTCGCGGTGTTCGTGCCTTTCGCGATGCTGTACATGAAGGCGCCGCTCAAGCTGGACTACCTGTGGGCGTCGCTGTGCATCCTCGGCGCGGTGTACTTCATTTTCCGTGGGTAGGCTGCGTCACATCGCCGTCGAGGGACCGATCGGCGCCGGCAAGACGAGCCTGGCGCGCCGGCTCGCCGAGCGGCTGGGCGCGGAGCTGCTGCTCGAGCAGCCGGGCGAGAATCCGTTCCTCGGGCACTTCTACCGCGACATGGCGCGCTACGCGCTGCCGACGCAGCTGTTCTTCCTCTTCCAGCGCGCGCGCCAGCTCGGCGTGCTCGCGCAGCCGGACATGTTCGGGCGCCCGACGGTGTCCGACTTCCTGCTGGAGAAGGACCCGCTGTTCGCGCGCATCACGCTCTCGGGCGAGGAGCTCGCGCTCTACCAGAAGATCTACGACGCGGTGCGCCCGCAGGCGCCGGCGCCCGACCTCGTGGTCTACCTCCAGGCGCAGCCCGCGACGCTGTACGAGCGCGTGCGCAAGCGCGCGGCGGAGTTCGAGCGCGGCATCGGCGAGGACTACCTCGCGCTGCTCGCCGAAGGCTACGCGCGCTTCTTCTACCACTACAGCGCGGCGCCGGTGCTCATCGTCAACTCGGAAAACCTGAACTTCGTCGCGCGCGACGCGGACCTCGAGCTGCTGCTCGAGCGCATGCGCGGCATGAAGAGCCGGCGCGAGTTCTTCAGCCTGGGCTGAGCTGCTGCGCATCGTCCACGACATCGCCGAGCTGCGCCGCGCCGCGGACGGGCTGCCCGGGATCGGCTTCGTGCCGACGATGGGCAACCTGCACGCCGGGCACCTCGCGCTCGTGCGCCTGGCGCGCGAGCGCGCGCGGCACGTCGCGGTGAGCATCTTCGTGAACCGCCTGCAGTTCGCGCCGCACGAGGACTTCGACCGCTATCCACGCAGCTTCGAGGCCGACAGCGCCGCGCTCGCGGCCGAGGGCGTCGAGCTGGTGTTTGCGCCCGACGAGCGCGTGCTGTACCCGGAGCCGCAGCAGTACATCGTGGAGCCCCCGCCCATCGCCGGCGAGCTCGAGGGGCGCTTCCGGCCGCGCTTCTTCCACGGCGTGGCCACCGTGGTGCTCAAGCTGTTCAACTGCGTGCAGCCGCGCGTCGCGGTATTCGGCAAGAAGGACTACCAGCAGCTGCACGTGGTGCGCGGCCTGATCCGGCAGCTCGACCTGCCGATCGAGCTCGTGGCGGGCGAGACGGTGCGCGAGGCCGACGGACTCGCGCTCAGCTCGCGCAACGCCTTCCTGTCGGCCGCCGAGCGCGCAGAGGCGCCCCGTCTCGCGCGGCTGCTGCAGCGCGTGGCCGAGGGCATGGCGCCCGCCGAGGCGATGGCGAGGCTCGCGCGCGCGGGCTGGCAGCCCGACTACGTGGAGATCCGGCGGCGCAGCGATCTCGCGCCCGCCGCGGCCGGCGACCGCGAGCGCGTCGCGCTCGCCGCGGCGCGCCTGGGCGCCACGCGCCTCATCGACAATCTCGAATTCTGATTCCGCCGGCGCCGCCGCCGGCGCTCCGGCTAGCTCGGGTAGGGCTCGAACATCATCGACTCGACCGGGCAGCCCATCGCCTTGGCGAGCTTGTCCATCGCCTCGTCAGTGAGCTGCACGGCCTGGAAATCGGCGTCGCCGCCCTTCTTGGCGATGAAAGCCTTGGCCGCGGCCTCGGTGTTCCAGGTCACGACCGGGTCCGGGCTCACACCCGCGACCTGCTGGCAGATCGGGTATCCGTCGGACTTGTAGACAATCGCGTACATGGATAACTCTCCCGAATTTCCTGCGGACGTCGACCTGAAAACTTTATCTCAACCGCCCGGTTTCGGCTAGAACCGGGACTGATCCATGCGTCTTGCGGCGCGGCACGCGACGGGCCCGCTTTCACGGAAAAGCAACATGCCGGTTTGCACTGCGGAACCATCCGTGGTTTAGTGGTCCCCGGAGGCGCCGGGGACCACCCGGCGTCGAGGGTAACTACTCCCCTGACAAGGGGATTTTCGAGGGGGCACGATCATGAGCAACATGCAGGATGCGGCAGGCCTGCGCACGGCCTGGAAGGAGCTGCGCGAATCGCAATACGAGTACGAGCCGGCCACCGGGACGCTCTGGGGCTACATGAACCAGCGCGGCAACCCCTGCTTCAACCTGGGCCTGCTGAAGGAGATTCATTCGGTCGGCAGCGAGCTGGCCACCAACGACGCCCACATCGAGCTCGACGGCGCGATGCAGAAAGTGCATACGTACGTCGGCGCCTCGCGGGTGCCGCGCGTCTACAACCTGGGCGGCGACCTGGCGCTGTTCCTGCTGCTGATCCGCTCGCGCGACCGCGAGGCGCTCGCGCACTACGCGCGCCTGTGCATCGACAACATCCACGCGCAGATCGAGCACTACCACTGCCCGACGCTGACCACGGTCTCGCTCGTGCAGGGCGACGCGCTCGGCGGCGGCTTCGAGATGGCGCTGTGCTCGGACGTGATCGTCGCGGAGGAATCGGCGATGCTCGGCCTGCCCGAGATCCTGTTCAACCTGTTCCCGGGAATGGGCGCCTACAGCCTGATCGCGCGGCGCGCGGGCGCGCGCGTGGCCGAGGAGCTCATCCTCTCGGGCAAGGTGCTGCCGGCGGCGCGGCTGCACGAGATGGGCATCGTCGACATCGTCGCCAGAGACGGCGAGGGCGAGTCCGCGGTGCAGTCCTGGATCGCGAAGAATGCGCGCCGGCGCAGCGGCTACCAGGCCGTGATGCGCGTGCGCAACCACGTCAACCCGATCACCCGGGCCGAGCTGGACGCGGTGGCCGACACCTGGGTCGATTGCGCGCTGCGGCTGGAAGACCGCGACCTGCGCATGATGAGCCGCGTGGTGCGCGCCCAGCATGAGCGGCAAGAGGCCGCCGCGAATGCGGGGCGGATGGAAGCCGCCGCCGCGGCCGAGGCGCCGGTCGCCGGGGTGGCGATGGCGGCGGGCTGAAGGCCGCGAGCCCTCAGTCGGCCAGGTGAGAGACGAAGCCCCCGTCGGAGAACAGCTGGCCGAACTGGTGGAAGTTGACGCGCGTCGAGGCGATGATCGCGGCTTGCGCCTCGGCGTCGTCGATGGTCTTCAGCAGCACGTTGAGCTTGGCCATGTGGTCGGCGTCCATCGTCGCGTGAGAGGACAGGAACCGGAACCCCCCCGCTCCGGTTTCCCGTCCGATCGCGCGCGCGATCGAGTCGGCCACCTTGCCGCCGTACACCGAGGCAACCACCTCTAGCACGTAGAGCATGCCGAGCACCGAGCAGGGGTGCACCCGGTCGGCGGCGTAGTAGTTGTAGCCGATCATCGCCTGCACGGGCGCGCTCGGCGCCGGCACCGGCAGGCCGCCGCCCGCCGCCTTGACGTCCGCTCGCACATCGCCGCCGACGGCGGCGATGTCTTCCAGCACCCAGTCCTCGTGCCCCTTCTCCTCCTCGATGCGCTCGTAGAGCTCGTAGCGCACGCGCTTGAGGCGGTCGTCCAGCCGCGAGGCGGCCAGCGCCATGACCGGGCAGAAGTGCCACACGATGTGGTAAAGATCGCGCAGGAAGGCGCGGTATTCGGGCAGCGCGAGCCCCTTGTGGATCATGGCATGGACCCGCGGCGCGGTCTCGATGGCGCGCCGATGCACGTCGGAGCTTTCCACGAGCGTGATGAAGAACGACATCTTTTCCAGTTTCATGATGAGCGCCGATTCTACCGCCGCGTGCGCGGGAATCCGCGCAGAGTTGCGCGACTTATCGGCACGTCCGGTCAGCGCGCTTGCACGATCATGCGGATGCCCGTGTTGGGCCTGAGCGTGACCGAAGGCCGCGGCAGGATGCGCTGGCCGGGAACCAATTCGAGCCTCCAGCGCTCGAGGAGCGTCGCGAGGATCAGCAGCGCCTCCTGCCAGGCGAAGCCTTCCCCGATGCAATGCCGGTCGCCGGCGCTGAACGGGAAGAACGCCCCGCGCGGCAACTCCTTCTCGAATTGCTCGGTCCAGCGCTGCGGCCGGAACTGCGCCGGATCCTCGTAGAACCGGCGGTCGCGCTGCATGATGTACTGGGACATCATCACCACGGAGTCCTTCGGCACGCCGTAGCCGCCGAGGCGAACGTCGGCGAGCGCGCGCCGGCCGATGAACCAGCCCGACGGGTACAGGCGCAGCCCCTCCAGGATCACCTTGCGCAGGTAAGGCAGCCGGTCGGCGTCGGCCGCCGTGAAGCCCGCGCGGCCGCCCAGCGCGGCCCTCGCCTCGGCGTGCACGAGCGCATCCTCTTCGGGCGCCTGCGCGAGCAGGAAGAGCGTCCAGCCGAGCAGGTTGGCGGTCGTCTCGTGGCCGGCGATCAGCAGGGTGAGAAGCTCATCGCGCAGCTGCTGCTCGGTCATCTGCGCCTGGGTCTCGTCGTCCCGCGCCTGCATGAGGCGCGTAAGGAGGTCGTCGCCGGCGCCGGGATTGGCGCGCCGCTGCTCGATCATGCGATAGATCACCGCGTCCAGGTCGCTCACCGCGGCGCGAACGCGCAGCGTCGAGGGCAATGGCAGCTTCAGCAGCAGGCTGAAGAACGGCGAGACGAGCCGCGTGAAGTATTCCAGCAGCAGCGTCATGTTGCTCGACACCGCCTCCGCGTCGTCCTCGATGTCGTGGCCGAACAGCGCGATGGAGGCGACGAACATCGTCAGCTGCATCATCTCCTCGGTGGAATCGATCTCCTGGCCCGGCGTCCAGTGGTCGCGCGTGCGCCGCGCGAGCGCCGCCATCGCCCCGGCGTAGCTCTCGATGCGCGACTTGCGGAACACCGGTTGCATGAGGCGGCGCTGGGTCGCGTGCAGCTGCCCGCCGGAGGTGAACAGGCCATTGCCCACCACGGGCCGCAGGCGCTCGCGCAGCGGACTGAGCGTGAAATGCTGGCGCTGCGTGATGAGGACCTCCTTGACGAGGTCCGGGTGGCTCACGAAGAAGACGTTGACGCTGCCGAGGCGGAAATAGGCGATATCGCCGTAGGTCCGGGCGGTGCGCTCGAGGAACGCGATCGGGTCGCGCGCGAAGCCGAGCGACGAGCCCAGCAACGGAACATCCGCCGGTCCGGGAGGACGCAAGGTCGTGCGCGCCAGCATGGCCGGGGAATGCTACCCCAGCCCGGGCTCAGCCCGTCGACTTCTTGCGGTCCTGCAGGTAGCGCTCGAGGGACTCGCGCGTTGTCGCAAGCTCGTCGCGCAGCGTCTTCAGCAGAGTCGGGATCTGCAGTTTTACCTCGGCGTCCGACCGGCGGCCGAAATCCTTGCAGCAGGCGGTGAGGCGCTCGGCGCCCATGCTCGCCGCCGACCCCTTCATCGCGTGCAGGTGGCTGCGGAACTCGGCGACGTTGCGCGCCGCGAGCGAAGACTCGATCTTCGCCATCAGCGTGACGTTGTCGGCGACGAAGACGCCGATCAGCTTGTCCATGAACGCGGGAGACGAGCCGAGCTCCTCGAGGTCCGCGAGCGTGTCCGTATTGACGACGGCGAGCGGCCCCTCCGCCGGCGCGCGCGCGAGCGGCCGCACCACCTCCAGCGCCGCCGGCCGCGCCGCCGGCTCCGGCCGACCGCCGCAGAGCACCTGCAGCTCCTCGAGCAGGCGCGCGGCCTCGATCGGCTTGGCGAGGAACGCGTCGGCGCCGGCCTCCAGGCACTCGCGCTTCGCCTCGGGCGTGGCGTCGGCCGAGAGCATCGCCACCGGCAGCCGCGGGCGCGCGCCGGTGGTGAGGCGGATCGCCTGCACGGTCTCGATGCCTGAGAGCCGCGGCATGTTGCGGTCGACCAGCGCGACGTCGAATTCCGACGTTTCGAGCGCGTCGAGAGCGCGCTCGCCGTCCGAAACCAGCGTCGCCGTGTGGCCGCCGCGCTCGAGGATCCGCGCGAGCACCTCGCGATTGGTCGGATTGTCGTCGGCGACCAGCACGCGCAGGCCGCGCGCCGCGCCGCCGCGATGCGCGTAGTCCTGCAGGCGGACGACGCCTTCGCGCGCCTCCTCGCCGGCGGTGATCGAGTGCAGCACGTTGAACAGCTGCCGCTTGTCGAACGGCACCTCGAGCACCGCGCCGAAGCCCGCCGACAGCGCGGCGAAGCGCGGCACATCGGCGCTCTTCTGCAGGGCGAGCACGGCAGGCGGCGCCGGGTCGGGCGCGGCGCGGCGGAAGCGCTGCGCGAGCTGCAGGTCCCTGCCCTCCGAATACAGCAGCGCGCTGTGGTACGGCCTCGCGAGGCTGATCTCGGAGACGAGGCGCGTCACGCCCTCCTCCAGGCCTGCCACGGCGACCGCGGTGGCGCCCCAGCCCGCAAGCGCCTGCTCGATCGCCTCGCGCTGCGCCTGCGGAAAGCCGACCAGCAGCACGCGCGCGCCCGCAAGCTCGCCCGCGGCGGCCGCGCCGGTCCGTTCCGGCTGCTTGTCGAGCCCGATCTCGAACCAGAACGTGCTGCCCAGGCCGACCGCGCTCTCCAGGCCGATGCGCCCGCCCATGAGCTCGACGATCTGCTTGGCGATGGTGGTGCCCAGCCCGGTGCCGCCGAAGCGGCGCGTGGTGGTCTGGTCGGCCTGCGTGAAGCTCTCGAAGATGCGCTGCTGCGCGTCGGGCGCGATGCCGATGCCGGTGTCGCGCACGGAGAACTTCAGGCGCACGCCGTTCTCGCTCTCGCCCTGGCTGCTGACGTGCACCGTGACGCTGCCGTGCTCGGTGAACTTGACGGCATTGCCCGCCAGATTGATGAGCACCTGGCGCAGGTGGTGCGGATCGCCGCGCACCGCTGGCGGCACCTCCGGCATGATCGACACCACGAACTCAACGCCCTTCGCCGCGGCCTGCGACGAAAGGATGCGGCAGGTGCTGTTGACGAGCGCGTGCAGATCGAAGTCGGTGCGCTCCAGCACGAGCTTGCCCGCCTCGATCTTGGAGAAATCGAGCACCTCCTCCACGAGGCCCATCATTACGCGCGATGAGCCGCGCAGCGTCTGCAGCATGTCGGCCTGTTCGCGCGACAGCTGCGTGTCGCGCAGCAGGTCGGACATGCCGACGATCGCGTTGAGCGGCGTGCGCAGCTCGTGGCTCACCACCGAGATGAAGCGGCGCTTGGCCTGGTTGGCCGCCTCGGCGCGCGCGACCGCGTTGAACATGCGCTTCACGAGCGTCAGCACGTACAGGCTCAGCGCCGTGAGGCCGAGCGCGAGGCCGCCCGCCGCGGCCAGGTGCAGCTCCCAGAAGCCGGTGCCGACGACCACGGCGGCGAAGCTCGCCAGGCTCACCGCCAGGGACGCGAGCAGATAGGCCGGGCCGTAGCGGAAGCCGTTCGCCAGCGTGACCCAGACGTAGACCAGGAACAGCGCCAGCGCCTGCTCGCCGTAGTACCACATCGCGACGCTCGTGGTGCCGATATCGGCCAGCAGCGCGAGGCAGCGCCGCACGTGCGAGACCCTGCTCGAGCCGAGGACCCAGGCGAGCAGCACCGCCGAGAACACGAGGAAGCTCGAGAACACGACGTAATGGAACGCGAGCGAGCCCCATTCGAAGACGGCGAGGCCCTCGGGCAGCAGATAGGCGCCGATCGTCGCGGCCACCACCAGGCGCACGATCGCCTGCTCGTGCTCGGTGTCGGGCCGCGCCGCGAGGCGCGCGCGCGCCGCGGCGACGAGTCCGCGCAGCCAGGCGATCATTTCGGCAGCGCCTCCCCGCTCGGGTCCTGCAGGTCGCGCTGCACTTCCAGCACGCGCTCGCTCACGCCGAGGAAGGCGTCCACCAGCCGCGGGTCGAAGTGCTTGCCGCGCTGCGCCTTCAGGTAATCGAGCGCCTCGTCCGGCTTCCAGGCCTTCTTGTAGGGGCGCACCGAGGTGAGCGCGTCGTAGACGTCGGCCACCGCGACCACGCGCGCGCACAGCGGAATATGGTCGCCGTCCAGGCCGCTCGGGTAGCCCTTGCCGTCGTAGCGCTCGTGGTGGCCGAGGGCGATCAGCGCGCCCATGCGCACGTACTTCGAGGCGCTGCCCTTGAGGATCTCGTGGCCGATCACCGGGTGCTTCTGCATCGTGCCCCACTCGGTCTCGTCCAGGCGCGCGGGCTTGAGCAGGATGCCGTCGGGGATGCCGATCTTGCCGATGTCGTGCAGCGGCGCGGCGAGCTCGATGGTCTCGGCCTCGTCGCGCTCCAGCCCGATCGCGTTGGCGATGAGGCGCGAGTAGCGCGCCATGCGGATCAGGTGGTAGCCCGTCTCCTCGTCGCGGAACTCGCCCGCGCGCGCGAGGCGCAGCAGCGTCTCCTTCTCGCGCTCGCGGATCTCGCGCGTCGCCTCGTCGACCATGCCCTCCAGCAGGCGGCGCTTGTCCTCGAGCGCGAGCTGCTGGCGGCGCAGCGTGAGCAGGTTGCGGCAGCGCGCGAGGCACTCGCGCCCGTCCACCGGCTTGGTGAGGAAATCGGTGATGCCCGCGTCCAGCGCGGCGTAGCGCACCTTCTTGTCGTCCTGGCTCGTCACCATCACGATCGGCACGTGCTCGTAGCCGGGCAGCGAGCGCAGGCGCCCGACCAGCTCGATGCCGTCCATGTCGGGCATCATGTAGTCGACCAGCACCAGGTCGGCGACGTGGCGCGTCGCCCAGACCACCGCGTCCACCGGGCGCGCGAAGCCCTCGACCACCACGCGCTCGTCGAGGCTGCGCACCACCTGCTCGAGGATCGCGCGGCCGGTGGACTGGTCGTCCACCACCATCACGGTATTGCGCGCCGCCGGCAGCAGGTGGACCTGGGCTTTCGCCATCCCTTCTCCCTCTGAAAATCGCGTCGAAAGCCTACGCCCGGCCGGGGACCCTGTCCAGCCGATACGACCGCCTTTCTGACAAACAATGACGGCCTGGTGCCGGAAGAGAGACTCGAACTCTCATGCCCTCGCGGGCGGCGGATTTTGAGTCCGCTGCGTCTACCGATTCCGCCATTCCGGCAAAGGGTCAAATTCTATAATGCGACGCCATGACGCCGGCGCCGTCCCGATGAAGCTCTCGGAGTTTGACTTCCAATTGCCTCCGGAACTCATCGCGCAGCATCCGGCAAGGGAGCGCTCGGCAAGCCGCCTGCTCCATCTCGGAACGGACGGCCGATTGGTGGATTTGGGATTCTCGGATTTCCCCGCCCTGGTCGGGCCGCAAGACGCGGTCGTCCTGAACGACACGAAGGTCATCAAGGCGCGGCTGCACGGGCGCAAGGGGAGCGGCGGGCGCATCGAGCTGTTCGTGGAGCGCATCACGGGCGAGCGCGAGGCGCTCGCGCTCGCGCATTCGGGCCACCCGCTCAAGGCGGGGCACCGCCTCGTGGTGGGCGACGGCGCGGCGGTCGAGGTGCTCGGCCGCGAGGCCGACTTCGTGCGCGTGCGCTTCGCCGAGCCGGTCGCCGCCGTGCTCGAGCGCTGCGGCGAGGTGCCGCTGCCGCCGTATATCCGCCATGCGCCGGCCGCCGAGGATGCCGAGCGCTACCAGACTGTCTACGCGCAGACGCCCGGCGCCGTCGCCGCGCCCACGGCCGGGCTTCACTTTGATGAAACCATGTTGCGGAGGATTGAAGAACAAGGAGCAACGATGGCGAAGCTCACGCTGCACGTCGGCGCGGGGACCTTTCAGCCGGTGCGTGGCGAGGACATCGAGGCTCACCGCATGCACGGCGAGCGCTACGCGATTCCGCAGGAGACGCTCGCGGCGATCGCCGGCAAGCGCGTGCTCGCCGTGGGGACGACCTCGCTGCGGGCGCTGGAGACGCACTGGCTGACCGGAAAGCGCGAGGGTGAGTCCGACCTGTTCATCACCCCGGGATTCAAGTTCCAGGTCGTCGACCGACTGCTCACCAACTTCCACCTGCCGAGATCCACGCTGCTCATGCTCGTGGCAGCGTTCGCGGGCCTGGAGAACATCCGGCGGGCCTACGCGCATGCCATACGGGAGCGCTACCGGTTCTTCTCCTACGGCGACGCGATGCTGATCGAGAGGGCGGGATGAAATTCAGCGTCACGCACCGGGACGGCGCCGCACGGCGCGGGCGCCTCGAGCTCGCGCACGGCGCGGTCGAGACGCCGGTATTC
>Ga0335085_10011274_pt1 | contig 13278 bp, 12 predicted proteins | sample Lox_Sample_45_FD_206712 | JGI IMG/M metagenome (GOLD analysis project Ga0335085, IMG submission 206712) | Soil microbial communities from Loxahatchee National Wildlife Refuge, Florida, United States - Lox_Sample_4.5 | ecosystem: Environmental > Terrestrial > Soil > Wetlands | place: USA...
CTTGACCATCTCGGTGTATTGCTGCTCCTGCGGGTTCGTCATGATGTTTCCTCCCGCCCGATGGACTATCCCATAACGCTGCGTGAGGTCAGCACTTGGCGCAAGGGGTGGTTGGCCGCGGCAGAAATAACGCGACTCGCGGCGGTGTTCCGACACGACGACCTGCAGTTCCTGAACAGGGAGTTCTTCGGGGCGGGTGCCCCGGGACAGGCGGAGGTCTAGGGCCGCCTGCCAGCGGCTGACCGCCTGCGAGCTAGCCCCGCGCCTCCGTCGATCAGTGCTGAACGAGGCGCACCTCGAGCTGATACCCGGCGCTCGAGGCCACGAGCGGGCCCGTCACCGTCACCGGCCGGCCCGCTGCCACCGGCCGGCCCGCTGCGCCGGTTCCCCCTGAGGCGCCCGCCGCCCGGGCGAGCGCTAGATACGCGCCCGTCTCGTCCGGCCCGGCGGGCTGGGGGCCCCGGGCGGCGCGATCCCACTGCACCTTGTCCGCCGGGTTGAGCGGCCTCAGCAGGACTGACGGCGTGCTCCCGTCGCTGGTGAGAAGCACGGTGCCGTTCCGCGTCCTGAGCTCGCCGGTGACGGTCACCTCGACCCCGCGCAGCGTGTAGCTGTCGTTGACGATGCTCCGGAACTGTTCCCGCCAGCGCTCCAGCGGCGGCAGGCCGTCGCCCGCGAGGAACACCGTGGCCGTCGAGTCTTCCGCGTTGGCGATGGGGTCGACGAATTCGACGCCCTCCAGGCGGTGCAGGGCCTCGTTGGCGCCACCCCAGCACGCCGCGATCCCGTAGGGGCACGTTCCGGTGATGCCGACGACCACCGTCGCGCCGGTGGCCGCCGCCAGGACCGACTCGCGCAGGGCGAACACGTCCTGGGGGGCGGGACTCCCGGGAGCCCGCGCGCTCACGCGCAAGATCTCCGGGTGGGCGGCGGCAGACACGGCGGCGCCCGCCGCGGCAGTACTGGCCGCAGAAGCACTCGCCGCGGCGGCACTGGTCCCGGTGGCACTGGCCGCGGCGGCGGATGTCGGCGCCGGAGCGGCGGCCAGCTGAACGATCTTCGCAGCCGACGGGACCCCCTCGGCCGTGACCAGGAACATCATGTAGTGCCCGGGCGGGCAACTGTTCGGCGAACCGGGCGCGGTCACATCGAGGCCTCCGGCCGCCGCCCCGCTGCCGGCCGCCGCTCCGGTACTGGCCGCCGCCCGGGTACTGGCCGCCGCCCGGGAACTGGCCGAGGCCCCGGCGCTCGCCGCCGCTCCGCTGCTGGCCGCCGCTCCGCTGCTGGCCGCCGCCCCGGTGCTGGCCGCCGCCCCGGTGCTGGCCGCCGCCCCGGTGCTCGCCGCCGCTACGGTGCTCGCCGCCGCCCCGGTCGCCGTCGGCTTGGCCGCCAGCTGGATGAACCGCTGGCCCGTGTTGAACGAGTGGGTGACCGACGACAGGCCGATCCAGGTCACCTTCGCGATGTCGTTCGGCTGGGCAGTCTCGACGCGGAACGTCTCCCCGTAGCTGACCGTGCCCGGCGCGGACGTGATCACCGGCCGGACGCCCTTGAACAGGTAGGGAGGGGAGAAGATCTGCGCGTCCCGGTGGCTGTCCGCCGGATCGTTCTCCCGCGGCTGACCCTCGACCGGGAAGAAGTCACCCCCGCCCGCGCTCAGCACCCGCCCGTCCGGCAGCAGCACGGCCGTCGCGTGGTAGCACCGGTCCACCTTCTCTGCGGCCAGCTGCGTCCACTGCCCGGAGCCCGGGTCCCACAGCTCGGCCACGTGGATGGGCTGGCCGGGGTCGAGGTTGTTGAAGTTCTGCGGCGGGCCGCCGCCCCCGCTGCGGGTCCCGCCGGTGACCAGCACCGTGCCGTCGGGGAGGATGGTCGCGTTGTGCTGGCGGCGCGGGAAGCTCATCCGAGCGGCCGGGTCCCGCCAGGCCGGCCGCGCCTGGCTCAGGTCGAGTACCTCGGCGTCGGCGATCGGCGGGTTCCCCCCGCCGATGTAGAGCACCTGATCGACGTTCCACAAAACCGACGGAGCGTAGTCACGCTGGCCGTTGGCCCGCTGGATGCCGAGATCGGCCCAGTGGCCGCCCCCCGAAATGTCCAGCGACCAGGTCTCCGCCAGCGAGCCCGTCGTGACGACCTGGCCGTTCGAGCGGACGTGCGTGCGCGGATAGAGGTCGAGCGCGCCCTGCGGGTTGCCCGCCAGGTCGCTGAGGACCCCGTTGCGCCACACCTGGGGAACGGTGTTGGGGACCGAATTCCCGCCGGGATCGCGGAAGCTGCCGGACAGCACCAGCACGCTCCCGTCCGGCAGGCGCGTGACGGTCGGGTACCACCGCCCGGCGTTCATCGGCGCGCCCGGGGTCCACGTGCCGGCCACCGGATCGTAGAGGTTCGTCTGGTTGACCCCCGCGCCGTCGGCGAGGTGGCCGCCCGCGACGAACAGGCGCCCATCGGGCAGGAACGCGTGACCCGAGCAGAACAGGTTGACGGGGGAGCCGTCCGGCATGGCCGGCTTGCCGGTGCTGGTGACCGCCCCGGTGGACGGGTCCCACAGGAACGGCGTGCACTGTGCGGGCGGGGCGGGCGGCGCACCCGGCTGGAGCGGGCCCGCCGGATCGACGTCGAGTGACTGGCCGGGGTCGTCGCGCCTGCCCCACATCAGCACCAGGCCGTTCGGCAGCACGTGCGCATGGATGCCGATGTTGGGCAGCGCGAAGACCGGCCCCCATTCCCCCCGCTGCTGCCCGGTCTCGATCGTGAAACGGAACGGGTTCGCCCGGGCGGCATTCTCCTCCGCCGTGCTGAGCGAGGTAATGCCGTCGGTGTTGAGCTGCAGGAACGTCGTGTCGTGGTCGTCGTAGGCAATACGCAGGTAGTACTGCACCACGTTGCCGGGCTGAAAACTCCCGAACGGAATTGCTGCGGAGAAGTACTTGTTGTTGCCGATCTCGGCCGTGAAGGTCATTGGCACCTCCACCCAGCTCGCCGTGCCCTGCGGGGCGAAGAAGAGGCTGCTGCCGACCTGCAGCTGGTTCCCCGGGTTCCCGTACCCGGCGAACTGGTTGCCCGTCGAGATGGTCACGGACGTGCCCGGTGCCGTCGGGAAGACGGGGTCGCGCATGCCGGCCAGGCCGGGCGGCTCGGGGTTCGCCGGGATGTGCCATACGTTGCCGAGGTTCGCCATCTGCCTCGCTCCTTCCCAGCCGCACGCTTCGGCTGCCGCAAGCTTCCCCTGAGCCGGGTCAGGCCTTCCAGTCGGCCAGCACCGCTTCGGTGTCCGCGCCGGGGGCCGGGGGAGCCGCCGGGCGGCCGGTCGGCGTCCGGGAGAACCGGGGAGCCGGCGCCGCCTGCTCGATGCCGTCGACCGTGATGACCGATTCCCGCGCCGCCATGTGCGGATGCGAGCTCACCTCGCCGAACGACAGTACCGGAGTCACGCACGCGTCGGTGCCGTCGAAGATCTCCGTCCATTCGTCGCGCGGCCGGCTGGCGATCACCTCGGTGAACCGGGCCCGCAGCCGGGGCCAGCCGGACCGGTCACCCTGGGCGGGCAGGTCCTCGTCCGCGATGCCCAGGCCCGCCAGGAACTGGGCGTAGAACGGGGGCTCGAGCGGGGCCACTGCGATCCACCGGCCGTCCGCGCAGGTGTAGGTGCCGTAGAACGGCGCGCCGCCATCCAGCAGGTTCGCGTCGCGTTCGTCGCTCCAGGTGCCCACGCCGCGGAACGCCCACATCATCTGCATCAGCACGCTGGCGCCGTCGACCATGGCCGCGTCCACCACCTGGCCCGCGCCGGAGTGCTGGCGTTCCCACAGCGCGGCGAGAATCCCGGTGACCAGGAACATGGAGCCGCCGCCGAAGTCGCCGACCAGGTTCAGCGGCACCGGGGGCGGGCGGTCGGCCGGGCCGATCGCGTGCAGGGCGCCGGTCAGCGAGATGTAGTTGAGGTCGTGACCGGCGCGCGGCGCCATCGGGCCCTCCTGCCCCCACCCGGTCATCCGGCCGTAGACGAGCCGGGAATTGACCGCATGACAGTGCTCCGGTCCCACGCCGAGCCGTTCGGCCACCCCCGGCCGGAGGCCCTCCAGCAGCACGTCGGCCCTGGCCGCCAGGCGCAGCACGAGATCCCGGCCGCTGTCCGCCTTGAGATCAGCCATCACCGACCGGCGGTTGCGCAGCAGATGGTCGGGCCCGTCCCCGTCCAGGCCGAAGCTCGCCGCCACCGGGCGGTCCACCCGTACCACGTCGGCGCCCAGGTCGGCGAGGATCATCGCCGTGTGCGGCGCCGGGCCGATCCCGGCGAGTTCGACCACCCGCAGCCCGTGCAGCGGACCAGACATGGAGCGCTCCTTTCGGCTATACCCGGGGCCGGCTGCCGGTGGTGCGGTTGATCCTCAGTAGAGCAGGTCGACGATCTGGGTGTCCGCGCCCGGGAGGAGGTACTGGCGGACGGCGCGCATGTGCCGGGCCCAGAACTGCTCCGCGCCCGCACCGTCCCGCGCGTCAACGAGCTCCGCCAGCCTCTCGTACGAGCGCAGCGCGCGCTGGTTGTCCGCCTCGATCTCCTCCGGCGTCCGCGCCGTCTCGGCATAGGTGCGCTCGATGTGCCGGTTGATGATCTCCGTCAGCATCCCGACCACCGCGGTCAGTGTCTTGTTGCCGGACAGCTCCACCACGCACTGGTGGAACATCGTGGTCATCCGGCCGAACGCCAGCGGGTCCTCGACGCATCCCCGCAGCTGGTCCAGGGCGGCGGCCAGCTGCTTGCGGTCCGCGGCGGTCCCTCCCTCGGCGAGCCGGCGCGCGGCGGCGGGCTCGATCACCGCCCGCGCGTCGTACACGTCCTTCAGCGTGGTGCCGGCCAGGGTGAGCAGCATGCCGAACTGGGCCGCCGCGGCCTCGGGCCCCGGCACGGTCACCCGTGCCCCGCCGGGCGGCCCGCGCCGGATGGTGACCAGGGAGTCCGCCTCCAGCAGCCGGAACGCCTCCCGCAGCGTGGGCCGGGACACGCCGAACTGCTCCATCAGCTCCGGCTCGGTCGGCAGCCATTCACCGTCGGTGAGCTCGCCGCGCGCGATCATCTGGCGGATGCGGCCCGCCACCATGTCGGCCATCTTCAGTGGCCGGACGCGGTAGCCGTTCGTGCTGAACGGGCGCGCCCCCACCGGTCTCGTCACGGCGCCATCTCCGTTCCGGTCAAACGTCGGTTACTCGATGTTAGCCGATTAAGAATCTAAATTATCGAGCCTCCTGGGAGGCCAGCCGGGGGGCCAGAGCCATTCCGTCCGGTGCGGCCGCGCCGAGCGCCCGGAGGGCGAAGTCGATGATCCGGTCCGCGGCCTCGGCCGCGGTCACCGGGGCGGACCGGGACATCTGCTCGTCGAAGGCCTGGTTCATCGCGGCCCGGATCGACCGGGCATCCGCCTCCGGCCTGGCCCACGGGAACGAGCCGTCCGCGAGTCCCTGGCGCAGAACGCGGATGATCGTCCGCTCCTGCGTGGCGCAGGCCCGGGCGCGTTCGGCGGCGTAGCCGCGGGCACGCTGTGCCTCCTCCGATATCAGGATCATGATGCGCTGGCGGCGGCGTCCGTCCGAGGTCAGCCACAGCGTGCCCGCGATGAACTCGCGCAGCGCGTCCGGCGGGGACGCGGCGGCCGCGACGATGGCGTCCATCTCGCTCAGCACCCGGTCGCTGTCGCGCCGGAACATCGCCAGCAGCAGGCTGTCCTTGGACGCGAAATGCCGGTAGAAGGCCCGGGTGGACAGCCCGGCCTCGGCCAGGATGTCGGTGACCGGGACCGTCGCGCCGTCACGGGCGGTCAGGCAGCGGTACGCGGCGTCGATGATGCGGGTGCGCTCATCCGCCTCTGCGGTCATGGACCAGCCTCCGTCCCCGGGTCAGATCCCCGTTATCGGTGCGGGTGGGCCCCGTTCGCCGCCCCCGGCTTACCGTCTCCCCGCCGGTCTCCCCGGCATCCGGCGGCCAGCGTATTCGACCGCCGCGGCCGATGACTGCGGTCTGCGGTTGTTCCAGGCAGTGGGGGCCACCGTCTGCCAGGATGAGATAGTTTCTATAGATTCAGTAGTGACTGAGTGATAGCCTGGCTGGGTACCGGACATATCCGGGATCGCGCGCGGTCCCGGCGAATGGAGGACGGCTCAGTGCGTGACGCGGTAATCGTGGCGGCGGTGCGGACACCGGTAGGCAAGCGCAACGGCGGGTTGTCCGGGGTGCATCCGGCCGACCTGTCGGCGCTGGTGCTCAGGGCGCTCGCGGAGCGCACCGGGATCGACCCAGCCGTCGTGGACGATGTGATCTGGGGCTGCCTGGCCCAGGTCGGGGAGCAGACCTTCGACCTCGCCCGCAGCGCGGTCCTGGCCGCGGGCTGGCCCGAGTCCGTGCCGGGCGTGACCGTCGACCGGCAGTGCGGCTCCTCCCAGCAGGCGGTGCATTTCGCCGCGGCGGGCGTCATCTCCGGGCAGTACGACCTGGCCGTGGCCGGCGGTGTGGAGTCGATGAGCCGGGTGCCGATGGGGGCGTCACTGGCTGGCGCGTGGCCGTTCGGCGAGGGTTTCCGGGCCCGCTACGGCGGCGTGCTGCCGAATCAGGGCATCGGCGCGGAGATGGTCGCCGAGCGGTGGCGGCTGTCCCGTACCCAGCTGGACGAATACAGTCTCGCCTCGCACGAGAAGGCCGCCGCGGCCCGCGACGAGGGCGGGTTCGAGGAGCAGATCGTGCCGGTGACCGCGCCCGACGGCACGGTGGTCACCGCCGACGAGGGCATCCGCCGGGGCGGCACGCTGGAGACGATGGGCAAGCTCAAGCCGGCGTTCAAGCCGGACGGCGTGATCACCGCCGGGAACAGCTCGCAGATCAGTGACGGCGCGGCCGCGCTGCTGATCACCACCAGCGAGAAGGCTGCCGAGCTCGGGCTGGCCCCGCTGGCCCGGGTGCACACCGCCGTGCTGGCCGCCGCCGACCCGGTGATCATGCTGACCGCGCCGATCCCCGCGGCCAAGAAGGCCCTGCAGCGCAGCGGGCTGACCATCGACCAGATCGGCGTGGCCGAGGTCAACGAGGCGTTCGCGCCGGTGCCGCTGGCCTGGCTGGCCGAGCTGGGCGCCGACCCCAAGGTGCTGAACCCGAGCGGCGGCGCCATCGCGATCGGTCACCCGCTGGGCGGCAGCGGGGCCCGCGCGATGACGACGATGGTGCACCGCATGCGGGACCACGGGATCCGCTACGGCCTGCAGGCCATGTGCGAGGGCGGCGGCCAGGCCAACGCCACCATCCTCGAGCTGCTGTAGCCGCGCGGCGGGCGGTCTTCAGCTGGCGCTGGAGTACGCCAAGAACCGCACCGCGTTCGGCCTGCCGATCGGCTCGCCGAGGCTACCCGGGTACGTCGACGCCGTGATCGTGCACTGGCTGGCGCTGCGGGCGGACCAGCGGGATCTGGCGAGCGCGGACATGATCGCCGACGTCGCGGCCGGGGCGTTCTCCGGCGGATTGTCGGTGATCAACTGACCCGCTGGGGCAGGCTGGTCGGCATGGATTCGTTTACCGCCGTGCTGCCGGCCGACCCGCTGGAGGTGCTGCGGCGGCGGCGCAGCGCGAAATGGCAGACCTACCCCGCCGACGTGCTGCCGCTGACCGTGGCCGAGATGGACTTCGGGCTGGCCCCGCCCATCGCGGACGTCCTGCGCGAGGCCGTCGAGCGGTCCGATACCGGGTACGCCATGGCCGTGCCGGACCTGGGCCGTGCGGTCGCCGCGTTCGCGGCCCGCCGCTGGAACTGGGAGGTTGACCCGGCCGCGGTGACCGCGGTGGCCGACGTCGGGGTCGGCGTGGTCGAGCTGCTGCGGAGCCTGACCCGCCCCGGTGACGCGGTCGTGATCAGCCCGCCGGTCTACCCGCCGTTCTTCGACTGGGTGCCCGAGGCCGGGGCCCGGCTGCTGGAGGTCCCGCTGGCGCACGGCGCCGACGGCTGGCGGCTGGACCTGCCCGCGCTGGAGGCGGCGTTCGGCACCCACCCGGCCGCCTGTGTGCTGTGCAACCCGCAGAACCCGGTCGGCCGGGTGCACACCGCCGACGAGCTGGCCGCGCTGGTCCGGCTGGCCCGGATCTACCGGGTCACGCTGATCAGCGACGAGATCCATGGCCCGCTGGTGCTGCCCGGCGCCAGTTTCACCCCGCTGCTGACCGTGCCCGGCGCCGCCGACGTCACGGTCACCGTGATGTCGGCCAGTAAGGCGTGGAACCTGGCCGGCCTCAAGTGCGCCGCCGTCGTCACCGCCGGGCCCCGGCTGGCCGCCGTCACCGACCGGTTCCCGCCCGACACCGTATGGCGTTTCGGTCACTTCGGCGTGCTCGCCACGGTCGCCGCGTACACCGAAGGGGAGCCCTGGCTGGACCGGCTGCTGACCACCCTCGACCACCGGCGGGCGCTGCTGTCCAGGCTGCTGTGGGACCGGCTGCCGACCGTGGCCTGGCGTCCGCCCGAGGCGACGTTCCTGGCCTGGCTGGACTGCTCGGCCCTCGGCCGGGACGACCAGGCCCGGGACCGTTTCCTCGCCCGGGGCCGGGTCGCCCTGGAGCCGGGACTGCGGTTCGGCGCCGTGGGCAGTGGTTACGCCCGGCTGAACTTCGCCACCAGCGCCGATATTCTCGACGAGGCCACCGCGCGGATGGCGGCGTCGGTGCCCTGAACCCCGTGGGCCGGGTTGGCCCAGTTCTGGCGATGGCATCGGCGCGGTTGGGGCACCATAGGCAGGTGTGAGGCGGATCATCATCGTGGGCCCCGGCGCCGCGGGCAAATCGACCCTCGCCGTCTGCCTCGGCAAAATTACCGGCCTTCCGGTCATCGAGCTGGACAAGCTCTTCTGGCCGGCGTCCCTGGTCGCGATGCCTCGCGATCATTGGGCCGCCATCCAGCGCGAGCTCACCCGGCGGGAGTCCTGGATCATGGACGGGGACCTCGGGCCCTATGACGTCGTCGATGTCCGGCTCCAGGCCGCCGATACCGTCGTGTTCCTGGACTTCTCGCTGGTCCGCTGCGCCTGGCGGGCCCTCCGCCGATCGCGGGAGCGGGCCGACTTCTGGCGGTGGCTGTTCAGCTTTCGCCGCCGGAGCCGCCCGCTGCTGCGGCAGGCGATCGCCGAACATGCCGGTGACGCCGACATCTACGTCCTGCGGACCCCACGCGCGGTCCGGCGATTCGTCGCGCAGGCAGCCTCCGGCCGCCCGGGCCCGCCGTGATCGCGGCGGCCCCGGAAGCAAGACCGGCGGCCCCGGAAGCAAGACCGGCCCCGGAAGCAAGACCGGGGGGCGCCGCACTGCCGTAGCGTGCCACCACCATGACCTGCCTGCGACCGGGGCACACGCCGCGGTAAGCCGCCCCGGCGACCATCACTTTGCCCGGCGCCGGCCACGTGGCAAGATCGAACATACGATGCCCACGGACCTGACAGTGATCCTCGAACACCGGCCGGGAGAGCTGGCCCGGCTGGGGGAGATCACGGGCGAAGCCGGCGTCACCATTCGGGGGCTTGCGGCGTTCACCGGTGAGGGCAGGGGTGTCGTGCATCTGCTCCTCGACGACGAAGCCGCGACCCGGTGCCGGGAGGCGCTCGAGCGCGCCGGGATAGGGGTCGCCGATCAGCGCGAGGTGCTGGTGGTCGGCCTCGAGGATCGCCCCGGCGCCCTCGGCGAGCTGACCAGGCAGCTTGCGGACGCCAACGTCAACGTCGACCTTGCCTACACCGCCTCCGGCGGCGTGAAGGTCGTGATTGCCACCGACGACGTGACCAGCGCTCGCGCCGCGCTCCGGTAGACCCCGCGAGGAAGAGGGCGTAGACCGCGTAGGCGACCGCAATCGACGGGAGCTCGTAGTACGGCGGCGTGATTTCCCTACCTGGCGGTCCGTATCGGATATGATACATTAGTCATCGGCCGAGGGGAAGGGTGCGCCAATGCCTGAGAACGCGGACACGACACCGGGGCTGAGCCGTCCCGACCTGGTGCGCGTGCTTGAGTCGGCTGCGCGCCTTCAGGCTGTTGTCCCCGACGCCATCCTGGTCGGCGGCTCGGCCGCGGCGCTGTGGGCCAGCCACCGCACGTCGTTCGACCACGACCACGTGCTGGCGGACCTGAACGTGCGCTTCGACACCGTCCTTGAGGCGATTGAAGCAACCGAAGGATGGGTCACCAACAGGGTCACCCCCGGCAAGATCATCCTCGGCGAGCTCGGTGACATTGAGTCCGGCGTCCGCCAGCTCATCCGGAGCAGGCCGCTCGAGGTCACCGAGGTCGAGCTGCCTTCCGGGCAGAAGCTGCGCGTACCGACGCCGGAGGAGACCCTGCGGATCAAGGGCTACCTGGTCGTCCGGCGGAACCAGGTCCGGGACTACCTTGACGTGGCCGCCCTGTCCGACCGCTACGGGATCCCGCATTCCGGGCAGGTCCTCGCCCGCATCGACCTTTACTACACCGACCAGCGCGGCCCTGACGCGCAGGGCGTTGCAACGCAGCTCGCTCGCCAGCTCGCCGATCCTCGTCCGGCGGACCAGCGGACGATCAGGCAGCTGGGCAGCTACAAGGGCCTCGACGCCCGCTGGGCCACCTGGGAGGCTGTCACCGGCGTGTGCCGGTCGCTGGCCGCGGAGATGACACGATGAGCGCGCTGAAGTTCCGGAACATCACCGCCTCCGTCGATGACCCCGTCGAGACCTGGCCCTTCGAGGGCATCCTCACGGCGGTCGAGCGGGGCACCCTGCCCGACTGGCGGCGGCTGGCCGCCGCCGTCCGCGCGGACCCCTGGGGACCCGTCGCGCAGCAGGTCCTCGAAGCCGTCGAGCTGTCCCGGCCCTACGGCACCAGCGAGCTCCTGACGACCATCATCGAGCGCGCCCGCCAGGACGCCGCCGACGCCGAGCGGGAACAGGTCGCGGGCGAGATACGCGACCTCGTCGCCCGATCTGGCCTGTCGCGGCAGGACTTCGCACTCCGGCTCGGCACCTCCCGCCCGCGCCTGTCCACTTACATGTCAGGCAAGGTCACGCCATCGGCCTCCCTCATGCTCCGGATGCGACGCGTCGCAGCGCAAGCGCAAGCCAGGGACGACCGGCAGCGTGCTCTGCCTCATCGAACGCGGCGGCGATGACGGCCGGGACGTCGTCGGTGACCGAGGCGGTCAGCCACTTCCCCTTGGCCTTCGGGCCGCGGCGGCGTTCCTTTCCGTCCTTGCCCTTGCCGGGCAGGGTAAAGATGTCTTCTGGCTTGCGGGCGACGGGCGCGGCGTCGTAGACGCAGGCCAGCTCCGCCATCCGCCTGCGGCCATGCTTCTCGCCCGGTGACAGGCGGGTCGCCAGCTTGTTCTGCCCGGCGGCGGCAGCCTTCGCGGTAGCCGGGCGCAGCGCTTCCGGCCGCATCATGATCCCCTTCCCGTCACCGGTCAGCACCAGCACGTGCTCATCGGGGGCCGAGCCTGGCCTGCGGTCAGCGTAGAAGGAGTCCACGTCGGCGGCTGCCCGCCGTGCCAGCTCCTCCACCTGGCGCTTGCCGGTCTTCACCCCGGTCGCGCGGGTGACCGCGGCGGCGGCGTCCTCGAACGAGCCGCGCGCGGACTCGATCGCGGCCAGCTTCCGCAGCCCGTGCGACTGCTTTTCCCCGGCAGGTTCAGCGCCGCGTCCAGCGGGTGCACGTTGCCCGCGCCCGGCGCCCGGTACGCCATCCGCGACACCGTGACCTGCCCGAACACCGTCGCCAGCTGCCGGTCATGGCCCCGTTCCGCTCGCGTACGCGCGATCTCGTCCGCGCCGGTCACGTCACCGCGGCGCTCCTCGCGTGCCGCCAGCAGGTCCAGGTGGTCCTGATGCAGTCGGCGCGTCAGCTCCCGACCCCGCCGCAGCAGTTGCTCCTCCAGGTCCGCATGCCGCAGTCCGCCAGCATCCTCACCGCAAAGCCACGCCGCCAGCTCCGCGTAATAGTCCCTGGACCGGGCGAACGCCCCGGCCCCGTCGGCAGGCTCCGGCGCGTACCCTTGCATCGGGCTCCTTCTTTTGCATTCTGGTCGTCAGACAGCCAGGAACGTAACGGGAAGGAGCCCTTAAGCACGCATCGACACAGACAAACCGGGCAGGCAGGCCCGCAGAGCGCTATATACCGTCAGACGCCTTCAGTCCAGAAGAGCCGCACCCTCGCCCGATCGTCGTTTCTGCGGGCATCGCGGTGCTGGCGCGAGTATGGTGTGCCGCCATGACCATTCCATCGGGCACAGAGCTGGACTTGGCGGCGCTCCTGGCGAAGGGCTGGGCCGTGCGCGGTGATTTCCCTGCTGCGGAATATAAGCGCGCACGGGAATTTTATGAGGCGATGCGGGCGCATGATGACCGTCTTTACCAGTCCGTGGTGTTAGCTCCAGCACCCGCTCGGCGTCCCCGGCCGGTGGTATACCCGCCGCGCGGTCCCGCTCGCACTTCGCAATCTGCCAGCACGACCATGGCCAGCAGGGCGAGTCCTGTCGGCAACGCCAACGCCCCGCCCACTCAGGCCCGCCAGCACCGGCATGTCCGTTTACCAGCAGAACGGAGATCACCATGCTCAATGACAGCATCAGGTGTTCCCATCCCCACGGCAACCAGCTGGTCCCCCATCACGCTGGCAAGCGATATGCATAACTGATACACGCGTCTAATATGACGGATGCATCGGATTTCCCGGGTCAGGATAAGGCGTAGGCGCTATGGGTGGTTTAGGTGTGCGGCTTTCCCGGGCGGGGCTGATCATATTCGTGGCCGGGCTGGTAATGGCAGGATGCGGCTCAGCTCAGGTGGTTCCGGTCGATCTGGTGGGCGTCAGAACACCGGATGTCCATTCCTTCACCGGATCTGTCGTCGTCCAGGACTGGCTGGGGCTGAGCGGCGCTGGCGGGGGCGGCCGCAGGCACGGCGATGAGCGGGGGCTCTATGCGGGCGTCCGAGGTCAGCCCAGTTGCTGGCAGCATGATCTGATCAACCAGCTCACCGGATCGACGAACCATGCCAAGGCCGCCGCGTGGGCTCGGGCACGTGGAATCCTGGAGGGCGGGATCAGGGCATATGTTAACCGACTGACTTCGTTCATCCTACGCACTGACACGCTTATGACCGAGCACCGTTTCGGGACACGTGAAAGGCCGGTGGTGCTGCAGGCCGGGACGGCTGTGCTCGTGGACACCAACGGGTTGCCGGCGGTGCGGTGCATATCAGGAGATCCGCTGATCGGGCCGGCTGTCGAACCGCAGA
>Ga0335085_10011275_pt1 | contig 13278 bp, 13 predicted proteins | sample Lox_Sample_45_FD_206712 | JGI IMG/M metagenome (GOLD analysis project Ga0335085, IMG submission 206712) | Soil microbial communities from Loxahatchee National Wildlife Refuge, Florida, United States - Lox_Sample_4.5 | ecosystem: Environmental > Terrestrial > Soil > Wetlands | place: USA...
TTCAACGGTTTCGCGCATAATCCGGTCGAATATGCGCGGACGGCTCACTGCCGCACGTTGGTGATAAGCGGCGCAGAGGATCCGTGGGCGCGAGAACAAGAAGTCCGGGCCGTGGCGCAAGCCGTGCGCGGACCGGTGACCGTGGAGATTTTTCCGGGCGTGGGGCACGGGTCGTGTTGTGATGCCGCGCCTGAGAAGTACGGCCAAATCGTGCGAGTCTGGCTGGAAAGTGTCGCGCAATCGCGGTCTCTGCTCGCTGAGACATCAGGGGTACGCGCTGTCAGGCCGCGCTAATTCACCGAAGTGGCCGCAGAGGGTTGCGGGTGGGCCTTGCTCCACAGGACATAACGATCGAGTGCGCGCTTGGGTGTGTCTCCGTACCAGGAATAACCGTTACGGCGCTCTTTCGAAATGTCGTCCAGGTTGTCATGAATGCTTTTGTCGCGGTCACCGAAGATCGGCCGGTCGGTGCCGATTTGATAATAGCGGGCCCATAGCGGCCCACTGCCTGGGGCCGCAACGAGGCGGCGACCATCGTCGCCAACGCGCTTAAAAGCCATGTCGGCGATCTTCGTTTTCTCGAACCACGCGGCCGCAGCGTGCACGGCGGCGACGACCTGCGGACTTGGGTCGGGCAGTTGCATCAGGAACATCATGATGCCCGCGCTTTCGGCGGCAACTGCCGATGGCATTTCGTAATTGCGAGCGGACGTCGGCTGCAGCGTGAGCGGGTCGTATTGCTGGCACCACACCGTGCGGCGACCGTCTGCGACAATCTGTGTGGCCAGGATGCACTCGATCCCACGTCTGACGCTCACGTTCGCGCGCTTACGGGTCGCAGAGGCTACATAGGCGTATTCGTTGGTCGCCTGGGCTATGCCACGCAATAGATTGAGGACATTGACCGCGGCATTGTCGTTGTACGTAACGGCATCGTGGTAGCCGCCTTGAAGCGGCCACACTTGTGGCCAGGCGCCGTTCGGATACTGTGCGGCCAGAATGTAGTCAATTCCGCGCAAGAACGCCGCGCGATACGGCGCACTCTGGTTGGTCTCGACCGCCGCGATGACCTTGGCTAAATAGCGCAACTCGGTGGTGGTGGCATCATTGTCGAACGTGCCGACGTAGTTCCAGTGCGTGTCGTGCGGGACATCGAAGTCAACGTCACCGAGGTAGCGCGAGATGTTGTCGGGAGCGAACCCTTCGCCCTGTGCGCGCGGGTGATTCGACAAATCAAGGTTTTTGCTCCATCCGCCGGACGGTGTCTGGAACGAAACCACGATGCCGGCGAGGCGCCGCGCCTCGGCGTCGCCGTACCAGGCAGCCGGTTTGTCCAAGGGGACCGAGCGAGTGTGGTAGTCCGACGGCGGAACGATGGATTGCTTCAGGTCGCGAGCGCGCATTTCCTTTTGGAGAAAGGCTTCATCTTCTCGCAACTGCCGGGCCGAACGCTCCAGGTATTTCTTCCATTCGGACTGCTGCTCCGGCGGCAGCGCGGCAATTCGCGTCAGTGTCAGCGCTTGAGTTGGCGGATTGGTGCCGATGATGGCAGCCGCCGCCGACGGGGCGAAACCGAACACCAGCGCCTGCAGGGCCGGCAGCATGAGCATCGCCTGACGCCAACGACAAGCAGGTCGGTGACAATTGATGTTCAGAAAACCCACGATTGTCCGCACGTCGGAATACTACGCCGACGGACTCACCTAGAGAAGTTCAGAGTGCTGAGGCCGGCCACGCTTCCAGGTGAAATGTCCGGAAGACGCTTCGCTGCTCGCCGGGCGCGCGGTTGTTGGCCCTCCGTTTCCGCAGCGCAAAGTTTCGGGTTGAAAACCGGCTGGGTATCGGGTAGAAGCAGACTTCGCTTTCAAGGCCACAACGTTGTGGGTGTGGCCTTGATTTTTCGCGAGGAAATGAATCGAAGTCGTGGAATCATCGTCAGATTTAAGAATTTTCTCTGGCAATGCCAACCGATCTCTCGCTCAGCGCATCGCCGATTCCGTCGGCGCGCGTTTGGGCGATGCGACGGTGACGGCGTTTCCCGACCAGGAGACGTTCGTCAAGATCAACGAGAACATTCGCGGTCGCGACGTGTTCATCGTGCAGCCGACGAGTCCGCCGGCAAACCAGCATCTCATGGAGTTGCTGATCATGATCGACGCATGTCGCCGGGCAAGCGCGACCCGTATCACAGCGGTGGTTCCGTTCTTTGGATACGCGCGGCAGGACCGCAAAGACCAGCCGCGGGTGCCGATCACGGCGAAACTGGTGGCGAACCTGATTGTCGCCGCCGGCGTGAACCGCGTGTTGACGATGGATTTGCATTCACAGCAGCTCATGGGTTTCTTCGACATTCCCGTCGATCATTTGTACGCCGCGCCGGTGATCTACAAGTATTTCAAGCAAAAGAATCTGTCCGACCTCGTCGTCGTGTCACCGGACATTGGCGGGGTGAAGATGGTCAACGCCTACGCGCAGATGTTTCACGCGCCGTTGGCCATCGTGGCGAAGAAACGCAAGAGCGCGTCCGAAGTCGAGATGCTGAACGTCGTCGGCGAGGTCAAGGGCCAGAATGTGTTGCTGGTGGACGATTTGGCCGAGACGGCGGGTACGATCACCCGTGCCGCCGAAGTGCTCAAGGAAAGGGGCGCGAAGAAGGTTTACGCAGCCGTCAGTCACGCGGTTCTCGGCGCCGCGGCGCTGGATCGGCTGAAGAAGTCGGAGCTGGATGAGCTGGTGACAACCGACACGGTGCCGCACTCGAAGGTGAGCGGGTTCAAACTCACAGAGTTGACGGTCGCGCCGTTGCTCGGCGAAGCGATCAAGCGCATTCACAACGCCGAATCAGTTTCGTCACTGTTCGATATCAACGGGGCGCGCGCCGAGAGTTAACGACATTCTGAGGAGACAATCCGCATGGCTAAACAAGTACAGATCAAAGCGAAGTCGCGCAGCGAGACAGGAAGAGTTCCTGTCAAACGGATGCGCGCATCCGGTGTGATTCCCGGTGTCGTGTACGGCGCGCACACCAAACCGTTGAGCATCGCCATCACGTTGCTGGAACTGGACAAGGCGTTGCATCATGCGACGGGCGAGAACGTGCTCGTGGATCTCGTTGTCGAAGAAGGCGGCAAGAGCAGCAACCGTCTCGCATTGATTCAAGAAGTGCAGCATCATCCGTTCGAGGACAGAATTCTCCACGTCGATTTTCATGAAGTCAGCGCGACGGAGAAACTGCGCACGGCAGTGGCCGTGCGCGCCCTTGGCGAACCCGCCGGCGTGAAGACGGGCGGCGGGGTGCTGGAATTTGTAATGCGCGATCTGCGCGTCGAATGTTTACCGAAGGATTTGCCGGAAGTCATCGAGGTCAACGTCGAGAAACTCGAAATCGGCCAAAGCATTCACGTGGGCGACATCACGCCGGCGCCGGGCGTGACCTTCCTCGACGACAAGGGTCAGGCCGTGTTCATTGTGGCCGCGCCGATCGCCGAAGAGGAAGTGGCGGCCCCGGCCGAGGCCGGCCCGACCGAGCCTGAACTCATTGGCGCGAAGAAAGAGGAAGGCGAAGAGGGCGAGGAAGGCGAAGCCAAGCCGGCGGGCAAGGCCGAAGCGGCCAAAGGCGAAACCACGAAGGGCGAGGCCAAGCCTGCGGCCGGAAAGACAGAAGCGAAGCCGGCCGCCGGGAAAGCGGAGGCCAAACCGGCTGCGGGCAAGGGCGCGCCGGCCAAACCCGAAGCCAAAAAGTAACGGGAGCACGCCGCGATGTCGGCCCGCACAAAGTTGGTCGTCGGGCTGGGCAATCCGGGCAGGGACTACGCGGGCACGCGGCACAACATCGGATTCGCGGTCGTGGAACGGCTCGGGGGACAAATGGGAGGTTCTTTCAGAAAGAAGTGGAGGTTCTCCGCGGAAGTTGCCGAAGTGCAGCTCGACGCAGGCAAGCTCGTGCTGGCGAAACCGCAAACGTTCATGAATCGCAGCGGTGTTGCCGTAAATGCGCTTACGAACTGGTTGAAGATCGCATCGACGGAGTTGCTAGTCATTGTCGATGACGCGGACTTGCCGCTGGGGCAGCTTCGCGTGCGGCAGTCGGGCGGCAGCGGCGGACACAACGGGTTGCGTTCGATCACCGAGTCGCTGGGCGGCAACGAGGAGTTTCCCCGGCTGCGTGTTGGGATCGGGCGGACGGGGCCGGTGGGCGATGATATCACCGATCACGTGCTCGGGAGATTCGAGCCGCAGGAACGCGAGCAAGCGCAGCAGGCGATTGCGCTGGCAGTGGAGGCCGTCGAGTGTTGCGTGAAAGAAGGTTTGACGACGGCCATGAATCGTTTTAATCGAAGGAAGGGAGAAGCAGATTGAAGAAATACGAAGGATTGTTCATTGTGGAGACCGCTGGTAAAGAGGAGGCGGAGAAGGAGATCATCGACCGCATCCAGAAAGCGATCGAGCACGCGGGCGGGCACGTCGAGACGGTGCAGAAAATGGGCTCGCGGCCGTTTGCGCGGACGACGGAAAAACGCAGCGCAGGAAATTATGTCAACGTGATTTTCGACGCGCCGCCGACGGCGATCACCGAGCTCAATGCGAAGTTTCATCTGGAAACGGACGTGTTCCGCTGGCAGTGTACCGAGGTGGTTCCCGAGCCTGTCCGCAAACCGCGCACGGGCGTGGCGGCGGCGAGTGGACGCGAGTAAGCGCAATGGCGAATTTCAACAAAGTCTTTTTGATGGGCAACCTCACGCGCGACCCCGAGGTGCGTTACACGCCGAAGGGCACCGCGATTGCCAACATCGGATTGGCTGTCAACCGCGTCTGGACGACCGAGTCAGGCGAGAAGAAGGAAGAGGTCACGTTTGTTGACGTCGAAGTGTGGGGCCGCCAAGCCGAGACGATGGGTCAGTACTTATCGAAGGGGCGCCCTGTGTTCATCGAGGGACGGCTCAAGCTCGACACTTGGGACGACAAGGAAACGGGTCAGAAACGTAACAAGATGAAGGTGGTTTGCGAAGGTTTCCAGTTCATCGGTGCGCCGAAGAACAAGGCGGAGTTTAGCGACGCGGCCCCGTCGGAAGAACGCCCGGAGCGTCCTGCGGGTCGGAGCGGTCGTCCCGCTGCGCCGGCGAAACAGGATGAAGACGCACCCCCCGCGGAAGGCGAAGATAACATTCCGTTCTAAGTTTGGAGAATCATGCCAAGAACATTTGAGCCCACGGAACCGAGACGATCGAAGCGCGATCTCATCATCAAGCGCGACTGCAAACTCTGCAAGGACCAGATCGCGCTCGATTACAAGCAGGCTGATTTGCTGAGAAAATTCATGACCGAGCGCGGCAAGATTCTGCCGCGACGCATTTCAGGCAACTGCGCCAAGCACCAGCGCCAGCTTGCCACGGCGATCAAACGCGCCCGGGCGATGTTGTTGGTGCGCTGAGGACACAGCCATGAGCACACAGATCATTTTGACGGCCAACGTCGAGAAGTTGGGCGGCGAAGGCGACACGGTAATGGTCGCGGACGGCTACGCTCGCAACTTTCTTTTTCCCAACGGGCTGGCGATGCCCGCCACGGCCGGCAACTTGCGGCGCGTCGAGACCCTGCGCAAGAGGCGCGAAGCCGCGCGCGAGGCGGAGCTGACGGACGCCAAGGACATCGCGGCGAAGTTGGTCAAGCAATCGTTCACCATCACGGCGTCGGCCGGGCCCGACGAGAAACTCTACGGCTCGGTCACGGCGGCAGACATCGCCGAGGCCTTGCGGAAGGAAGGCATCGAGGTCGATCGCAAGAAGATCGTGCTCGAACATTCGATCCGCACCACGGGCGTTTATGACGTTGACGTGAAACTGCATGCGGATGTCGCGACGAAGGTGAAGATTTGGGTTGTCGCCGGCGAGAGCGCGGCTCCCCCGGCAGCCAAAGCGGGCGAAGAAAAGACCGAAAGACCAAAGAGGACAAGCAAGAAGAAGTAGCCGCGTGGGGACGGCTCATGGCTTCGACCAAACCACTCGCTTCGGAGAAGGGGCCCGCGGATGCTGCGGGCACCAAAGCGGTGCCATTGGGAGCCCGTCGCGCGCTGTCCACGGTTGCACTTGACCGCGTGCTGCCCAACAGCATGGACGCCGAAATGGCGGTGCTCGGCGCGATGTTGCTCAGTCCGGCCGAAGCGGGTTCGCAGGTTCGCGAGCGTCTCCACGAACAGCATTTTTACTACGCTGCGCATCAGGTCATCTTCCGCGAGATCGCCGGGCTGCAGGACGCGTTGCAGGCCATCGACCTCGTCACGCTGACGCAGCGACTCCAGGACCGGAACCAACTTGAAGAAGTCGGTGGTGCCGTCTATCTCACGGATCTCATCTCGCGGGTGCCGACTACCGCCAACGTTGAGCAGTACATCGACATCGTCTGGGAAAAGCATCTGCTGCGGCAGTTGATCAACGCCGCGCACGACATCATCGGGAGGTCGTTCGAACAGCAGGATGACGTGAAGAGGTGGGTGGACGAGGTCGAACAGCAGATTTTCAGCATCACTGCGGAAAAGGCCACGACGGGTGCGAAGGCCGTCAAGGACTTGATTAAGGATGCGATGCACAGCATCGAGCATCTGTATGACCAACGCGGGGCCATCACAGGCATCCCCACGGGGTTTCGCGATCTGGACCGCCTCACCTCGGGGTTGCATCCGGGCAACATGATCGTCATCGCGGGTCGCCCATCGATGGGCAAGACGGCGCTGGCGATGAACATCGCGGAGAATGCCGCCATCGACCAGCAGATTCCCGTCGGCGTGTTCAGCCTGGAAATGTCGTCGGAGGAATTGGTCAAGCGCTTGTTGTGTTCGAGAGCGAAAGTCAACCTGCGCGCCGTGCGCGACGGATTTCTCAGCGAACGTGATTTTCATCCACTGACGTCGGCGGCCAGCCTGTTGATGAAAGCGCCGTTGTACATCGACGATTCGGCGGGCTTGGCGATCAATCAAATCCGGGCACGGGCCCGGCGCATGAAACTGCAGTATGGCATCCGCCTGTTGGTGATCGATTATCTGCAACTGGTGCGCGCGCCGTCGCGTCGCGCCGATCTGAATCGTCAGGTGGAAATCTCGGACATCTCGGCGGGCGTGAAGGCGCTGGCGAAAGAGTTGCAGGTGCCCATCATTGTGCTGAGCCAGCTCAACCGCCAGCCCGAGTCACGAGAGGGCGGCCGGCCGAAACTCGCGGACTTACGCGAATCAGGTGCGATTGAGCAGGATGCCGACGTTGTTGGGCTGCTGGTTCGGCCGGAGGTTTACGCAGATGAGGAGGGGGAGAAGGCGGCGAAAGAAGGCGAGGCGGAACTCATCATTGCCAAGCAGCGCAATGGGCCGACGGCTGACATCAAGCTGACCTTTCTCAAGGAGTACACACGCTTTGTCGACGCCACGAAGGTTGAGGCCGACGACGTTGCTGACTTCGAGGGCGGCGAGGGATGAGGCGGCTGCTGTGGGGACTCGTGATACTGGCAGTTTCCATTCAACAGCAGACTCGGGCGCAGGAGGAAGCGCCAATTGTTCGTGAGATAGAAGTCCGCTTCGACGGGCCCGAGACCGTCAGCAAGGCCATCGTCCTGGCCAACATTCAGACCGCCGTGGGGCAACCGCGCTCGCGCGATCTGATCGAGCAGGACGTTCGCAATCTGATCAACACGGGGTATTTCTCTGACGTGCGGGTGTTGGAGGAGCCCGTGGCTGATGGCGTCAAGATCACTTTTCAGGTGCACGGGAAGGCAACGATCAAGGAAGTGGTGTTCGTGGGCGAGAAGCGATTCAAGGAAGACCGCTTGCGCCGCGAGTCCAGTCAGAAGGCCGGTGATATTCTCAACGAACGCACGGCGCACGCCGATGCGCTGAAGATGGAGGAGATGTACCAAAAGGCGGGTTACCCCGACGCGAAGGTCGATGTACTCGTCAGTATCGACAAGGACACGGGCAAGGCGATCCTGACATTCAAGGTCACCGAAGGCGACCGCGTGTTCATCAAGGCCATCAAGATCGCGGGCAACAAGGCCTATCCGACCGCCCGGCTGTTGAAGATCATAAAGACCAAAGCCCGGTGGTGGGGTTCATTCCTGGCGGGCTCAGGTGTGTTGAAGGACGAACAGTTCAAGGAGGATCTCGAGAAGCTGCGCGACTTCTACCGCTCCAACGGGTATATCGATATGGAGATCCGCACCAACTACGTCCAACGCGTGGCGCGTCAGTGGATCGATATCCACATCGACATCTTCGAAGGCCAACAATACAAAGTCGGCACCATCAGCATCGAGGGGAACAAGCTCTTCCCAACCATCGAACTCGAGAGACGCTTGAAGATGACCACCGGCAAGGTGTTTACGCCGGACGGACTCAGCAAGGACATGAAATCGATCGAGGACTACTACGGGGCGCGAGGCTATCTCGACACCACCGTGCGGCCGACGCGCATTCCCAACGTCGAGACGGGCCGCATCGACATCACGTACTCGGTCCATGAAGGCGAGTTGACCTACATCGAGATGATTCGGATTCGCGGCAATACGAAGACGAAGGACAAGGTCATTCGCCGCGAGCTGGCGGTGGTGCCGGGCGACATTTACAATACCGTCCGCGTCGAAGCGAGCAAGGAACGGCTGAAGAACCTCGGCTACTTCTCGAAAGTGGAGACCACGCCCGAGCCGACGCCGATTCCCAACCACAAAGATCTCGTGATCGACGTCGAAGAGCAGCGCACGGGAACCGTTACGTTCGGCGCCGGCTTCAGCTCGATCGACAATCTGCTGGGGTTCGTCGAGGTCACCCAGGGGAATTTCGACCTGTTCAACTGGCCGAACTTTACCGGCGGCGGCGAGAAGCTGCGGTTGCGGGCGCAGTTGGGTCTTGAGAGGCAGGACTACATTCTGTCGTTTGTCGAGCCGTGGTTTCTCGATCGGCGGTTGCTGTTGGGCGTGGATCTGTTCCACACCGAGGCCAGCTATTTGAGCACCGAGTACACCGAGCAGAGCACGGGTGGCTCGCTGCGGTTGGAGAAGGCATTGAGCGAATTTCTGCGGGCCGGGGTCAAATACTCACTCCAAAGCATTTCGCTGGACGTCGACAACAATGCGTCGCAGGAGCTGCAGTCGCAGAATGGAACGCAACTGCAGAGTTCGTTGGAGGCGACGCTGACGTACGATACCCGCGACAGCGTGTTCCTGACGCATCACGGAAATCGCACCGAGCTGAGCGCGGAGTTGGCGGGCGGTCCACTGGGTGCGGACGTGTCGGTGTACAAGTTGACGGGTCAGACAACATTCTATTTTCCGTTGTTTGGAACGAACCAGATACTGCAATTGCTGGCGGCGACCGGGGTCGTCCAGGCCTACGGGGGCACGTTCGGCAGCGGCCCGGTGGTGGACGAAGACCCGAGCCCGTTCGTGGATTTGGTGAAGGTGGACGACGTGCCGATTTTCGACCGGTTCTTTCTTGGCGGGGCCAACACGATGCGTGGGTTCGGGTTCCAGAAAGTGGGGCCGAAGGATGTTAACAACGATCCGATCGGCGGCAACACGAAGTTCAATGGCACAGCGGAATATACGTTCCCCATCGTCGAACGAGTTCGCGGCGCGGTGTTCTACGACGTGGGTCAGGTGTGGGAAAATTCGTACCAAGTGAACTTCGGTACCCTGTTGTACGACGCGGGTATCGGCATGCGGTTGAACCTGCCCATCGGCCCGGTGCGGTTGGACTATGGCTATCCGCTCAAGACGGACCGTGGGTCGGGACATTCGGGGAAATTTCAGTTTAGCGTTGGCTACCAGTTCTGATATAATTCGCGCTGAAAATGAAAGGACGAAAGAAAGGTTCGAACAGACTATGAAAATGAAAGTTGCGGCGACAATCACGATCACCACCATGGCATTGGCTCTGTCGGCGTGGGGACAGGCAGCCACGGGACGCATTGTCACGGTCGATCTTAACCGGATTTTCACCGAGTACTACAAGACACCGATTGCCTCCGGCAAACTGAAGGCGACCGCCGACAGTTACACCAAAGAGCAGGAGGAAATGGTCACTCAGTATCGCAAAGGGGTTGAGGAATTGAACAAGCTCCGCGAAGATTCCGAAAAGCCCGAGTACACCACAGAGGTGCGCGACCAGAAGAAAAAGGCGGTTCAGGAGAAACTTGCGGAGACGCAAAAGGCCCAGCGCGACATCGAGGAATACGCCCGCACTCATCGCCAGGAACTTGAACAACAGACCGCCCGCATGAGGTCGGGTATCGTCAAGGAGATCACCGAAATCATCGACAAACAGGCGAAGGACGCCGGCTACCTCCTCGTGCTCGATAAATCCGGTAACACGCTCAACAGCGTGCCGACGATTCTCTATTCGCAGGATGCCCTTGATATTACCGACGACGTCCTCAAGATTCTCAACAAGAACAAACCCGCGGATCTGCCAACATCCACAGAAAAGAAACCTGAGGAAAAGAAGTCTGACGTGAAACCGTCGGACACGCCATAAACGTGCAACTCACCGCTCGTGACATTGCCGGGACCGTCGGCGGCAAGCTCTCCGGCAATCCCGACGAGATTGTCACGGGCGTTGCGGGAATCAAGGAAGCGCAGCCGGGCGACTTGACCTTTGTCGGGTCGCCCAAGTATTTCTCGGCGCTGAAAACCACGCGCGCGTCCGTCGTCATCCTGGCGAGCAACGCGAAGGTGGCGTCTGACCGCACGCTCATCCGTGTCGACAATCCCTTGCGGGCGTTCGCCACAGCGGTCGAGCACATCGTGCCGCCGCCGATTCAATTCAAACCGGGCGTTCACCCCAGCGCCGCTATCGCGCCAACCGCGAAGCTGGGGAAAGATGTCTCCATCCAACCGTTCGTCGTGATCGAAGACGACGCAGTGGTTGGCGACCGCACCGTTGTCGGCGCGGGCAGTTATGTCGGCAATGAGTCGCAGGTCGGTGATGACTGCATCATCTACCCGCGGGTCACGATGCGCGAACGCACCAAACTCGGGGATCGCGTGATCCTGCACGGCGGCGTTGTTCTGGGCGCCGACGGCTTCGGCTACGAGTTCACCGACGGTAAACACCAAAAGATTCCGCAGGTCGGCACTGTCGAAATCGGCGACGACGTCGAGATTGGTGCCAACACAACCATCGACCGCGCCCGTTTTGGCAAGACGCGGATCGGTCGTGGCACCAAGATTGATAATCTCGTCCAGATTGGCCACAACTGCGTCATCGGCGAGCACTGCATCATCTGCGGACTCGTCGGTATGGCCGGCAGCACCATCATCGGCGATTACGTGACGATTGCCGGCCAGGTCGGTATTGCCGGCCATCTGACGATCGGGGACAAGTCCATCATCATGGCGCAAGCCGGCGTGACCAAGGATGTGCCGCCCGGCAGCTTCATGCTTGGCGCGCCTGCGGTGCCGCACACAAAATTCAAGCGTGTCAACGCTGCCACGCAACGCCTGCCCGAATTTGTTGACAAGCTACGTGAGCTGGAAGAGCAGCTCGCCGAGATGCGTGCCCGTCTCCGGTAGGATGTGATTGACGCCAGAACAATATCACCAGAGATAAGGGACCAATCTGTAGCGTACGCGCTTGATGTAGGCTTCGTAGCCGTCGAGCTTTTGTTTCAAGAAGCGTTCCTCGATGAAAATGCGCAAGGCGAGCGTGGCGATCAGGAAGAACATCAGCAGCGCGGCAGCGTACGATTCCAGCCACAGGGCGATCCCGACAAAGAGGAGAACCGCGCCTGAGTACATCGGATGCCGCACCACGCGGTAAACGCCGGTATCGATCACGCGGTGCTGACGTTCCTCTTGGAGCCTGACGGCGGCGGCGGCGAACGGATTCTCCTTGCACGCGAGTGTGATGATTGCCCAACCCACGCCGAACATCGCCAAGCCGCCACACGAAGCGACCACTCCGGGCTTGCTCAGCAGATGAAACCGAAACACGTCGAGAGGAATGAACGCAATCAGCGCAAAGATCTCAGTGATCAACAGCAATCCGACCATCTTGTCAGCGAGCGGCTGACCTTGCGGAAAGGGAAACTTAAGTCGTTCGTTCAGCAAGCCTTCGCTGGCGGGCAGTAGAAACCGCAACGTCGCGACTGTGCCGAGCAACACGATGCCGAGAAACGTCCAGGCACGCCACCAATGCCATGTCCCCGCCGGCGCGAACAGAAGAACGGCATACAGAACGAGATTCAAAACGGTGCTGACGGTCAGTTTGATGGCGAGCGTGCGTGTCACCGACAGCAAGAATGCGCGCAAGAACGCGACGCGGCAAGCATTTGGATGAGGCACTTGGCAACGAGAGCGAACGCGGCTATTCTTGCGGCATGATTCGGTTCGACAAACTCACCATCAAGGCGCAGGAGGCGTTGCAGTCGGCGCAGGAGATTGCGCAGAAGCTCAATCATCAGGAAGTCGACTGCGAGCACCTGCTCTCGGCGCTCATCGAACAGCCCGATGGTCTCGTCCGACCGCTCCTTGAAAAGCTAGGCGCAAATCCCGATGCGATTCTGCGCACGCTCGATGACGAGTTGAACCGCCGGGCGCAGGTGCATGGCGCGGCCGAAACTTATCTCAGCAAAGCTCTGCGCACGGCGCTGGACGCCGCACAAACCCACGCCGACAAACTCAAAGACCTGTACGTCAGCACCGAGCATCTGCTGCTCGGGATTGCGGAGACAACAAAGCTTCTCAAGCTGAAGATCGCCGACATTCTCAAGGCGCTGCGCGAGGTGCGCGGGACGGCGCAGGTCACCGACCAAAATCCCGAGGACAAATATCAGGCACTCACCAAGTATGGACGCGATCTGACCGACGAAGCGCGCCGGGGCAAGCTTGACCCGGTCATCGGTCGGGACGCCGAGATTCGGCGCGTGATTCAAGTGTTGTCGCGCCGCACGAAGAACAACCCCGTTCTCATTGGCGATCCTGGTGTCGGCAAGACGGCGATCGTCGAGGGGTTGGCCCGGCGCATTGTCAGCGGCGACGTACCCGAAGGATTGAAGGACAAACGCGTCATCGCGATGGATATCGGCGCGATGCTGGCGGGTGCGAAATTTCGCGGCGAATTCGAGGATCGGCTCAAGGCGTTTCTCAAAGAGGTCATCGCGTCCGAGGGCAAGATAATCCTGTTCATCGACGAGTTGCACACGATCGTCGGCGCGGGCAAAGCCGAAGGCGCGCCGGTAGACGCCGCGAACCTTCTCAAACCCTCGCTCGCCCGCGGCGAACTTCACACCATCGGCGCGACGA
>Ga0335085_10011276_pt1 | contig 13274 bp, 9 predicted proteins | sample Lox_Sample_45_FD_206712 | JGI IMG/M metagenome (GOLD analysis project Ga0335085, IMG submission 206712) | Soil microbial communities from Loxahatchee National Wildlife Refuge, Florida, United States - Lox_Sample_4.5 | ecosystem: Environmental > Terrestrial > Soil > Wetlands | place: USA: Florida...
GGCCGCCTAGAGCAACGTAAGTTACAAGTAATCTTGCGACCCACGCGATAGGCTTGCGCTATCAGAAATGGGTTCCTTGGGAGTCGGCCTATGCGTATCGGTGTCCCGCGTGAGATCAAGGTCCATGAGTACCGCGTTGGACTCGTGCCGGCGGGCGTGCGCGAGCTGGTGGCGGCCGGTCATGAGGTGATGATCGAGACGGAGGCCGGTGAGGGTGTCGGCATCCTCGATCTGCAGTATCAGCAGGCAGGCGCGAGCATCGGTCGCAATGCCGCCGAGGTGTTTCGCTTCGCGGATCTGGTCGTCAAGGTCAAGGAGCCGCAGCTCTCCGAATGCCGGATGCTGCGCGAAGGACAAGTGCTCTTCACGTATCTGCATCTCGCCGCCGATCCGGCCCAGGCACGCGCGCTCATGGATTCCGGCGCCACCGCAATCGCCTACGAGACAGTCACGGGCGCCGATGGCTCGCTGCCATTGCTCACGCCGATGAGCGAAGTAGCGGGGCGCATGTCGATCCAGGTCGCCGCGAGCTGCCTGCAGAAGGCGAACGGCGGCAGCGGTGTGCTGCTCGGCGGCGTGCCAGGTGTTCCGCCGGCGCGCGTGGTCGTGCTGGGCGGCGGCGTCGCCGGCACCCAGGCGATTGAGATGGCCGTGGGGCTGCAGGCGGACGTGACGGTCGTCGATCGCTCCCTAAAACGCCTGCGCGAGCTCGCCGCCCAGTTCGGTGGGCGGCTGAAGACTGTGTACTCAACCAGCGAGGCGGTGGAGCAGCTGGTCACCGAGTCGGACGTGGTCATCGGTGCGGTGCTGATTCCGGGCGCTGCCGCGCCCAAACTCGTCACGCGCCCGATGGTGGCGCAGATGCGCCCGCTGTCGGTCGTCGTGGACATCGCCATCGATCAGGGCGGCTGCTTCGAAACCAGCCGTCCGACGACGCATGCCGAGCCGACCTACAAGGTGGATGGCGTGATTCACTACTGCGTGACCAACATGCCGGGAGCGGTGCCGCGCACCTCGACCTACGCACTCACCAATGCCACGCTGCCCTTCGTGCGCGCCCTGGCCGACTACGGCTGGAAAGGCGCGCTCGAACGCGATCCTCACCTTGCCCGTGGGCTCAACGTGCACGACGGCGAGATTCGGCACGAGGCTGTGGCGCGTGCCCTGCAAGCTGCAGTCGGGGTGGCACGGGTGTGAGACACTGGTGGCCCCCCCGCGGGATGGGCACGCCCTGCCGGCATGAGTCTATCGGCCTTTGATGTTTTCAAGATCGGCATCGGTCCGTCGAGCTCCCACACGATGGGACCGATGCGTGCCGCGCGGGAGTTCGCACTCGGACTGAAGCACGCGGGTCTTCTGCAGCAGACAACTGAGGTGGCTGTCCGCCTCTACGGATCCCTCGCACTGACCGGGCAAGGGCACGGCACGGATCGGGCGATTCTCCTGGGCCTCGAAGGAGCCGATCCGCAGAGCGTCGATCCCGACAGCATCGAGCCGAGCGTACAGCGCATCCGTTCGAGCGGGCGCTTGCGATTGCTCGGCGAGCGCGAGATCGGCTTCGACGAGCCGATGCAGCTGCTGTTCATGCGGCACGAGCTGCTGCCGCGTCACTCGAACGGCATGCGCTTCACAGCGCTTGCGGATGAGCAGCGCGTACTGCGCGAAGCGGACTATTACTCGCTCGGCGGTGGCTTCATCGTGTGCGGCGATGAGCCCGAGGCGCGCGACGCGGTGCATCCACCCCCGCCATATCCCTTCAGCACCGCCGCCGAGCTGCTCGCCTCGTGCCGGGAGCACGGACTCGAGCTCTTCGAGCTCGTCATGGCGAATGAGCGCACCTGGCGCTCGCAGGCCGAGATTCGCCGCGAACTGCTGCGTATCTGGAGTGTCATGCAGGCGTGCGTCGAGCGTGGCTTTCGCCAAAGCGGCGTGCTGCCCGGTGTATTGCGTGTGCGGCGCCGTGCTCCGAAGCTCTATCGCGTGCTCACCGAGAGCCGTGCGGGAGGCAGTCCGCTCGATGTGATGGACTGGGTAAACGCCTGGGCGCTCGCCGTGAACGAGGAGAACGCCGCCGGTGGGCGTGTCGTCACGGCGCCCACCAACGGCGCCGCCGGCATCGTGCCCGCAGTGCTGCACTACTATCGGCGCTTTGAGCCGGGGGCGAGCGAGGAGGGCATCGTGCGCTTCCTGCTCACCGCCGCTGCCATCGGCATGCTCTACAAGCACAACGCTTCGATCTCCGGCGCGGAGATGGGCTGCCAGGGAGAGGTCGGCGTCGCCTGCTCCATGGCCGCCGCGGGTCTCGTGGGCGCGCTCCACGGCACGAATGAGCAGATCGAGAACGCCGCCGAGATCGGAATGGAGCACAACCTCGGGCTCACCTGCGATCCGGTCGCCGGGCTGGTGCAGATTCCCTGCATCGAGCGCAACGCCATGGGAGCGGTGAAGGCGATCAATGCGGCACGTCTCGCCATGCGGGGCGACGGCAGTCACAAGGTTTCCCTCGATCAGGTGATCGCCACCATGCGCCAAACGGGCCGGGACATGTCGACCATCTATAAAGAGACCTCGCAGGGCGGCCTCGCCGTCAACGTTCCGGAGTGCTGAGAGTGCATCACACACAGTCCTCGAGTGCGCGCGTGGGCGCGCGGATCATGTTGGCCGCGGCGTGCGCCATCGGCGTCGCGATGTTTGCAACGGCGCAGGACGGGCATGCGCCCCCGCCCGCCAAGCCGGGGTTGCTCGGCTTCACGCCGGAGGATGCGGCGAGCGAGAGGGAGCTCGAGCGGCGCTTCGATGCGGCGCTCGATCCGGCCGATCAGAGCAACTGGCTCAAGAGCCTCTCGGCGGAGCCGAATCACGTCGGCTCGCCCCACGACAAGGCGAACGCCGAGACCTTCGAGCAGCTGCTGAAATCCTGGGGCTGGGATGCACACATCGAGACCTTTTACGTGCTCTATCCCACGCCGATCACCGAATCGCTCGCGCTCGTTGCGCCGACGAGCTTCACGGCGAGCCTGCACGAGCCGCCGATCGCAGGCGATGCCACCTCGAGCCGTACTGATGGCCTGCCGCCTTACAACGTGTACGGCGCCGACGGCGATGTCACCGCCGATCTCATCTACGTGAACTACGGCATGGACGGCGACTACCGCGAGCTCGCCCGGCGCAACATCGACCCGAAAGGCAAGATCGTGATCGTGCGTTATGGCGGTGGCTGGCGCGGCCTGAAGCCCAAGCTCGCCCAGGAGCACGGCGCGCTCGCCTGCATCATCTACTCCGATCCGCGCGATGACGGCTACGCACCCGGGGACCCCTATCCACAAGGCGGCTGGCGGCCGGCGGAGGGTGTGCAGCGCGGCTCTGTCGCGGACATGCCGGTCTACTCCGGAGATCCGCTCACGCCGGGGACTGCGGCGACCAAGAACGCCAAGCGACTCTCGATCGCGGATGCGAAAACGGTGCTCAAGATTCCGGTGATCCCGATCTCGTACGGAGACGCGCGTCCGCTGCTGGCAGCCCTCGGTGGTCCCGTCGCACCGGAGCCGTGGCGCGGTGCGCTGCCCGTCACCTATCACCTCGGCCCCGGACCTGCGCGCGTGCACCTCGCGATCAAGTCGGATTGGAGTCTGAAGCCGATCTATGACGTGATCGGCACGATTGCCGGCTCGCGCTCGCCCGATGAATGGATCGTGCGGGGCAATCACCACGACGGCTGGGTCTTCGGCGCGTGGGATCCGCTCTCGGGTGCGGTGGCGGAGCTCGCGGAGGCCAAGGCCATCGGGACGTTGTTGAAGAGCGGCTGGAAGCCGCAGCGCACGCTCGTCTACGCAAGCTGGGACGGGGAGGAGCCGGGCCTGCTCGGGTCCACCGAATGGGCCGAAGCGCATGCCGCGGAGTTGCAGCGCAAGGCCGTGCTCTACGTGAACACCGACGACAACGGACGCGGCTTTCTGCAGGTGGGCGGCAGCCACTCGCTGCAGGCGCTCATCAACGAGGTGGCGGCATCCGTCAAGGATCCTGAGACGGGCGCGAGCGTGCAGACGCGGCTGCGTGCGCGCCTGCTCGTGAACGGCTACGGGAGCAACCCGCGCGAGGAAGCCGTCAAGGCCGCTGCCAACGCAGCCGGCGGCGGCGACCTGCAGATTGCTGCCCTCGGCTCGGGCTCGGACTTCACGCCCTTTCTGCAGCATCTGGGCATTGCCGCGGTGAACTTCAATTACAGCGGGGAGGATGATCAGGCAGGGGTCTATCACTCGCGGTACGATTCCTTCGATCACTACGTGCGCTTCGGCGATCCCGGTTTTCATTACGGCGTTGCGATGGCGCAGACCGCCGGTCGACTGGTGCTGCGCAGCGCCGACGCTGACGTGTTGCCGCTCGAGTTCTCCGGCTTTGCCGACACGGTGGCCACCTACGTGCAGGAGGTGCACAAGCTCGCCGACGAGCGGCGCAAGCATGCCGAGGAGCTCGCGCGGCTCATCGATCAGAACGATTTCGCTCTCGCGTCTGACCCGACCCGGCCGCTGCTCGCGCCGCAGCGCGAGCCGTCCGTTCCTTATCTCGAGTTCGCGCCGCTCGACAACGCCGCCGCTCGTTTGAAGTCTGCGGCGAGCCGCTACGATGCAGCCTATGGGCGTCGCGCCGCGGCGGGATTGCAGCTTGCGGATGCCGATCGCAAGCAGCTCAACGAGCTGCTGCGCGGGATGGAGCAGTCGCTCACCGATGCGCGCGGGCTTCCCGGTCGCGACTGGTACAAGCATCTGATCTACGCCCCGGGACTGCTGACTGGTTACGGGGCCAAGACTCTGCCGGGCGTGCGCGAGGCGATCGAGGCCAATCGCTGGGACGAGGCGAACACTTACATCGGCCTCACCGCGCGCGTGCTCGAGGCGTACGCCGAGCGCCTCGATAAGGCGAGCGCGCTGCTCGCGCGCTAGGCCGGCTCAGGGAAACAGGCCGGGCGCAAAGCCCGCGAAGCGGCCCGACTCGACGAGCGCGGTCGCCGCGGCGATGTCGGAGTGCAGGAAGCGATCCTGCTCGTACGGTGGCACCACGGCGCGCACGATCTGCAACGCGCTCTCGAGGCCCTGCGAGCTCTTGAGCGGGCGGTGGAACTCGATTCCCTGGGCGGCCGCGAGCAGCTCGATGCCGACGATACCCGCGGTGTTGCGCGCCATGTCCCCGAGCCGCCGCGCCGCAAAGGTCGCCATGCTCACGTGGTCTTCCTGGTTGGCGGAGGTGGGAATGCTGTCGACGCTCGCGGGATGGGCGAGCGACTTGTTCTCCGACACCAGGGATGCGGCCGTCACGTGCGCAACCATGAAGCCCGAGTTGAGGCCGCTGTCGCGCACCAGAAATGCCGGCAAGCCGCTCATCTTCGGATCTACCAGTACGGCGATGCGCCGCTCGGAGAGCGAGCCGATCTCGGCCAGAGCGATCGCGAGCGCATCGGCCACGAGCGCGACGGGCTCGGCGTGAAAGTTTCCGCCGGAGAGCACCGCACCGTCCGTGGCAAAGACCAGCGGGTTGTCCGTCGCGGCATTCGCTTCTATCTCCAGGATGCGAGCGACATGCAGCAGCGTGTCCAGGCAAGCGCCCATCACCTGCGGCTGACAGCGCAGCGAATAGGGGTCCTGTACCTTGGGGCAGTCACGATGCGACTCGCGGATCGCGCTGCCCTCAAGCAGCGCGCGATAGATTGCCGCGACGCGCTCCTGGCCGAACTGGCCACGCACCGCATGGATGCGCGCGTCGAACGGCGCATCGCTCGCCTTCAGGGCGTCGACGGATAGCGCGCCGGCGACCACGGCGGCTGCGAACACATTCTCGGCGGCGAACAATCCGTGCAGCGCCAGCGCGGTCGAGACCTGCGTGCCATTGAGCAGCGCGAGGCCTTCCTTCGGAGCCAGTTCTAGTGGCTGCAGGCCGATCGTGCGCAGCGCCTCGGGTGCCGACAGCTCGCGCCCATCCAGTCGCATCCGGCCCGATCCCATCATTGCCGCCGCGATGTAAGCGAGCGGTGCGAGATCACCGGAGGCACCCACCGAGCCCTGTGCCGGGACGCAGGGATACGCGCCGCGCTCGACGAGCGTACAGAGAAAATCCACGAGCAGCGGGCGCACGCCCGAGCAGCCGCGCGCGAGGCTGATGAGCTTCAGCACCAGCACCAGCCGCACGACCCCATCCGCCAGCAGTGGTCCGGTGCCCGCCGCGTGCGACAGCACGAGATTGCGCTGCAGGTCGCTGAGGCGCTCGCGCGGGATACGCGTCTGCGCCAGCAGGCCGAAGCCGGTGTTCAGGCCATATACCGGCGCATCCTCCGAGACGATCTGCCCGACGACGCGATGGGCCGCTTCGATGCTCGCGCGCGCTTTCGCCGTCACCACCACCGAGGCCGGGGCGCGCGCGACCTCGCGTAGCGTTGCGAGCGCGATGCGATCCCCGGAGAGCGTGACCGAGAGGCTCATGGCGCGTCGCGCGAGGCTCGAGGCTTGACCGGCGCGCAGCAACCGCCGGCCGGGATCCTCAGAAGCGCCCGATCATGGGCAGATCCAGGTGCTGCTCGCGCGCGCAGGCGATGGCCTCCTCGTAGCCGGCGTCGGCGTGGCGCATCACACCCGTGGCCGGATCGTTCCACAGCACGCGCTCGATGCGCCGCGCGGCCGCCGGTGTACCGTCGCACACGATCACGACGCCCGCATGCTGTGAGAAACCCATGCCGACACCGCCGCCATGATGCAACGACACCCACGTGGCGCCGCTTGCGGTGTTGAGCAGCGCATTCAGCAACGGCCAGTCCGCGACGGCATCCGAGCCGTCGCGCATCGATTCGGTCTCCCGATTGGGACTCGCGACGGAGCCGGAATCGAGGTGATCGCGCCCGATGACGATCGGGGCGGACAGCTCACCGCGCGCCACCATCTCGTTGAATGCGAGGCCGAGGCGGTGTCGGTCGCCGAGGCCCACCCAGCAGATGCGCGCCGGCAGGCCCTGGAACTGGATGCGCTCGCGTGCCAGATCCAGCCAGCGATGCAGGTGCGGGTCGTTGGGCAGCAGCTCCTTCACCTTGGCATCGGTGCGGTAGATATCCTGCGGGTCTCCGGAGAGCGCGACCCAGCGGAAGGGTCCGAGACCGCGGCAGAAGAGCGGCCGGATGTAGGCGGGCACGAAGCCGGGGAAGGCGAAGGCATTCTTCACGCCCTCATCGGCCGCCACTTGACGGATGTTGTTGCCGTAATCGAATACCGGGATTCCCTGAGCGTGAAACTCGAGCATCGCCTGCACATGCCGCGCCATCGAGCGCGCCGCCTCGCGCGAGACGCGCTCGGGATCCGCGAGCCGCAAACGATCCCACTGCTCGAGCGTCCAACCTCCCGGCAGGTAGCCATTCACCGGATCGTGAGCCGATGTCTGGTCGGTCACCATGTCCGGACGGACGCCCCGGCGCAGCAACTCCGGAAGAATCTCGCAGGCATTGCCGAGCAGGCCGACCGAGAGCGCCTGTCGCGCACGGGTGGCGCTTGCGATGCGCTCGAGCGCCTCGTCGAGTGAGTCGACGCTCACATCGAGATAGCGTGTCTCGAGTCGCTTCGCGATACGCTCGGGCCGGCACTCGATGGCGAGCATCGAGGCGCCCGCCAGAGTGGCGGCGAGCGGTTGCGCACCTCCCATGCCGCCGAGCCCGGCCGTGAGAATCCAGCGGCCGGCGAGATCGCCCTGGTAGTGCTGGCGAGCGGCCTCGACGAAGGTCTCGTAGGTGCCCTGCACGATGCCCTGGCTGCCGATGTAGATCCAGGAGCCGGCGGTCATCTGACCGAACATGATGAGCCCTTTGCGGTCGAGCTCGTGGAAATGCTCCCAGGTCGTCCAGCGGCCGACCAGATTGGAATTCGCGATCAGCACGCGCGGCGCATCGGCGTGCGTGCGGAACACACCGACCGGCTTGCCGGACTGAATGAGCAGCGTCTCATCCTCGGCGAGCCGCTCGAGTGTGGCGACGATGCGATCGAAGCATTCCCAGTTGCGCGCGGCGCGCCCGATGCCGCCGTACACCACGAGCTCATCGGGACGCTCGGCCACCTCGGGGTCGAGGTTGTTCATGAGCAGCCGCAGCGGTGCCTCGGTGAGCCAGCTGCGCGCGCTGAGCGTGGTGCCGCGCCGCGCACGCACCACGCGCGGGACACTCGAGTTGCGTGACTTTTCGAGCATGCTTGGTCTCCCGTGGGGCATTTTACACGGCCTCGCCCGGAGCATCCCGAGCGGCCCTATAATTCACCTCATGGACACCCACGCCCCTTCCCGTGCGCCCTTCGGCAGCGTGCTCACGGAGTCGATGGCGCTTGCCTGGTATCGCGACGGTGAGTGGACGCCGGGGCAAATTCAGCCCACGGCCGCGCTGCAGATTCATCCGGCCGCGCATGCGCTGCACTACGGCAGCTCGTGCTTCGAGGGCTTCAAGGCCTATCGCCGTGCCGACGGTCGGATTCACATATTTCGCCTGGACCGGCACATCGAGCGCTTGCGCCAGAGCGCGCGGGTGCTGGTGCTGCCCGAGCCCCAGGCCGCACACGTCGCACAGCTGGTGACCCGGCTCGTGGATCACTGCCGGGATTCCGTCCCCGAGGCGCCGGGTTCCCTGTACTTGCGTCCGCTGCTGTTCGGCACGATGGCGAACATCGGCGCCGCCGGCGTGCCCACACAGGAGGCGTGCCTGGTGGTGCTCGCAAGCCCCGTGTGGGACTACTTCACCGGCGGCATGAAGCCGCTGCGCATCTTCGTGGCGTTGAGTCACCGCACCGCGCCGCATCTCGGCGTGGTGAAAACCGGCGGCAACTATGCCGCGGCGCTCGGGCCGACCCTCGCGGCACGGCGCGAGCACCAGGCCGATCAGGTGCTCTTCTGCCCCGACGGTCAGGTGCAGGAGACCGGAGCGGCCAATTTTCTTCTGATCCGCAAGCACCGGATCCTGACGCGCAGCCTCGACAGCACGTTCCTTCACGGCGTCACGCGCGAGTCGCTACTGCAGCTCGCACCCGAGCTCGGCTATGCCGTGGAGGAGCGGGTGTTCGGTATCGAAGAGGCGCTGCACTGGTGCAGCGATGGCGAGGCGGCGCTCTCGGGCACGGCCGCCGTGCTGGCCGGTGTCGGTACCCTCATTCATCGCGGGCGCGATCACCGCGTGGGCAACGGCGAGGTCGGGCCGCAAACACAGGAGCTGCGCGCTGCTTTGGTGGCCGTCCAGCGCGGCGAGGCGCCGGATCGCTTCGGATGGCTCACCCCCGTTTGAACCATGCCGCGCGTCTCGCGACTGCACATTCCGCATCCACCCGCACGGCCCGGTGACCGAGCGGACTTCAGCTACCTGAAGACCTCGCCCGCGGGCAGCGTGGCGCGCCCGGAGACCACGGCATCCGTCGCCGAGATCGCGCCGCTCGCGGGAGAGCTGGTGCGCGTGCTCGATGACGAGCATCGCGCGGTCGGTCCCTGGAATCCGCATCTCGAGGCGCAGGATCTGCAGGTCGGCCTGCGGCACATGGTGCTCACGCGGCGCCTCGACGATCGCATGGTGCGCATCCAGCGCCAGGGAAGGATCTCCTTCTACATTAAATCCACGGGCGAGGAGGCGGTCTCCATCGCTGCCGCCATGGCGCTGCGGCCCGATGACATGCTGTTTCCCTCGTACCGCAATCAGGGCCTGTACATCGCGCGGGGAGTGAGCCTGGTGGACATGATGTGCCAGTGCCTCTCGAACACCCACGACATGTGCAAGGGGCGGCAAATGCCGGTGATGTACCACTCGGCGAGCGGCCACATCTTCTCCATCTCGGGCAATCTCGCGACGCAGTTCCCGCAGGCCGTCGGTTGGTCGATGGCCGCGGCGATCAAGGGCGAGGACCGGCTCGCCGCGAGCTGGATCGGCGAGGGCTCGACGGCCGAGGCCGATTTTCATCACGCGCTCACCTTCGCCGCCGTGTACCAGGCACCGGTCATCCTCAATGTCGTCAACAACCAGTGGGCGATCTCGACCTTCCAGGGCTTTGCGGGCGGCGAGCATCGCACGTTCGCGGCGCGCGGCCCGGGCTACGGGATTCCCGGCATCCGCGTCGATGGCAACGATTTCCTGGCGGTGTTCGCCGTGACGCAGTGGGCTGCGGAGCGCGCGCGCCGGGGAGCGGGTCCCACGCTCATCGAGCACGTCACCTATCGAGCCTCCGCGCACTCCACGAGCGACGATCCTTCGCGTTATCGCCCGCAGGAGGAGTGGCGCGCCTGGCCGCTCGGCGATCCGATCGCGCGCCTGCAACAGCACCTCGTGGCCCTCGGAGAGTGGTCGCAGGAGCGCCAGGAGCGGCTCGAGAAAGAGCTCGATGCGCAGGTCGCGGCCTCGTGGAAGCAGGCGATGCAGTACGGCACGCTGACCGAGGGTCCCTCACTCGACCCCGAGACGATGTTCGAGGACGTATTCAAAGAGATGCCGCCTCATCTCGTACGCCAGCGTCGCGAGCTGCGGGCACTGCTCGAGGCCGCGCACGCGCAAGCCGACACGGCACCGGATCAACGTGCCGGAGGCTGAGCCGTGCCGCAGATGAACATGGTGCAGGCGGTCAACTCCGCAATGGACGTGATGCTCGGGCGCGACCCCTCGGTCGTGGTCATGGGCGAGGACGTGGGGTACTTCGGCGGCGTGTTCCGTTGCACGGAGGGGCTGCAGCGCAAGTACGGCGAGCACCGCGTGCTCGACACACCGATCGCCGAGGGCGGCATCGTCGCAACAGCCATCGGGATGGGAGTGAACGGCCTGCGCCCGGTGGCGGAGATCCAGTTCGCCGACTACGTCTATCCCGCCTTCGATCAGATCGTGAGCGAGCTCGCGCGGCTGCGCTACCGCACGGCCGGCGAGTTCACCGCCGCGGTCACGGTGCGCATGCCATGTGGAGGGGGTATCCGCGGCGGGCAGACTCATTCGCAAAGCCCGGAGGGCATCTTCACGCACGTCTGCGGCATCAAGGTGGTCATGCCTTCGAATCCGCGCGATGCCAAGGGATTGCTGATCAGCTCGATCGAGGACGACGATCCGGTGATCTTCTTCGAGCCCAAGCGGCTCTATAACGGACCCTTCGACGGCGACTGGCACAAGCCCGCGGTGCCGTGGAGCACGCATCCGCGCGGTGAGGTTCCCTCGGGCCATTACACCGTGCCGCTGCAGCGTGCCGAAATCGTACGCAGCGGCCGCGACGTGACGGTGCTCGCCTACGGCACGATGGTGCACGTAGCCGAGGCGGCGGTGCGGCTCGCCCAAGTGGATGCGGAGATCATCGATCTGCGCACGCTCGTGCCGCTCGATACCGATACGCTGTGCAGCTCGGTTTGCAGAACCGGTCGTTGCGTGGTCGTGCACGAGGCGACCCGCTTCAGCGGCTTCGGAGCGGAACTGTCCGCGACCATCCAGGAGGAATGCTTCTGGAGTCTGCAGGCGCCGATACAGCGCGTCACGGGCTGGGACACGCCTTATCCGCATGCCTTCGAATGGGAATACTTTCCGGGGCCGCAGCGCATTGCGGCGGCACTTACCGCGGTGATGGAGGCCACATGAGCCGCATGGTCTTCAAGCTTCCGGATCTCGGCGAGGGCACGGTCGATGCCGAGGTGGTCGCCTGGCGCGTGCGCCCCGGTGATGTCGTCGCCGAGGACGATGCGCTCGTCGAGATGATGACCGAGAAGGCAACCGTGGAGGTGCCCGCGCCGGTCAGCGGCCGCGTCGTGTCCATCCAGGGCACACCCGGCGAGCGGATCGCGGTGGGATCGGAGCTCGCGGTTTTTGAGACGGATGCCGCAGCACCTGCATCGCGCACCGCATCCGCGGGGGCAGCGCCCGCGGCCGCCGCGCAGAGCTCGCGAGCTCCCGCGCCGGTGCAGAGCTCGACTCCTTCAGCCGGGTCCTCTGCCGCGACTGGACGCGTGCTCACATCGCCCGCCATCCGGCGCCGCGCGCGCGAAGCGGGGATCGACCTCACGGGGCTCGTGGGCTCGGGGCCCAATGGGCGCATCATGCGCAGCGATCTCGAGGCGCGGCTCGAGCAGCGCTCGCAACAGCTCGCAGCGCCCGCTCAGACCGCATCGGTCAGCTCACTCGCGCGTGCTTCCGAGGCGCCCTCGCCGGCGCCCACCGAAGAAACCGAGGAGGTGAGGGTCATCGGGCTGCGCCGCGTGATCGCCGAGCGCATGACCGAAGCGCGCAGCATTCCGCACTTCTCCTATGTGGAAGAAGTCGACGTGACGGAGCTGGAAGGACTGCGCGAGCGCCTCAACAGCAAACGCACGCCGGCCGACTCGCTGAGCTATCTGCCGTTTCTGATACTCGCTCTGACGCGCACGCTGCGCGAGTACCCGCAGTGCAATGCCCGCTACGACAGTGCGCGCGGCGTGATCGTGCGCCACCGCGCGGTGCACGTGGGCCTCGCCACTCAAACAGCCGAGGGGTTGAAAGTGCCCGTGCTGCGCGATGCGCAGAGCAAGTCCTTGGGGGAGCTCGCGAGCGAGATACGGCGCCTGGCCGCAGCGGCACGCTCCAACCAGGCGAGCCGCACCGAGCTCACGGGCTCGACCATCACCGTCACGAGCCTCGGCAAGCTCGGTGGCATCGCCTCCACGCCGATCATTAACGCTCCGGAGCTCGCGATCATCGGTGTGAACCGCGCGGTCGATCGGCCCGTCGCTCTGGGCGCGACGGTGGCCATCCGGCGGATGATGAATCTGTCCTCCTCGTTCGATCACCGCTTCGTCGACGGGCACGACGCCGCAGCCATGATCCAGGCGCTGAAAGAGCGCTTGGAGCACCCGGCGTTGATATTCACCGACGTGTGAGGCGCGCGCCGGAATCGCGGCGCGCCCGCGATCCCGGCGACATCGAGAAGGTGGCCCGTCCCTGGACCGCCCCCGCAGCAAGTGACGCGGCGGAGGCGCGCGGTCCCTGCGCTAAATCGGCCATGCCCTGACCCGGGGAACATGGGCGAGCGTGAGCAATAGACAGTACGACGTTTGGCGCGTGCCAGAGTTCCCGGCACGGCGGCCGCTTCGCGCGCCGCTCGCTACGCGGTCAAATGGTCAAGGCCCGAGCGGCTCAATCGGCCTCGCCGAGGCCCCAGCCGCCGTCGATGACGATTTGCTGGCCGGTGATGTAGGCCGATGCCGGGGAGGCGAGAAAGAGTGCCAGCCCCTTGATGTCCTCGGGAAAGCCGACGCGGTGCATGGGCACGACCTTGGCGACCGCC
>Ga0335085_10011277_pt1 | contig 13274 bp, 12 predicted proteins | sample Lox_Sample_45_FD_206712 | JGI IMG/M metagenome (GOLD analysis project Ga0335085, IMG submission 206712) | Soil microbial communities from Loxahatchee National Wildlife Refuge, Florida, United States - Lox_Sample_4.5 | ecosystem: Environmental > Terrestrial > Soil > Wetlands | place: USA...
TCTTCGCAAACCGGCCGCCGCAGGATATCGTGCTCCTCGCTCCCAAGGCCAGCCTCGTCGTGCGCGCCAATCTGCACCCGGCCATTCAACATCTGCTGCTCAGCGCTGCGGTGCAAATCCATTCGCAGCCCGGAATATTCCAGAGGGCCGGACAATTTCCGGCCGCCGAGTCGATCGACGTTCCGCTCAGCGACGAGGCGCAGCGGTTCTACAAAACCGGGCGTCCGTTTCTTGAGGAACATTTGCCGTTCTGGATAGCCACGCTGATCGAACGGCTTCTTTTTGTCCTCGTTCCTATCGCGGTCGTCATCTATCCGCTGCTGCGGTTTCTCCCGCAGCTGTACGACTGGTTCATGCAGTCGAAGATCAGGCGAATGTATGACGAAATGCGAACGATCGAAAGCGCCGTGAACGCGCCAGGGGGCGCCATCGCCGCCTTGGACACGCAGCTCGATCAGCTTGAAGAGCGCGCGAACAGTCTCCGACTGCCGAACAACTACGCGAGCATGTTGTATACGCTGCGCAGCCATATCAATCTTGTTCGCGCCCGCCTCGCGACGAAAAAAACCAATCAGGCTTCGTCCGATCGGTGAAACGGATCGATGCGGTCGACAGCCGCCGAAGCGTAAACCCGGTTCCGGCTGCTGACGGGCGCGCCCATCGCCGCCGCTGCATGCCCGCAAACGGGGGAATAGCAGCCGGCGTTTGTCGTTACGCTTGGTCTTCGCCGATTTTGCCGGCGCGACTTGCCTCGACCAAGCGTGAGCGCGTGCGATCCAGATGGTAGCGCAACATGAAATAGAGGTCGGCATAACGCGCCAAAAAGGCCCTCGACAGCCGGTCGATCTCCGCCAACTCGCTGTGCAGCGCTTGCGCCTGGACGGCCGTGATCTCGAGCCGCAGCGCATCGTCGACCAGACACAGGCGGCGGTAGAGCCGGCGCAGCCGATTTTGGATCACCCAGCCATAGAGCCTCGGCGCGAAACTGAACAGCGGGAACGCGATCGCCAGCGCCGCCACGACAAAGGCAATCGCGCGCTCCGCGTAGATGCTCATCCAGAACGGCAGATATTGTTGCAAGAACGGCGGGCCGTTCTTGTAGTAGTCGGCGGCAATTTGCGACACGGGAAAGTCCGGATCGAGGGATTTCGGAAACTCTCCGGTTTTTTGCAGCAGCTCGGGCCGACCGTGAACTTGCTTCAGAATCTGCGCCATGAGCTGCACGATCGCGGGATGCAGGGTGTTGTGCACGAAAACATGGCCGGTAATTCCGACAAGCGTCACGTCATTCGGCGGGTTGACCGGGTGCAGCCCGCCCACGCCCTTCGGCAGCTCGACGCGGACCATATCGGGGAAGATTCGGGTAATGGCTTCCGCGGTCGAAAAGTTCATGAGCCGCAGGCGCTGGTTTTTCAGCGCCGCCTTGATCGCCGGGGCAGCGGCGCCGCTGAGAATGAAGGCGACGTCGACCTTGCCGTCAGTGAGCGCCGCGATCGCGGCATTGCCTGCCAACGGAACGAAGGTCGCATTTTGCGAATTGATATCGACTTCGCCGAGCAACCGTTCGGCTTGGCGGCGCACTCCGCTTCCCTCTCGACCAATTGCGATCCGTTTGCCTTGGAGTTGAGCCAGATCGTCGATCGACAAGGTGGAGGAATAAAAAACCCAAAGCGGCACATAAAAGTCGGTGCCAAGCGATACGAGGTCGGGAGCTTCCAGGCTGTTGCCTTGGCCACTGCCCACCATTGCGATATCGACGCCCGAATTTGGATCCTTGATAAGTTTGAAGTTTTCCAGTCCGCCGGCGGTCGGCCGGAGAACAACTTGAATGCCGGCTTTGATAAGTCCGTCCCGATACCGTTGACCGTAAAAGTCGAGCGTCGTGCCGCGTGGGCCGGTCGCAATGGTGACTTTCGACGGCGGCGACGGGATGAAATAATCGAGCGCCAGCCAACTTGCGCCGAACACGAAAAAGAATGCGACAAGCCCAGTGATCAGGCCCCGCCGCCCACTTTCAAACATGGCTCCCCCAGAGGATGTTCAGCCGCCGATGAGGCGCTGGCTCGTTGAGGTTGCCTAAAGCTTATTCTTCGCGCAAGCCGAGGACGTCAGTCGCGGCGATGGTCGCGCGGCAGCGGCAGCGCGCGCTCATAAAAAGACGCGGGAGAGACAGCAAGATCGCAAAGGTCTAGAAAGCCGGCCTGGTCCTTGATGGCTACAAGCGCCGGGACATTTCGGCGCGGACTGCTGGAATTCCTTTACGAGGCGCTCGCATGACAAAGCAGACCCTGGGCAAACTCGCCGCCGATGCCTTCGGCATGCTGGAGCTGCCGGCGCTGCCGGCCGGCGTGGTCGAGGGCTTCCGCGCCCTCGGCGACTTGACCGGCATGGCCTCGGACGCCATGGACGAACTCGGCATTGTCGGCGCCATCCCCTCGAGCGTGCTCAAGCCGACCGAACCGGCGGCGCGCATCGTCGGCCGCGCGCTGACGGTAACGAACGTCGCGGCCGCGCACGACGTGCCCGACACCGTCGCCGCCGGCGTCTCCGGCATGGCCGAGATCGAAGCGCACAACCTCGCCGAGCCCGGCGACGTGCTGGTGCTGCAGGGCGTCGACGGCGTCTCCAACATGGGCGGCATGTCGGCCTCGATCGGCCAGCGCCAGGGCCAGATCGGCGCCGTGGTCGACGGCGGCGTGCGCGACGTCGAGCATTCGCGCGGCAACGGTTACGCCATCTGGTCGCGCAGCGTCAGCCCGCGCACGGGCAAGTGGCGGGTCAAGACGGTGGCGGTGAACAAGCCGGTCGTCATCTGCGGCATCGCCGTCGCTCCCGGCGACCTGGTGCTCGCCGACGAGACCGGCGTCTGCTTCATTCCGCGGGCGCGCGCCGCCGAGGTGCTGGCGCGCGTGCAGAGGATCGACGCGAACGAGAAACTGCGCACGGCCAAGATCGAGGCGGGCGTGCCGGTCAAAGACTTGCTGCCGGGGAAAAAGTAGCGGGGCGAACGGCCCGCTTACCGGCGGACAGCGCATCGCAAGCCGAAGATCGCTCCGATCGATTGCAGAAAGCGCCGCTCAGCTTCCCGGCGAATTCTGCACGTCCGGGAAAAACATGTCCTTCCAGGAGTTCGGCGCCGTCTTGATGATGCCGCGCTGCGCCATGAACTTGGCGAAGGTCAAGACGCTCTGCGGCGTCATCTCGAAACCCGCATCCGGGACCTTGATGAGAGCAACCGCCTCGTCGACAGTGATCTTGTCCTTGGCGTGGTCGAGGTAAATTTTCGCGGCGGCCGCCGGATCTTTCTTGATCAAGTCATGCGCCTCTTTGAGGGCGTCAACGAACGCCTGAAAGGTCTTCGGATTGTCGTTGCGGAAATGCTCGGTGGCATAGGCCACCATATAGCTCGCCGGCGCGCCGAGAATCTCGGCGGCCGAGGAAATGCGCCGCACATTCGGCGCGCGCATCTCCAGTTCCTGGAACGGCGGCGCCGAGAAATGATTATTGATCTCGCCGGCGCCGGTGATCATCGCCGTGGCCGCGTCGCCGTGCGGAATCTGGGTCGTGAGCGGGTCCAACCGGCCGGCATTGCCGGCTCCCCAAATCTTTTCCGCCGCCATCTGCAGCAGAATCGCGTGCACCGAAACCTTCAGCGTCGTCACCGCGATCTTGTCGCCGGGGCCGAGGTCCTCGATTTTTTTCACCTTGGGATCGCGGGTCAGCAGATAAAGCGGCAGGCTGGAGATGGCGCCGACGCCGCGCACGGCGGAGGGCGTGCCGACGGTTTTGCCCCACAGCGTGATGAAGACGGTGGTGCCGCCGCTGACGATGTCGAGCCGGCCGGACAGCAGCCCGTCGTTCATCGGATTGCCCGCCGGGAACTGGCGCCAGGTCACCTTGGTCGACGGCAGCCCCATTGTCGCGAGGTGCTTTTCGAGGAGGTGCTGCTGCTCGATCAGCACCATCGCCAGCGTGCCGATGCCGTATTGGGTGGCCATATGCAGCTCGGCCACCTCGGCGCGCGGCGTTGCGGTGGATAGCGGCGACATCAGCACCGCTGCAGCCAAGGCTGCGCTGGCGAAACCGGCTTTCATCGTACACCTCCCGCTGTTTTTATTGATTGTCGGCCGTCGCATCCTACGCGGCGGCTCTGATCTCCCGTCGCATCGTCTGCATCAGTTCGCGCACCGAGCCGACATCCTCCAGCGCCCAGACGGAAGCGATCATGCGCTCGACCGTCGCCTTGCCGACGCGCTTCTGGGCGTAGCTGCGCATTTTGTCTTCGATCTGCGCCCGGGTGAGCCGGTTGTCGGCGGAGCCGCGCGGCGAATTGCACCGTTTGACGATCTTGGTGCCGTCGTTGAGGTCGATCTCCACGGCCGCCTGCACGTCGGCCAGGCTTTCGTCCGGCTGAATGTCGATCATGTTGGCGGCGGCGTCACGCAAGACCCGATCGTCGTAACGCGCCGGGGTAAACTGATCGAGCGTCAGGGCATGGTCTTCGATAATCACGGCCGCGGTGTAGTGCGCGGAAATCAGCGCGTCGAACTTCGCCTTGTACTTCGCCAGCTTGCCGTGAAGGTTGAACACGGTCGGCGTCAGCTTGATCTGCGCGCGCTTGACGTCCTTGAGCTTGAACGGGCGTTCGTCCAGTGCATCGAAAAGCGCCGTGTTCATGCCTTGGATGGACGATGCCGACGGCCACAGCCGCAGCGCGATCTGCTCGAACTCCCAACGCTTGCCGAGATCGGCGGTCACCTGCTCGGGGTGGCCGCCCGTCGAGAACGTCGTGAACAGACCGCCGTCCTTGGCGGTCAAGAACTCGCGCGTCGCCAGGAAATCCTGCTCGGCGAGCAGAGCGGCCATCAGTCCAGAGAGCGCGCCGCGGCACTGATGGAATTTCACCGTCGGCGTGCCCCAGGCCGCGAAGGTGCCGCCGGCCTGACTGCCGGCCAAACCGAAGGCCCGCGCCATGGCCTCCGGCGAAAGACCGCGGAGCCGGCCGGCCGCGGCCGCCGCGCCGAACGGTCCGAACACGCCGGGACCGTGGTAGCCGCGCTTGCGCACCGCCGGGTAATCCGATGCGACGCCGATGCGCGTGGTGACTTCGAAACCGGCGACCAAGGCGGCCAACAAGTCCCGGCCCGAGGCATTGTCGCGTTCGCCGATCAGCAAGGCGGGCGGCACGACTTCCGGCGTGATATGCGTCAGCGTCGAGCGGTGGATGTCGCACATCGTCACCGCGGTGATGAGATAGCCGTTGAGCAGCGTCGCGCCGGCAAGTGAAAGATTGTCGCCGCCGATCACCGTGCTCTCGGTCGAGGTGGCGAGGCTCTTGGCGAAGCGCGCAACCTGGTCGGTTTCCTCGCCGAAGTGTCCGGCGAAAGCGCACGCGATGGTGTCGAGCAGAATTTCCTTGCAGTACTCACGGGCCGGGGCGGGGATGCGTTCGTAATCGAGCGACGCGGCAAAGCGCGCCAAGTCCTCGGTCGTGGATTGCGTCATTCGTTCCTCCGCTCGCTCCGTTCGCTCGCCGCGTGATGGAGATTTTTGGCCGCGGCTGTTTTTCGATTTTTCGCAGCTTAGGTTGCGGCGGATCGCAAAGCAATCTGCGCCGGCATGTCGTCCCGACGTGGAAACGCCGCCGGCCGACGCAATTGATTGTCCACTCCTCGGACATGACGATGCTGTGCCGAGTCACTCAGCCTTGCTGCGCGGTGCAAGACTTGCTGCCGGGGAAGACGTAGCGGTGCGACGCGTGAGGGCGTGCTTCCTAACGACGAAGCGTCGCTGTCAGGCATCAAGCGCACATCGTTGCGCGAAATGTCCGCCAGGGCCCAAGGCGGACAGCGAGCCGCGGGCGAAGGGCTTCAACCACCCGCCCGCCAATCCGCTCTTGCGGCGTCGGCGCCTGGCCATTCAATGAGAAAACCCGCAAAACGCCGGCGGATTAATATCGTAAACGAAGGCACTTGCCGGCGCGCAATCGATCGAGGCTTCCTTATTTGATCGTGCGGTATTACACTTTGGAGTTTTCCGGCTCCTTTATGTTGCATCATGCGATGCGGCCACAGACCATTTTTAGAGAAACGTCAAATGTAAATCGAACGAGGGAGCGAGATTACGATGGATTGGCCTGTGATTGGCGCTCTCACCGGAGTGACCGTCTTGGCTGGTGTCGTAGGCGCCGAGAGCTACCTCGTCCTGACATCCGCACCACCGCCCGCCAAAGCCAATGTTGCAGCGCCCATTCTGTTGGTTTCGCGGAGCCCGGAATCTCTCCCTGGTGGGCGGGTCTCGCTGGCCACTGCGCCATTCCTGTCGCGGCCTGCCGTTCCACACCTCAGTTTCGCCCCCGTAACAGCCCCACGCGATAATCCCATCGGCGCGGACGACGCGCGCCCGCCACATGAGAACGTGACGAGCGCCGTGCCGCCCGCGGCCAAGCACAAGAAACCATCATTGGACAAGCAACCCAGTTCAGCCGGGCATTTGCCTCAGAGCGTGGACCGGCGCTACGCGAATGTGCTGACGCACAGGAAAATTGACGAGTTTCGCCGGATGCTGGCGCTGTTGCCCGAGCAAAGGCCCCTCTGGCCGGCTGTGGAGGCTGTATTGCTTGAAATCGGCCGCACCCAACTCGCGCAAATCGAACGCGGCGAAAGTCCGCAAGTGGACTCGAGCTTGATGATGCGACTCTATTGGGCGGGTCAACCGTTGCTCGGCAGCCTGCAGCAGCGTCAGAAGGAGCGGGTGCGGTCACTCGCCAGTTCGCTCGGTTATTCCAACCTCGCGTCCAAGCTTTAGTCTCAGTTTTTTTCCTGGCATCGAACTTTCAAGGCGCAGCTCGAAAGGGTGCCTCTCATCGCCGCTCCCGGGCCATGACGACGCGGTGCCTCGAGCCTTGATGCGCAGTGCAAGACTTGCCGCCGGGGAAATGCGCGGGCTAGGCTCTCGTGAGGTCGACTTGGTGAGGGGCAATGCGGACGATGACGGCCCGTGCGTGCGCAATGGCTTTGGCGGCGATGCTCGTCTGCGCCGGTTCGGCGGCGGCGCAGGTTGTCGCCATCGGCGCAAGCAACACTTATGGGTCCGGCCGCGGCCGCACGGCCGGCGGCGTCGATCCCTCGCAGGCCTATCCGGCGCAGCTTGAACGCTTGCTGCATGCGCGCGGATTGAACGTGCGTGTGGTCAATGCCGGCGTCCCCGGTGACACCACCGCCGGAATGCTGGCCCGGCTTAATTCCGTGGTTGTCGAAGGCACGCGCGTCGTCATCATCCAGCCCGGCGGCAACGATGCGCGGCGCGGAGGCGGCGGGGCGGACGCGGCGCGCAATGTCGAGGAAATGTCGCAGCGGCTGCGCAGCCGCGGCATCCGGGTGATCGTCTTGAGAAATCCGCTCGCCTTGGTGCCGCCTGGCTCGCGCGATCCCGACGGACAGCATTTCGATGCGCGCGGCCACGCCGCGATTGCCAGAAGCCTGCTGCCGCAAGTGATCGGCGCGCTGCACTAAGCGAGCCACGTTGCGGCACTACGCGCGCATGTCGATTCAATGGTCGCGCGGGCCGAAATAACGCGCGCCCCACAAGACGACGATCCATATGCCTGCGAAAATGCCAACCCCGATCAGGAGCGTTCCCATTCCGGCCTCCATGATTTTTTTTCAAATCTTAATCCGACTCTATCACGTTCCTCCGCTTGCCGGCGCGCCGGTGCTTGCACGCGCGTCGATTACTCGGCCTTGATGCCGAGCTTTTGGATCGTCGCCTGCCAGTAGGGGAATTCCTTGTCGAGGCGGGCCTTGAAGGCGGCGGCGCCGAGCGTGCCGTGCATGCCCTGCGTGGCGAAGCGCTCCTTCACCGCCGGTTCGGCGACGACCTCGAACAGCGCCTTCTCAAGTCTGTCGCGCAGCGCGGCCGGCGTGCCGGCGGGCAGGAAAACGCCGTACCAGTTCTCCATCACCACGTCGGGCAGGCCGAGCTCGGCGGTGGTCGGCACGTCGGGCAATAGCGGCGAGCGCGCGCTGCCATAGAGCGCGACGGCTTTCACCTTGCCGCCTTTGACCAGCGGCAGCAGCACCGGAAAGTCGGCGTTGAGCATATCGATCTGCCCGCCCATCAGATCGCTGATCGCGGGCGCCGCGCCGCGATAGGGCACGTGCGCGACTTTGAGACCTGCGGCGGCGTTGAGCATCTCGCCGGCGATGTTCATGGTGGTGCCGGGGCCGGCCGAGCCGTAAGCCATGGCTTGCCCGCCCTTCGCCTTGGCGATCAGCTCTTTCAAGTTCGCGGCGCCCGATTTCGGACCGATCACCAGGAGCGTCGGCACCGCGCCGACCAGCATCACCGGCTCGAAGCTCTTTACCGGGTCGTAGCCGTGCGGCGGACGCAAGGTGGGGCTGATCACCTGCGAGCCGAGGCTGGCAAGCAGGATGGTCTTGCCGTCGGGCGCCGCGCGCGCGACCGTCTCCGAGCCGATGGCGCCACCGGCGCCGCCTTTGTCCTCGACGATGACGTCGGCGCCGAGCAGCGGGCCCAGTCCATGCGCCAGCACGCGGGCGAGCTGATCGACCGGGCCGCCGGCGGCGAACGGCACCACGATCTTGACGGTATCGGCAAGCGCCGGCGTCGCCAGCATGAGCGCGGCCGCGCAAAGAATCGTCTTCAGCGGTTTCATGATCGCTTCCCCCAACGCGTGCGCGCGGCCTTGTCGGCCGCGTTATCGGCGCGAGTATAGGGGCAGGGAAAACTTATGACAGGGGTGGAGCGGCCATCCGTCAGTAGCCGCTGTGCCGATAGGGCACGCGCGCGACGGCCGCGCCATCGTCGGCATTGACGGGCCGGCTGAAGACGACCTTGCAGGCCGGGCTGAGCTGCGACTTGTTGGCGGCAAGGCAACGCGCCACGCGCGCCACATCGGGGATGGCGGCCTGGCAGAGGCGGAAGGCGTCCGGCGTGCAGGCGTCGGCATCCTGCTGCGAGTAGGCGAGCACGGGCAGCGGCGCTATGATCGTCACGAATGCTGCGGCAGCGCAGAGCTTGAGCATGACGCGCCTCCCAAAGCGAAGCCCTGGGATCAACCGCCACGACGGAAAATTGTTCCTGAAACCAAGCGCATAGGCTCAAGATCACGATTGACGATGACGATTTCGCCCTGGCTCATGGCGGCACGGCCGCGCACGCTTGCCGTTTCGGTGACGCCGGTCATCGTTGGCCTCGCCTTGGCCTGGGCCATGCACGGGGAGGTGAATTGGCTGGCGGGGCTGGCGGCGCTCGTCGCCAGCCTGTGCATCCAGCTCGGCACCAACCTGCATAACGACGCGGTCGATTCCGAGCTCGGCGGCGACGGGCCTGATCGCGTCGGGCCGTCGCGGGTCACCGCGCTCGGCCTGTTGAGCGCGCCCGCGGTCAAGCGCGGTGCGGCCGCCTGCTTTGCCGTGGCGGCGTTGATGGGCCTTTATCTCATCGCCGTCGGCGGCTGGCCGATTTTGCTGCTCGGCCTGCTGTCGATCGCCGCGGGCTGGGCCTATACCGGCGGGCGCTGGCCGATCGCCTATACGCCGTTCGGCGAATTTTTCGTCATCGCCTTTTTCGGCGTCGGCGCGGTCGGCGGCACCTATTGGCTGTGCACGGCGCATCTCGATGCGCCGGCGCTGGCCGCCGGTTTTGCCATAGGCCTCATCACCGGCGCGGTACTGTTGGTCAACAATGCCCGCGACGTCGAAGCCGACGCGCGTGTCGGCCGCCGCACGCTCGCCATTGTGGCGGGTCCGCAAGGCAGCGGCCTGATTTTTGCCGCGCTGATGCTGCTGCCCTACATGTTGCTGCCGATGATCGGCCGCGCCTTGCCGCAGGGTCATGTCTGGCCCGCGCTGATCGCCTTGCCGGCGGCGCTGGTGCTGATCTACCGTTTCCTGCGCGAGCCGCCGGGGCGCGGCTTCAACCGCATCCTGGCGCGGACGGTGCAGATCCAGGTGCTGTTCAGCCTGCTGCTGAGCGCCGGGCTCGTGCTCTGACATAGGTCAATGCGGCGCAGGGCGCCTTGGGCTATCGGCCTATTCTGGGCAGGGCGCGACAGGAGTAGAGTTTACGCCATGACCATGCGCAAAGGCGTCTATGTCGTTCCCACCGACCGCTGGTACATCGAGCGGACGGTATGGCTGATCGCCGGCCTCGTCCTCATCGCCAGCACGGCCTTGGCGGTGCTGGTGCACCCGCTGTTCATCTTCGGCGTCATCGCCACCGGCCTCGTCTCCATCAATGTGGCGCTGACCGGCTTCTGCCCGATCGGCAACGTGCTCAAGCTCTTCGGTTTCCGCGGCGCGCTCGCGGTGCCGAACCGCAAGCTCTATTTTCTGCAGACCGATTCCTGGTACCTCGAGCGGCGCATCTATGTGACGGTCGGCGTCAACATTACGCTCGGCTCGATCCTGTTCCTGACGGTGAGCCCGTGGTGGGCGCTGTTTCCCGCCTTTGTCGGCACGGCCATGGTGTGGTTCGCGGCGACCGGCCTGTGCATCCTCGCCAATATTCTCTACTGGATCGGCGCCGAGCCGCGGCTCAATCCGGCCGCCGCCTTGCGCGCGGGCGGCAGCGCCAAGCACGCCTGATCGTTTATAGCGGACGCGAGTTGGTCAGGCCGCGCTGCGCGTCGGCGCGGCTTGCCGCTGCGCCGGGAAGACGCAGGTCACCGTGGTGCCCTTGCCGAGGGTCGAATCGATCGTCACCGTGCCGCCGTGCAGCTCGACGAAGGAGCGCACCAGCGACAGGCCGAGGCCGACGCCGCGATGGCGCGAGCCCATCGAATTGGTCTCGAACCAGTCGAACACCTTGTCCATCGATTCCGGCGGAATGCCCGGCCCGCGATCGGCGACCGAAAACGCCACGGTGTCGGCGCGCCGCTCGACGGCGAGCGTGACGGTGGCGCCCGGCGGCGAGAAGCCGACCGCGTTGGAGAGAAGATCGAACAGAATCTGGCGCAGCCGTCGCGGATCGGCGGGGAAGCTGCCGATGCCGGGGGCGGCGTGAATGTCGAGCGTGATGCCGTCGGTCTTCAGCCGGTCCTGCACGCCTTCGGCCGCTTCCTCCATGCAGGCGCGGATGTCGACGTCGGCGAGATTGAGCGTCATGGCGCCGGCGTCGATGGTGGCGAGGTCGAGAATGTTGTTGGTGAGCGCGAGCAGCGCGTTGGTCGAGGCGGTGATGTAACCGAGATATTCGCGCTGCTTGTCGTTGAGTGGGCCGAAGCCCGGGTCGGCGAGGAAATGCGTGAAGCCGATGATGTTGGTGAGCGGCGAGCGCAGTTCGTAGGAAACGTGGTGCACGAAGTCGATCTTGATGGCGTCGGCGGCTTCCAGCGCCTCGTTTTTCTCGATCAGCGCGCGCTCGACATTGACGCTGTCGGACACGTCCTGGAAGGCGACCAGCGTGGCGCCGTCGGGCAGCGGCACGGTGGTCATGTCGATCATCATGCCGTCGCGCCGCTCGATGCGGCGTGAGATCGCCGCGCGATTGTCGATCGCGGTCACCGCGGCGCGCAATTCGCGCCACACCGTGCCGTCGTCGTGCAGCGCCTGCGTCCAGGCGGTCACCGCCTCGACATGCGGATGCTGATCGAGCGCCTCGGGTGACAGCTTCCACATGCGCTGGAAGGCGGGATTGTGCAGCCGCACGCGGCCGTCCGGGCCGAACACGGCGACCGCCTCGGCGAGGTTATCGAGCGTCTCGCGCTGGACCTTGATCAGCGCGTCGTAGCGGCGGTGCATGTCGAGGCGTTCGGTGACGTCTTCGTAGAGATAGGTGACGCCGCCTTCCGGATTGGGCGTGGTGACGACGCGCAGCGCCCGGCTGTCGGGCAGGTGCCACATGTGTTCCTGCGGCTCGACCGCCTGATAGGCCTCGTGCAACTGCCGCTTCCATTGGCGGAAGTCGGTCTCCTCGGGCAGCTTGCGCTCGGCGCGCAAGGCGTCGAGCAGCGCGCTGTCGCGCGGCGCCTGATCGAGCAGGCCGGCGTCGAGTTCGAACAGCGAGCGGAAGGCGGCGTTGTAGAAGATCAGCTTGCGGCCGGCATCGAAGATGGCGACGCCGGTGGCGAGCTGGTCGAGCACGCGGCGATGCGCCTCGATCATGCGCGCGAGGTCGGCGCGCATGGCCTCGACCTCGGTGGCGTCGATCGCCATGCCGGCCGAGCCGCTGCCGCTCGGCGTGTCGACCACGTCGAGGATGCGCCGCTCGCCGGCCACGATCGCCGGCACGCGCGCCGAGCGCGCGCCGCCGCCCGAGCGCGCGCGCGCGAAATTTTCGCGCGCGGGGCGGTCGAGCAGCTCGAGATCGCGCTTGACGGCGTCGGCGGAATCCGCGGCGTCGACGGCGCGGGCGTAAGCGGCGTTGACGAAGACCAGCCGGCCGTCCTGGTCGCGCGCCCAGACCGGGCTCGGCAGCGCGTTGAGCAGCGTCCGCATCGTGGCGACCTCGCTCATCAGCCGGTCGTGGCGCGAGGCGAGATCCATGAGTTCGGATTCGATGCCGGAAATGTCGCGCAGCCGCAGCACCGCGCGTCCGGCGACCGCGCGGCCTTGCGCCTCGAGCGACCGGCCGGCGCGGCTGGTCAGCGTCATGACGAAGCCGTGCCCTTCGCCGCGCAACGCGTCGACGGCGTGCTCGATGCGCTGCGCCGCCGCCGGCTCGAGCCAGGTGCCGAATGCCAGCACGCGTTCCGCCGCCGAACCGGCGACGACGATGCCGGCGTCGCCGATGATCTCCGGCTCGTCGGCGCCCGCCGGCCAGGCGATGAGCACTTGCGGCTGCGACAACAGCAGCGTCTTCAACCGGTCGATGTCGGCGCGCAGCACCATGGCTTCGTCCTGCGCCGCCGACTGCGCCAAGCCGGCGCTCCTGCGCGTGCGCAGCAGCACGATGATGGCGAGCGCCGCGAAGCAGAGCAGCCCGAGCACCATGGTCGTCGCGGCCATCTGGTCGCGGCCCATGGTCGTGGCCATGTCGGCGATGCTGTCGATCAGGCTCGCGCCGGCAGCGGCGCGCGGGGCAAGCGCCGCGCACAGCGGCGCAAAAACAAGGGCGGCAAAGGTGCCGCCTCGCCTCGGACGAGAACGCAGCCTCTCGTTCGCCGTCCGGATCGTCTCCGGCATTCAGATCGGCCCCAGGGAATGCGAGCGGCGTCCGCCGCGCCGCTTGCGAATCGAAGAACTTTACCCCCGTGGGGAGTCGCGCCGAAAGAGTCCAGACCGTGAACGGCGTCGCCGCGCGGCAATCGA